>ERZ860322.271-NODE-271-length-40988-cov-4.103193_pt1 | contig 40988 bp, 31 predicted proteins | sample MGYA00509979_ERZ860322 | MGnify/ENA primary metagenome ERZ860322 (study PRJEB30046, sample SAMN00715217) | human gut metagenome | study: EMG produced TPA metagenomics assembly of the A metagenome-wide association study of gut microbiota in type 2...
TTGTTGTCTCATTTACCTTTGTTTCTTCAACTGCCTTTGTTGTCTCATTTACCTTTGTTTCTTCAACTGCCTTTGTTGTCTCATTTACCTTAGTTTCTTCAACAAATTTTGTTGTCTCATTTTCCTTAGTTTCTTCAGCTGCCTTTGTTGTCTCATTTACCTTAGTCTCTTCAGCTGCCTTTGTTGTCTCATTTACCTTAGTCTCTTCAGCAATCTTTGTGGACTCATCAACCTTTGTCTCAGCAGCAGTTTCCTTTGCTGTTGTACCTTCCTGCTGGCAATCAGATATGAAATGCATCTGACCATTAATATTAACGAATGTATTTGCAATTGCCCTTCCATTGCATGTTGATGTAAGTGTAACATCTGCTCTTGGAGCAACTACTATACCACATATCTCCCCCATGTTGAGCTTACCTGAAACATTAACAGCATTAAATATTACTGTATCAGATATATCAACATCTGTTAATCCGCCTGAATTCTTTCCATTAATGCTGAATCTCTTAACCTCTGCATCTCCATCTGCACCTAAAAGATTCATAATAACAAACTGACCATCAGCCTTATTAGTTATACTTAACTGACCTTCTCCATAATAAGTTGATACTTTATTGCCCTGCCAGTCTTTATAATTACTTGCATACATATTAACAACTACAATCTGCTTATCCTTAAATGATGAAAGATCAATCTTTTTCTCATCATTAGCTTTGATAACGATGTCAGCTTCTTCATCAGAAATATCTGCATATTCTTTAAAATTGTCATACACCTTATCAAGTGCTGCAGTTACGTCCATATAATCTTCAGCATAATAAACATTGATTGTATCTTTACAGTTGTTGACGTTAATGACAGCCCCTGTTCTTTTTCCGTCAGCACCTTTAATATAACACTTGTTCTCCGTCGGAACATAATCGTAATCTGTTCCTAGAACAAGATTATTAAATGCATTCCTGTCAATAAACACCTCAGCCGAACCTGTGTTATCAAAACTTCTGATATAAGTTGTTCCCACACTCATATCCAGCCAGGCACTCAGCCACTGGTCTGTTATGACAAGATTATTGGTTGCAAAACATGTCTGATTATGATTAGCGTTCTTAAATTCATCTGCAACCACACCATATGGCTTAGCTGCTCCTAACAGTTCATCAAGTACATCCTGTGTCTTAGAATATGCCCCAGCCTTTAATGAAGTTCCCGCAATCACAGAACCAGCAACCATTGCTGCAACAAGAACACCACTAATAATTTTCTTCGACTTTGCACTCAAACTACTTAATCGTTTTCTTAAAAACATTACCATCCCTCCGAAATGTTTGAATCAATAGTTTTACCCCTTTAACTATATTTTCTCCCCACAAGCGTATAATAGCATTAGTACTATAGTACCGCTTCCCCCTTTGAGGGGGATTTTTTAATTCTACATAAATAAAACAACCCATGTTCCTTAATCGTTATCATTCTAGTATACGTTAAGGACATGGGTACTATTACAGATTATTCAATTAAATAATATATTAAGCTTCAAGACTTCTGTTCATGGCTGACTCTAACGCATCAATAGAAGCTCTGATGATATCATGGTCAATACCAATACCAAAGTAATTCTTTCCATCCTCTCCTGTAATACCAACATATGCAATAGCACTAGAATCAGAGCCCTTCTTTAATGAATGTTCTTCATAACAGAAGATATCGCAAGGCTTTCCAAAGTGGCTGGCAAGAGCATTACTTACAGCATCAAGACGACCATTACCGCCATCTTCAACATTGTACTTCTCACCATTCTCATTAATAGTTACGACTGTCTGTATTCCATTAATCTGCTTGAAATGTACTTCAGAAATCTTGAATACTGGTGTGTATTTCTTATATCTCTTCTCAAATATTTCAAGAACTTCATCTGCTGAAAGCTCCTTATGATTAACATCCGATACGTCTTTAACAGCATACCCCAGATCTTCTCTCATAGCCTTAGGAACAACCATTCCATAGTTATGTTCAAGAACATAAGCAACACCACCCTTACCAGACTGGCTATTAATTCTTATAACATCTGAATCATATGTACGTCCTACATCTTCTGGATTAATTGGAAGATATGGAACTGTCCATTTATTAGGATCATTTTCAATTCTGTAATGCATTCCCTTAGATATAGCATCCTGATGTGAACCTGAGAAAGCTGCAAAAACAAGCTTACCACACCATGGATGACGGTCATCAATCTTCATCTGTGTAAGTCTTTCAAATACTTCTGCAAGATGTGGCATATCAGAAAGATTGAGTTCAGGATTAACACCCTGCATATACATATTCATCGCAAGTGTAATAATATCTACATTACCTGTTCTCTCACCATTACCAAAAAGTGTTCCCTCAATTCTATCTGCTCCTGCAAGAAGTCCTAACTCTGCATCAGCAACACCTGTAGAACGGTCATTATGTGGATGAAGAGAAATAATAACATTTTCTCTGTTGTGCATGTATTTAGACATATATTCAATCTGGCTTGCAAATACATGTGGAAGCGACATTTCTACTGTAGCAGGAAGATTGATGATACATTTCTTATCAGGAGTTGGCTGCCAGATATCAACAACAGCGTTGCATACCTCAAGTGCATACTCTGGTTCTGTTCCTGTAAAGCTCTCTGGACTGTATTCAAAAAGGAAGTTTCCTCCATCAGCTTCAGCAAGTTCCTTTAATAACTTAGCACCTTCAATAGCAATCTGCTTAACTTCTTCCTTAGACTTCTTGAATACCTGTTCTCTCTGTGCTAATGAAGTAGAATTATATACATGAACGATTGCTCTTGGAGCACCCTTTACAGCTTCAAATGTCTTCTTAATAATATGTGGTCTTGCCTGGGTAAGAACCTGGATTGTAACATCATCAGGAATCATGTTCTTCTCAATAAGTGTACGACAGAATTCATATTCTGTCTCAGAAGCTGCAGGGAAACCAATCTCAATTTCCTTAAATCCGACTTCAACTAACATCTGGAAGAATTCAAGTTTTTCATCTAGACTCATAGGTTCAACAAGAGCCTGGTTACCATCTCTTAAATCAACCGAACACCAGATTGGTGCCTTATCAACATACTCTTTGTTAACCCAGTCATTGCACTTAACTGGTGGCATAAAATAGCCTCTTTCATACTGTCTGTAATCAAACATTTCTAAAACCTCCTGAAAATATAAATATGTATTGTTAATAAGTAAAGGCTTTCTTAAAGATAAGCATAAAAAAATCTTTCGTCCATGGGCAATTCTACCCAAAGAGACGAAAGATAAATCTCACGCGTTACCACTCTTCTTCATAGCTATGCTATGCACTCACTGAATACGTACAACAAATGTATTGCATTATATTCTGTCCACTATAACGGTTGGCTTCCGGCTACTCCTACTTCTCATAATGATTTCAGGTAGCAGCTCCAAGGCGAGTTCAATAAGTTCCTTCGACTGCCTCGCACCACCCGGCAGTTCTCTGACTCTGGTTCCTATCTAATAGTCCTCTTCACAGCATTTACTTATTATGTATGCTTATTATACTTGTCATTTTTTATAAAGTCAAGCATAAATTCAAGTTCTTCTTTGGAAATATTCTTATCAGAATATCTGGCTTTTTCATAACTTCTTGTTATTCTTTCAGCAGTCACAGCATTTGAAGTAATATTATTTCTTGTGATATCCTCAGGCTGCATATAAGCCAAACTTTTTGCAGCCATCTTTTCTTTTCTTTTTCTCTTATCCGGCATCGCTGCCTTTTTAAATGCTTTTCTATATTGCATATTAACCGCAAGATTGGTTTTCTCCACAGCATGCTTAGACCTTCTGATTTTTCTTTCATGCCTGCCTGTTCCTATGAATTCAACTTCATCTCCATTATCATCCCCTGATTCCTTGAACTTTCTCGCATATCTTACAATAACATATATAACAGCAATCAATAACCCTGTAATAATAACCACTGTGAAAGCAACGAAAACTGCCTGCATAACAGGATTATCCGCATATTCTTTTATCTCTGTTTCGTCATACAAAGCATCATCCTTATTAATTGGTTGAGTTGGCTGCTGAGGCAGAGCTTCGTCATTTTCTTTCATAAGCATGAGCAGCAATTTAAGAAGCGGTCTGAATACTACACCTAAGATACTTCCCATCAGTGCAAATATATTACCACCATCTCCTCTGTAGAACAGAAGCATTCCCATTATCATTAATACAGCTACAACAGCCACAGTTGCCATAAGCCCTGATACTGCAAGTATAACAATCATATTAATGCCTGTTATTCTTCTTGCTGGGAATTCGGATTTACCTGTATTACTTATAAATAAATCATTAACTCCTTTAAGCTGATTCCCTATAAGGAAAAGAATTATAAAAAGGGCAAACATCAAAGATTCAAAACTTACAAGTTTTGTACTGCCATTCTGTCCTCCAAATGTACTTCCAACAATCATAACAATGCAATACACCACTGACATTCTCTCTGTTGTCTGCATTACCGCTTTCTTTTCATCATCATTAACATCTTCTGTTTTAGTGCTGAACCGCGACTCCTTCATATATTCAGTTTTTCTTACATTAGCAATCCTTACACTTACAGATCGTACACATACAACAAACACACTTACAAAATATGCCGTACTTTCAGCATCTGTTCTTCCAAGCATAATTGCTGCTGCAATAAGTACTATATGAATCATTGCAAAAAGAAACAACGACTTTATATATTTTCTTGCAAAAAATGTAATAACTACAGGAATAGTAACCAGCGTGGCATATAAAATATATTCATCAGATTTTTTAACAACCCCTAGAATTATCATTGCAGCAAATGCCATAAAAACAACACACTGACTAAGTAATTCCACAACTGACCGTGCCGCATATAATGTTTTATTTCCTGAACGCGCAACAGACTCACTCATATTGCTTCTCCTCACTTAACTTCCCATCCAACCGGCTCAAAATCACATAATTCCAGTCCATAATCATCTCCTGGAAAATGTGGTACAATCCATACCATATCCGCCTGAAGCCTGCTGATTTTATTAATAACACTCTGCAATTTCTTTCTTCTGCTTGCAGAGATTAAAACATATACATATCCACTTTCTATTCTCATATTATCCGGCTCAAGAATTTTTTCAAGCATAGCAGAGTATTCTTCCATAGCAATTCCTGTATCAATTCTTGCAAGTGCAGTATTAATATTATTGAGATGTCCTGTTCCAGAACCATTATTTATTACAACCGGACTCTTTGTATCAACATCACATCCATTGCTGAGCATTGAAACATTTATTCCACATGCAATTAGCATCTGTGATATTCCTGCTGCAATACTTATAGCCTGTTCGTCAACCGCATCATACCTTAACACTCCGTCTTCTTCGAGATTTAGCAGAATGCATACATTCCGGCTGACAGACTCATCATATTCATTAACCATAAGATTGCCGGTTCTTGCCGTTGCTTTCCAGTTGACATTCTTAAGGCTGTCATTACCCGTATAGTCTCTTATTCCTCTGAATACAAATGGATCTTCAAGCATATATTTTTTTCGTTCTACTTCTCCTGAAATCCTGCTGTTCACTGGTTTTAACACTGTCGGGTCTGCCGGTTTTGGATATACTGTTATTTCACAGTTATTACCAGTCTTTAGAACATTAATTTCATTCATAAACAAGCCGGAAAATACAATCTCAAGGCCTGAAATGCGGTAAACGCCCCTTCTTGTGCACCTGACAGGAACCTTTCTTGTAATTCTCTGATTAGAAAGAAGAGAAAATACATCATTACGGTAAGTCTTATCCGATACGCTTGAATTAGTATCTGAACCTGTAAAAAGCAATTCTCTTGCAGCCTGAAATTTAAGATTAATACAAGGAAGTGGCAGTCTCTTGGCATTAGTAACAACTTCTGTAATATTAACAATATCATCCTTAACCACATGCTTTTTATCAAATTCAAGACTCACTGTAAGATTTTTATTCCAGTTATATCTGTACACAAGCTTTACAGCAAGGTACACAATCAGTACACCTAAAAGCATTAACAAAACATTCATTATCTATTCCAATCTTCAGTAGGAACTGCTGTTTTCGAGACAACATTGCCTATGATTTGTTCTTTATTATCTCTGTTCATAAAACCAGCCTGTAAAACAAGTCTGTGTGCCCATACATATGGTGCCAAAATCTTAATATCCTCTGGCACAACATAATCTCTTCCTGATACATACGCATATGCTCTTGCAGCATTCAGCATGCCAAGTGTTCCTCTTGGACTGACACCTGTTAATACATTTTCTTCATTTCTTGTCATTCTTGCAAGTTCAACAATATACTCAATAAGCACCGGATGAATGTATACATTCTTAGCATCTTCCTTCATTGCAATAATATCCTCACAGGTTGCCACTTTTTCAAGAGTTGTTTCTGGATTAGATGTAAGGAATCTGTTAAGAATGAGTACCTCATCATCTTTTTCCGGGTATCCCATATTAATCTTCATAAGGAATCTGTCAAGCTGTGCCTCTGGAAGCTGATATGTTCCTGCTGTTTCAATTGGATTCTGCGTTGCAATTACTATAAAAGGTTCTGCCAGTTTAGAATATTCTCCATCAACAGTAACCTGATGTTCTTCCATACACTCAAGAAGTGCCGACTGAGTTCTCGGTGTTGCTCTGTTAATCTCATCAGCAAGAATAACATTAGCAAATACAGGACCTCTTCTGAATACGAACTCCCCCTCTTTCTGGTTGTACACATGTACGCCTGTTATATCAGACGGCAAAAGGTCTGGTGTAAACTGAATTCTTGAAAATTCACCATCTATACTTTTGGCAAATGCTTTCGCCATCATAGTCTTTCCTGTTCCCGGAACATCTTCAAGAAGAACATGCCCACCGGCAATAATACTTGTCAGAACAAGTTCCGAAACATTTCTCTTTCCCACAATCACCTTACTTACATTATCTAATATATCTGAAGCCTTACTCATAATTCCTCCTCGTAACACGAAATTTAAACTTAGATAATTATAACAAAAACACTGCCAAAACAGCAAGTGTCTGACAGTGCTAATAGGTGAAATAATTATGAACTTTTGATTAATTATCTGTAGGCATCTCCTGATTAACATCAATACCTCTTGGCGCAACAGGTGTTGAGAACACAATCTGTGTGCTTGTTCTTCCGAATTTCTGAAGCTGGCCGATAAATGTATCAAGTTCCATAGTGCTCGGGAACATAACCTTTAATAGCATTGAATAATTACCTGTTACACAGTTACATTCAACAACATTAGGGCATGACTTGATAAATGGATAGAAATCCGGTTTCTGCACAGGAGCAACTTCAAGATTAATAAATGCTGTTATATGATATCCCAGCTTTAACTGATTAATCTTAACTTCATATCCTTCAATAATCTCTTCCTTCTCAAGTCTCTCAATTCTTGCTGAAACAGCCGGTGATGAAAGGAAAACATTCTCGGCGAGTGCCTTTAATGGCATTCTTGCATTCTGCTGTAATAATGTAATTATCTTCTTATCGATTTTATCCATGGCGTGAACCTCCAGATTATAATATTCGTTGTAAATGCTATTAATTTAACCAAAAAGGGGACAATCCTAGCGTTGTTGCTAAAATCGTCCCCTTTGACTTAAATTATTAACTTATGCATAATATACACCTTACATAATAAAATGGCAAGTGTTTTTTCTTTATTTTCATTGCTTTTATACATAATATTTGTTAGAGTAGAGAAAATACTAAAGCCATTACTGGCAGAACGGAGACATTATGGAGAATAATAATCAGGAATATAACACAGTAACTCTTATGCTTGACGATAACACAGAATGTGAATGTGCAATAATACGCATATTCCCTGCTGGAGATAACGACTATATCGCACTTCTTCCACTTGAGGGTGAAGCTGCAGACAACGATGAGGTATATCTTTATAGATACAAGGTTGAAGGCGACAACGAACCTGTACTTGAGAATATTGAATCTGATGAAGAATATGAGCTTGTATCTGAAGCATTTGATGAAGAATTAGATGCTATGGAATATGAAGATCTGTACGAAGAAGAGGATAATGAGCAGTAAGAACCTCTTCTATAAAGCGTGACCGGGTTGTATCTTTGTTGTATCTCTGCTTGGGGTACAGAAGATACAACTTTTCTTTTGCCCTTGTCATAGCAACATAAAAAAGTCTTCTCTCCTCTTCTATCTGCTCATCTAAAACCGCCTTATTATACGGTATTATTCCCTCACATACATCCATCACCATCACAATCTTATATTCAAGCCCTTTCGAGCCATGCATTGTAAGCATATGCACACCTTCCACCGTGTTGTTCCTACGCTGAGTATCACATTGCTTAAGATATTCCACAATTCCATCAAGCCATTGTGAAAGGCTCATATACCGAGATGCCCTGTGTGCCAGTTCATCAAGCACATTATATAATTCTTCCTTATCAGCCTTGTGTTCATATATATAATTCCTTATATACTCATCATAACCAACACCCTTTCTTATATAATTAACAGCTGCAAATGGAGGCATACTTCTTATCATACTAATATCAGACACCAGCTTTTCTACCTGTTTACTCATCTGTTCATTCCCCTCATAGCCTCTCTTCAATGCATTAATATCTGCAGGCTGTGTAATATATGAACGGCTTATATATCGGAGCGGCTTATTAATAATCCGCAGAAAATCTATTCTTTCCCTGCTGCCAAGTGCTATCCTTATATATGTAAGAATATCCTTACTTATCCAGTGCTCATATATATCCTGTACTACCGAGTAATCGCAGCATGGAATTCCATCACTTTCAAGCCTTGACATATACATATTCCCAATTACATTAGTTCTTGATAACACAGCAATGTCATCAGCAGCTATTCCAGTATCAATCAGTCTTCTTATCTCTGATACAAGAAATGCTTTCTCATCATTCAGACTGTTAAATTCATATACAGACACAGTATCTCCTTGTGAATTGTACGTCGTTATATCTTTATAATAACGATGCTCATTCTCCTCTGCTACAGCCCTTGAAGCAAACACAATATTGCCCGTTGACCTGTAATTAATACACATGTCAATTCTCACTGCATCACTATAATACTTATTGAAATCTAACATTATCTGTGGAGCAGAACCCCTGAATCCATATATACTCTGGTCATCATCCCCCACCACAAAAAGATTTCTGTATTCATCAGCAAGAATCCTCACAACATCAAACTGTGCCTTATTAATATCCTGAAATTCATCTATCAGAATGTACTTATATTTATTCTGCCACGCCCTCCTGTAATCTTCTCTCTGCATCAGAAGCTCGCGGCACTGTACAATCATGTCATCAAAATCAATCAGATGCTTTCTTACAAGCATATCATCATAAGCCATGTATATTATTCTGAAGCTCTGTGGCGGAATGCATCTGCTCTCATATTCATCTATATTAACAGCCTCACCCTTAACACGGCTTATCTCAGATAAAACACCATCTACAGCTTCCTTCTCATCATCATACTCCAATTCAAGCCTGTGTATCTGGTCTTTCACGAATTCATGCTGTACCTGTGGCGTAATAATGCAGCGTGCAGAATAATTATATGCTGCCTTAAGTATGGTAAAAAATACTGCATGAAATGTGCCAAATGTTACTGCTGAACTTCTACCTTCTGACAGCCCCTTAAACTTAAACTTCATCTGCTCTGCTGCAGCCTTAGTAAATGTAATAACAAGAATATCAGACGGCTTGACCCCGCATCTGTCGATAAGATACCTTACCCTGTGTGTAAGAACCGTAGTCTTTCCAGAACCTGGTCCTGCAATTACCATACACGGTCCTTTATTATGTTGTATAGCCTGAATCTGTGCTTTATTAAACTGCAAAAGCGGCACCCCTTATAATAATCTTACACAAACAAATGTATATTAAAATTATATAAGTATGCCGCTATCGTGTCAACCTAATAATATATATTTTATATTTTATTAATAACTTGTTATGTTATCATCAGAATCATCAGTATTAGATATATCTTTTATAACAACATAATATTCAACCTGTGGATTAACCTGTACAAGAACCCTGTCACCCTTCTTATGTCCAAGAAGTGCCTTGCCTAGGGGCGACTCTATACTGATCATACCGCTTAACGAATCAGCCCTGATTGTAGTAACAATCTTAATAGTCTCCGTGCTTTCATCATCCTCATACAATACCTCAACCGTATTATTAACGCCAACCTCATCATCTGCTGATGAATCATCAATAACAGTCGCATTCTTAATAGTTCTCTGCAGGTATCTTATTCTGCTCTCATTCTTGTTCTTAAACCTTTTTGCTGCATGATACTCGAAATTCTCACTTAAGTCCCCCTGAGCCCTTGTCTCCTTGACATCATCAAGTGCAGCCTTTCTTACCTCATGTATCCTGTACTCAATCTCTTCTTCCATCTTTTTGATATCATTCTTAGTAAGTTCGTGTCCCATATCTATCCTTCTTTCTCATCTTTAATAATCAATTAGTAATTAATGAAATAATATGAATATATTTTGCCCTTTTATGATACATTTTGCAAGTCTGTTCATTCCTGATTTTAAAGTTATAATACCAAATATGTAAATATATTTTGCTTTTTTGCTTGCACTTCTCTGTAGATACGCTATAATATATAAATCACATTTAGGCATCGGCGTGTGGCTCAGTTTGGTAGAGCGCGTGGTTCGGGACTACGAGGCCGCAGGTTCAAATCCTGTCACGCCGACTAAAAAGCTCATGAGGATATTGTTAATCCCCATGAGCTTTTTATTTCTATATAACTTTCCTATACAAGATTATTCTTAACATAAGAAAGTGCCTTATTGACAGGTGGCAGTGATATAACAATCAGAGTTATTACGGCTTCAAGACCTATGTATGAGACATTGTAAACAAATGAATAAAGTATTGCACTATTAAAGAATTCCGGAGTATATACCGCAAAAAATATCCATCCTGACAGAAATGAGCAGACAAACCTTCCAGCTGCTCCTATTACATACCCCTTAATCAGTCCATTCTTTGACTTTGAAAATATTCCTGATAAACCAAGCATTCCAAATCCCAGTATATAATCCAGCATTACCTGTGGAATATTCAGAATGTATGGATCAACCAGCAGCTGCAATACCCCGTATGCAATCGCAGACGCTAATCCTGCCTTTAACCCATACCAATATCCAATAAGTACAATAAAAAACATGCTGAACAATGTTACAGAGCCACCCATTGGCAGCTTAATTATTTTAATCATAGAAGTTACAAATGCCAGTGCTATAGCCATGGCTGCAAATGCAATATGCTTCGCATTTATTTTCTTAACTGAGAAGCTCATAATGTTCCTTTCCATTCCTTTTCATTTATCCATCCGTAAAAGATTATACATTTCTTATTAAAATGTCAAGAAAAACCCAGAGTTATTATTAATCATCTCAATAATAGCTCTGGGTAAAATGTGTTTATTCAGTTATTGTGAATTAAACTCTTTTCTTCTTAGTTGAAGCAAAGATTCCTAATCCTGATAAACCAAGCATTGTGATAAGTGCTGCGATTGGCGACTTATCTCCTGTCTTTACAGACTTGTCAGTATCCTTAATTTTTGTCTCGCCCGGTACATCTGTTGCTGGCGCTTCAGCGGAAGGTGTCTCCGGTGCTGGATTCTCAACCGTTGGATTCTCTGGTGCTGGTGTCTTAACAGCATCTTTATTAATTAATTCATCTGGAACAGATATATTAATTGTGATTGATTTCTGTGTCTTTGTAACGGATATCCTATCATAACTGGGCTGAACATAATCTGTTGGGATATATTCTATATAGAGAGAAAGAGAAAAGAGAGCGAATAGATTATCTTTTCAGGGAAATACAAAAGGAATATGATATTATTGATGGCTATTCTGACTGCTGCATAATCACTAAAGAAATAAAAGAATTCATTACCAACTCTGATAATAAGAATAATCAGGATATGATTAGTACCTTATCGAAACAGACTTAAGTCTTTCAGATATTGCTGCTGAGTGTGGCTTCTGCAATCCCAATTATTTCGGTGATATATTTAAGCTTGTCAACGGAATTTCTCCATCTGAATTCAGGAAAAATAATAAGCCAAATACTAAACAAAAAGAGGGCTTTCACATCAGACAAACTCGATATGAAAGCCCTCAAAAGCCTTTATTAACAGGTTTTGTATTTATTTATTAGAACTTACCGTTCTTAGCAGCTTCTTCAATAGAAACAGCTACAGCTACAGTAGCACCAACCATAGGGTTGTTACCCATTCCGATTAATCCCATCATTTCAACATGAGCTGGAACTGATGAAGAACCTGCGAACTGAGCATCTGAGTGCATACGTCCCATAGTATCTGTCATACCATAAGAAGCAGGACCTGCTGCCATGTTATCTGGGTGAAGTGTACGTCCTGTACCACCACCTGAAGCTACTGAGAAGTACTTCTTGCCAGCTTCAAGTCTTTCCTTCTTATATGTACCTGCAACTGGATGCTGGAATCTTGTAGGGTTTGTTGAGTTACCTGTGATAGAGATATCAACATTCTCCTTCCACATGATTGCAACACCTTCTGTTACATCGTTAGCACCGTAGCAGTTAACCTTAGAACGAAGACCATCTGAGTATGCTGTTCTAGAGATTTCCTTTACTTCGCCTGTTGAATAATCCATCTCTGTCTCAACGAATGTGAATCCGTTAATTCTTGAGATAATCTTAGCTGCATCCTTACCAAGACCGTTAAGGATAACTCTAAGAGGTTTCTGTCTAACCTTGTTAGCCTTCTCTGCAATACCGATAGCACCTTCAGCAGCAGCGAATGATTCATGACCTGCAAGGAATGCGAAACATTCTGTCTCTTCTTCAAGTAACATCTTACCTAAGTTACCATGTCCAAGACCAACCTTTCTCTGGTCAGCAACTGAACCCGGAATACAGAATGCCTGAAGACCTTCACCGATAGCTGCAGCAGCTTCTGAAGCCTTTCTTGCACCCTTCTTGATAGCGATTGCTGCACCTACTGTGTAAGCCCAGCATGCATTTTCAAAACAAATTGGCTGGATACCCTTAACCATAGCATATACGTCTAATCCGGCATCCTTAGTAATCTTTTCAGCTTCTTCAATACTAGCTATGCCATAGCTGTTAAGAACTGAAGTAATCTTATCTATTCTTCTCTCATATGATTCAAATAAAGCCATTCTAATTGTCCTCCTTACTTAACTTCTTCATCTGTTCTTGGGTCAATAATCTTAACAGCATCTGCAACTCTTCCGTACTGTCCGCAAGCCTTCTCATATGCTGTTGTAGGGTCATCACCCTTCTTAATGAAGTCTGTCATCTTACCAAGGCTGACAAACTTGTAACCGATAATCTGGTTGTCCTTATCAAGGGCAATACCTGTTACATAACCTTCAGCCATCTCAAGGTAACGAGGACCTTTCTTTAATGTACCATACATAGTACCAACCTGAGAACGAAGTCCCTTACCAAGATCTTCAAGACCGGCACCAACTGCAAGTCCCCCCTCAGAGAATGCACTCTGAGTTCTTCCGTAAACGATCTGTAAGAATAACTCTCTCATAGCTGTGTTAATTGCATCACAGACAAGGTCAGTGTTAAGAGCTTCCATAACTGTAAGTCCTGGTAAAATCTCTGCTGCCATAGCTGCTGAATGTGTCATACCTGAACATCCGATAGTCTCAACTAAAGCTTCCTGAATGATACCTTCCTTAACATTAAGAGTAAGCTTACATGCACCCTGCTGAGGAGCACACCAGCCTACACCATGTGTAAAACCTGAAATATCTTCAACCTTCTTATTCTGTACCCATTTACCTTCTGTTGGCACTGGAGCTGCTCCATGATGAACGCCCTGTGCTACTGGACACATATTCTCTACTTCCTGTGTGTAAATCATCTTATTACTCCTTTCGTAATTCATAGTGTTTACTATAAATGAAACGACGGCCAGAAGCCGTCGTCCAAGCCTTGACTATTTTCTCACAAACTTTTGCATTAGTCAATGTGAGACACAACATTTTTACATTAATAAAACAAAAATTTCACATAATTATCTCTTAGTCACCACTTCGCCCTGCTTCTTATATATAGAACCTGCCGGAATAAAGCCTCTTACGCTTGAAAGCGGATAAATATTACTCTCTCTTCCAACAATTGTTCCAGGATTAAGTACGCTGCCACAACCAACCTCAACATTGTCTCCAAGGAAAGCACCAATCTTTTTGATACCTGTATCAATATTGCAGTCTGGTCCTTTAATAGTAATAAGCTTCTTGTCAGACTTAACATTAGATGTTATTGAGCCTGCACCCATATGAGCCTTGAAGCCAAGAATTGAGTCACCAACATAATTATAATGCGGAACCTGAACCTTATTAAAAAGAATTACATTCTTAAGTTCAGTTGAATTACCTACAACAGCACCCTCACCTACAATAGCTTTTCCACGGATGAATGCACAGTGTCTTACCTCGGCATCTTTACCAATAATTGCAGGTCCTGCAATATAAGCTGATGGAAATACATTTGCAGTTCTGTGAACCCATATATTCTCCCCACGCATCTCATATTCATCTTCCGGCAGGGTATTGCCGAGTTCTACAATAAAATCACCAATCTTTGCAAGTACTTCCCATGGATATGTACAGCCTTCAAACACTTTTGTCGCAATAGTTTCATTAAGGTCGTACAGATTACTTATCTTTAATGCATCGTTATTCATATCTAATATCCTCTTTATATCAATTATTCAACAGTAACAGATTTTGCAAGGTTTCTTGGCTTATCAACATCGTTGCCCTTAAGAACTGCTGTATAGTAGGCAATAAGCTGTAACGGAACTGCCGCAACCATAGGCATAAGGAGCTGATCTGCCTGTGGAAGCTTAATAACAATATCTGCCACTCCATCCTCAATATCAAGCTCTGGTTCTGCAATAAGCACTACAAATGCGCCTCTTGACTTAACTTCCTTAATATTACTTATAGTCTTTTCCTCAAGATTCTTCTGTGTTGCTATTGCAATTACAGGCATCTGTTCTGTAATAAGCGAGATAGTTCCATGCTTAAGCTCTCCTGCCGCATATGATTCAGAATGAATATAAGATATCTCCTTTAACTTAAGAGAGCCTTCCATACTGAGTGCATAATCAAGACCTCGTCCTATATAAAGAAGACTGTCTGCATTAATAAGCTTAGAAGCTGCAAACTGACACTTACTCTCAAGTGCAATGGCTTCTTCAATAACCTCAGGTACTTCTTCAAGCATCTTAGTGTATCTGCTGCATTCTGCCTCATCCATCTTTCCATTAGCATAAGCTAATTCAAATGCAATTAAATACATAATTGATATCTGAACCATATATGCCTTAGTTGAAGCAACTGAAATCTCAGGACCTGCATGTGTATATACAACCATATCTGCTTCTCTAGCAATTGAAGAACCCTTAACATTAACGATTGCCATAGTATCAGCGCCTGCCTGTTTTGCAAGTTCAAGTGCAGCCTTAGTATCAGCAGTCTCACCTGACTGTGATATAACAATCATAAGGTCACCTTCATTAATAAGAGGATCTCTGTATCTGAACTCTGATGCAATATCAACAGTTACAGATACTCTTGCTATCTTCTCTATTATATATTTACCAACCATTCCGGCATGCATTGCTGTACCACACGCAACAATATATATATTATTGTAACTTTTTAACTTGTCAGGATTGAATCCTTCGGCACTGAAATCAGGCATATCATCTGTAATTCTTGGCATGATAGTTCTCTTTACAGAATCTGGCTGCTCATGGATTTCCTTAAGCATAAAGTGAGCATAACCGCCCTTTTCTGCAGCATCAACATCCCAGTCAGCTGTATTTAATTCCTTATGTATCTCATTGCCATGAACATCATATATCTTAACTGAATCCTTCTTAATAACTGCAATCTCATTCTGGTCAAGAAGATAATAATCTCTTGTGTAATGAATAATAGCCGGTACATCAGATGCTATGAAATTCTCATGTTCTCCAACACCAACAATAAGAGGACTGTCCTTTCTTACTGCAAATATTTCATCAGGGAAATCCCTGAACATAATTCCAAGTGCGTATGAACCCTTAATCTCTGATAACACCTTTGCAATAGTCTTCATCGGATCCCCATCATAGTAGTAATCAAGCAACTTTGCTGCGACCTCAGTATCTGTTTCACTTGCAAAGCTATATCCCTCTCCAATAAGAAAATCCTTAAGCTTCTTGTAATTCTCAATAATACCATTATGTACAATAGTAACTCTCTTATTGCCATGTGGATGTGAATTGATATCTGATGGTTCCCCATGTGTAGCCCATCTTGTATGGCCAATTCCAACATGTCCTTGTGGTTTTCCTTCTTCATCCATCTTCTCAACAAGGTTGGCAAGTCTTCCCTTGCACTTCTTAACCTTGATATTACCATGATCAAATACTGCAATACCTGCTGAATCATATCCTCTGTATTCAAGCTTAGATAATGCATCTACAAGTACATCTGCGCTTTCTCTGTCTCCTACATATCCTGCAATTCCGCACATATATTTAATTCCTTTCATTCATTTACTTATAATTCTTAGCCGTATCATTAAAAAGTCCTACAAGACCAGCCTGATTCCTTAATGCCATAACAGCCCTTGTTCTTCTTGAAACAAAACCATCAAGCTTCTCCATATACTCATCTGCCGTAATGGTTCCCTCAGCCACACCTGTAAGTCCTTTTTCCCAGCTTGCCGTAAGCTCTGGATTAAGCAGATGCCTGATAGAATTGTCTACAACATCATATATTATCTCGCCTAAAAATGTAGGCGTAATAATCTGTGTCTTAGAATTAATAGAAATATACTTAATAGTATTAAGTTTTTTAAGAATCTCTGCTCTTGTAGCACTTGTTCCTATTCCACTACCCTTAATCTGTGCCCGCAGTTCCTCATCTTCAATAAGCTGTCCTGCATTCTCCATTGCAAGAATAATAGAACCTGAATTATATCTCTTTGGAGGTGAAGTTTCACCTTCTTTGATATTAAACCCATTAAATGTGATTGTAGAACCTTTTCTGTATTTTTTCAATACCTCGAATAAAGCCGCATCACATTTATTATCATCCTTATTATCGACGCTATCATCATCCTTTACTTTTACATCATTTCTCGCCTTTGCAAATGAGTTCTTAACTACGCTAAGATACCCTTCATCTACAAGCACTTTAAATGAAGCATACAGCTTTTCATTCTTCACATCACTGGCAATACTTACCTTCTGATAAATAGCTGGTGGATAGAATATGCTTAAGAATCTTCTTACAATTATCTCATAAGTTCTGGCTGCTGTGACTGACAAAGTCTTAAGATTATTAAAGCCCTGTCCTGTCGGAATAATCGCATAATGGTCTGTTATTGCTTTATCGTTGCAATATCTTGTCTTTTCAATCCCCTTCTGCATATTATTCTGCAATATATGCTCTGCAATCTCCTTCACAGGAGCAAAATTCCTGAGTCCGCCTATATTCTTATGTATCTCCTTACTTACCGCTGTTGATAACACTCTCGCGTCAGTTCTTGGATAAGTAACTAGCTTCTTTTCATACAGCTCCTGAATAATATTAAGAGTCTCATCAGGGCTTATCTTAAACAGCTTGCTGCATTCATTCTGAATCTCGGCAAGGTTGTACAGAAGTGGTGGATTCTTGGTTTCTTTTTTTCTCTCAATAGAATCAACTACTCCCTGTGCTGGCAGCGGGTCAGATAAGAAATTAACCAGCTCCTCTGCCTTCTCCCTGTCCTTAAAACCATTATCCTTATATAAATATGGCGTACCAGCATACATACTCTTATCACTTACACGCCATTCTGCATCAAATGTTGAATTTTCAGCCTGTGCCTGTCCAATAACTCTGTAGAAAGGTGTCTTTACAAAGCTTCTTATCTCCCGTTCTCTTCTTACTACCATTCCAAGAACACATGTCATAACCCTTCCGACAGATACAACTGCCCTGTCAAGGTGCAGATAATTGGCAATATTTCGTCCATATTTCAATGTAAGAACTCTTGAGAAATTAATTCCCATAAGATAATCTTCCTTCGCACGAAGATACGCTGAATCACTCAGATTATCATATTCAGATATATCCTTTGCGGTATTAATCCCTTTAAGAATCTCTTCCTCGGTCTGCGAATCAATCCACACGCGGCGTTCTTTTTTGCCTTTAACGCCTGCTTCCTGCCTCACAAGCCTGTATATATATTCTCCCTCGCGTCCCGAATCGGTACATACATATATATATTCAACATCATCCCTTGTAAGAATGTCTTTAACTATATTAAACTGTTTTGCAACTGCAGGTATAACCTCATACTTGAATTCCTTCGGTATGAATGGTAGCGTATCAAAGCTCCATCTCTTAAGATTAGGGTCATAAGCATCCGGATAGCTCATAGTTACCAGATGTCCGACACACCATGTCACAATATGGTCTCCACCCTCAAGATATCCGTCTTTTCTTGTGAAGTTCACGTGCAATGCCTTTGCAAATTCCTGCGCTACACTTGGTTTTTCCGCGATATATACGGATTTTCCCATTATATCCCTCATTTCTGTGTCTATTACACAATTATTATTCTCCTGAAGCATCAAGAGTTCCCATATAAGCCGGTATATATTCTTTCATAAAATAATCTGCTTCCGGAATATTCATATCAACAATAGCCTGATGTATTGTCTTTTCTGCATCAGCAAAATCCATGTTGCCAGACTTCTTTTCCTCAAGACATTTGATATAAGCTGACATCTTATCGGCAGCCTTGACATACTTCCAAAGTGCTTCTTCCTCTTCTGTCTCAGATAACACACCTCTGTAACGTTCTCTTATATCTGTTCCAAGACCTGACAGCATCTGATCCTCTGCAACATGCTCCACTTCCTTATATGCATTTCTTATAACCGGATTGTAATACTTTACCGGAGTTGGCAAATCACCTGTAATTATCTCTGTCACATCATGATACATGCCTAGAATTGCAAGTCTTTCAGCATTAATATCCCCACCATATATCTCGTTGTTAATAATTCCTAATGCATGTGCTATGAATGCTACATCAAGACTATGCTCACACAGATTCTCATGACGTGTGTTCTGCATAAGTCCCCATCTGTTAATATATTTCATTCTCGACAGCATAGCGTAAAAATAATTTTCCTTCAATGTAAATGTCCCCTCTTTACTCTTTAAGTCGTTTCATAATTTTATATCATAATAGGTTTTTAAGCAAGTAAAAAGAGATGCCATCTCTGACATCTCTTTTCTGGTATGTGTGTATATTAGAATTTAATTATTCTGCATCCTTAGGAGTGATATAACCCTGTGCCTTAAGAAGCTCTGCAATAAGAACAGCTCCACCTGCTGCACCTCTTAATGTGTTGTGTGAAAGGCCAACAAACTTATAATCAAACACACTGTCTTCTCTTAAACGGCCAAGTGAAACACCCATTCCGTTCTCATAATTTACATCAAGCTTAACCTGTGGACGGTCATCTTCTTCAAGATACTGGATGAACTGCTTTGGAGCACTTGGAAGATTAAGTTCCTGTGGAACTCCCTTGAAGCTTCTCCACTTTTCAATAATCTGTTCCTTAGTTGGCTTCTTCTCAAAGTTAACAAATACAGCTGCTGTATGTCCATCAAGAACTGGAACTCTGATACACTGACATGTGATAACCGGATCACTTGCAGGAACAATCTTTCCATCCTCAATCTTACCCCATAATCTTAAAGGCTCTTTCTCAGACTTTTCTTCCTCGCCACCAATATAAGGGATGATATTCTCAACCATCTCTGGCCACTGTTCAAATGTCTTACCAGCACCTGAGATTGCCTGATATGTTGTTGCAACAACAAGCTTTGGTCCAAATTCCTTTAATGCATTAAGAGCAGGTGTGTAGCTCTGGATTGAGCAGTTAGGCTTAACACAGATAAATCCTCTCTTAGTACCAAGTCTCTCTCTCTGATACTTAATAACTTCAAGATGCTCTGGGTTGATTTCTGGAACAACCATAGGAACATCTGGTGTCCAACGGTTAGCACTGTTATTAGAAACAACTGGAACTTCTGCCTTAGCATATCTTTCCTCTATAGCCTTAATCTGGTCCTTAGGCATATTAACTGCACAGAATACGAAATCCACCTTAGAAACAATTTCATCAAAATCCTTATCCATATCATATACAGTCATCTTCTTAACGAACTCTGGCATTGGTGTCTGCATCTTCCATCGTCCATCAACTGCCTCTTCATAAAGCTTTCCTGCTGAACGTCCTGAAGCTGCTACTAAAACAACTTCAAACCAAGGATGATTCTCCAGTAATGTTATAAATCTCTGTCCTACCATACCTGTACCGCCAAGGATACCAACTCTTAACTTATCGCTCATTTTTAACTCCTTCAATATATAAAATCTCAAAGACACTTCCCTCTGTTCTGTCTTTCTGTGACGGACATTTGTTTTTGTGTCTAAGAAAATATATCACAGCCTATAGGATAATGCAAGAGATTTTTGAGTTTTTTAGCATTATTTCTTTTTCTTAGCTGAAAATACTATTACACCCACACATATTATTACACATGCTGCAAGTACAATCACGTATACCATTACATGACTGCTGTCACCTGTTTTGGTTGAGTTATCAGATACTTCTCCACTTGCTGCAGTTGAAGTCTTTTCTGTCTTGGCTGTTGTTATCTCCTGCTCTGTACCCTTAGTTGCTGATTCCTCCTGACCAACTGTAGTTGTCTGCTGTGCTGCTGTTGTTGTCTCCTGTGCTGCTGTTGTTGTCTGCTGTGCTGCTGTTGTTGTCTCCTGCTGAGAACCAAGTGGTGCTACAGAAATATAAAAGAGATTAGTAGTATCACCCTTAGTTATTGTATGCGTTCCCTTTGCAACTTTAACTTTAACAATACCATTAGTTGCTGCAGTCTTTACTCCGTCAATTTTAATCTTTTTAGCAAAATTACTATTGAATACAAGTGTAAGTTCTGAATCTGTATCACATGTAAATGATATGCTTGTTGCAGTTTCAATCTTAAGACACTTTGTAAGTGTCATACCGTTGTATATAACACTTCCCTTGCTTTCTGAATAATTACCCGAAATAGTAAAGTAAGCGTTCTGTTCTGTAATATCAGTTGTAAAATTCATTACATGTGCAGCACTTGATACCGGTTCGTCTGACTTAGTTGTCTCCTGCGCTGTTGTTGTCTCCTGCGCTGTTGTTGTCTCTGATGTATTTTCTGAACTGCCCTCTGTTTCTTTATCATTATCTGATGATTTACCAGTTACATATACAATCTGGTTAGCAACATTGAACTTTGCACCCATAGATGAATAACTTCCTGTTGTCTCATAGAGACCATTCATATTGATTGTTCCATCTGCATTTCTTAAGAGCTTATCAATATTATCTGTATATTTAATTGTATTATTAATATTCTTAAATGTTCCAGATGCACTTGAAGGGTTATTCACCACTGTTCCTGACTTATATCCTGCACTTGTATTAAGAATCTGTGTAAATGAATCGCCTGAAAGCTGATAGTACTTCTTAGAATTATAATATATAGAATTCTTCACATTACCCATAAACTTATCTGAATCAACTGCATTTACTGATATAAGGCCTGAATATTCGGCCCCTGAACCAGCTCTGTAGCATACGAAATTGCCCTTTTTGGCATTCTTTCCATTACCCCATGCTGTAAGATTAGTAAGTGTAAGTGCTGATGGATTATTGTTATCTGTAAATCCTGTTGCTCCATTATCAAATGACAGACAATTAAGTACATTATGTGGTGTACCTACACCTGAACCGCCAAGCTTGAAACCATTCATATCACCATTAGCATAATGCGTGCCGTTAGTTAATGTTCCATTGGCAAATGCTACACAGTTTCTAATTGTTACGACACCTATTGGTCCTGTAGCTGTCTTGGCATATAAATCCCATCCATCATCAGAATTGCAGTATGATATACATCCATCAAAGACATTTCCCTCGCCACATGTAAGCTTTGCTGCAAATCCATCTGCATTCTCTCCTGTACCTCCCTGCTCAGGAAAATCACAGTTATTAAATGCTGTACAATTAATAATAAGATTGTTAGATGGCCATAAATCTTTAGTTGCAGCAGTTGTATCATACCTTGAAAGCTGAAGACCTGTATCTCTGTTTGCTTCAAATACACATCTTTCAAAAATGTTATTATTACCAGCAAGCAATACTCCGTTATCACCAGCTCCATAGAAATTAATACCGCCAAAATACCAGTAATCACCATCAAGTATAAAACCTCTGTTCTGACTATTAAATACCTGTGCAGAAAAATCAAACTTAACATCATGATTATCTTCTGCTTTAACAATTATGTATGAACCATCCTGTCCATTAATTGTGTTATTAACAATAACACTTGTAGAAAACTTGTATGTTCCACCTTTGATTATGATTACATCTCCAGCTTTAGCTGATTGTAATGCACTAATAATCTCATCTGAAGATGATACATACTTTGCATTCTTAAAATCTGCATCCTTCTTAAGGCTTATATCTGTATAAGTTCCTGTGTAAGAAAGACTTGTTTTGTCATAAGATTTTCCTGTTGCAGCATTAACATTATCAGTTGCTGAAAACAGAACTGCTGGTACGACAACGCTCACAATCATTACAAATGCAAGAATCAGTGCCCATTTGCTTTTCATGTCTTTAAATCTTTTCATTGTATTTTTCCTCCTGATACATTTCTTTGTGCAATATATTTTAAATCGCACAAACTTTGTATTAAATTTTATCACATTTTGACATTTCAATAAACTTATATTACATAGTACTTTGGTACCATGTATATTAATAATTTATACAAAACGCAAAAACACCATGATACATTTACAATTGGATAAACGTATCATGGTATCTATTATGTATCCGGATATTCAAATATATATTTCTCATACCCATTAATTATTCTGGTATTCTCGTTATACTGATATTCCTGCTTGAACTTAACCTGATATGTCTTATGGATATGTCCATGAATAAAATACTTAGGCTTGTATTTTTCAAGAAGATAATTAAAGCCTTCAAAACCCTTATGCGGTTCATCTGGTCCATCACTTATGCCCGCTGCCGGTGAATGTGTAAGCAGTATATCAAAGCCCCTGTTCTTCTTTATTGAAAGCCACATTTTATTAATTCTGTGATTCATCTCTTTCTGTGTATACTGGTTTTTCCCCTTCTTATAGCGTATAGAACCACCAAGTCCCATAATACGGACACCTTTATACACATATATCTTATTCTCTATATCAATGCATCCATCTGGTGGCTGTATATCATAACAGTCATCATGATTGCCATGCACATAAAGAATAGGTACTTTCGAAAATGATGCAAGAAACGACAGATACTGGGGCTTTAAATCCCCTGCTGAAAGTATAAGATCTATGCCTTCCAATTTTTCCTTTTCGAAATAATCCCATAAGTACTTTGATTCAACATCCGCTAACACAAGTATTTTCATTAATAATTCCCCAGCCACCACTGCAGGCAGCATGCTTTCTATTCTTCTTCTTTGACAACACCCTGAAGTGCCATTTTTAATTTTGCATTATCTGTAAGTTCATCATACTGAGGCAGTCTGCCAACCACATTATCAAGCAGCCAGTCCATAGTAATTATATGTTCAGGATCAATAAGCTTCCCTTCTTCAACCTTTATATTACCATGCTGATCTTTTAATTCACCCTCAAACACTCTGAACCTTGCTTCCTTAAGCTCTTTCTCAAAGAGCTTTACAAGTCTCTTAGTTGCTGATGGCAGACTCTCTGAATATATAAGATCAACAACTCCTGCCGACATTCCCCACCAGTAATTAAGTGCTTTTACATTATCGCCGTCCTCATCCTTGCTCCATGAACCACTCATAATGCTCTGGATAAGCTTCTCATAAAAAACACCCCAGTGCCATACAGGCATAGCCAGATGCTTATCTGAATTACTTGCTTTATACAACCCAAACTTTCTCTTACTCTTGCCCGGAGTTATCATATCCTGATTAGAAATGATGCTTATATTCTTCTTAGCAAGATTCCCCTCAGAATCATTATCCTTAATACTGTTCCATTCAAGGTAAACCTTGGCTCTTGGATTAACAAACTTTACTCCCAATGCAAATGCATTAATATTCGCACATGCCCCATAAACCGGATTATCAGCTATATAACCAACATTATCGTCATCAGCCAGTGAACCGGCAATAATTCCCGTTATAAACTTTGCTTCAAACATTCTAGCATAATATGATCTGATATATTTATGTGAAATGTTAAGAGAACAGTCAAGAATCTTTACTGACGGATGTGCAATTGCGGCTTTAAGTCCAGCCATATTCATCGCCGAAGATGTCACGAATATAAGGTCACAGCCTTTCTCTATAAGTCTGTTGATTGCCGCCTCATCACTCTGCTCCGGTATCACATTCTCCTCAACATATGTCTCTATCTGGTCACCAAATGTATCATCAATATACTGTCTTCCAAGCTCATGTGCATAACACCACTCTGAATCCTGTGGTGTCTTTTCATACACAAATCCAACCTTAAGCTTCTTAACTCCTCCACCCATTGGAAGCAGATAGCTTAATATATTCTTCTTAGGTGCTGCTGCCGGCGTCATCTTAAGTTCCACTTCGCTGTTGTCATCAAGAAGCTCGAATTCAGCCCATGTCTTGGCGACATTCTTTGCCATTTCAGACTTAGTCATCTTCTTAACAGCATCATATCCGTGAATATGAATGAAGCGTAAAAATGAATCTCCTGTTGGGAAATCAAACTTATCCCCTCCTCTTGATTCATAAGCAAGCCTGAAATTAAGATAGCACGAAACAAGATCTTTCTTATCATCCTCATCCATTGGTTCTCCTGGTGTAATTCCAACCAGCTCCATAAGAGTTGTAAAACTGCCCTCTTTACTGAAATATATATCATTTAACTTGGTAGATTTATAAAAATCCATGAATTCATAATATATCTTAACATCAGGATCATCACTGTATTTAGGTATCTTTCTTATAACCTGTGCACTTACTGTCACTGCCTTAAAATACTTAAGTACACTGACTCTTTTATTACCTTCAAGCACATAGAACTTATTCATGTACTCATATACTTTAATATCGTCTCTTATTCCTTCATTCACCTGACTGTCGCTAAGCGAAGCCCACTTTGCTGAAAATTCTGTTCCCCAGTCAAGTATAGGCATGAAGTTGTCTGCAAATGCAGTAGTTCTACCTGCTGTACATGTTCCAACCACAAGTCTTAACGGAATCTGGTCACTTCCAAGACTGACTTCTCTGTCAATAGTGTTTTCATCAATAATATCCTCCAAAACCGGAAGATATGGGTACGTACCCTTATTTACACACGCATGATATTCTTTTTTACCAATCTTTACTGCACTAAGATAATCCTGTACTGACATATCTTCTACCTTTCCTTTCTGTCTGCATTCTACCGTTTAATGTTCCTGTATGTAACATTTGCAAACCGCCATATCTTATTTTTATTTCTACTTACATATATAAAGCTATCACATTTTCGCCAAAAAATACACCTTAAAATTGACTTTTGTTAATTATGCTAGTATCTTATTCGATAGGCTTGAAATTTTTCTATATTTCGGGTCTGGATAAAATGCATGCAGATACGCATTTAAAGAAATGGAGTATACATATGAATATTGAATTTTCTAAGAGAGCTGACCGCTTTGGCAGCAACATTTTTAATATACTTAATCAGAAAAAGAATGACAGACTTGCACAGGGAAAGCCGGTATATAACTTTACTGTAGGAACTCCTGATTTCAAGCCTGATGAATCTGTTATGAAGGTTGTTTCAGAGGCAGCACTTGACCCTGAGAATTACAAGTACTCACTTGGTGATACTGATGAATTACTTGACGCTGTATGCAAATGGTACAAACGCCGTTACAACACCGTTATCACACCTGATGAAGTCACCTCTGTATTCGGAACTCAGGAAGGTATGGCTCATATTGCCCTTGCTTTATGCAATCCAGGAGATTTATGCTTAGTTCCTAATCCGGGATATCCTATATTTGAGATTGGACCATTCCTGTGCGATGCACAGATTGCTTATTACAATCTTCTTCCAGAGAATGATTATCTTATAGATTTTGATTCTATTGATGAAGACACTGCAAAAAGAGCCAAAATGATGGTTGTGTCTTATCCATTGAACCCTGTATGTGCTACTGCACCTGATGAATTCTATGATAAGCTCATCGCATTTGCTAAGAAATATAACATCATTATTATTCACGACAACGCATATTCTGAGATTATATATGACGGACAAATTGGCGGCTCTTTCTTAAGCCACGAAGGTGCTATGGAAGTCGGAGTTGAATTCAACTCTCTTTCTAAGACTTATAATCTTACCGGCCTGCGCCTTTCATTCCTTATCGGAAACCGTGAAATCGTAAGAAAATTCAAAACTGTCCGCTCACAATTCGACTATGGAACAAGTTTTATATATCAGAAAGCTGCTGTTGCTGCACTTAACGGTCCGCAAGGATATGTCGCTGACAACCGTGCCGAATATGAGTTAAGAAGAAATGCTCTCGTAGCTGGAATTAAGAAGCTTGGACTTAAACCTGCTGATGTTAAAGGCACAATGTTTGTATGGGCTGCCATTCCTGAGGGTTATACCAGTTCAGCTGATTATGTTATGGAACTTCTTAATAAGACTGGTGTTTTATGTACACCAGGAAGCAGCTTCGGAAGCCTTGGCGAAGGTCATGTAAGATTTGCTCTTGTACTTCCGCATGAAGAAATTGAGAATATTTTTTCTAATCTGTAATTCACTAAAAAACATAATATACGTACAAAACCCCGTATACTGCAAAACAGAATACGGGGTTTATATGTATATTTGCTATTAACAATCACTGGTGATTAGCCACGGATCTTCTTAACAAGAGCAACAGCCTCTGCTGTCATATCCTTAATCTTGTCAAATTCTCCTGCCTTAATCATATCACCCTTAACCATCCATGAACCACCACAGCAGAAGATCTTATCGCATGATAAGAATTCCTCAAGGTTAGCTGTGTTGATACCACCTGTAGGCATGATTCTTACATTAGTGTAAGCTGCGCACATAGCCTTGATCATCTTGATTCCGCCTGCAGCTGTAGCTGGGAAGAATTTAACTCTTGTAAGGCCTCTCTTAACAGCCTGAGCAAGCTCTGAAGGTGTAACGATACCTGGCATAACAGGAATGTTCTTAGAAATACAGTAATCAACGATTTCTGGATCAAATCCTGGGCTTACGATAACTGAAGCACCAGCTGCTACAGCTCTGTCAACCTGCTCTGTTGTAAGTACTGTACCTGCTGCAAGTACCATATCTGGATATGCTTCATGCATAAGACGGATAGATTCCTCAGCTGCTGCTGTACGGAATGTAACCTCTGCACAAGGAAGACCACCCTCAACTAAAGCCTTAGCTAATGGAAGTGCATCTTTAGCATCATTCAATACTACTACTGGAATTACTCCAAGTTCTTCAAATTTGTCTGCAATATTGCTCATAATTATATAGACTCCTTTCGTATTTTCCCAATCTCTGGGATAATTTTGTCCGCAAATATTCTATCACACTCTCAGCGCCATTACAAGCATTATAAATGTTGTTATTCCCTCAGCGACAGCATACGCAAGCCATACACCTGTCATTCCAAAAAGTGCTGACATCACAAAAACCGCGCCTAAAATCAGCACAAACCCTCTTGCCACAGAAACAACTGCCGCTTTAAACGCATCCTCTGTTGCACTGAATGCACCGCCACCTACAATATTAATTCCCGCAAAGAATATTCCAATAAAATATAACTTAACGCCTTCTGTTGCGTAAAGCCTTAACATTTCTGAACCTTCACTGTTAAACACTGCGACAAACTGTTCTGCAAATATAAACAATATACTATACATAACCGCTGCAAGTACAAATGCTGTTGTATATCCCATTCGTTTTAACTGTGTACATCCATCCTTGTCTCCCCTGCCGAAACAACTGCTTATAAGTGGCTGACTTCCCTGTGCAACACCATTAAATACCGCAGTTGTGACAATTGCAATATTAGCCACAACTCCGTATGCAGCTACTCCGACATTACCAGTCAGCTTAAGTATTACGAAATTAAAAGCAAGTGTAATGACCGCTGACGACATCTCTCCTACAAATGCCGATACACCAAGCTGGCTTCCTGCCACAAGTTTTCTTACTGAAGGCTTACACACAACAAGCCTGACACTGCTTTTCTTAGAGAAGAAATGTATGCTGCATATTCCCATACCTATAATCGGCGACAAAGCTGTTGCCAGTGCTGCACCTTCCATTCCCAGATTCATCGGGAACATGAGAATATAGTCAAACACTATATTAAACAGACTGCTAAAAAGTGTTGCACTCATAGCAATTCCCGGGGCTCCGTCATTTCTTACAAATGCATTAGTCACATAGTTGCACATAAACATAGGTGCAAAACACATGAATATCTTAGTGTAATTATTCCCAACTGCTACAATATGTTCATCAGCTCCTAGAACACGCATGATATCTGCTGAGAAAAATATTCCGGCAAAAACGAATATCATACTTGATATTATGCACCATATTAATGCATTCCAGAAATAATCATCTGCATCTGCATCTTTTTTAATCTTACTAATCGCATACCTTATAGCTGAGCCTACGCCAATCATCTCACCTATTGAGAATATTATACTATATAACGGCATAACAAGATTTAATGCTGTAAGTCCGTCTGCTCCCTTTGCTATAGATATAAAATATGAGTCAGCAAGAACATAGCATGAAAATCCTATCATTCCGAGAATATTCTGAGATACATATTTAGAAAAATTTCTTCTGTTTTCCTCTCTGCTCATCGAAATTCTCCTTAACCAATTAATATAAGTTACAAAAACGGCTCCCGTTGGGAGCCGCATTTACACACTATCATAACTCTAAACACAAAACACTTACATGCCCATAATTATTTACTTAGTTCCGAAGATTCTGTCTCCGGCATCGCCAAGTCCTGGGCAGATATAAGCATCTGCATTAAGCTCTCTGTCAAGATGTCCAATGTATATCTGAACATCCGGATGCGCCTTATGAAGCTTTTCAACTCCCTCAGGGGCAGCTATGATACACATGAACTTAATCTGCTTTCCGCCAACCTTCTTTATCTGGTCAATTGCATCAACTGCCGAACCACCTGTTGCAAGCATCGGATCTGTTACAACAATAGTTCTTTCCTCAATTGGATGTGGAAGCTTGCAGTAATATGGTACCGGCTCATGTGTCTCTTCATTACGGTACATTCCGATATGTCCAACCTTAGCAGTTGGTACAAGTGAAAGTACACCAGGAACCATTCCAAGACCTGCCCTTAAAATAGGAACAATTGCAAGCTTACGGCCTGAAATCATAGGTGTCATACAAGTTTCAATAGGTGTCTCAATCTCAACATCTTCTGTCGGAAGGTCTGATAAAGCCTCAAAGCCTTCAAGCATAGCTATTTCTTCAACAAGCTTTCTGAATTCATTAGTTCCTGTTTTCTTATCTCTAAGAATTGAAATCTTATGCTGGATAAGTGGATGTGTAAATATAGTTATATTCTTCTCATTCTCAAAATCCATCATTATTAAGTACCTCCAAATTTTATTGTTATTTACTTATTATCTTCTGATTCTTCTTTTTCAGAGTCTGTGTTCATAACATAAACTCCACGGCTGCTGTCACCTGCTGGATTCTTACCGAATTCATAATCATTACCAGGTAATATAGCATTAAGAAGAATACCTGCTATAGCAGCGATTGCAAGTGCTGTAAGTGTTATAGATGTTCCACCGATTGTAAATGTAAGTCCACCACCGAAGCCTAAACCACATACAAATATAACACCTGCAATAATAAGGTTTCTTGACTTAGTAAGGTCAACCTTGTTCTCAACAACATTTCTTACACCGATAGCTGAAATCATACCATAAAGCATGAATGATATACCACCGATAATTGCTGTTGGCATAGTTGATATAACTGATGAAAACTTAGGTATGAATGAAAGTATAATTGCAAATACTGCTGCAATTCTGATTACTCTTGGGTCATATACCTTAGAAAGTTCAAGAACTCCTGTGTTCTCACCATATGTAGTATTAGCCGGACCTCCAATTGCACCTGCAAATGCTGTTGCAATACCATCACCAATAAGTGTTCTGTGAAGACCTGGATCTGCTAAATAGTTTTCTTCAACTGTAGCCGAAATAGCTGACATATCTCCGATATGTTCCATCATTGTTGCAATAGCAATAGGTGCCATTACAAGGATTGCTGTTACATCAAACTTCATAAACTGGAACTTTGGAATTCCAACCCATGAAGCAGATGCAATTGATGAGAAATTAAGTATTGCTGAACCATCAGGATTATGTACGCCACATGCATTAAGAATAAGTGCAAATACATATGAAATTACTACGCCCATAAGAATAGGAATAATCTTGAAAAGTCCCTTGCCCCATATATTGAATATAATAATTACAGCAAGTGCAACAAATGCAAGTAACCAGTTAGTTGAAGCATTTGTAATAGCTGAACCTGCAAGTGAAAGACCAATACATATAATGATAGGTCCTGTAACTACAGGTGGAAGGAATTTCATAACTCTGTTGACTCCAACAAGCTTAATTATAAGTGCAAGTACAAAGTAAAGCATTCCGGCAACAAATATACCACCACATGCATAAGCAGCCTTATCATTAGCTGACATTCCAGCATACATACCGCTGTCAAGATTAGCTACTGTGTAGAATCCACCAAGAAATGCAAATGAAGATCCTAAGAATGCAGGTACTTTGAATTTAGTACACAGGTGGAATATCAATGTACCAAAGCCTGCACAGAAAAGTGTTACTGATACAGACAGACCTCTGGTAAGTTCCTCCCCACAGGCAGCCTGAAAGTATCCTGATACCAGAATAGGTACAAGAATAGTTGCGCCAAACATGGCAAACATATGCTGAATACCAAGAATCAGCATCTTCGCTTTGCCAAGCTTTCTGGCATCACGAATAGGTTCAATTTTCTTTTGTTCCATAATACGCTCCAATCAATATATATATTTTCATATTATTATAGAACATAATAAGATTTAGGGCAATGAGAAAATATTTCATTTTACATCCATTTTAAACATTTCGGGGCATGAAAAGCTTTCGCCTTCCATGCCCCGAAACTCGTGTTATGGTCAGAAATTGGATTATTTCTCTTCTGCAATAGCAGCCTGTGCTGCTGCAAGTCTTGCAATAGGTACTCTGAATGGTGAGCAGCTCACATAATCAAGACCAATCTTATGGCAGAATGCAACTGATGAAGGATCTCCACCATGCTCTCCACAGATACCTATGTGAAGATCCGGATTAACCGGTCTTCCAAGCTTTATTGTCATCTCCATAAGCTTACCAACACCATTCTGGTCAAGCTTTGCAAATGGGTCATTCTCAAATATCTTAGATTCATAGTATGCATTAAGGAACTTACCAGCATCATCTCTTGAGAATCCGAATGTCATCTGTGTAAGATCGTTAGTACCAAAGCAGAAGAAATCAGCTTCCTTAGCAATCTCATCAGCAGTAAGTGCAGCTCTTGGAATCTCAATCATAGTACCAACCTCATATTCAAGGTCGATTCCTGCTGCCTTAATCTCTTCATCTGCTGTCTCAACAACAGTCTTCTTTACATACTTTAATTCCTTAACCTCACAGATAAGCGGAATCATAATCTCAGGCTTAACATTCCAGTCTGGATGTGCCTTCTTAACATTGATTGCAGCTCTGATAACAGCTCTTGTCTGCATCTTGGCAATCTCTGGATATGTTACTGCAAGACGGCATCCTCTGTGTCCCATCATTGGATTGAACTCATGAAGACTTGCAATAATATTCTTAATAGTCTCTACTGACTTGCCCTGTGATTCAGCTAACTTCTTAATATCTTCTTCCTCTGTAGGAACAAATTCATGAAGAGGTGGATCAAGGAATCTGATAGTTACAGGATTACCTTCAAGTGCCTCATAAAGTGCTTCGAAATCTCCCTGCTGATATGGCAGAATCTTATCCAGTGCTGCTTCTCTTTCTTCTACAGTATCAGAACATATCATCTCTCTGAATGCTGCAATTCTGTCCTCTTCGAAGAACATATGTTCAGTACGGCAAAGTCCGATACCTTCTGCTCCAAGTTCTCTTGCCTTCTTGGCATCCTTAGGAGTATCTGCATTAGTACGAACCTTTAACTTTCTGTACTTATCAGCCCACTCCATAACTCTTCCAAACTCTCCTGCAATCTTGGCATCAACCGTAGGAATCTGCCCATCATATATGTTGCCTGTTGTACCATCAATAGATATATAATCTCCTTCATTGTATTCCTTGCCTGCAAGTGTGAACTTCTTATTAGCTTCATCCATTGCAATATCACCACAGCCAGATACACAGCAGGTTCCCATACCTCTTGCAACAACCGCTGCATGGCTTGTCATACCTCCTCTTACAGTAAGAATACCCTGTGAAGCCTTCATACCTGTAATATCTTCTGGCGATGTCTCAAGTCTTACAAGAACAACCTTCTCGCCTCTTGCATTCCACTCTTCTGCGTCTTCTGCTGAGAAAACAATCTTACCACATGCAGCGCCAGGAGATGCTCCAAGACCTCTTCCTGCTGGAGTTGCAGCCTTAAGTGCAGCTGCATCAAACTGTGGATGAAGAAGTGTATCAAGATTACGAGGATCAATCATTGCAACTGCTTCCTTCTCTGTTCTCATTCCCTCATCTACAAGGTCACATGCAATCTTTAATGCTGCCTGTGCTGTTCTCTTACCATTACGTGTCTGTAACATGAACAGCTTACCATGCTCTACTGTAAATTCCATGTCCTGCATATCTCTGTAATGTTCCTCCAGAGTTGCACACACATTCTTAAACTGTTCAAATGCTTCTGGGAACTTCTCACTCATTTCCTGAATATGCATTGGAGTTCTTACGCCGGCAACAACATCTTCACCCTGTGCGTTAGTAAGGAACTCTCCAAAAAGTCCTTTAGCACCAGTTGCAGGATCTCTTGTAAATGCAACACCAGTTCCACAGTCATCCCCCATATTACCAAATGCCATAGACTGTACATTAACTGCTGTTCCCCAAGAATAAGGAATATCATTATCTCTTCTGTATACATTAGCTCTTGGGTTGTCCCATGAACGGAATACAGCTTTAATAGCTCCGTATAACTGTTCCTTAGGATCATCTGGGAAATCCTTGCCAATCTTAGACTTATATTCAGCCTTAAACTGTGTTGCAAGCTCCTTAAGATCATCCGCTGTAAGCTCTACATCAAGCTTAACCCCTCTCTCATCCTTCATCTTGTCAATAAGCTCTTCAAAATACTTCTTACCAACTTCCATAACTACATCTGAATACATCTGAATGAATCTTCTGTAGCAGTCCCATGCCCATCTTGGATTGCCAGACTTCTGTGCAATAACATTAACAACATCCTCATTAAGTCCAAGATTAAGAATAGTATCCATCATTCCTGGCATTGAAGCTCTGGCTCCAGAACGAACAGAAACTAAAAGTGGATTCTCCATATCTCCAAACTTCTTTCCTGTAATCTGTTCCATCTTCTCGATATGTTCGTTAATCTGTCCCATGATCTCATCATTGATCTCTCTACCATCCTCGTAATACTGGGTACAAGCTTCTGTTGTAATTGTGAATCCCTGTGGTACAGGAAGACCGATATTAGTCATCTCTGCCAAGTTAGCGCCTTTACCTCCGAGAAGCTCTCGCATATCTGCGTTACCCTCTGTGAATAAATACACCCATTTCTTACCCATAACAAAACCTCCATAGTTTAATATTCAGTTATTCAAGTAGTCCATTTTCTTTAGGTTGTTAAAATTATAACATAGTAATCATTTTAGTGCAACCACAAATGTACTAAAATTAATACAATTTTATATACAAGCCTTACATTTACAGAATATGCTTAATATGGGAAAATATTCATGCTGTACTAAATAGTACAACAATAGAACCATCACTGAAGACACAATATAAGGAGGATTTTTCTATGCCTAAAGACCCTGTTATGCTTTTAAGCTTTGTCAATACACAACTTCGAGACAATTACAATACATTAGAGGAACTGTGCAAATCTTATATGGTTTCAGAAAAAGAGATAACTGATAAGTTAAAGACAATTAATTATGAGTATAATACTGAAAAGAACCAGTTTATCTAGTTCTGTATAAATATGTCTTAATCTGATTAAAATAGATTGACAGCACTTCATAAATCAGCAAAAGCCTACTAAACTTGCATTACACAATAGTTTAGTAGGCTTTTATTTCAATATCAGGCTTTATCCCTGAGCAGCCCTCGCAGCGGCTCTGGCTGTCAGCTTTCCATCTACAAGGTCAATAACAATATCATCACCTGTATTGATATTGCCTGCAAGTATTAACTTGGCAGCCAGTGTCTCAACTGTCTTCTGAACATATCTCTTAAGCGGTCTTGCACCATACATTGGGTCAAATCCGTTCTCAACTATGAAATCCTTGGCTGCATCTGTAAGAACAATCTCAAGTTCCTTATCTGCAAGTCTCTTGTTAACATCTGCAACAAGAAGATTGATAATATTGCTGATATTATCCTTAGTAAGAGGCTTGAACATAATTATCTCATCAAGACGGTTAAGGAATTCAGGTCTGAAATGATTCTTTAAATCACCCATAACTGCTTCCTCTGCCTCTGGCTTGATTGAGCCATCAGGATTAATGCCTTCAAGCAGATACGAAGAACCAATGTTACTTGTCATTATGATTATAGTGTTCTTGAAATCCACAGTTCTTCCCTGTGAATCAGTGATACGACCATCATCAAGTACCTGTAAGAGGACATTAAATACATCTGGATGTGCCTTCTCAACTTCATCAAAAAGAACAACTGAATATGGTTTTCTTCTTACAGCTTCTGTAAGCTGTCCACCCTCATCATAACCTACATATCCTGGAGGCGCTCCGATAAGTCTGGATACTGAATACTTCTCCATGTACTCGGACATATCAAGTCTTACAATATTAGATTCATCATCAAACAGACTCTCAGCCAGTGCCTTTGCAAGCTCTGTCTTACCTACACCTGTAGGTCCTAAGAACAGGAATGAACCAATCGGCTTAGTCGGGTCTTTAATACCAGCCTTAGACCTTATGATTGCCTCTGTTACCTTAGTAACACCTTCATCCTGTCCTATAACTCTCTTGTGAAGCTGTTCATCAAGATTAAGAGTTTTCTGTCTCTCAGACTCACTTAACTTGCTAACCGGAATACCAGTCCATCTTGATATAATCTTAGCAATCTCTTCCTCTGTAACACTTTCATGAACAAGGCTCATATCTCTGTTACTTGACTTCTTTTCAGCTTCTTCCAAAGCCTTCTGTGCCTGTGGAAGCTTACCATACTGAAGCTCTGCTGCCTTATTAAGATCATATTCTCTCTTAGCCTGTGCTATCTGGGTATTAATCTGGTCAATCTCTTCCTTTAACTTGCTTACCTGATCAACAGAAGATTTCTCGCTGTCCCATTTAGCTTTCTGGATATTGAAATCAGACCTTAATTCAGACAATTCCTTCTGTAATGCGTCAAGTCTTTCCTTACTAAGATTATCAGTCTCTTTCTTAAGGGCAGCCTCCTCAATCTCAAGCTGCATAATCTTTCTTCTCTTCTCATCAAGTTCTGCAGGCATTGAATCAAGTTCAGTCTTAATCATTGCACATGCTTCATCTACAAGGTCAATAGCCTTATCTGGCAGAAATCTGTCTGAAATGTATCTGTCTGACAAAGTAGCTGCACTTACAAGTGCACCATCCGTAATCTTAACTCCATGGAACACTTCGTATCTATCCTTAAGACCTCGAAGAATTGAAATAGTATCCTCAACTGTAGGTTCATCAACCATAACTGGCTGGAATCGTCTTTCAAGTGCCGGATCTTTCTCGATATACTCTCTGTGCTCATCAAGAGTTGTAGCACCTATACAATGAAGTTCACCACGGGCAAGCATTGGCTTTAACATATTACCTGCGTCCATAGCACCCTCTGTCTTACCTGCACCGACAATAGTGTGAATTTCATCAATAAATAGAATTATCTGACCTTCAGACTTCTTAACCTCATCAAGTACAGCCTTAAGTCTTTCCTCGAACTCACCACGATACTTTGCACCTGCAACAAGCGCGCCCATATCCAGTGCAAAAAGCTTCTTATCCTTTAAGCCTTCTGGAACATCACCTCTCACGATTCTCTGTGCAAGTCCTTCAACAACTGCTGTTTTACCAACACCAGGCTCACCGATAAGAACCGGATTGTTCTTAGTCTTACGGGAAAGGATTCTTATTACATTTCTTATTTCATTATCTCTACCGATAACCGGATCAAGCTTTCCGTCCTTAGCTCTTTCTACAAGGTCAGTAGCATATTTGCTAAGAGTATCATAAGTTGCCTCTGGATTATCCGAGGTAACACTCTGGTTGCCTCTTACTGTCGCAAGGGCTGACAGGAATGATTCCCTGTTAATTCCATATGTCTTAAAAAGCTGCTTGATACCCTTGTTAGGTGCTGCAATCATTGCAAGCATAAGGTGTTCAACAGAAACATATGCATCACCCATTCTCTTTGCTTCATCTTCTGCATTTACTAAAACCTTATTAAGATCATTGCTTACATAAAGCTGTACATTTCCTGAAACCTTATTCTTCTGGCTAAGCAGAGTCTCAATATTCTTAATAAATGTGTCCTTATCAATTCCCATCTTCTCTATCAGGCTCGCGATAAGACTATCTTCTATAGTTAAGAGACTGTACAGAAAATGTTCCTGATCAATCTCCTGATTACCATAATCGTAGGCAATCTTCTCGCACTGGTTAACAGCCTCAATAGACTTCTGTGTAAACTTATTAATGTTCATACGATTACCTCCTTCTGCTACAATGAAATCTTAACTTCACTGTTTAACTATTGTTTTCCTCTTACAATTGATGTTATACATCTCATTGTTAGCACTGTCAAGAGGCGAGTGCTAATGAATTTATTAAAAAAATATAAAGCCTTGGCTCTACCCTTTTTACTGTTGCTTCTTCTGTACTTATGTGCTATACATTGACATTATCAACACCTTAAGATACACTTTCCTATAAAATAATGAATGGAGTATATAACGATGAAAAAAATATATGAAATTATAATTACTATAGCTGTGTGTGCTCTCTGTGTCTGCTCGTTTTTCGCAGTCAGAAGCCAGAGACAGAATCAGAACGAGCTAAATAATCTTGAAAAAGAAGCTGCTCCATATCAGGATGAAATCAACGACATATACGCCGAGCTTCAGTCAAGAAAGCAGAAGCTTGGCAGCCCAGATAACTCCAATGCAGGTGCTACTCTTGCATTCGTTCCTGCTTCTGCCAATGATATTGATACAATCAGAGAACTGATGACTGGTTATAATTTCACGCCAACAATAATTGCTGACTGTTCTATCGACAGCAAAGAGCTGGACTCTATAATAAGAAAGTCACAGAATAACAATTACGACATTCTGCTTTCAGGCATGACCTTTGATGATGATGTCCTTGCATCTGCAATAAAAGTCCGCAATAATCTTACTAAGAATAATTATAATCTTAAAGAAACATTTTTCTTAAGACATACATATGATACAGATGAAGCCCGTAAATCATTACTTGATAATGATTACAGCCATCTTGTCTGCTATAACGAAACATTTGCATCAGGAACTGCTTCTAATGGAATGTTATACATTTCCTACAGCTTTATCCGTTCGTCAAATGCTTTTACCAATCTGATTAATCAGGCTATTTCAACTAATAATGATGCCGTAATGATATTTGATTTTGCAGATATGCAGGATGGAACTATTAATGATTCTACTATAACAGGCTTTCTTGAAGAACTAAGCAGTAAGATCAGCGAAGGCTCTATTAATTCATATACTCTTTCACAGGCATTTGAAGCACTCGAGAATGAAGAAACTCTCTCTCAGATTGCCAATGATGAATATGAACAGTATAAAGCAGAGCAGGAATCAAGAATAGCGGAGCTTGAATCCAAAGTTCATGAAATATACGGTTCTCGAAAGAAATAATCCATACAGGCTGAATAATGTTTTGCACAAAAGGGGCTGTCGCTTTGTTTAATATTAATTTTTAAGATTATAATATTAAAGTCAGGTTTAGGTGCAACCATCATTACACAAATTCATACATTTTAAAAATATTTTTCCAAAAAAATAGTACCACTGGGATTGTTTTTCACAGTAGTACTATTTTAATATATTATCCTATAAGAAGCACAGAGACATCATTAACATTTGTTCCCGTAGGACCTGTTATAATAAGCCCCTCTGTTAGTTTCAATGCATTATAAGCATCATTATTCTTAAGCACTTCAAATATATCTATTCCTTTATTCTTTAAGACTCCTGCTGTATCACCATCGCTATATCCACCTGCCGCATCCGTAGGTCCGTCTGTTCCATCGCTGCCTATACTGAATACTGCTACATTTGACATTCCCTTAATACCTTCTGCTGCTGATAATGCAATCTCCTGATTTCTTCCGCCTTTACCATGTCCGGTAATATTAACAACAGTTTCTCCGCCTGCTATGTATGCCAGCTTCTTTCCTGACTTACAATGTGTCTTTGCTATAGATGCAAGAAAACTTCCGGCTTCTTTTGCCTGACAGCATAACTGGTCCGTAAGCATTACTGGTTCATATCCATACTTTGAACATTCCCTTGATACTGCACTGCATAATTCACGCACACTTCCATTAATAAATGTTGTTACGTTATCCAGTTTCTTTGGTGTTTCAATATCCATCAGCTTTTTTACATCTGCACTTATATTAAGATTATATTTTTCTACAATGTGCCATGCTTCTTCACATGTTGTTGTATCTGCACATGCCGGACCTGAAGCAATCATATCCAGTGGGTCACCAAGTATATCTGATAATACTATTGATAATACATGCGCCGGTTCACATAATTTTGCAAACCGTCCGCCCTTTACTTCTGATAAGCGTTTTCTTATCGTATTAATCTCAACAATATCTGCGCCGCATGCAAGTAACTGATTAGTTATATCCTGCAATTCTTTTCCTGTAATCTTCGGCTTCTCAAATAAAGCACTTCCTCCACCTGAAAGAAGAAAAAGCACTGTATCATTCTTATTGAGTCCGCTTACCATCTCAATAGCTGCCTGTGTTGCTTTAAATGAATTCTCATCTGGAACAGGATGGCCTGCCTCAAAACATTCTATTCTTTCAATCGGCTCTTTTACATGTCCATACTTCGTTATTACAATTCCTTCATTTATTCTGTCTCCCAGACAGTCACTTGCCGCCTTTGCCATCTGCCATGCGGCTTTTCCTACTGCTACAAGAATAACCTTTCCATCAAATTTAGTATCATTAAGTGTTCTCTTAACTGCTTCATCCGGAAGAACTGCTTTAATTGCCGCATCAATTATATTGTCTGCAACCGCTCTTAATTCTTTATTCATAAGATTCTCCTTCCTGACATTATAATAACCTGTCAACAACATTTATAATTTTGTGTCTGCCAGTTTTTCATAATAATGTATAATTGCACTGTGGTCGCTGCTTCCATCTCCATTATTATGCAGATACTGCATTATTTCCTGAACCTGTGCCGTCATGGGTACTGGAGCTCCAACACTATGTGCACACTCCAGTGCATTATTCAAATCTTTAATATGTAAATCAATTCTGAAGCCCGGTTCTACATTGTCCTCTATCATCATTGGAACTTTGGCATTCATAACAGTAGAACCTGCAAGTCCGCCTTTTATTGCCTCAAATACACATTCAGGATCTACTCCTGCTTTCTTTGCCAGAATAAAACTTTCAGAAACTGCCTGGATATTACATGCAACAATTATCTGATTGGCAAGTTTTGTTGTATTTCCAGCTCCAAGTTCACCACATCTTGTAACTGATGACCCCATTTGTGTAAGAATCTGTTTATACTTATCAAATGTTTTCTCATCTCCACCAACCATAAATGCAACTGTTCCATCTATTGCTTTAGGTTCTCCTCCTGACACAGGTGCATCAAGCATATCAATCCCTTTTTCTTTTAATACATCACCAATATATCTGCTGTCGACAGGATTAATCGAACTCATGTCTATAAAACATGTTCCTTTTTTCATATAGCCTGCAATACCATTTTCCCCAAGCATTACATCCTTTACCTGTGGACTGTTTGGAAGCATTGTTATAACTACATCACTTTCCATGCCAATCTGTTTTAAATCACCACTTCTGGCACCTGCCTGTACAAGTTCATCGACATTTTCCTTGTGATGGTCATTAACAATCAATGTGTATCCAGCTCTGCAAAGATTCTTTGCCATCGGTTTACCCATTATTCCCAATCCAACAAAGCCTATAACCATATATAATCCTCCTGATATTGTTCTAAATGTATTATTATTATAACTTTTATTATATAGAATAATGCGGTCATACTGATAAGTCCATATAGTTCTCATAAGTATAGCCGCATTATGTAACATTTATATTATAAAT
>ERZ860322.272-NODE-272-length-40971-cov-18.130682_pt1 | contig 40971 bp, 32 predicted proteins | sample MGYA00509979_ERZ860322 | MGnify/ENA primary metagenome ERZ860322 (study PRJEB30046, sample SAMN00715217) | human gut metagenome | study: EMG produced TPA metagenomics assembly of the A metagenome-wide association study of gut microbiota in type 2...
GGCCAAAATTGCAAAATAAAAATACAAAATTCAGATTTTGCAATTTTGCAGGCAGCTTTTCAAAAAAGTCCTTTTGGACTTTTTTGAAAAGCTGGGAAGCCCTTTCCGAGAGGAAAGGGCTTCTTTTGCGCTATCCTGCTTGCATTTTGATACAATTTGTGGTAACATATAGCGATAATACAATAGGAGTACTATGCCGATGTATCTGAAGCAGCTTGAAATTCAGGGCTTTAAATCCTTTGTTGATAAAACGACCGTTTCGTTCGGACACGACATCACGGCGATCGTCGGGCCGAACGGAAGCGGAAAATCAAATATTTCGGACGCCATCCGCTGGGTTATGGGTGAGCAGAATTCCCGCTCGCTGCGCGGCCAGAAAATGGAGGATGTCATTTTCGGCGGTACGCAGAAGCGCGGCCCGGTGGGCTTTGCGGAGGCGACGCTGCTGCTCGACAATTCCGACCGCGCGCTGAAATATGATGCGGACGAGCTGATGATCACGCGCCGGTATTACCGTTCCGGTGAGAGCGAATACTATATCAACCGACAGAGCGTCCGCCTGCGCGACATCAACGAACTGTTCATGGACACCGGCCTCGGCCGCGAGGGTTATTCCAACATCTCTCAGGGCCGTATCGACGAGATCCTGTCCCTGAAAAGCACGGATCGCCGCGAGATCTTTGAGGAAGCGGCGGGCATTTCCAAGTACCGCCACCGCAAGGAGGAAACGGAGCGGCGTCTGGCGACGACGCAGGACAACCTCCTGCGCATCGGGGACAAGATTTCAGAGCTGGAATTGCAGGTCGGCCCCCTGAAGGAGCAGTCGGAAAAAGCACAGAAATATCTGGCGCTGCGCGAGGAGCTCAAGGGCGTGGAGGTCGCGCTGTTTTTGCAGAATCTGGAGCGCCTCAGCGCTACTGCGCGCAAGGCGGAGGAGGACTATAATTCTGCGGTTTTCATTTTGCAGCGCGAGCATGAAGCACTCGATCACCTCTATGTGACCTCCGAAACGCTGACCTTCGACCTGCATAACCGCGATCTGCAGACCGACCGGCTCCGCGAGGCAATCAGCCAGATGGAGGCGCAGACGCAGGAGATCCGCAGCGGGATCGCCGTTTTGCAGACCAATGCGGAGAACAGCCGCGCCAATATCCGGCGCGTGCAGCAGGAACTTTCCGAGCAGGACAGCCGCAGCGGCGGCATTGCCGAGCAGATTTCTTCGCTGGAAAAGCGCATCGCCGAGATCGCGCAGCAGCGCGGCACCTCGGAGCAGGAGCAGCGCGACGCGGAAGCGGAGGGCAAGCGCCTTGCGGATTCCGCGGACGGCATCACCCGGCAGTATCTGACCCTGCGCGGAGAGCAGGAACAGCGTCGTGCGGAGCTTTCCGGCCGGCAGGCAGACCTTGCGGCGCTGCTGGACGCCATGCGGCTGAACGAGGAGCGCCGCACGCAGGCACAGTCGGATGCGGCGGCGGCGACCGAGCGCTGCGACCAGACCAAAAAGCAGCTTGACCAGAGCAGACGGGCCCTTGCCGATGCGCAGGATGAGGCCACCGCTGCAAAAAATACCATTGAAGGCTACCGCCTGCGCGCCAGGACGCGCGCCGAGCGCCGCGACCAGCTCCAGAAGCAGACGAGCGACACGGCGGTATCGCTGGACACCGTTTCCGCGAAGCTCAAGGTTTTTGAGGAAATGGAGCGCGAGTACGAGGGCTTTTCCAAGGCCGTCCGCGTGGTGATGCAGGAGGGAAAGCGCGGCGCACTGCGCGGCATTGAAGGGCCGGTCTCCAAGCTCATCCGCGTGGCGGACGAATTTGCCATTGCCATCGAGATCGCGCTCGGCAGCGCGATGCAGCAGATCGTTGTGACGGACGAGGCCGCCGCGAAAGCGGCGATCAGCTATCTGAAACGCTCGGATGGCGGACGCGCGACCTTTTTGCCCATCAGCGTCATCCGCCCGCGCCCACTGAACGAAAAGGGCGTGGAGCAGTCGCGCGGCTTTGCGGGCATTGCCTCCGAGCTGGTGCAGTGCGAGGAAAAATATACCGGCGTGATCAGCAATCTTCTGGGGAAAACCGTGATCGCGGAGGATATGGACGCGGCGATTGCAATGGCGAACCGTTTTGGACATCGCTTCCGCATTGTCACGCTGGACGGTCAGGTCATCAATGCCGGCGGCTCCATGACCGGCGGTTCGGTTTCCAGAAATGCGGGCCTTCTGTCCCGCGCCAATGAGATCGAACGTCTGAAGCGCCAGCGCGACACGCTGTCGCAGAAGCAGGCCGGGCTGAAAACCGAGCTGACGGAGGCGACCCGGCAGGTGCAGCAGGTGGAATTTGAGCTTTCCGCGGAGGAAGGCCGCCTGCGTGCGGCGGAGGACGAGGTCCTGCGCTTACAGGGCGAGGAAAAGCAATACGCCGCGCTGTACGGCGCGATCAGCGATACGATCTCCTCCACACAGGGGGAGCTGGATTCCCTTGCGGCCAGAGATCGGGCAGATCAGGAACGGAAAACAAAGCTGGATGCCCAGATCGAGGAATTGAATCACAAAATCGAAGCGGCGGCGAAGGAGTTGGACGTCCTATCGGACGGACAGAGCGTCGCGGCGGAGCAGAGCAGCCGCCTGACCGAACGGCTGACGGCCATCCGGATGCAGATTGCGTCGCTGGACGCGGAAAAGGCGACCGCGCAGGATTCCATCCACCGCTTGCAGGGATTGGAGCAGGCGATGCGCGGCGACCGCGCGCAGAAACTGGCATTGATCGAAGCCTACGCCGGCGAGCTGGCCGGGGTGGAAGCGCAGATCAAGTCGCGTGAGGATGCGCTTCAGACGCAGACCGCCGCGACGGAAGCAAAGCGCGAGGAGCTGAAAACGGCGCTGGAAGAACGCAAGCAGGTCGAAGCCAGAAAGACCGCCGCGGAGAAGGACGCGCAGAACAAAAACCGTGACATTCTGAACATGGAACGCGAAAGTGCCCGTCTGGAAGCGAAAAAGACCTCTGCCGAGATGGAGGAAAAGCAGATCATCGACCGGCTCTGGGAGAGCTACGAGCTGACGCGCAGCACCGCGCCGCAGGCTGCGGCGGAGATCGAAAGCGCGGCGGCGGCATCCAAGCGCGTCAGCGAGCTGAAACGGAAAATTTCCGCCCTCGGCACGCCCAACCTCGGCGCGATCGAGGAATATGCACGCATCAACGAGCGCTATGAGTATCTGGCGGGGCAGCGCGACGATGTGCTGACCTCCAAGCGCGAGCTGGAAGGCATCATTCAGGACATCACAAAGCAGATGACGGAGATCTTCACGACGGAATTTGCCAAGATCAATACTTATTTCGGCCAGACCTTCACCGAAATGTTCGGCGGCGGCAAGGCCTCGCTGGAGCTGGAGGACCCGTCGCAGCCGCTGACCTGCGGCATTGAGATCCGCGTGCAGCCGCCCGGAAAGCAGCTCAAGACGATCACACTGCTGTCCGGCGGCGAGAAGGCCTTTGTCGCGATTGCACTTTACTTTGCAATTCTAAAGGTGCGCCCGACTCCCTTCTGTATGCTCGACGAGATCGACGCGGCGCTGGACGACCGGAACGTGGAGCGTTTCGCCAGCTATATGCGCGCCTTCAGCGGCAACACGCAGTTCATTGTCATCACGCACCGCCGCGGCACGATGGAGGAAGCGGACGTGCTGTACGGCGTGACCATGCAGGAGCAGGGCATTTCCAAGATCCTGCACCTGAACCTGAACGAAATGGAGCAGACGCTCGGCATTATCACGGAGGAATAAAAAATGGGTTTCTTTGAAAAAATCAAAAACGGCCTGAAAAAGACGAGAACCGCGATGGCCAATACCTTCGGCGGCATTTTCTCCGGCTTTTCCGGCGCAAATGAGGAGTTTTACGAAGAATTAGAGGAGAGCATGATCTTGGCCGACATGGGCGTGGAAACGTCCTGCAAGGCGGTCGAGCTGCTGCGTGAGCGGGTCAAGGAGGAAAAGCTGCGCGACGCGGAGGAGATCCGCAATGCGCTCAAGGACATTCTGGTGCAGATGCTGAACGTGGGCGACACCGCGCTGAAGCTGGGCACCCGCCCGTCTGTCGTGCTGGTGATCGGCGTCAACGGCGTCGGCAAGACGACTACGATCGGTAAGCTCGCCCACGCGCTTTCCGCGCAGGGGAAAAAGGTCCTGCTGTGCGCCGCGGATACGTTCCGCGCGGCGGCTGCGGATCAGCTTGAGATCTGGGCCAACCGCTCCGGCGTGGACATCGTGCGCCAGCACGAGGGCGCGGACCCGGCCTCCGTGGTCTACGACGCGATCGCGGCGGCAAAGGCCAGAGGGACGGACGTCATCCTCTGCGATACGGCCGGCCGCCTGCATAACAAGGCAAACCTGATGAACGAGCTCGGAAAAATTTCCCGCATCATCGACCGCGAGCTGCCGGACGCGGACAAGGAAGTCCTGCTGGTGCTTGACGGAACGACCGGCCAGAATGGCCTGATGCAGGCAAAGCAGTTTAAGGAGATCGCGGGCGTGACGGCTATCGCGCTGACCAAGCTCGACGGTACCGCCAAGGGCGGCATCGTCGTCGCGGTGGCGGATGCTTTGCAGATCCCCGTGAAATACATCGGCGTGGGCGAGCAGATGGACGACCTGATGCCCTTTGATGCACAGGCCTTCATCGACGCGCTGATCTGAGGAGGAAACAGAGATGAGAACGGACGGCAGAGCGGCGGATGAGATGCGCAAGGTCAAGGCGACGCTGGGCTTTTCCAAATTTGCGGAGGGAAGCTGCCTGATCGAGGTGGGGGACACGATGGTCCTCTGCAATGCCTCGGTGGAGGAGCGCGTCCCGCCCCATGTGACGAGCGGCGGCTGGGTGACGGCGGAGTATTCCATGCTGCCCAGAGCGAACCGCGAGCGCAGCAAGCGCGATATTTCCAAGCTGAAGCTATCCGGCCGCAGCGCGGAGATCCAGCGGCTGATCGGGCGGAGCCTGCGCAGCGCAACCGATCTGGAAGCGCTGGGACAGCGCACGATCACCATCGACTGCGATGTTTTGCAGGGCGACGGCGGCACACGCACGGCCTCCGTCACGGGCGGTTTTATCGCATTGGCGCTGGCCTGCCGCAGACTGATGGAGCAGGGGAAAATCACGCAGATGCCGCTGCGGACCTATGTATCCGGCATTTCCGCTGGTATTGTCCGCAATGAGGCCCTGCTCGATCTGTGCTACGAGGAGGATTCCCGCGCGATGGTCGACCTCAACTGCGTGATGACCGCCGAGGGCGACATCATCGAATTGCAGGCGACGGGCGAGGGACGGCCCTTCACGCCGGAGGAGCAGCGCAGGCTGATCGCCCTGTGCCGTAAGGGAAACGCCGTCCTGACGCAGATGCAGCGCCGCTGCTTGGGGGAACTGTGATGAAGCTGGTCGTTGCAAGCAATAACGCGCACAAGATCGAAGAGCTGCGCGCGATCCTTGGGGAACTGGGCTTTGAGGTCTGCTCCCAGAAAGATGCCGGTCTGCATATTGAGCCGGACGAAAACGGAACGACGTTTGAGGAAAATTCCTATATCAAGGCGAAGGCGACGCTTGATGCCTGCGGCTTTGCCACGGTGGCGGACGATTCCGGCCTGATGGTCGATGCGCTCGGCGGCGCACCGGGCGTCCACTCCGCGCGCTACGGCGGCGAAGCGTACAAGTCAGACCGTGCGCGGCTGGAGCTTCTGCTTCGTAATATGGAAGAGAAAGAGAACCGGAAGGCGCATTTCGTCAGCGTGATCACGCTCCTGCTGCCCGACGGCAGGAAGATCGTCGCGCGCGGCGAATGTCCGGGCGAGATCCTGCGGGCGCCGCAGGGGGAGAACGGCTTCGGCTATGACCCGGTCTTTTATATCCCGGAGGCGGGCTGCACCTTTGCGCAGATGCCCGCGGAAAAGAAAAACGAGATCTCCCACCGCGCCAGAGCCCTGCGGCTGCTGGCGGAGAAAATCAGAAAGGGGCAATGGGATGTTGACGAGTAAACAGCGCGCCGAGCTGCGCGCGCAGGCAAATACACTGGAAACGACCCTGATGGTCGGCAAGGGCGGCATTACCGAGCAGGTCATCGCCGAGGCAAAGACACAGCTTACCGCGCGGGAGCTGGTCAAGGGCCGCGTGCTGGAAGCCGCGCTCCTCAGCGCGCGCGAGGCTTCCGACGAACTCTGCGCCGCGCTCGGCGCGGAGGGCATCCAGACAGTCGGTTCCAAATTTGTCATTTATAAGAAATCGGAAAAGAAAACGCAGGAGGCGGCACGCGCCGCCCGCCAGCTGAAGAAAAAGGCGGAGAACCCCGTTCGCCGCGGCGCGCAGGAGCGCCGCCGTCAGGCGAAGGAGATGCGCGAAAAGCGCAATGAGTATTTCCGTCAGGCTGCAATTCAGGCGGCCATTGACCGCCGGAACGGAAAGAAGTAAGAAATGATGGCAAGAATCGGCATTTTCGGCGGCAGCTTCAATCCGCCGCATCTGGGACATCTGCTCGCGCTGCGGGAGTTTCAGAAAAAACTGAATCTGGACGAACTGCTGGTCATCCCCGCAGGCGACCCGCCGCACAAGGCGCTCAGCGCCAATTCGCCGGACGCGGAGCTGCGCTTCGTGCTGACGGAGCTGGCCTGCGTCGACATTCCGAAGTGCTGCGTCAGCGATATGGAACTGCGCCGCGAGGGCAAGAGCTACACGGCCGACACGGTGCTGGCGCTGCGCGGCCGCTATCCGGCCGACGAGCTGTTCCTGCTGATGGGGACGGATATGTTTCTCTCCTTTGAGAAGTGGTATAGCCCGGAGGTCATCGCGAAGGAAGCAACGCTCGTTGTCGCACACCGTGCGGAGGATGACCGCAGCGCGCTGGAGGAGCAGGCACGCAGGCTGCGCGAGCGCTTCGGTGCAAAGGTCGTCTGGCTGGAAAACGCCTTCTTGCCTTATTCCTCCACCTCGGTTCGTGCCATGCTGGCCTTCGGCTGCGGGAAGGACTATCTCGCGCCAATGGTATATGAGGAGATCTGCCAGCGCAGACTGTACTATGTCGGCCACGATCTGAAGAACCTTCCCTTTGAAGAACTGTCGCGGGTCAGCCTGAGCCTGCACAATCCAAAGCGCGTGCCGCACGCGCAGGGGTGCAGCCGGACGGCGGAAACACTGGCCGAGCGCTTCGGCGCGGACCCGGATGCCGCGCGGCGCGCGGGGATCCTGCACGACGTGACCAAGGCACTTCTGCCGCAGGAACAGTTGAAATTGTGCGAAGAATGTGGTATGCTGTACAGTGATTTCGAGGGAAAGAACGGAAAACTCCTTCATGCGAAAACCGGCGCGGCGGTTGCGGCGCGGGTGTTCGGAGAAAGCAGGGAGGTCTGTGAGGCGATCCGGTGGCATACGACCGGCCGCGCAAACATGACGACTCTGGAAAAAATCATCTATCTGGCGGACTACATGGAGCCGAACCGCGATTTCCCTGGCGTGGAAAAGCTGCGTGAGGCTGCAGAAACAAGTTTGGATGCAGCCATGATTCTCGGACTGGAGATGTCCATCGCACAGCTTCGTGAGCGCGGTAGGAGCATTGATCCGAATTCACAGGCCGCTTTGGATTTCTTTCAAGAAAGGACAAAAGAGAAATGAAGATTTTCGGCAACAGCAGCCGCAGGCGCCGCGACGCTGCGCCGCAGCGCCGGCAGGAAGCGCAGAATCCGCGTCCCGCTGCCCGGCAGAATCCTTCCTCCGGCGGCAAAAAGTCCGGCGGTCTGACCGGCAGAACAAAGGGCCTGATTCTGTTGACCTGTTCGATCTGCGTCTTTCTGGGCGTGAGCGTGATGTGCCTGTCCATCCTCTACAGCAGCGCGGCAGTCGCACCGAGTTCCGGCAACCGCAATCACAGAACGCAGGTCGGCACGGACCCCAGTCAGGCGAGCATCCCGCAGGACGAGAAAAACGACACCGTCGCGAACACGGACGACGGCGTGTTCAACATCCTCATCTGCGGCACGGACGGCGACGGCGGCCGGACGGACACCATCATCGTGGCCAATCTGGACACGGGGGCAAACACCGTTTCGCTGATGAGCATCCCGCGCGATACCTATATCTATGGCAACTACTATCTTCCAAAAATCAACTCCGTTTATGGCTCAGCCGGCATGGGCGAGAAGGGAATTCAGGCTCTGCGCAACAAGATCGGCAACACCTTTGGCATCTGGACGGACGGCTATGTAATGGTTAATCTGGAGGCTTTTGAGAAGATTGTCGATATGGTCGGCGGCGTTTATGTCGAAGTGCCGATGAACATGAACTATGACGACCCGGCGCAGGATCTGTATATCCATCTGCAAAAGGGCTGGCAGACGCTTGACGGCGCGCATGCGATCCAGCTCTGCCGCTACCGCTACGGTTACGCCACGGCTGACATCCGCCGCACGGAGGTACAGCAGGATTTCCTGAAAGCACTGGCAAAGAAGTGCGTGGAAACGATCTCCCTTTCCCAGATTCCACAGTATGCAAAGATCTTCTCGGAGTATGTCCGCACCGACCTTACCATCGGCAACATCATCTATTTTGCCCGCCGGCTGACACAGTGCAATTTTGACGATATGTATACCGTCACACTGCCCGGTGAGGGCGTGAGCGTGAACGGCGGCGACTACTATGAGCTCTATCCCAATGCGACGCTCAAAATTCTGAATGAGCATTTTATCCCGGATAAGAATAACCCCCTGACCATCTATGACCTGAGCATCCGACAGGTGACCAGCAGCTCTTCCACCGAGCCGGAGGAGACTACCAGAAGAACGGAGCCGCCGGAAACGACCGAGCCGCCGGAAACAACGGAACCGACGGAATCCACGGAAAAGACGGAACCGACGAAGCCTTCGGAGTCGGAGAAGCCCACAAAACCGACCACACCCTCGGAGTCTTCCGATCAGACGGAACCGACGGAGCCCTCCGACTCCTCGGATGCGCCGGAGCCGACGGAAACCGAGCCGACCGAGCCGTCCAAGGAACCTGAACCGGGGCCCTCGGATGAGCCGGGACCGCACGGCTGACAGAAAGGAGAAAACCTTATGGAATATACCCCCAAACAGATCGCTCTGCGGGCGGCCAAGGCGCTTGACGACAGAAAAGGCCTCGATATCCGCCTGCTGGAAGTTGGAGATGTGACGAGTATCGCGGATTATTTTCTGATCTGCACCGGCACATCCAATACGCATGTTAAAACGCTGTGCGATGCGGCGGAAGCCGCCGTCGAGGAGATGGGCGAGCCGCTCCTGCACCGCGAGGGTCACCGCGGCGGCACTTGGGTGCTGCTGGATTTCGGCTGTGTGGTGGTTCATGTCTTTACCAATGAGACCCGTGAATTCTATGATCTGGAGCGCCTCTGGAACGACGCACAGCAGGTCCCGATGACCTTTGAGGAGGAAGCGAAGTGAAATACGATTTTACGGCCATTGAAAACAAATGGCACAAGATCTGGGCGGATCAGCAGCTTTATAAGGCGGAAACCGGCTCGGATAAAAAGAAGTTTTACGCACTGGTCGAGTTCCCGTACCCCTCCGGCGCCGGCCTGCATGTCGGCCATGCCCGCCCGTATACCGCGATGGACGTGATCGCGCGCAAACATCGGATGCAGGGAGAGAACGTTCTGTTCCCCATGGGCTACGACGCCTTCGGCCTGCCGACGGAAAACTATGCGATCAAGAACCACATCCATCCGGCGATCGTCACGGAGAACAACATCAGGACCTTCCGCGGCCAGCTTCAGGCGCTGGGCTACAGCTTTGACTGGGATCGCGAGATCAACACCACCGATCCGAAATACTACAAGTGGACGCAGTGGATCTTCCTCCAGCTCTATAAGAACGGCCTTGCCTACAAGGCCAAGATGCCGGTCAACTGGTGCACCTCCTGCAAGTGCGTGCTCGCCAACGAGGAGGTCGTGGAAAATGTCTGCGAGCGCTGCGGCAGCCCGGTCGTCCGCAAGGAGAAGAGCCAGTGGATGCTCCGCATCACGAAATACGCCCAGCGTCTGCTGGACGATCTGGACGACGTGGACTACATCGAGCGCGTGAAGATCCAGCAGCGCAACTGGATCGGCCGCTCCACCGGCGCGGAGGTGCGCTTCGGCAGCACGCTGGGCGATGATGTCGTGGTCTACACGACCCGCCCGGACACGCTCTTCGGCGCGACGTACATGGTCCTTTCCCCGGAGCACGCACTGGTGGAGAAGTGGATGGACCGTCTGGAAAATGCTGACGAGGTCAAGGAATATCAGAAGGCAGCGGCGGCGAAGTCCGATTTTGAGCGCACCGAGCTTTCCAAGGAAAAGACCGGTGTGCAGCTCCGCGGCGTGAAGGGTATCAACCCTGTCAACGGCAAGGAGATCCCCATCTTTATCTCCGACTATGTCCTTGCGACCTATGGTACCGGCGCGATCATGGCTGTTCCGGCGCATGACGAACGCGACTGGGACTTTGCCAAGAAGTTCGGCTGTGAGATCATTGAGGTCGTCAAGGGCGGCAACGTGCAGGAAGCAGCCTTCACCGACTGTGCAACCGGCGTGATGGTCAATTCCGGCTTCCTCGACGGCATGAGCGTCGAAGAGGCGAAGAAGGCGATCGTCGCCTATCTGGAGGAGAAAAAGCTCGGCGAGGCGAAGGTCAACTTCAAGCTGCGCGACTGGGTCTTCTCCCGTCAGCGCTACTGGGGCGAGCCGATCCCCATTGTCCACTGCCCGAAGTGCGGCACCGTTCCGCTGGACGAAAAGGACCTGCCGCTGATTCTGCCGGAGGTCGAGAGCTATGAGCCGACCGACGACGGCCATTCTCCGCTTGCCAACATCACCGAGTGGGTGAACACCACCTGCCCGTGCTGCGGCGGCCCCGCCAAACGCGAAACGGACACCATGCCCCAGTGGGCAGGCTCCTCGTGGTATTACCTGCGCTATATGGATCCGCACAATGACAAGGCGCTGGCCAGCCCGGAAGCCCTGAAATACTGGAGCCCCGTGGACTGGTACAACGGCGGTATGGAGCACACCACGCTGCATCTGCTCTATTCCCGTTTCTGGCACAAGTTCCTCTTTGATATCGGCATTGTGCCGACGAAGGAGCCCTATGCCAAGCGCACGAGCCACGGCATGATCCTCGGCGAGGGCGGCATCAAGATGTCCAAGTCTCGCGGCAACGTCATCAATCCGACGGACGTCATCCGGGAATTCGGCGCGGACACGATGCGCACTTATATCATCTTCATCGGCGACTTTGAGAAGGCGGCGACGTGGGCGACCAACGCGGTCAAGGGATGCAAGCGCTTCCTCGACAAGGCCTGGAATCTCGCCGAAACCGTGACAGATCACGAGACGGCGTATTCCAAGAAGAACGAGGCCATCCTCCACAAGACCATCCGCAAGGTCACATCCGACATCGACGCGCTCAAGGGCAACACCGCGCTTGCCGCACTGATGACGCTGACGTCCACCCTGACGGACAATGGCTGCAACGCTGCCGAGCTCAAGACGCTTTTGCAGCTGCTCAGCCCCTTTGCACCGCATATCTGCGACGAGATCTGGCAGCTCCATGGCTTCGAGGGCATCTGCTCCGTTTCTTCCTGGCCGACCTATGACGAGGAGAAGTGCAAGGATTCCGAGATCGACATGGCCGTGCAGGTCAACGGCAAGCTCCGCGGCACCATTCATGTTGCGGCGGATCTGGACAACGAAACGGTCATCGCCGCGGCGACGGCGGACGAGAAGATCGCACGCTTCCTGGAAAAACAGGGTGGCTCCATCATCAAGACCATCGTCGTGAAGAACAAGCTGGTCAACCTGATCGTGAAATAACCTTAGTCCGCCGGGAGGCTGCTCCCGGCGGATTTTTTGCAGGGAATGGGAATAAGTTTTGTGTTCCGACCGTTTTTCGCATATTTTTTTGAAAAAGAGGCGTACAATACGGGAAAACGATGTAATCTAACAACCTGAAAGGAAAAGGTGACAAATTAATTAGTATTCCGTTAAAACGGTTGAAATTTTTGTGCAAAGTTGTATAATAGATAGCGTCAGTTGGGAAGGGCAAGGTCTGCTTTCTCCGGGAAGCGTCTTTGCCCCTGCGAACGGACGCAAAGAAATCACTGGGACAAAGGAGCACGTTTGAATGGAGCAGACAATGCACAATTCCCTCAAGAGATTCTCCATGGGGGATGAATCGCGGGCGTACACCTTCCTCGGCTGCCATAAGGCGGAGCAGGACGGCGTTCCCGGATATGTTTTCCGCGTCTGGGCGCCGCGTGCGCAGGGCGTGAGTGTGACTGGCGACTGGAATTTCTGGAATCCGATGGATATGCCGATGACCTATCTGGAATATGGCGTCTGGGAGGCATTTTCCATCTATGCCAAGGAGGGCGACGCTTATAAATTCTGCGTCCGCCGTGCCGACGGAAGCACGGTATACAAATCCGATCCCTATGGCTTCCGTACCTGCCGCCTGCCGGAGACCTCCAGCCGGGTCTGCACGCTGGACGGCTATACGTGGGGTGATGCCGCTTACCGCCGCCAGCAGGGCAAGCGCAAGCTGCTCGACAGCCCGATGAACATCTACGAGGTCCATTTCGGCTCATGGCGGCGCAAGCCGGACGGAAGCTGCTATAATTACGAAGAACTGGCCGACGAGTTGGTTCCTTACCTTAAGGAGATGGGCTACACCCATCTGGAACTGATGCCGCTGGCCGAATACCCCTACGACCCCTCCTGGGGCTATCAGGTGACGTGTTATTATGCGCCGACCTCGCGCTATGGTGAGCCGCAGCAGCTCATGCGCTTTGTGGATAAGTGCCATCAGGCGGGCATCGGCGTTCTGCTGGACTGGGTGCCGGCGCATTTCCCCAAGGATGAAAACGGCTTGTATGAATTTGACGGCACCTGCTGCTATGAGCTGTCCGACCCCATGATGAACGAGCATCCGGACTGGACAACGCGGATATTCGACTTCGGCAAGGGCGAGGTGCAGTCCTTCCTCATCTCCAACGCCGTCTATTGGATGGAATACTATCACATTGACGGCCTGCGCGTGGACGCGGTGGCTGCGATGCTTTACCTCGACTACGGCCGCAAGGAGTATCATCCCAATAAGTTCGGCGGTAAGGAAAATCTGGAGGCGATCGCCTTCCTGCGTAAACTCAACCGCGCGGTGTTCTCCGCCCGGCGCAATGCGATCACGGCGGCGGAGGAATCCACAGCATATCCCATGGTGACCAAGCCGGACTACGACGGCGGCCTCGGCTTCCTCTATAAGTGGAACATGGGCTGGATGAACGATATGCTCCACTATATGTCGCTCGACCCGCTCTTCCGCAAGGGCAGCCACAACAATCTGACCTTCTCCATGACCTACGCCTACTCGGAGAACTTCATCCTACCGCTTTCGCATGACGAGGTCGTCCATGGCAAGGGATCCCTCATCAACAAAATGCCGGGGGATTACGACGCAAAATTCAGCAACCTTCGCGTGCTGTATGGCTTTATGATGAGCCATCCGGGCAAGAAGCTCAACTTCATGGGCAACGAATTTGCGCAATTTATCGAATGGCGCTATGATCAGCAGCTCGACTGGATGCTGCTCGGCTACGATCGGCACCGTCAGATGCAGGCCTATGTCCGTGATCTGAACCACTTCTATCTGGACAACAGCAGCCTGTGGAACAACGACTCCGACTGGAACGGCTTCCGCTGGATCGCGCCGGACGACTGTGATAACAGCATTGTTTCCTACCGCCGGATCGACCGCAGAGGCAGAGAACTGATCGTGATCTGCAATTTCTGCCCGGTCACGCGCACAGGCTACCGGCTCGGTCTGCCGAAGCCCGGTGAATATCAGGTGGTATTCAACAGCGATGACGCTGCCTACGGCGGCACGGGAATGGCACTTGCCGACGTCGTGGCAGAGAAAGAACCCATGCACGGCTTATCCTATTCCGGCGAATTCACGATCCCGCCGCTTTCGACAACCTTCTACCGCAGAAAGGTCACACCGAGAAAACACAAAAAGGAGGATTGAGCATGAACTTTCAGAAAAAACACTGCGTTGCAATGCTTCTTGCCGGCGGTCAGGGCAGCCGTCTGATGGTGCTGACGGAAAATACCGCCAAGCCTGCCGTTCCCTTCGGCGGGAAATACCGCATCATTGATTTTCCGCTTTCCAATTGTGTCAATTCCGGCATCGACACCGTCGGTATCCTGACGCAGTACCAGCCGCTGGAGCTGAACGAATACATAGGCAACGGCCAGCCGTGGCGCCTGAACCGCAGCCATGGCGGTGCGCAGGTCCTGCCGCCCTATGCCAAGAGCAAAAAGTCCGAGTGGTACAAGGGAACGGCGAACGCTATCTATCAGAATATTCCATTCATCGAGCGCTACGATCCGGACGACGTGCTCATTCTCTCCGGCGATCATATCTACAAGATGGACTATGCGGCCATGCTCCGCTACCACGAGCAGAGAAAGGCTGACTGCACCATCGCGGTGCGGACGGTCCCCATTGAGGAGGCCAGCCGCTTCGGTATCATGAACACCCGCGAGGACGGCGAAATTTACGAGTTTGAGGAAAAGCCCAAAAAGCCGAAGAGCACCAACGCCTCCATGGGCATCTATGTGTTCAAGTGGTCGGTATTGAAGAAGTTCCTCATCGCGGACGAAGAGAATCCCAAATCCGAAAATGATTTCGGCAAGAATGTCATCCCGGCGATCCTTGCGGCGGGCCACCGCCTGTTTGCCTATCAGTTTGAGGGCTACTGGAAGGATGTCGGAACGATCAACTCCCTTTGGGAGGCCAACATGGACCTTCTGGGGACGGAGCCTGCCTTCAACCTCTACGGGGAGAAGGGCAAGCGCATCTATGCCAGAAACTATGCCATGCCGTCGAGCTTCATTGCCAAGGAATCCAAAAATGTCAACAGCCTGATCGCGGAAGGCTGCGAGATCTTCGGCAGCATTTCCCACTCGGTCATCTCCACCGGCTGCACGGTAGAGGAAGGTGCGATCGTGGAGGACAGCGTCATCATGCCGAATGTGCGCATTGAAAAGGGCGCGATCATCCGCCACGCCATCATCGGCGAGGACTGCCGCATCTGCCGCGGCGCCGTGATCGGCGGGTCCTTCGCCGAGGGCGAGGACAGAAAGATCAGCGTTGTCGGAAAAGCCAAGACCATTGCGCCGAATTCGGCCATTATGCCGGGCGAGATCCGCTGAAGGAGGGAAATATCATGACTGCAATGGGAATCGTATTTGCGAATATTTATGACAGCTCCCTTGGTTCTCTGACCAACAAGCGCACCATGGCGTCGCTGCCTTACGGCGGACGCTACCGCCAGATCGACTTCTCCCTGTCCAACATGACGAACTCCGGCATCCGCCACATCGGTATCATCACGAAGCACAACTATCAGTCCCTGATGAACCACATCGGCTCCGGTCAGGAGTGGGACCTTGACCTGGAGGAGGGCGGTCTGGAATTCCTGACGCCGTTTGCGATGGGTCACAACGGCTCCTACCGCGGCAAGCTGGAGGCACTCAATTCCGCAAAGTCCTTTTTGGAGGATTCGGCAGAGGATTATATCATTCTGGCGGACAGCGGCGTGCTCTGCGCCATTGATTTCCGCAAGGTGCTGGCCGATCATATCGCCTCCGGCGCAGATCTGACGGTCGTCACCAAAGAGGGGATCGCCAACGGGGAAAAGCAGCTTGATCTGGCGGTCCGTGTCGATGATAACAACCGGGTCACGGATCTGGCGGTGGACTACTGCGCGGGCAAGGAGTATCTTGCGTCCATGGGTATCTTCATCATCAGCCGCGAGCTGTTGATCCGGGAGGTAACGGAAGCCGTGGCGCATAATCGCTATCATTTTGAGCGCGACCTCGTCATGCATGGCTTTGCCGAAACCGGAATGACGGTCAATGCCTACCGCTTTGGCGGGATCGCACTGTTCAACGAGAGCACGACGGAGTTTTATCACAACAATCTGGCGCTCGTTCGCCCGGAGGTGCGCTATGGACTCTTCGGCAGCGGTCTGACGATCTACACCAAGGTTCGCGATGAGGTTCCGACCTACTACGGCGAGCATTCCGAGATCGACGACTGCATCGTCGCCGACGGCTGCACGCTGGAAGGCAGAGCGAGCAATTCCGTTCTCTTCCGCGGCGTGCGGCTGGAGGCCGATGCGGAGGTGCGCGACTGCGTCATCATGCAGGGCTGCGTGATCGGCGAAGGTGCAGATCTGGAATGTGTCATTTTGGATAAAGAAGTCATCGTGCGGCCCGGCGCCGTGCTGCGCGGCACGATGGATCATCCGCTGGTATTCAAAAGAGGAGAAGTGGTATGAAAATTGCAATGGTCGCTTCCGAAGCGGCTCCCTTTGTCAAAACAGGCGGGCTGGGAGATGTGATGCAGGCACTGCCTGCCGAGCTCTCCCGCATCAAGGGCAATGAGATCGTCCTGCTCCTGCCGTACTACAAGAAGCTGAAGCAGGACCCGAACCTTCAGGTGGAATATATCGGCTCGTTCAATATGGAACTGGCATGGCGGGAGAGCTACGTCGGCATCCTGCGCCTGAAGTCCCGCCGCAAGAAGTTACAGGTCTATTTCATCGACAATGACTACTATTTCGGCGCGCGCGGTTCGATCTACGGCGACTTTGACGACGGCGAGCGGTTTGCCTATTTTTCCAAGGCCGTTCTTGCAGCGCTGTATTATCTGGATTTCAAGCCGGAGATCCTGCACTGCCACGACTGGCAGGCCGCCATGGCGGTCATTTATTACCGCGCGCTCTACCACGACTGGAGCCCGGATACCAGGACGGTATTCACCATCCACAATGTGGAGTATCAGGGCTGGGCGGATGCATCCTTCTTTGATAACACGCTTGGTCTTCCGGAGGAGTACCGCGGCAGACTTACCTTTGACGGCGCGATCAACATGATGAAAGGCGCCATTGAGGTGGCGGACATTGTGACGACCGTTTCCAAGTCCTACGCGGACGAGCTGCGCTATCCTTACTATGCGCACCGGCTCGACGGCGTGCTGCGCAATGCGTGGCTGTGGGGCATTACCAACGGCATTGACACGACGACGTTTGACCCGGCAACCGACAAGGCGATCGCCGTGCACTATTCCGCTGCACACATGGAGGGCAAGTGGGAAAACAAGCGGGCGCTGCGCGAAGAGCTCGGCCTGCGGACGGACACGGATGCGCCCATCCTCGCGATGGTGACCCGGCTGGCCGGACACAAGGGCATCGACCTGCTGTGCTATATCTTCCAGCGCCTGATGGAGCGGGAGGTGCAGCTCGTCATCGTCGGCACGGGTGAGCGGCAGTATGAGTATGCACTCAGCGCCTTTGCGCGGCAGTATCCCGGCAGGGTCGCCGTGCGGCTGTGCTTCGATCAGGAGCTTGCCTCGCGGATCTACGCCGGTGCGGATATTTATCTGATGCCGTCGAAGTCCGAGCCCTGCGGCCTGTCGCAGCTCATCGCCATGCGCTACGGCACGGTGCCGGTTGTTGCGGCGACCGGCGGCCTGCGGGATACCGTTCCGCCCTATAATTCCGAAACGAAGGAAGGCCGCGGCTTTACCTTCCAGAGCTACAACGCGGACGACTTCCTCGGTGCGATCGACCGTGCGGTCGGCCTTTACTACGGTGCGCGCGAGGAATGGAATGAACTGGCAAAACGCGACATGGAATGCGACTTCAGTTGGCAGCAGCCTGCCGCGGAATATATGCAGCTTTACACCGAGCTGCGCAGCAAGTAATCCCCGGGAAGCTCCGTGCTCCGGAGCTTCCACAGACAGACAATTAGGAGGCAACTATGCAGAAATCAAAACAGACAGTGAATGCCGCTCGCCCGGAACTGACCGTCAACCCCAAAGAGGCGATGCAGGACGCGCTGCGCCGTCTTTTCGGCTGCGGTCTGGAGGATGCAACGGAAAAGCAGGCCTACCGTGCACTTTGCACGGTCGTGCGGGAGCTTCTCGCAGAGAAGAACCGCGTTTTCCAGGATCGCTGCGCCGAGGAGCAGAAAAAAGAAGTTTATTATATGTCCATGGAGTTCCTTGTCGGCACGAGCCTGCGCAACAACCTGTTCAACCTCGGCGTGGAGAAGGAATACCGCGAAATGCTCGAACAGGCCGGGATCAACATCGACCACCTGTACGCCATGGAACCGGATGCCGGCTTAGGCAACGGCGGCCTCGGCCGTCTGGCGTCTTGCTATATGGACGCGGGCACCGGCCTTGGCTATCCCATCACCGGCTGTTCCATCCGCTATGAATTCGGCATCTTCCGCCAGAAGATCGTCGACGGCTGGCAGATGGAGTTCCCGGATAACTGGCTGGAAATGGGCGACGTATGGCTCCGCACCCGCGAGGATGACGCCGTGGAGGTCAAGTTTGGTGGCGAGGTCCGCGAGTGGATGGACAACGGCCGCTTCAAGGTCGCGCAAGTCGGCTATAACTCCGTCATCGCCGTGCCGCATGATATGTTCATCTCCGGCTATGACAGCGACGCTGCCAACCGCCTGATCCTCTGGAGCGCCAAGCTGCCGCAGAGCTTCGATATGGCGGCTTTCTCCCGCGGCGACTACGTCCGCGCGCTGGAGCAGAACGCCATGGCGGAAACGATCTCCAAGGTCCTTTACCCGGCGGACGATCACATTCAGGGCAAGCGCCTGCGCCTGAAGCAGCAGTACCTGCTGGTTTCCGCCTCCCTGCAGAGCATCCTGAAAAAGCACTATAAGAAGTATCACACCTATTCCAATCTGGCCGACAAGCTGGCCATCCACATCAACGACACCCATCCGGCGCTCTGCGTACCGGAGCTGATGCGCCTGCTGATCGACGAGCACGATTTCGGCTGGGACGAGGCGTGGGAGATCACCTGCAACATCCTGTCCTATACCAACCACACCGTCATGAGTGAGGCGCTGGAGCGCTGGAACGTCGATCTGTTCCGCGAGCAGCTTCCGCGGGTCTACTCCATCTGTGTGGAGATCAACCGCCGCCTGATCGAGCATCTGTGCGCGGTCTATCCCAACGACTGGGGCAAGATCAACTATATGGCAGTTATTTCAAACAACGAAGTCCATATGGCGAATCTCTGTCTTGCCGCCTGCCATGCCGTCAACGGCGTTTCCAAGCTGCACACGGACATCCTGCGCAACGGCATTTTCCGCGACTACTGCCAGATCACGCCGGACCGCTTCCTGAATGTAACGAACGGTATCGCGTACCGCCGCTGGCTGTGCCAGTCCGACCCGCTGCTGACGGACTACCTCACCACACTCATTGGCGACGGCTTCAAGCGCGACGCGCGCGACCTGGAAAAACTGATGAAGTACGAGAACGACGAAAAGGTCCTCGCCGAGCTGCGCAAAATCAAGCGCAAGAACAAGGAACGTCTTGCCAAGCTGATCGAGGATCAGAACGGCGTTCGCGTCGACCCGGATTCCATTTTCGATATTCAGATCAAGCGTCTGCATGAGTATAAGCGGCAGCTGCTGAACATCCTGCACGTGCTGTATCTGTACAACCAGATCAAGAAGAACCCGGATGCGCCTTTCGTACCCAGAACCTTCATTTTTGCGGCCAAGGCCTCGGCCGGTTATATCCGCGCAAAGCAGACGATCAGCCTGATCGTGGCGGTGTCCAACTTCATCAATGCCGATCCTGAGGTGCGTGACAAACTCAAGGTCGTCTTTATCGAGGACTACAAGGTTTCCCTCGCGGAGATCATCATCCCGGCGGCGGACATCTCCGAGCAGATCTCCGTGGCGGGCAAGGAGGCCTCCGGCACCGGCAATATGAAGCTCATGATCAACGGCGCCGTGACCATCGGTACACTGGACGGCGCGAACGTCGAGATCCACGAGCAGGTGGGTGACGACAACATCGTCCTGTTCGGTATGAAGGCGCACGAGGTCGACGAGCTCTGGCAGCGCGGCTATGATCCCAACGAGTTCCTGACCGACGACCTGCGCGAGGTGCTGGATATGCTGACCTCCGGCATCCTCGGCCAGCGCTTTGACGATCTGGTCGACTCTCTGCTGACCAAGCGGTTCGGCGTTGCCGACCCCTATATGACCATCGCAGATTTCGCGGATTATGCGAGAGCACAACGGCTGGTTTCCAAGCTCTATCTGGACAAAAAGAAGTTTGCGCATATGTCGCTGGTCAACATTGCCAAGGCGGGTATTTTCTCCTCTGACCGCGCCGTCAAGGAGTATGCCGAAAAGATCTGGGATCTGGACTGATGCGAATTCTGTTTGACAGCAGGCAGGAATCGTACAAAACCCCGTTCGGAACACTCCGGACGGGGGAGTCCTGCATTTTGCATATGAGGATTCCCGTGAACTGCGGGGCGACCTCCGTAACTCTGATCGTGGAAAACTGCGAAGAACAGCCGTTCTGCGAGGTTCCCTTTGCGAGGGACGGCGGCGACGGTGTGTACGACACGTGGAGCTGCCGCTTTGCGCTGGAAGAGCGAGGCCTGTACTTTTACTGGTTCCGCGTCGGCAAAACGGATGGCAGCTTCCGCCTTTTCCGGCAGGGCGACCAGACCAATATGGAAGCAGGGGAGAAGTGGCAGGTCAGTGCCATTCCGGCAGACTTTACGGTGCCGGACTTTGCGCGCGGCGCGGTCATGTATCAGATCTTCCCGGATCGCTTCCATCAGGTCGGCCGCTGCGACCTGACCGACAAGCTCCAGCCCTTCTGGATCCATCAGAAGCTCTCCGATACGCCGCAGTATACGGCGGATGCCGGCGGCAACTGGTGCAGCGACTTCTATGGCGGAAATCTGGAAGGTATCCGGGAAAAGCTGTCCTATCTGCACACGCTGGGCGTCAAGGTTCTCTATCTGAATCCCGTATTCATGGCCTATTCCAATCACCGCTATGATACGGCGGATTACAAGCGTATCGACCCCATGCTCGGCACGGAGGAGGACTTCGCAGCTCTCTGCCGGGATGCGCACGCGCTGGGAATGCGCGTCATTCTCGACGGTGTCTTTTCCCACACGGGAAGCAACAGCGTGTACTTCGACGCCAAGGGCGTGTTCGGCAACGGCGCGGTGTCCAACCCGAATTCGCCATACCGCTCTTGGTATCGCTTCCGCCACTATCCGGACGATTATGACGCATGGTGGAATACGCCGACGCTTCCGAATGTTGAGGAGCTGTCGGAAAGTTATGTAAACTACATCATTGAGGATGAGGACTCTGTCATTGCCCACTGGCTCCGATTGGGCGCGGACGGATTCCGACTGGACGTGGTCGATGAGCTGCCGGATGAATTTGTCTTAAAGCTCAAGCGGCGCCTGCGCGGGCTCAAGCCAGACGCGCTGCTGATCGGCGAGGTCTGGGAGGATGCTTCCAACAAGCGCGCCTACGGCGTGTCACGGCGGTATTTCGTGGACGCGGAGCTGGATTCCGTGATGAACTATCCCTGGCAGAAGGCAATCATTGCCTATGTTATGGGCGCGGACGATGGCAGCGGGCTGGGCGAATGTATCATGCGCCTCGCGGAGAACTATCCGCCGCAGGTGCTTTCCTGCGTGATGAACCTGCTGGGAACGCACGACACGATGCGCATTCTGACACGGTTGGGCGGGGATTTTCACGGCTCAAAGGAGGCGTGGGCGGCATACCGCCTTTCTCCGGAAGCGCGAAAGACTGCGGTGGAGCGCTTGCGGCTCGCGGCGTTTTTACAGTTCATGCTGCCCGGCATGGCGAGCATCTACTACGGCGACGAGGTCGGCCTGGAGGGCGGAGAGGATTCGTTCTGCCGGCGGTATTACCCGTGGGGCGAGGAGGACGAGGCGCTGCGCAGCTACTTTGCCGCGCTTTGCCGTGTGAAAAACGAAACGCCCGCCCTGCGTGACGGCGACGTTCGCGTGCGGCAGGCGGGCGGAGGGAAACTCTGCTTCGTCCGTCGGATCGACGCCTGCGACGCGGAGGTGTATGTAAACCAGTCTCAGGAAAACTGGCAGCTTCCGGAAAACGGAGAGCTCCGCTTCGGCGGCGGGATCGCATGGACGGATACGGCCGGGATTACGCTGCGTCCGGGCGGATTTGCTCTTCTCCTGCGTAGGAAAGACTGAATGCTTTTCCAGCGCAGGAATGGATCGCCGTAAAGGCGAATAATTATCAATCTCAGGCGCAGTACCGCAGACCCGTAAAAAGGCGGCATCTGCGCCTGAAACCACTTTCTATGGTGGCGTTTTCCATCGGCAGACGGCATATGAAGTGCTGCGGACAGGCGTGACTTGTGAATTTTCAATGAAAAAAGCGCCCGGTTTTGGCGGCTTGCTATAAAAATTCACGGAAGTTGCAAAAAGCGCAAAAAAAATCATTTTTTTGTTGATTCTCGCAATCAAATGTGCTATAGTATTAACAAATCGTGAATGTGCTTGTTGCACCAACGAGTGTCCACGATGGACATACAAAAATTTTTAGCTTGAATAATTTTCTGTGGCAACACAGTAAATTATATATTTTATGTAGGAGGAAAAGAAATGAAGAAGAATCTTACAAAGCTCTTTGCATTGCTTCTTGTTCTGGCCATGATCACCGTCATGTTCGCCGGCTGCAAGGGCAACGATGAGCCTACAGATCCCAGCAACTCTGATGCTTCTACCGAGCCTTCTTCCGAGGCTACCGAGAAGCATGAAAACAAGGTTATCTACGGCAGCGACACTGAGCTCTCCGGTGACCTTGGCAACGCATGGTGGACCAACAACGCCACCGACAAGCTGATCCGTGACCTGACCAACGACTACGACGTTATCACGTTCGATCAGTTCGGCCAGATGAAGGTCAACGAGACCGTTTCCGACGGCGTTCAGACCGCTGAGAACGAAGACGGCACCGCTACCTACACCGTCAAGATCAAGCAGGGCCTGACCTACAACGACGGCACTCCGATCACGGCTGCCGACTATGTCGCTTACCTTCTGGTTCAGCTCTCTCCGGCAACTCTGGAAGCCGGCGCTACCGTTTCTTCCGACACCATTGTCGGCGGTACTGAGTATCAGAACGGTGAGTCCAAGGTTCTTGCGGGTCTCCGTCTGCTCGACGAGTACACCTACTCCATCTCCATCACCCCGGACTATGCCAACTACTACTATGGCCTGACCTACGCCTCCCTGGCTCCTCTGTATCTGCCGCTGTACAGCTCCGCTGCGCTGACGGTTAAGGATGACGGCGAGGGCGCTTATCTGGACGGCGGCGAGCTGAAGGCTGACGAAATCAATGCCTCCCGTTACGTCTATGAGAACCGTGTCACTGCCGGCCCGTATGTCATCAAGAGCATTGATACCGGCGCTCTGACTGCGACCCTCGAGATCAACCCCAACTACGCAGGTAACTTCGAAGGCCAGAAGCCTTCCATCCAGACCATCGTCGTTGTCAAGTCTGAAGACGATTCCAAGATGGATGCTTTCACCACCGGTGAGATCACCTTCCTGTCCCAGCTGTCCGAAGGCGACCAGATCAAGACCGCTCTCGAGCTCGTTGACTCCGGCAAGTACAACTACTGCCATTACACCCGTAACGGCTACGGCAAGATCCAGTTCCAGTGCGACGGCGGCCCCACGCAGTTCCAGGCTGTGCGTCAGGCAGTTGCTTACCTGCTCGACCGTGAAGAGTTCACCAACACCTTCACCGGCGGCTACGGCTCTGTCGTTCATGGCCCGTACTCCACCGCTCAGTGGATGTATGAGGACTCCGAGGAGCTCTTCAACGAGAAGCTGAACTCCTACGCATACGATCCCACAAAGGCTGTCGAGGTCCTCGAGGCTGACGGCTGGACCCTCAACGCTGACGGCACTCCCTACTCCGGCACCGGCGTCCGCTACAAGGAAGTCACCGCTGAGCAGGCTGGCGATTATGCTCTGAACGTCAAGCTGGCTGACGGCCGTATCCTGATGCCTCTGCACATCATGTGGGCCTCCTCCGACGGCAACTCCGTTTCCGCCCTGCTGGCTACCATGCTCGCCAATGGCAAGCAGACCGCCGATGCAGGCATGGTCATCGAGCAGAACGTCATGGCGTTCTCCGAGCTGCTGAACTGGGTCTACCGCGACACCACCGTTGGCGATCAGTACGGCGTGTTCACCTATGGTATGTTCAACCTGGCAACCGGCTTCCCGGAGATCTATGACTATGCGTTCCAGTACAATTCCGATCCCGACTCCAAGTATGTCAAGATGGGCTGGAACCAGAACTACGTCTACGACAAGGAACTCGACGATCTGTCTATGGACATGGTCTACAAGGCGGCTCCCGGCGATGACGCTGCTTTCCTGGATTACTTCCAGAAGTTCATCATCCGCTGGAACGAGGTTCTCCCGGAGATTCCTCTGTACTGCAACGACTACCACACCTTCTTCCCGTCCTGGCTGAAGGACTACAACGAGTCCAGCCTGTGGGACTTCCAGAAGGCTATTCTGTACGCTTCCATCGAGAACGCGGAATAATAGCGATCTTCCCCTAAAACCCAGCGACGGGGCGGCAATCCGCCCCGTCGCTTGCGACTTCTTATTTTACATTTCTTTTTTGAATCAGTGTAGCAAATTAAACTCGAAATCTTAGCCCCGCACCGGGGTTTTTTGATACATAACTTAGATAATTCAAAGAAAAGGAGGGTATGCGGATGACCAAATACGTATTAAAGCGACTGCTGTACATGGTAATCGTGTTTCTGCTTGTTTCGCTGCTGATGTATTCCATCTACAACCTGATTCCTACCGATCCGGCTCGCGCCCAGCTCGAACCGCTCAAGACAACGCTGAAGCCTGCCGAATATGAGCAGCGCTATCAGATGCTGCGAGAGCGGATGGGCTTGAACGACCCCCTGATTATCCGCTATATGCGCTGGATGGGTATGTACCCGGATGTGAACGGTGAATTCAATGGTATGCTTCAGGGCAACTTCGGCTATTCTCAGATCTACAAGAAGAATGTCATCGAGGTCTTGCCTTCGCGTATGCTTAACACGATTTATATCAATATTTTCTCGACCCTTGTCGCGCTGGCCATCACCATCCCGCTCGGCATTTACTGCGCCGTTCATAAGAGAGGCGCAATTGATAAGGTCGTGCAGGTTGTGTCCATTGTCGGCTACTCCATCCCGGTGTATATTATTGCACTCGTCTTTATCTGGCTGTTCGCCGTTATCCTCGGCTGGCTGCCTGTCTTCGGCATGGGCACGCCGGGCAATAACTTCACCGGCTTCCGCGCCTTTATTGACAAGGTCTATTATATGACCCTGCCTGTTCTCGTCATGACGGTCGGCTCTCTCGGCGGCATGACCAGATATGTGCGCGCGGCCATGATCGAAGCGCTGGGCATGGACTGCATCCGCACCGCCCGCGCAAAGGGTCTGCGTGAGAAGGTCGTCGTCTACTCCCATGCATGGAGAAACGCGCTCCTGCCGGTTATCACCGTTCTGATCGGCTGGTTTATCAGCATCTTCTCCGGCTCTCTGATCATTGAGCAGATGTTTGCTCTCAACGGCATGGGTCAGCTTTACTATCAGGGTCTGACGAACAACGACTTTGAGCTTGCCTTGGCAATCCAGATGTTCTACGTTTTGATTGCCCTGATCGGTCAGCTCATTACCGACCTGAGCTACGGCCTTGTTGATCCGCGTGTCCGCGTTGATAAGTAAAGGAGGTTAGGAAATGAATAAGAAGAAAAAATCCGGCCTCTTTACCAGACTTTTCGGCAACCGCAATAAAGAGCACGACTTCATGAAGGAAGAGCAGCTCCAAAGCCCCGGCCGCCTGATTGCAAAGAATTTCCTGCATAACAAGCTCGGCATGATCGGTCTGATCGTGTTTCTCATCATTTTTGTTTTCGTTATGGTGGGACCGTATTTCTATGAGCTGGATCTGTCCTATCATGACAATACCCAGCTGAATGTTCCGCCAGGAAAGAACATGATGTCCATCCCTGATGCAATGAAGGGAAAGGTTGCTGACATCTCTCCCGGCACGACCTATGGCGTCGGCGTCGACACCGACGGTAAGGTCTATACCTGGGGCTACACCAAGTACACCGATTCCATTGACCTGAAGAATATTCCGGAAGAGGTTCGCAATACGAAGATCGTCAACGTTGCAGCCGGCTACGACCATATTGTTGCGTTGGATGAAAATGGCGGAATCTATGTCTGGGGCAATACGCGCCTGTTTCAGGATAGCATCCCTGACGATCTTGTCATGGCTAAGGCCTATGGTAAGAACCTCGGCATCAAGCAGATCGAGGCCAGCAACCAGTTCTCCGCTGCTGTGACCGAAGATGGCCACCTCTACGTCTGGGGCAACGCCAATGTTGCCGACATCAAGGTCAAGAAGGAATATCAGGGCAACATCGAGAAGGTTGCGTTGACGACCCGCGCCTACATCGCCCTGACGAAGGACGGCGCTGTCGTTTATTCCGGCTTCCAGAAGGATAATGCTCTGGTCCGCATTCCGGATGGCCTTTCCTCTGGCGTGGTTGACATTGCCGCTTCCAGCAATGCGGTTGCCGCCGTCAAAGAAGACGGCACGGTCGTTGTCTGGGGCAATGCCACGAACGGCGAGGCCAATGTGCCCGAATTTGAAAGCAAGCCCGTCGAGCTCTACGGCGGCCGCTATCACTTTACTGCGTTGATGGACGACGGTGAGGTCATTTCCTGGGGCGACAACACCCACGGACAGGCCGACGTTCCCGCATCCGTCAATGACAACGAAATTGAAACCGTCTATGCCGGCTTCTATCAGAACTATGCCATCACCTCAACCGGTGACGTTGAAACATGGGGTCTGGACGGCTACTACTGCGGCACCGACGCACTGGGTCGAGATGTTCTTAACCGTATCGTCAACGGTGGTAAGGTCACCATGACCGTCGGTGCGATTTCGGTTATCATCGAGCTGATCATCGGTATTATTCTCGGCGGTTTGGCCGGATATTTTGGCGGCTGGGTGGACAACATTATCATGCGTATTTCCGAAGTGGTCGGCGGTCTGCCGTTCCTGCCCTTCGCAATGATCCTTTCCGCCATCATCGGCACGCGCATCTCCACCGAGCAGCGTATGTACCTCATCATGGTCGTCCTCGGCGTTCTGTCCTGGCCGGGCATCTGCCATTTGATCCGTGCGCAGATCCTCTCCCAGCGCGAACAGGAGTACGTCACTGCGGCGCAGGCTCTGGGCGTGCGCGAGAAGAGCATCATCTTCCGCCATATCATCCCCAATGTCATGAGTCTGATTCTCGTCAATGCGACCTTGAGCTTTGCAACCTGCATGCTGACCGAGTCCAGCCTTTCCTACATGGGCTTCGGTATCGCAGAACCAACGCCGACATGGGGCAATATGCTCACCGGTGCGAACAATTCCATTGTCATCCAGCAATACTGGTGGCGCTGGGTCTTCCCGGCAGCGATCTTCGGCATCTGCACGATCTGCATTAACCTGATCGGTGATGCACTGCGTGATGCGGTCGATCCTAAGTCGGCAGAACGGTAAGGAGGGGTTTTTATGGCATTACTTGAACTGAAAAATCTGAAAACCTTCTTCGAAACCAAGCGCGGCATCGTCAAGGCAGTCAACGGCGTCAGCTATTCTCTGGAAGCCGGACAGGTTCTCGGCGTGGTCGGTGAATCCGGCTCCGGCAAGAGCGTTTCGGCAATGAGCATCCTGCGCCTGCTCGACGGTAACGGCTATATCGACTCCGGCGAGATCCTCTTCAACGGCATCGATCTGACCAAGCTCTCCATGAACGAAATGTACAAGATCCGCGGCAATGAGATCTCCGTGATCTTCCAGGAGCCGATGACCAGCCTGAACCCCGTGTTCACGGTCAGCCGCCAGATCTCCGAGCCGCTGATGATCCATCAGGGCATGAGCAAGCGAGAAGCCGCGAAAAAGGCGGTCGAGCTGCTGTCCGACGTCAAGATTCCGAATCCGGAAGTCGTTGCAAAGCAGTATCCCCACCAGCTCTCCGGCGGTATGCGTCAGCGCGTCATGATCGCCATGGCGCTGGCCTGCAAGCCCAAGCTTCTCATTGCGGACGAGCCGACCACCGCGCTTGACGTGACCATTCAGGCCCAGATCCTGAAGCTCATGAACGAGCTGCGCGAGAAGAACGACACTGCCGTGCTGTTCATCACGCACGACCTCGGCGTCATCAACCAGATGGCTGATAACGTCGCCGTCATGTACTGCGGTCAGGTCGTAGAGTATGCCCCTGCGGAAACCATTTTCCACAAGAGCGAATATTCCCATCCCTATACCGAGGGCCTGATGCTCTCCATTCCCCGCTTGGATACGCCCAGCAATACCAGACTGGAAGCCATTCCGGGCGCTGTCCCGCACCCCCTGGATCTTCCCAAGGGCTGCAAATTCGCTCCGCGCTGTAAGTACGCCACGGAACGCTGCAAGGTGGAGGAACCGGAACTGATCCATGTGTCCGACACGCAGCAGGTCCGCTGCTTCTACGCGAAGAAGGAGGACAGAAATGGAAAATAAAGAAAAGAAGGTTCTGCTTCGCATCAGCAACCTGAAGCAATATTTCCCCCTGAAAAAGGGCCGTTTTGTCAAGGCAAACGACGGTATCACCCTCGACATCTACGAAGGCGAGACCTTCGGCCTTGTCGGTGAGTCCGGCTGCGGCAAGTCCACGCTGGGCCGCACCATCCTCCAGCTTTACCATCAGACCTATGGCCGCACGATGTACTATGGCCGTTCTCTGGATGATCTGGCACCGAAGTACGTTACGGACACCGTCAAGCATCTGAAAAAGCGCCGCCAGAAGCTCCACGAGCTGGAAGAAAAGCGCGACAAGCTGGAAGCCCAGTATGCAAAGCTCTCCGAAAAGGAGCAGTATGCCATGCACGCGGAGCTGGACGCGGCCCGCAAGCTGGCGGAGGATGCACTCCTTGACATTACCAAGATCGTCGGCGGCTTCCTCGTTGTGGACGACCTGAATCCCGTCATTGCGATCTACAGCAAGGGTTATGCCGTCGCGCGCAAGCTCTCCGCGCTGGAGGTAAAGCGCCAGAGCCTGCAGGTCGATGTTGACGATGCGGAATACGCTGTCAAGACAGCGAAAGAGGCAGGCAAGGCGCCCAATGATGCCAAGCTTGCCCGTGCCCAGAGCCGCCTGAAGCAGTGCGATGATTCCATCGCTGCCCTGCGCAAGCAGCTTGCTGGCATCAGCGACGATATCCAGAAGATGCGTGAGCCTTACGCTTCCAACCCTGAATTCCAGAAGTATGAGGCCTATCGCGACGACGGCATTGACCTTGCCCGTCTGACCTACGACGAGATGCGCCGCCTCCGCCGTGATATGCAGCTTATCTTTCAGGATCCGTATTCCTCCCTGAACCCGCGCATGAGCGTTGGCCAGATCATCAGCGAGGGTATGCAGGCGCACAACATGATCAAGAAAAAGGACGCCCGCATGCAGGAAATGGTCCTCAATGTCATGGATGAGTGCGGCCTTGCACCTTACTTCCTGCACCGTTTCCCGCACCAGTTCTCCGGCGGCCAGCGGCAGCGTATCGGCATTGCCCGTGCGCTGGCGACCAACCCGAAGTTCGTGGTCTGCGACGAAGCCGTTTCCGCGCTGGACGTTTCCATTCAGGCGCAGATCATCAATCTGCTGCTTGACCTGAAGGAACGTGAGAACCTGACTTATATGTTCATCACGCACGACCTGAGCGTTGTCAAGTACATCTCCGACCGTGTCGGCGTTATGTACCTTGGCTCCATGGTCGAGCTGGCGGACGCTGACGAGATCTTCCGGCACCCCGTGCATCCGTACACCGAGGCGCTTCTGAACGCTATCCCGACCACGGATACCGTCGGCGGAAAAGAGCTTTCCATTCTGGAAGGCGACATCCCCAGCCCGGTCAATCCGCCGAAGGGCTGCAAGTTCCACACGCGCTGCAAGTACTGCACGGAGATCTGCACGCAGGTCGTCCCCGCATGGGAAGAGGTTCGCCCGAACCATTTCGTCGCCTGCCATCATAAGCTCAAAATTGAGGAGTAAATTCCATGCTGTTTCAGCGAAAAGTTGACCGTGCAATGCGGCTGCAAAAGGAGGAGAACGACCGGATCGACAGGGAGCATCTCCCGGAAGATAAGGATAAAATCCAGCTTGAAAAGAAGGACACGTGGGCGATGATCCTTTCCGCGTGGCTGGTTTTCATGCCGATTGCCATTGTCATCCTGCTTGGAATCGCATTTGGAGCATATTTCCTCTTTGTTCACTGAGTTTTGCACCACCGCTTTTGCGGTGGTGCTTTTTTGCATTGAAGTATTTTGGCAAAGTACATCAACAATGTTGAAGATATGAGATTGAGGAATTGTCGGAGATCAAGCGCGGCCTGTTCTGCATCATCTCTTTGTGTCCGCTATTTACCGGCGACCCTTTTATGCTGCACTGCTGCCTGCTTCGGACTGTTGCTGCGGGTTTGCCTGAGGAAGCACATTGTCAGAGCTGGTTGAGGGCGATAGCGGGGAACCGCTGGTAGAGGCAGTATGCATGATGCCGGAATTGTGAATAGATTCTTTGATTCGTGATTGCGCACACCGTGCTTCTGTGATATAATCAAAAAGCCGCATGGGCGGCTTTTTGAAGGAGAAATGGTTAGCGAGAGCTAACCAGATAATGTGGAGGACGAGTATGGAGGCATTTTATGGGATTTTGATTCCATTTTTAGGCACCTCGCTGGGTGCGGCGTGTGTCTTTTTTATGAAAAAAACACTGGGCGACCGGGTGCAGCGCGCGCTGACGGGCTTTGCCGCCGGAGTCATGGTGGCCGCGTCGGTCTGGAGCCTGCTGATCCCCGCAATCGAGCAGGCACAGGGAATGGGAAAGTGGTCGTTCGTTCCGGCGGTCGCCGGATTCTGGATCGGCGTCCTGTTCCTGCTGCTGCTTGACCGTGTCATCCCGCATTTGCACCGCAACAGCGCGCAGGCAGAGGGCCCGCAGAGCCGTTTGCAGCGCACGACGATGATGGTTCTGGCGGTTACGCTGCACAATATCCCGGAGGGTATGGCCGTCGGCGTGGTCTATGCGGGACATCTGTCCGGCAATGCACAGATCACGATGGCGGGTGCGCTGGCGCTTTCTATCGGCATTGCCATTCAGAATTTTCCGGAGGGCGCGATCATTTCCATGCCGCTGCGCGCCGAGGGAATGGGGAAGGGACGCGCCTTTCTGGGCGGTGTCCTTTCCGGGATCGTCGAGCCGATCGGAGCGGTGCTGACGATCCTCGCCGCCCGGCGCATCGTTCCTGCGCTGCCGTATTTCCTCAGTTTTGCCGCCGGGGCAATGCTCTACGTCGTGGTAGAGGAGCTGATTCCGGAAATGTCCGCCGGAAAGCACTCCAATATCGGCACGGTGTTTTTTGCATTTGGCTTCAGTGTGATGATGATTCTGGATGTTGCGCTTGGATAAAAAAACCGCATCTGATCTGGATGCGGTTTCGCAAAAAAAGAAAGCACTTCGCGATTGCAAAGTGCTTTCGTGGTACGCCGGAAGGGACTCGAACCCCCGACCTACTGGTTCGTAGCCAGTCACTCTATCCAACTGAGCTACCGGCGCGTACGCACGTCCAACGTGCTCATATATAGTAGCACAGTATGCCGGAAAAAGCAAGTCCTTTTTTCTCTTTTTTCAAAAAAATCAGGTGGTGCATTTTCGGCGTCTGCACGCCGGGAAGATCGTTCCGGCAACGCGCAGCAGCAGAAGCCCGCAAAGGATGACAGGCCAGAGCCCGGCGTGCCAGACGCAGGTTAGATAACAGGAGAATGCGGCGAGGGACAGCAAACCGGCTATGACGATCATTCGCTCGACGATCGTGGCTGCTGCATCCGGCAGCAGCAGATGAAGCAGTGCCCGCAGCACCCGCCCGCCGTCCATGGGGTAGAAGGGAAGCAGATTGTAGCCCAGAAGCAGCAGGTTGACCAACGCAAAGCGCGGATCCCGGTGGAGAAACACGGCGGTGCACAGCGCGTTGACGGCAGGCCCGGCTGCCGCAGCGAGGAGCTCTTTTTGATAGCTGAGCATTTGTGTATGAATGACTGCGCCGGAGAGGTGAAAACTGATTTTATGTACCTGCGCGTGCATACAGCGCAGCGCGAGCAGATGTCCGGCCTCGTGGAGCGTCATGGCAAACAGAAAGGGGAGAAAGGTCTGCGCCGGATCGAAGTAAAAATAGGCGCACAACAGGGCGACAAAGGCCGGGCTGACCTCAAGATATCTGCGGATCCTGAATTGCTTCACGGAATACCTCCACTGCGTCAGTCAGACCGCCGCCTGCGGAAAGTCGGTCGATCACGCCGGAAACCGCCTGAGAAATGCGGCTTTCCGCACCGCTGATCCATTGACCAACCTGCTGCCCGGCGGCCGGGTAGCGGTATTTCAGCAGAATCGCTGCGGCGAGAATACACAGACAAATCACCGCATTGCGGCAGAAACGCGCCCGGAAATGTTGAAACACGGAAATCACCTCAGTAGGATTCTATGAAGTTTCTCCCAAATTATACTTTTTAGTCTTGACAAAGCCGCAGAAAATGCGTATAATATCTATGCTTTCGGGGTGTGGCGAAGTTTGGTATCGCGCTTGGTTCGGGACCAAGAGGCCGCGGGTTCAAGTCCCGCCACTCCGACCATATCGAGTGTTCATAACGGATTTGATGTTATGAACACTCGATTTTTTATGCTTCTTTTGGAGAGCAGGCATTTCGCCTGCTCTCCTTCGTTATGCGGGGATATATTCCACGGCCACGCCCTGCCTTGTTTCGGAGATATAATGACTTGTCAGAGGCGCTGCCGGGATGTCGATGTACCCCACAAAGCGGTAGTGAATTGTGATGCGCTGTGTTCTACTTTTTCCGACGCCCTGCGTTTCGTACACCTCGATATGGTCAATAAGCTCCCGCAGCAGCGGTGCGGTCAGCTCGTCCATCTGCATAAACTTTCGGATGGCAGCGATAAACTTGTCCTTATTGGCCGCTTGCCGTTCCGCCTCCGCAATTTGCTCCCGGAGCTGTGGGATTTTCGCTTTCAAGGCAAGCTGCTCTACATCGTATTCGTGGGTAATTTGCAGGAAGCCCTCGTCGGAAAGAAGCCCTTCCGCATTCTTTTCAAAGGCCTTTTTGTAGAGTCGGGACACGGTTTCTGTTCGCATCCGTGCCTTTTGCAGCTCTCCCTCAAGGTGCTTCTTTTCCTCTGCGATCTCCCGGTTGGACTTGCGTTCCAGAAGGTCGGCGAACATTGGCTCGTCGTCCCGCAGAAATTGCGCCATTCGTTGTAGCTCCAGTTTTACCACCTGCTCGATAGCGTCCGCCCGCACATAGTGCCGGGTCGGACAACTGCCACGGTAGTCTTTTACATAATTGGAACAGGAGAAAAAGCATATATTCTTATTGATGGTGTTGACGTGATACCACAGCTTGTGACCGCAGTCGGCGCAGTACAGCAGATCAGAAAAGATGCTCTTTTCGCCATTCTCCGATTTCGGCGCACGGCGCTTTGTCCGCTTGATGATCTTCTTTTGTACCTGCTCAAAGGTGTCCCGGTCGACAATCGGCTCGTGAACATCCTTGAAGATGACCCAGTTTTCTTCCGGGTTATCGATGCGGGTCTTATCCTTGAAGGATTTAGAGTAGGTCTTGAAATTGATCACATCGCCGCAGTATTCCTGCTGGGTCAGGATTTTACGAATGGTGCTGTTTTTCCATCGGTAAGGGTTTGGCTGCGTCTTTTTGCCGCCCCTGCCGATGCCTTTTTCGTGCCAGTACGCCGTGCAGTTGAGAATCCCATTTTCCTGTAAAATGCGGGCAATGGTGTCGTTGCCCTTACCCTCCAGACACATACGGAAAATGTCCCGCACCACCTGAGCGGCCTCCGGGTCAATGATCCAGTGCTTTTTGTTCAGCGGGTCTTTCCTGTAGCCGTAGGGCGGCTGGCCCAGCGGTTCGCCGGAATTGCCCCGGATACGATGGGCAGACCGCACCTTGCGGCTGATGTCCCGGGCGTACATCTCGTTCATCACATTTCGAAATGGGGCAAGCTCATTTTCGCCGTCATCGCTGTCTACGCAGTCATTCACCGCAATGAAACGGATATTGTGTTCCGGGAAGAAGGTGTCTGTGTAGTACCCAACACCGAGATAATCTCTGCCAAGCCGGGACATATCCTTGACGATGACCGCTGTCACATAGCCCATTTCGACGTCCTCAATCATTTTCTGAAAAGACGGACGGTTGAAATTCGTGCCGGTATAACCGTCGTCCACATAGAAACGGGTATTACCGAGGCTATTTTCTTTGGCGTATTTCTGCAATAAACGCTTTTGATTGGCTACGGAGTTACTGTCGCCTTCCGCTCCATCATCACGGGACAGGCGGCAGTACAGTGCCGTTAGTCCCAATTGTTCTTTTTTCTTTTTCGACTGCATAAGTCCTCCTTCCCGGCAGCCGAACACACATATTCCGCTGCCATTGTATCGGATGCCTGACCGGGCGTCAAAGGTATGAGATCGCTGACCACCGTTCTTTGTACACGGTCACGCAGATTGGTTTGAGAGCTGCGCTCAAATTCTGCAGAAACAAAATAGGTCACATCCCCAATTTTGTATTCGTGGACTTTTCCGTCGGATACGCCGACGATCCAATTCGTTTGCCGCTTCATTTTCTATCACTCCTTATCGTTCCTCCCGCCCACGCTGGCGGACGAGATATTTGCGGTAATGCTCGCAGGCTTTGAGAACGAAGTCTTCAAGCTGCCGTGGGTTGGCATCTGGCGCAAATTCTCGCAGCTTTTCGGTGGGGATCTTCACTGTCTCCCGCTGGTTCGGTTTTTCTTCGCTCATAAGGAACTGGATCACATCCTTCGTCAGCAGCCCTTCACGGTCGGCCTTGTGCATTCGCCATGCCTGCGAATAAGATGGCGTGCAGTCATTGATCTCACATTGCTCCAGCACATCCCGCTGGCTGTATTCATCGAGATAGGACAACTCCACGCCGACAGAGAACGCAATTTCCTCCTTGTCCATCTTTTCCAGCAATTCCGGGATGAGGTAGGTCAGGCGAATATAGCGCTGAACCTGCCTGCCGCTGTCTGTATCGGAAATATCATCCCGGGACTTGTGGCCAACTTGTCCACAAGCGATTCCCTGATGGGACAGTGCTTCCATTTTCAATTTGTAAGCATACGCCTTTTCACTGGGCAGGATATGCTCCCGGTGCAGATTGCTGTCCACCAAGGCAATGGCGGCGGCATCCCGGTCAAGGGTGCAAATCAGCACGGGAACCTCTGTCAGACCTGCCTTCCGGGCAGCATACAGGCGGCGGTGGCCGCTGATGACTTCATATTCATCGCTGTTTTCAACGGAACGGACGATCAGCGGTGAGAGAATGCCACTCTCCCGGATACTCTCCGAAAGAGCAGTCATCTCCTCGTTGTCCTGCACCTTGTAGGGGTGCCCTTCAAAGGGGCGCAGTTGTTCGATTTTTAAGAGTGCCGGTTTCATTGGCGCTGTGTTTTGCTTATTCATCATTGACCTTCTTTCTCTTTTTCGGGTAGTAAATATCACTCTCTAAGTCTTATTTCCTTCCGGTTCCCGGACTTCTGGAATTCCGAAAATCGGACTTTTGGGTAAACTCCTTTAAGTAGATGCGGTTGGCCTTGCCCTGCCCCTGACGGCGGCGCTCGATGAGATCGACTATTTCCAGCTCTGCAAACAGGCGGCAGACCTTTTCGTGGCCGAAGTGCAGCAGCTTCTGCGCCTGACGGATGGTGAAATACTGATAGACCCGACCGTGTTCGTCTTTCCATCCGTTCTTCTCGGATAGGGATAGACGGTCCAGCAGCAGGGCGTAGAGCATCTTGGCGTCGGTGGAAACAGCTTGGTATTTCTCGTCGGTGAACAGCAGCTTTGGAATACGGTAGAAGGTGAACTTTTCCGTGTCCGGCGCTGTAAAATATGGGTTCATTTGTTTTCTCCTTTCGCTTGAATTTGTCACGCTTTTCAAAGCGGATTTTCGAGGTTAAGGTGTTGCTGTATTGCCGGGGTTGATTTGGATTCAAAATAGCCTTGTATTTCAGGGCTTTCCGCACCTTAAAAGCGTGACGCCGATGCCCGCTTCCGGTGCTGCCGTTCGGCTGCCTTCAACCGCTTTTGCTTAGCAGCGCAGGTTGGACAATAACGCTGATTCTTCGCCCTCGACGCAAACGCCTGACGGCACAGCACACAGCGCTTGCCGCCGGTCGGCTTCATTATCTCGGCGTGCAGCCCTTCGTCCACTGGGAGCACGGCACTCTTGAAGTAGTTGCAGTAGATGCCGTACTTGCTGATGCTCTGGACGCAGATACAGGGCTCGCCGTCGTCCAGCAGCAGGCAGTTGCCGCCGTCGTAGTTGGCGCACAGCTTCCGCAGCAGGGCGTTGACTCTTTTCGCCTGCTGCGGTGTGATTTTGATGACCATTGGAAAAACCTCCTCTCACTTGTTACTAAAATGGGTAGGTGTTTGGTGACCCTCTTCTCCAAAATTTCTGCTATTTAATTTTCAAGGTGCACACGGAAGACCTCAGAGCGGCGGACTACGCCGGGCTCCTCTATCGCCTCTCACTTTTCCTTTGCCGAATTTTCCTGCAAAATTCCCGCACTTTTTCAAAAATTCACCTCTTTCAAGGCACACGGGGAGAACCCCTCAATAGGTAGGCAGCGAGAAGGGTCGTTTATTAACCCCCTGTGAAAAAATTCTCCCTATTAGGTAGCCAGCGAGAAGGTTAATTTATAGATCCCCTCACTAATCAACTGGGAACTTTTTCGCAGAAAAAACGAAGAAAATTTTGTAAACTTTTTATGAACAACTCAATGGCTGTGAGTTCTGCAAAGACCTCCTCACTTACTTTGAATTGAGCCGCAGATTTTGAGGGTGTTCTTGAAAATTTTCTTCCGAAACGCAAACAGAGGCGCAGCCAACGGATTTCTCCGAAGGCTGCGCCTCTGTATTTTGGTATTCTCTTTTCTCCAAATGGTGTTGAGAAAATGATAGGTTTATGGTATAATGCTGTTAATCTTCTGGAAGGAGAACTGTTTGATGACGCCTTTAAGTGAGTTAATACGGGTCGTGCGCAAGAAAGCCTTGATGTCACAGGAGGATTTCGCAAAAACGCTGAATGTATCCGTTGGAACGATAAACCGTTGGGAAAACGCCAAAACCAAGCCGAATATCACAGCAATGAAAAAAATCAAGGCATTTTGTGAAGAAAACAACATCCCCTTTGATGAGATCGAAGCGGCGTGGATCGCCCAAAAGGAGTAATTACAATGGCTGATGTAAAGAAAGATCAAGAGCGGGACGAGCTGTTCCGCCGCATCTATAAAATCGCCACCTACCTTGTCCACGCAGGTCATGTGGCAGAGTGGGACTTCAAATCTTATGTGCTGGGCACGATGTTCTACCGCTACATTTCGGAGAACTTCACTGCCTATATCAACGAGGGCGAACACGCCGCCGGGAACAAGGCCTTTGACTACGCCAAAATGCCGGACGCCGAGGCGGAGCCTGCCCGTGAAGACCTTGTGCAGGAAAAGGGCTTTTTCATCCTACCCTCGGAGCTGTTCTGCAATGTTCTCGCCCGGGCGGACAAGGACGACAACTTGAATGAAACGCTGGAGCGTGTGTTCAACCACATCGAGAGCAGCGCCGCCAGCGGAGACGCTGAGAATGATTTTGCAGGTCTGTTTGACGATTTCGATGTGAACAGCAAGGCCATCGGTGAGACGGTTGCCAAGCGCAACAAAGTACTGGTGGAGCTGCTGAACGGCGTGGCACAGATGCCGCTGTTCTCCACCGACGGCATCAACCCGGATCTGTTTGGCGATGCCTACGAATATCTGATGGGAATGTACGCCGCCAACGCCGGTAAAAAAGGCGGGCAGTATTTTACGCCCGCCGATGTTTCAGAGCTGCTGGCTCGCCTTGGCACCATCGGCAAGACGAAGATCAACAAGGTCTATGACCCGGCCTGCGGCTCCGGCTCTCTGCTGCTGAAGGTGGAAAAGGTGCTGGGCAAGGAAAATATCGAGCGAGGCTTTTACGGGCAGGAGATCGACCTGACCACTTATAACCTCTGCCGCATCAATATGTTCCTGCACAACATCGAGTTTGACAAGTTCAGTATTGTGCGGGAGGATACCCTGCTCAGCCCGCAGCATTGGGACGACCAGCCTTTTGAGCTGATCGTGTCCAATCCGCCGTTTTCCGTGCCGTGGGAGGGCGATAAGAATCCGCTGCTTATCAATGACCCGCGCTTTTCGCCTGCCGGAGTGCTGGCTCCCGCCTCCAAGGGCGATATGGCGTTTATTATGCACAGTCTTTCGTGGCTGGCTTCCAACGGTGCGGCGGCCATCGTTTGCTTCCCCGGCATTATGTACCGTGGCGGGGCCGAGCAGAAAATCCGCAAGTATCTGGTGGATAACAACTTTGTGGATGCCATCATTCAGCTGCCCTCCAACCTGTTCTTAAATGTCACGATCTCCGTGGACATTATGCTGCTGAAAAAGAACAAGACAGACAACGCCGTTCTGTTTGTGGATGCCTCCAAGGAGTTTGTGAAGGTTACGAAGAACAACCGGCTTTCCGATGCCAATATCCGTCGCATCGTGTCCGCTGTGGCAGAGCGTAAGGACGAGCAGCATTTTGCCCGCCTTGTGCCAAACGACGAAGTTGGCAGCAAGCAGAATAATTACAATCTTTCCGTTTCCACCTATGTGGAGCAGGAGGATACCCGTGAGAAGATCGACATCGTAAAGCTGAACGCCGAGATTGCCGAGATCGTCGCACGGGAACAGAAATTGAGAGAGGAAATTGATCGGATTATTGCTGAAATTAGCAATGAGCAATGAGCAATTAGTAATTGGAGGGATGATTATGGCTAAGATTGAAAAAGATCGTCCATTGCCTTCACATACGAAATTGGATTATGATGAATGTTACGCCAAAATTGTCTTAGAGAAATTCTTTCCTGATCAATACGAAAATTTGCAGATTTCGGATAAACCGGATTTGCGGGATATCTCTAACAATATTGGGATAGAAGTTACTTCAGCGATTCCGCAAAGTGAGCAAGAAGCGATGGCGCTTGCTTGTGAAATTCCGTACCTTGAAAAAGAAAAACAGGATAAACGAATTGCCTACTTGAAAAAGAAAGGATACAACTATACCCAATATGGAATGACCGGCCCGGGTATGGGCTATGCTTGGACGGGTTTAGACTATCCGGATATAAGAAACACATGGTGCAAATATTTTCTCTCGGCTGTTGAAACAAAAATGAAGAAACTTAATACTGGCGGATATGCATCGATGAAACGATATGATTTATTCGTAAATTCCGAATTGTTCATTGAAGACTGGATGCCGGATGAATTGTTAAAAGTCTTAATCACATATAGTCAGCGACCTATTAACTACTCGTTTATCTATTTACTCTCATTAGATGGATTGTTTGTTTTTAATTTAGAAAAACAAACAGTGTCGCCTGTTGAGACAGGTGAAAAACTGTACGGATTGGGTATGCTGGCACGAAAAATGGTGGAAGAAGGTGAAGAAGATGACCAAACTTGATGAATTGATTCAGGAACTTTGCCCCGATGGGGTGAAATATCTACCAATCCCCGAACTGTTCATAACAAGAAATGGGTACACACCCTCAAAAGCGAACAATGAGTTCTGGGAAAACGGCACTATTCCTTGGTTTCGCATGGAGGACATCCGTGAAAACGGAAGAATTTTGACAACAGCGACCCAATATGTTTCTGAAAAAGCTGTCAAAGGAAAGTTATTTCCTGCAGATTCAATTATCATTGCCACTTCTGCCACAATAGGTGAGCACGCATTGATAAAAGTGCCATCTTTGGCAAATCAGAGGTTCACGTATCTGACGCTTAAAGACGAGTTCAAAGATTGCGTTGATATGATGTTTGTTTTCTATTATTGCTTTAGACTCGATGAATATTGCAAGTCGCACTTGAATCAAGGAAATTTTGCCTCTGTTGATATGAAACAGTTTGCAGCGTTTAAGTTCCCCGTCCCGCCGCTGCCAGTGCAGCGTGAAATTGTCCGTATACTGGACAATTTCACAGAGCTTACCGCAGAGCTTACCGCAGAGCTGACCGCAGAGCTGACCGCAAGAAAGCAGCAGTATGCGTATTATAGGGATAAGTTGTTGACACCCAGAACTGATTATCGCCATGGGAAAATAATCGATATGCTGAAGCAGCCTATCACAGATGGGCCACATACTACCCCAGAACTTATGGAAGATGGCATTCCATTTCTGTCCGTTGAAGCAGTATTTGATGGCAAAATTCATTTTGAAAAGCGGCGTGGAAATATAACGCCGGAGTTTGATGCAGAATGTTGTAAAAAATACAAGCCACAAAAGCACGACATTTTTATGGTTAAATCTGGATCTACGACCGGAAAAGTAGGGTATGTTGATACCGACGAGCGCTTTAATATTTGGTCGCCATTAGCTGCCATGCGAGTAAATAGCGAAAATTCTTCTCGATATTTATTTCACTTACTCCAGTCAAAAATGGTTCAACAGCAAGTTGTAGCCAAAGCAAGCCATGGTTCACAGCCCAATTTAAGCATGAGAGCTTTGGAACAGTTTGATGTTGTTATTCCGCCGCTGGATATACAACTTCGGTTGGCGAATGTCCTCGACAACTTTGATGCCATCTGCACCGACCTGAATATCGGTCTGCCTGCGGAGATTGAAGCACGGAAAAAACAGTATGAGTTTTACCAGGATCAACTCTTGACATTCGCCGCACAGGGCGAGACAATTTTGACAGACAGACAGACAGACAGACAGACAGACAGACAGACAGACAGACAGACAG
>ERZ860322.284-NODE-284-length-39778-cov-4.713164_pt1 | contig 39778 bp, 40 predicted proteins | sample MGYA00509979_ERZ860322 | MGnify/ENA primary metagenome ERZ860322 (study PRJEB30046, sample SAMN00715217) | human gut metagenome | study: EMG produced TPA metagenomics assembly of the A metagenome-wide association study of gut microbiota in type 2...
GGAGCAGCTCCGACTTTCGGCTTTCGCGCCCGTTCGAACCGAGTTCCCGCGAGTCATCGTTCAAAAGCTTTTTAAGCATCTGCCTGTCCAGCCCGATGGAATCGAGAATGCGTGATGCAAAACAGTCCGTCTCGCGCAAAACGGCAAGAAGGATATGTTTCGTGCAGATTGTGCGGCTTGCATATGCTTTTGCTTCATACAGCGCAAGCTCCAATACGCGTTTTGCAGGCGGTGCGAACCCCCTGCTGTCCGTGAAAATATGTCTTCCGCCGCCGACAAGGGTGTCCGCATACGGAAACACCATGCTTTCATCCGCACCGCATTTGCGAAGGCATTCCCCCGCCGTGCCCGGCGCACGGAGCAGACCTATCAAAATGTGCTCCGTGCCGATGAAGCCGTGATGCAGCTCCTCCGCCGCAGCCTGTGCCGCATCAAGAGCTGCGGATGCATTTTCGCTGTAACCTTCCCAATTCATTTTTTCACCGTTAATTCGTATGGCCGTTAATTCATATGGATTCAAATCCGATTAATCTCTCAATCAAATCAAGCGATTGAGCGGACACTTCGAATACCGCCCTGCAAAACATGCTTTTCTGTTTTTTAAACAACGACCGTCTTGCCGTTTTCGCGTATTTTGTCATGCTTCCGTTTTCGTTTCATCGGACGACGCATATAGACGTTCAGAACAATACCCACACCTATCATGTTTGTGAGCATATTCGACCCGCCGTAGCTTATAAACGGCAGCGGTATACCGGTAACCGGCATAAGGCCTATCGTCATGCCTATGTTTTCAAACACATGCGCCAGCAGCATGCCCGCGCAGCCCGCCACAAGGCACATGCCGAAATAATCCTTGGCATGCACCGCTATCCATATCCAGCGGAATATCAGCAGGAAGAATGCAACTATCAGCAGCACTCCGCCAACGAAGCCCACGCCTTCCACAATGCCTGCAAAAACGAAGTCCGTATGCCTTTCCGGCACGAATCTTAGCTGCGCAAGTGTTCCGGACGAAAAGTAACCCTTGCCGTATAATTGGCCCGAGCCTATTGCTATTTTGGACTGCATAACGTTATAGCCGCTGCCCTGAACATCCAATTCCGGATTCAGGAACGCATTTATGCGGCCCTTCTGGTCATCATTAAATACAAAGAAATACGCAAGCGGCAGCCCAGCCGCGACGGCCGCCGCAGCCGCGGCAATATAGCCCCACGATATCTTGGCAATAAAGAATATCATCACCATTATACAAAGCAGCACGAACGCCGTGCCAAAGTCCGGCTGTACCATTATTAGCGCTGTAGGCCCGATGCATACGGCGGCGGCATAGAATATTGACTTGAATGTTTTCAGCTTGCCATCGTGCTTATCCATATCCTCGCTCACTATTTTGGACAGCGCGATTATTACGCATATTTTGCACAGCTCGCCCGGCTGTATCGCGCGGTCTATCGCTTCAAACACGAACCAGCCCGTTATGCCGCGCTGCGTTTTATCCATAACTATAAGCAGCACCAACAAACCCACTATGCCTATGTACGCAAACTTAATAAGGGGCTTGAACACCTGCTGATAGTCAAATACTATTATTATCAGAAACGCAGCGGCGCCCACCATGAAGTTTACCGCCTGCTTATTAACATACACCATGTTCAGCTTTGCCGTATAGTCGCCTATGGAACTTTCCTCCCCGCTGAAGGGCGAAGCCATAATGCTGGCAATGCTTATAAGGCCAAAGGTAACAAGCCCCACGACCAGCAGTATCGTAAACCAATCTATTCTTTTCAGCAGTTTGAGATCAAACATTTCCGTCCGTTCCGGCAGCGAATGCAGCAAGCATGCTTTCGTAAATTGCGGTGTATTTATCCGCCGTGTCGCTATGCACTATGGGCCTGTTCACCCGCGCAACGCTTGCTATGCTTTCGCCCCTTACTATTCTGTCCAGCGTCATCGTTCCCTGCGCCGCCGCCTCGTAATAAGGCTCTATGCACAGGGCATATATGTCGTTATCGTTAAAAAGCTTATAGTTTTCCCCGCTTAGCCCCGTACCGAACACGGTTATCATTATCTGCGTAAGCAGCGCGGGGTTCGGCGTGTATTCAGGCTGAGCCGAAGCGCCTGCGGTTGTTTCCGGCGTAGGGGTGGGGCTTGGCGCGCCTTCGCTTTTGAACCGTTTCTGCGCGCGGCTCCTTGCCTTAACGGCTATGGGCGCCGCATCCTCATCCACGGCGTAAACACCCTTTATATCGCGGTTGTTCAATATAAAATCGGCCAGCTCGTCTATCGCGCCCTCCTCATCCGCGGCTGTACGCACAAATTGGCACACTATAAACTGCGGATAATTCTGTTTCATCGATGCGCAAAATGCTTCGTAGGCTTTCTCCGTATCCCTTCCGTATACCAATATTCGGCCGGATTTAAGGCTGCGCTCTTCCATTCTGCCTGCAAGGCCGCGCGCAAGTTCGTCATAATACTCCTCTGCATCCACAACTACATTAGACTTTATGCCAGCAACTTTGCATTCATAGTACGGCGCAACAACGTCCATGCCCAGCGAGACCGCCTTTTCTATCGCGGCATCGTTCTTCGAATCCGGGCTGAATATCATAAGGGCCGTAATACCTTCGGCCTTTGCCTCGTCCACCGCCGCAGCAGCTTCATCCCCGGCCTTTGCGCGGAATACCTTGGACGCATAGCAAAGCGTTTCCGCCGTGCGCAGGAAGCCATACATTGTAAGCCGCGCGCTGTCGCTGCCGTCATCGTCTATTATCAGCCCAAGTATCGGGAATGTTTCCGCTGTGTTCTGCCCGTCCGTTTCATTTTCAGCTGCCTGGCCGGTTTGTTCCGGCGCGTCCGTTTCGGTTGTATTTATTGCCGTATCATCGGCCTGCCCGCCCGTGCAGCCGCACACGCAAAGCATTATCAGCGCACTAAGCAGCGCAATGCCTCTTTTTACCATAGCTTATCTCTCCTCCCGTTCGGGTTGGGGTATAGCTTTGATTTTACACTAAAAAGGCCGCTTTGTTAAGCCTTATTAGCTCATTTTACAAAGCGGCCACATATTCATGCACTGTCTATCAGAATATATATCCTGCCTTTTTTGGCTTTGCGCTGTCCAATTCGCGGCGTTTTTCGTCGTAACCATGCTTGCCCAGCAATGCATAAGTGGCGTTCTTGCCCTCCTCAACGCCCGGTTGATCGAATGCGTTTATGTTCAGCAGTTCGCCCGCATAAGCTGTCTGAATCTCGAAGAAATACAGCAGTTCGCCTATCGTAAACGGATTTACCACGGGCAGAGTTATCGTTTTATTCATGTGCCCCGAGCGGGTAACAGCGTACTCCGTGGCCATCTGCTCGCTCTTTATAAGTTCGTTAAAGCTGTGTCCGCTCAGGAACGCAACGTCCGCAATATCGTCAAAGCTGTGCGGTATTGTCACTTCACTCCTGTACTTATCCACGCCTATAAATGTTATCACCTTATCGAACGGGCCTTCGGTATAAAGCTGCACCTGCGAATGCTGATCCGTAACGCCAAGCGCCTTCACGGGCGTTTGACCGGTGTGCACAACGCTGCCGCCGTTATCCGTGCGCTTGCCAAGGCTTTCCGCCCAAAGCTGCGCATACCAATCGGCAATGTACTTTAGCGAATCGGCATATGGCATCATAACGCTTATGTTGCAGCCCTTTTTCATCGCTTCCGTTTCGCATATGGCTGCCATGTAAGCCATGTTACTGCGATAATCGGGTTCCGAGCAAAGTTCATCCATATACGCCGCACCGGCAAGCAGTTCTTCTATATCTATTCCGCATACTGCCGCCGCAATAAGGCCCACGGGGCAAAGCTCCGAAAATCTTCCGCCCACACCGTCCGGTACATAGAATGTTTCCAGTCCGTCCGCCTTGGCTATCTTTATCAGGTTGCCCTTTACTTCATCCGTTGTTGCAATAACATGCTCGCTCCACTTATCGCCAAGCTTATCCTTCAATATGCGCGTGATATAAAGAAGCTGGGACATGGTTTCGCTCGTTCCGCCGGATTTTGTTACAACATTGAACACAGTCTTTTCAACGTCTATAACGTCCAGAAGCGAAGCCATGCGCTCCGGGTCAACATTATCCTCAACGTAAAGCCTTGGCCCGCCGCGGCGTTCGCGGCTAAGCTCATTGTAACGCAGGTGGCTGAGCGCTTGCTGCACGGCTATGGGGCCGAGCGCGCTGCCGCCTATGCCCAGCACAACGAACGCTTCGTATTCGTTCCGCACCCTTTCGACGACCGTCTTTATGCGCGCCACCACTTCCGCCTGGTTATGCGGCAGTTCGCGCCATTTCATGTTCGCGCGCTTTGCGGCCATGCTTTCGGCTGCCCTTTTGTACTGTGCGCTGTTTTTTTCTATATCCGCCATGCTCAAGCCATGTTCGCCCACAAAATCGGCCATCATGCCGTTTATGTCCAGCCGCAGCTTCATGCTGCGCTGCCATGCTTTGTCCATATATGCTTCCATGCCTGGTCCTCCTCATCTTTCTAATGATTGGTTAATTATAACACATATTCTGCCCCATGCTCATCATATTTTATGCCATGAAGGATAAACGCATTTTAATTATAATTATTGCATCAATAGCGCTGCTTATAGCGGCGCTGTCAGCAGCCAACGGCATACGGCGCGGCAGTCTGCGCGTACAGACCGTGAACGCATATACAATGGAGCCTATAGCGGGCGCGTATGTCGTAGTCGCGGAATGCAAAGCATCTGCCTATACTGATTCGCTCGGCTTTGCATATTTGAATGATATTCCGCTGCTGCCCAATAAGCTTTTTGCCGATGCAATAGGCTGCCCGTGGGGCGAAGCAAGCCTTTTTGCATATGCGGAGGGTTATTTGCCGTATGCGCTGCTTCATGCCGCGGTATACGACAATACTCTTCGGTTAGGCCCCACGCTTTATCTTTTCCCCGAAGGCGAAGCGGGAGTCAACGTAACCACCATGATAGAATCCCCCAAGGAAGCCGATATGCAGAGGCTTATTGAGCTTTATAGGCCAAAATAACAGCAAAATTTAACATTTACGCGGCATTGATGCGTGGTATAATATCCGCATGGATAAAGCTAAGAGAAAAAGCCCCTACGCGGGCGAATGGAAACCGTTTTTCAAAAAGCTGCCGTGGCTGCTGCTTATTCCGGCCTTCTACGGCATAGGCATACTTGCCGCAAAATATCCGGACACTACGGAGAACGTATACAGCGCCCCGCTGTATCCTTACATCAGCCGCGCGCTTGGGTATATAACCTCGCTTGCGCGGGGCGTATCAATATCCGAATGCGTGGTGTTCGGGCTTATAGTAGCGGCGATAGTGCTCGTTATCGTGTTCATAGTCAAGCTTTTTTCCGGCAGGCTACGCTTTGCGCAGCTGATGAGCTTCATTATGGGCGTATGCGTATTCGCGTCCTTCATGTTTGCGCTGTTCTATATTGACTGGGGCTTTAACTATATGCGGCCTTCGCTTTATAAGCGCATGGATCTTTCGCTTGAGCAAAGGCCCGTGGAGGAGCTTGACGCGCTGTGCAAGCGGCTTGCAGCTTCCGCAAATGCGCTGAGGAGCGGCCTTAAGGAGGATGAAAACGGCGTATTCGCGCTTGAAAAGGACAGCGCTGCGGAATTCAGCAAAATACCCGCTGCATATAGGCTGCTCGGCGCGGACTATTCAATATTCTCCGGCACGGTATACCCCGCAAAGGGAGTTAAAGCGTCCGTCGCCATGTCCTACGGCGGCATAGCGGGAATATACATACCGTATTTTGCCGAAGCGAACGTTAACATCAACCAGCCGGCGCTGCTTATAGCATCCTCCGCCGCGCATGAAACGGCGCATTATCTTGGCGTGGCGCGGGAAGATGAGGCCAATTTCGTAAGCTATCTTGCCTGCACATATTCCCTTGATGCGTCCGTGCGCTATTCCGGCACAATGCTTGCACTTATAAACTGCGCGAATCAGCTTTACGCAAGCGATGCGGAGCTTTACCGCCGGCTTGTAAGCGAATATTACAGCGAAGGCATGCTGCGCGACCTTAGGGATTACAACGCTTATTGGGACAGCTTCGAAGGCCCCATAGAGGAAGCCGTAGATAGCATGAACGATAATTACTTGAAGTTCAACAAGCAGGAAAACGGCGTAAAAAGCTACGGCATGATGGTAGATCTGCTGCTTGCGTATTACGCGAAGGGTTCGGCTCAATAACCGAGTTCTATCATTTTTTCTATTATGGCGGCGGCCACGGGAGCGGCTATTTTCCCTCCCCCGCCGCCGTTTTCTATTATCACCGTTATTGCGTATGGATGCGCCGCGCCCACAACAAAGCCCGTGAACCACGCATGCGGCTTAAATTTGCCGGAGGACGAAACCTCCGCCGTGCCGGTCTTTCCGCATACGCTCAGCCCGTCTACTGCGGCGTTTTTGCCCGTGCCGCCTGTAACAACGCCGCGCATGGCTTCCGCCAGAAACTCCGCCTCGTTGCCGCGGAACAGCTCCTTATATTCTTTGCTTGTCAGCCTTTTTTGTATATTGCCCGCTTTATCGCTCACGCTCAGGCATATTTTCGGCTCCATTGCCACGCCGCCGTTGGCTATTCCCGCGGTAAGCATGCATAGCTGTACGGGCGTAATTATGTCCTTATGCTGACCAACGCCGCTCCACGCAAGTTCAAAATCCGTAGTAGGCTTTTCCATGCTGCCGCAGTATGCCACAAGCTCGCTGAATGCGTATTCCCCGCCGATGCCGAGCGATTCGGCCGTTTTCGTCAGCCTGTCCGCCCCAAGCTCCAGCGCGATGCATGCAAACGTATGGTTGCATGAATGCTTTATCGCTTCGCTCAGCGTTATTTCGCCATGCACCTCGTCCTCAAAGTCCTTCAGCAGCGCATAACCTTCCTTAACATTGCCGTCCGAGTCCACCGCTTCCGCCAAGCTTACCTGCTTTCCGTCTGCCGCATCAAAGGCAAGCGGTCCGTCACATACAAATACGCGGTTTTCGGCATCCGGCAAATATCTCAGCGCAGCCACCGCCGTTATAAGCTTAAACGTTGACCCCGGCGTATAGCGTCCCATTGTGGCGCGGTTGACCATCGCCCCGTCTGCAAGCGGTTCGTCGCCCGAAAGGTAGGCGTCCATTTTTTCAGGGTCAAACGCGGGAGCGCCGGTCATGCAAAGCACCTCTCCGGTTTTGTAATTCATAACAATCACCGCGCCCGCATGGGATTCAAGCAAGCCGTATGCATAGCGGTTAAGCTTGGCATCTATGGTAAGGCTTACGTTATCGCCATGCCGTTTTTCATCGGAAAACAGATAGCTAAGCCTGTCTCCCGCCTTCTGCTCAAACCCAAGCAGATATTTTGAAAGCAGCGCCTGCGCGCCGAGCGTTTGATTGCTGCTATCCCCAACGGCATGGGCGCAGGAAAGCCTTATTTCGTCATTCGTGCTATAATGCCGCGCGCCGTCGGAATCGCTCTCGGCAAGCGTTACGCCGCGCCTGTCGCTTATGCTGCCGGCTATAACGGCGTTCTTTTGCTTGGTAACGCGGGTATTATACGGGCTTGCGAACCAATACGCCCCGTAAACATCAATAATATATACAAGATATACCGCAAGCAGCACGAACATGGCTATGAATACCGCAAGCATAGCCTTTATGCCGCCGTTTTTATTCCGCGTCATGTGTCGTCCTCCCCGCTTTCTCCTTCATCCTCGTCCGCCTCAAGCGCGCGTTCAAGCTCGCCCGCGCCTATGTCCGACGCGGCCTGTATTATTCCGTGGAGCATCATGAACGCTATAAGCGAACTCCCGCCGTAGCTTACAAACGGCATTGTTATGCCCGTAAGCGGGATTAGCTTTATCACCCCGCCTATTATTATAAATGCCTGCACGGCTATCAGCGCGCTTGCACCGAACGCGCAAAGGCTGACGAACCTGTTTTTAACGCTTAGCGCAGCCATGCAGCCGCGTATTACTATTATAAGATATATAGCAATTATTCCAATGCCGAAAACAATGCCGAATTCTTCGCATATCACGGCAAATATATAGTCCGTCCTGTACGCCGGTATAAGCTTTGGCGACCCAAGCCCCAGCCCCATGCCGAGCAGCCCGCCGGATGCTATTGCCATAAGCCCCTGCGCGATTTGATAGCCGCTTGTTGAATACGTTGCCCAAGGATCGCGCCAAACGGCAACGCGCCGCTTAACATGGTCAAATAAATAATAGCTTGCAACCGCGCCGACTCCGCACGCCGCCGCGCCAAGGAGCGTTGTGCCGAGCTTACACGTGGCGGCATAAAACATGAGCATATATACCATTGCCATAAGCATGGCCGCGCCAAGGTCCCGCTGAAGCACAAGCAGCGCGCATACGGCCACGGCAAACAGCGTAGGCGCTATCAGCTCCCGCAAGCTTGTCCGCTCGCTCATCGCCCCCGCGAGCACTATTATCATTGCTATCTTAACAAATTCCGAAGGCTGGAACAGTATCCCGCCAATGCTTATCCAATTAACCGCGCCGCCCGATTCCTTACCCACGAACATAAGCGCGCCAAGTATACCAAGACTTATTATTGCCGCCGGTATTCTAAGATACATCAGCACTATCGGCTTTTTCATAAGCATAAGCATTATCACCATCGCCGCAAGCCCAAAGCAGGAGAATATAAGCTGCCTGAGCGCCGTATCCGCATTAAGCCTATATTGCATAACAAGGCCTATGCCCATAAGGAAGCCCACGAGCACGCCCGTCAATCTGTCCCCATTTGGCAAAATGAAGCACAGCAGCATATGCTGAACCATTATAAGCAGCATTGTAAGCGCCATGAACAAAAGCGCGCGCGCATCAAACTTCTCTTTTGAGAAGGATAGCAATATAAATGCCGCCATAACGAATATAAGCACGGCCAGCAGCACCTTTGCCGCGCCGACTCGCCTAAATTTGAGCATTGCCGTCCTCCTCGCCACCAACACCTATACACACGAACTCCGCGTCCATTATGCGTACCCTGTCGCCGGGTTCAAGCTCAACCGTGCGGCTGTGCTGCTGCGTTTCGTTTATTAAAAAGAATCTTTTGCGCTTCACGCTTATGCACACCGTTCCCTTGTGGTCAAACAGCCTTGCATGCGCGCGGGAAAGGCCGCAGGAGCCTATAACAATATCGTCGTTATCGCCGCTGCCTATCGTGCATTCGCCGTTTATATAAAACCGCCTGCCCATCATTTCATTGGGTTCAATTATCTTTATGCAGCGTATGTTTGTGCGTGCAATGCGCTTTGCGCGGCGCATCATTCGCCCTTCCCTTGCGCTCAGCACAGCGGACGCCGCTATTATGAACAGCATTATCAGCACAAAAAGATACCGCGCCAGCGAAGCAATCATATCATAAGCCGTTTCCATTTGCGCGGTACCTCCGTTTGAATCGTTATTCTGTTTTATTCTATCACAGTTTTGGCTTTTTTGCTCCTGTGATTATTTTGCGGCCTTCTTAGCAGGCAGCAGCCTTACCGCGTTAAGCACGCATATCAGCGCCGCGCCAACGTCCGCAAATACCGCCATCCACATCTCCGCATGACCGGTTATGCCAAGTATCATCACTATAAGCTTTATTGCAAGCGCAAACACAACATTTTCCTTTGCAATAAGCATTGTGCGCTTTGATACGTCTATGGCCTTGGGCAGGGCGGTAAGCTCATCGCCCATTATTACCATGTCCGCCGCCTCAACCGCTGCATCGGTGCCGCCGGCGCCCATTGCACAGCCCACGTCAGCACCCGAAAGCACCACGGAATCGTTTATACCGTCCCCCACGAAGGCAACGGGGCCATGCTCCGCGCGTATTTTTTTAAGGGTATCCAGTTTATCGCCCGGCATGAGCGAAGCATGCACGTTTTCTATGCCAACTTCCTTTGCCACAGCAGCGGCGCTCGCCTGATTGTCGCCTGTGAGCAGTTCAACGTCCAGTCCATGCTTCTTCATCATGGCAACCGCTTCCTTGCTCTGCGGCTTTATGGTATCGTCTATCACTATGCAGCCGGCGTATTTGCCGTCCACCGCAACATATACGGTGGTGCCGCGCTCGGCATGCTCACGATAGCTTATGTTTTCCTTCTTCATATGCTTGCTGTTGCCCGCAAGCACGGTTTTGCCGTTCACGCTGCCCTTTACGCCGCAGCCTGCAACCTCCTCCATGCTGTCGGCAGCATATGCGCCGTTTGCAGCGGAAACTATCGCGTGGGCTATGGGGTGCGTGCTCTTCGCCTCAAGCGCAGCGGCAAGCTCGATAAGTTCGGCTTCTTCAAAGCCGTCTTCGCAGTCCGCCTTGGCAACAACGAAGTTGCCGCGGGTGATGGTGCCGGTCTTGTCAAGCGCAACGGCCTTCACTCCGCACAGCGTTTCCATAACGTTGGCAGCCTTGAGCATAACGCCGTTTGATGATTGCCTTGCAAGGCCCGCGAAGAACGTTAGCGGAACGCTGAGCACCAGCGCGCAGGGGCATGAGATAACCAGCAGGAGCAGACCGCGATGTATCCATTCCTTCCATTCGCCAAGGCCCGCAAGCGGGGGTATTACAGCCACAAGCAGCGTAAGCACCATTACCGCGGGGGTATATACGCGGGCGAAGCGGGTTATGAAGTTCTCCATGCGGGGCTTAGATTCGGATGCTTCCTCAACGGCGCGTATTATCCTGCTGGCGGTGGATTCGCCCGCTTCGCGCACCGCAACGGCAACTATGCGGCCGGACTTGTTTATGCCGCCGGAAACAAGCTCATCGCCCGCCGCAACGTGTACGGGAACGGATTCGCCGGTTATTGCGGAAAGGTCAACAAAGCTTTCGCCCTCAACAACGGTGCCGTCAAGCGGTATCCTGTCGCCGGGCAGGATTTCATATCTTTCGCCTGCCTTGGCTTCCTCCGCATGCTTAACGACGAATCCCCCGTTTTCTTCAAGCCTTACGGTATCGGGCCTAAGGTCAAGCACTTCTTTGATGGAACTCTGTGAACGGCCCACGGCTATGCCCTGCAGCAGCTCGCCTATCCTGTAAAGCAGCATTACCATTACGCCTTCGCCGTAATCGCCAAGCGCTATTGCGCCAATAGTGGCAACGCTCATAAGCACGTTTTCATCAACTATGTTGCCGTGGAGCAGTCCATTAAGCGCATTCCAAAGTATTTCCCCGCCAACTATCAAATATGCCGCCAGCAGCACTATCGTCTTTGCTATTCCTTCTAAGAACAATACGCCCACAAGCGTAAGCACGGCGCTTGTAACAATAAATATTATGTCCTTCTTTATATTGTCCGTGCTGTGCGCATGGTCGTGCCCACAGCCGCAACCGCAGCCACAGCTATGATCATGGCAGCAATCGTGATCATGGTCGTGATGATGATGCTCATGCTCATGTTCATGGTCGTGACCACAGCAACAGTCATGCTCATGCTCGTGTTCGTGCTTTACGTCCTTACTCATCCTTTCCTTCCTCCTTCATTAAATCCTTTACTATTGAGCGGGCCAATGTTCCCGCCTGAGTATCAGTTATGTAATAGATAACGCGCTTGCCGCTCTTTTTGTATTTCACTACGCCGCTCTGCCTAAGCAATCTAAGGTGATGTGAAATGGAGGGCTGGCTCATTTTAAGCATATCCGCCAGTTCGCATACGCACATTTCCTCAATGGCCAATATGCACAGAAGCCTTATCCTTGTGGAGCTTGAAAGCTGGGTAAACAATTCCGATGCGTCAAGCGCCGTATCCTCATCGGGTATCATGCTGAGTATTTTTGCTTCATGTACCGGGTCAACATGTTCCGTGGTACAAACAAGGCTTTTTGTTTCGCTGTCCATCGCGTTCTCCTTTCGTCTTTTATATCCCACTCAAAAGGTGTCATATAAAAGTATGTTTATATGATAATACCGTTATAGGCTGTTGTCAACAGTCAAAGGCAAAAATATAAACATATGTTTATATGTTAGTCATTCCTAATTTTGTGCATAAAAAAGAGAGGTATCAATGCCCTCTCATAGTGTTTCAAAAAAAAGCTTATTTTTCGGCGTTTTCGCGTTCAATAGCTATGTTATATCCCTTCGCGCCGTATAGCAGGCAGCGGTTCACGCGCGATATGGTCGCGCTGGATGCGCCGGTTTTTTCGGCAACGGCAATATATGTATCACCCTTTTTGAGCATACGCGCCACTTCGTAGCGCTGCGCCATTGCCTGCAGCTCATTTATAGTGCAAAGATCTTCAAAGAAGCGATAGCATTCTTCTTCGTTTTCAAGCCGCGCCACCGCCGCGAACAGCTTATCCATCGCCTCGCTCTTAATCTTGCTTTCGTACATCTTCGGCCCCTCCGGCAACAGAATATCATACATCCATATTATATCATGCCTTGCCGCCCGTCAAGAATTTTTCAAGCTCTTTTGATGTGCTTTTGCCAAACATATATTCGCCCGTGCCTATTTCCGCTATCCTGCCGCCGTATAGGAACGCTATTCTGTCCGCCGCGCTTTTGGCAAAGGCCATCTCGTGCGTAACTATCATCATGCTTATGCCGTCGCTTTTAAGCGAGCGTATTATGTTCAGCACGTCCAGCGTGCTTTGCGGATCGAGCGCGCTTGTGGGTTCATCAAAAAGCAGTATTTCCGGATGCATGCACAGCGCCCTTGCTATGCATACGCGCTGCTTTTCGCCGCCGCTTAGCTGATACGGCATGGCGTCCTCCCTGCCCGCAAGGCCGACGCGCGCAAGCAATGCGCTGCCCTCCTGCCGCACCTCGTTAGCATCCCTGTGCTGCACAACCACAGGCGCATCGCATATATTTTGAATAACGCTCCTGTGCGGAAACAGTTCAAAGCTTTGGAACACCATACCAAGCCGCGCCCTGCACGCCGCAAGCTCCGCCTTACCCGCATAGCGCCCGTCCTTGCAGGCATACAGCCCATCGTATTCCACCGCGCCGCTGTCCGCGCGCTCAAGCAGAGCGCAAATGCGCAGCAGCGTGGATTTGCCCTCTCCGGATGGACCTATAAGCGCAAGCGTTTCTCCCCGTTCAAGGCTTAATGACACCGAATCGAGCACCCTGCGGCTGCCGAAGCTTTTGCTAACGTTTTCTATGTTTAATATTCCCATTGCGTCACCTGTAATAATCCAGCCGCTTTTCGGCCCGCCCCATAATAAACGCCACTATCGCGTTAAACACATAGTAGAACACCGCCGCGGCTATCAGCGGCGCCATGCTGCGCTGCGCGCTGGATATTTGCTTTGCAAGGGTGAACATTTCCATCACGCCTATAGCAAACGCCAGCGAAGTATCCTTTATAAGCGTTATAAACTCGTTTGCCATAGGCGGAAGTATATGCTTTATCACCTGCGGCAGCACTATGCGGAAAAACGCCTGCGCATTGGTATATCCCAGCACGGCTGCGGCCTCGCGCTGTCCCTTAGGCACGGCGGCTATTCCCGCGCGGTATATCTCCGCAAAATACGCGGCATAGTTCAGCACAAACGCTATTATAACGGCATAAAATCTGTATCCGTCGCTTATCCTTATCCTGAAAAGGTACCATGGCCCGAAATACACCGCAATAAGCTGCAGCATAAGCGGCGTTCCGCGCATAAACGATATATACGCGCCCGTGAGCAGGCGCGCTATTTTGCTCTTTCCCCCGCGGGCAAGCGCAAGGGGCAGCGCGAGCGGCACCGCCCCTATAAGCGTAAGCGCGTATATAAGCACGCTTGTCAGCATTCCTTGCCCAAGTTGGGCTATCATATCCTGTATACTCATTCGCCCAGTATGCAAACATCGTAGCCGAACCAGTTTTCGCTTATTTTGGCAAACGTGCCATCCGCCGCCATCTTATCAAGCTCAGCCTGAACCTTGTCCCTCAGTTCGGTATTGCCAAGATAAAAGCCTATCGCGTACTGCTCGGACTGTATGGCTTCGTCAAGTATGGTATACTCGCTTTCCTTGCCCTGAATCTGGTATTTTGCAACGCCTATGTCCATTGCTATCGCGTCCGCCGCGCCGCTTTCAAGCTCCATAAACGCCGTGTTGTAATCCTGGAGCTGCACAAGCTGCTTAAACGATGCCAGCAGTTCCGCGTTTTCTTCGCCCTCAAGCGCCTTCAGCGCGCTGCTTTCCTTTTGCACGGCAACGGTTTTGCCGGCAAGGCCCGCCTTATCGGTTATGCCGCTGTCGCTCTTAACAATAAATACCTGCGAATTATCCATATACGCATCGGACCATGTGTAAAGCTCCTCACGCCCGTTCATGGTGAAGCCGTTCCATATGCAGTCTATCGCTCCGCTTTCAAGTTCAAAATCCTTTGAATCCCAGTTTATTGGAATAAGCTGCAATCCCCAGCCGAGCCGCGAGCAAAGTTCCTTGGCCATATCTATATCAAAGCCGGCATATTCGCCGTTTTCATCAAGATAGCCGTAAGGCGGGAACTCCGCGTCAAAGCCAAGCTTCAGCGTAAACTCCACATCAGTCCCGGCGGTTGCGGACGGCTCCGCCGCATCGTTCGCGCAGCCGAAAAGCAGCACGAGCATCGCCGCCGCAAGCACGGCGCAAAGCGTTCTTTTAATGGTAGTCATGTTGTTTATCCTCCACAAAAATGTAATACTGTTTCAGGCGCCTTGCTTGGCGCTTCTGTATAGTAACACATTAGCGCGATAAAGTAAAGAAGTTTTTGAAATAATTTTTGCCCCGCTCATCGGCGGGGCACTCGGTCAATTTTTCTGGTAAGAATGGGCTATATATTTGTTATTCCATGTATCATCGCGGCAATCGTTATATAAATCGTCCGCTATTTCAAATATAACATCCTTCAGTTCAAGCTTATCCGTATATTTTTGCGGTATTTTGCCAAGGCCGAGATATGCGCCCAGTATGTTCCCGGTGATCGCGCCGGTAGAGTCGCTGTCGCCTTTGTGATTTACGGCGGCAATTATCGCCCGGTCAAAATCGTGCGAATACTTCAGCGCGCAGTACAGCGCAATGGCAAGCGCCTCGTCGCCTACCCAGCCTTCGCCCAAGGCATGTATGGCCTCAATGTCATCCATGTCCGCCTGTGACAGTTCAACGGCCCTGTCTATCAGTTTGAGAAACTCGCCTATATGCTCCGCATTAGCAAACTGCCTACTTATGGCCTTCCGCATATCGAGCACAGCGTCAAGCAAAGTCATGTCATCGCTATGCACAACAAGGCTTATAACATGCACCAGCGCCGCAGCCGGAATATAGCCCAACTCATGCCCATGCGTCAGCGCGGCAGCTTCCGCGCCAATGCGGTCTATCTCGTCCAAAGGCATGCTGCCTTCTTCAAAATAAAGCCCTATCGGCGCAACGCGCATCACCCCGCCGCAGCCTTTGCTGTCATTTATCGGTTCCGCCATGGTGCCGCATTTTTTCGCCGAAAGCGCGGACATGCACGTTACTCCCGGCGCACGGCGGCTGAAAAGCCGCTGCTCGTTCACAAGCCACGAGCAGCATTTTTCTGTATCCACGGGAAAGCTTTCACTCTGCGTTTTGAGCCAATCCTTATAACACAGTTCAATGCAGCCCGCAAAGTTTCCCGTCATTGCATGCGCCGCCGCATACAGCAAGCCATTCGCAGTAAAAAGGGTCATCTGCGTATCGTCCGATATCTGTGCAACGCCATTCGTAAGCTCATATTCCGTAATGCCGCTTTCGCCGTAGCGGCTGAATATCATTCCTTCGGAAAGGAATTCAACCGCGTATCCCAGCGCATCGCCTGCCGCGCCGCCTATAAGGCATCCCCTGTATTTATCAATGCTCTTCATACTTTATATAAACCGCTGCATAAAAGCTTCGAAAGTATCGTCGTTTTCCTCCGCCCAGTATCGGCTGCAATCCGTGCTGCGGAAAAGCAGACGCTTGTTTATAAGCTCACGCCTGAGCGTAGCCTGATCGCCAAACGTGTGCAGCGAGTTTATAAGTGAATTTATCTCCGGCTCGCTGTATTCGCGGTCCATATCTATCTTATCAGCCAGATACCACAGCGCCATAAGCTTTTTCTTATACTTTGCCGGATAGCTCGTAAGCTGCCCTTTATCATTTATAAATGGTTTCAGCTCCCTTAGCTGAGTATTCATCATTTCTTCGTCAATGTGCTGCATGGTGCGCTCCTTTCTATATTCCGTAGTCTAACCTGCCTAATGCCACAGCTGCATAGCGGTTTCTTCATTTATGTCATAATACGATAGCGCGTTATGCTTATAATATCCGTTAGTTATTTTCTTTAGCTGTATTTATAGATGCTATAAGCATTCGGCGAATCGAGCCGCAATCATTATATATGTCAGTTGCCTCTTCGCGGCCAATAATATCAGCTTTTACAAAAAGTTCAAGCCAATACTCTGTTTCATAACATTCTTTTAATGCTATTTGCAGTTTCGCTATAAAATCCGCTTTGCCATGGGCGTAGTTTGCCTCTCTTATGTTCGCTCCAATACTTGTCGCGGCTCGTTCCATCTGATTTACAAGAGAATAATGCCCTTTTATGTTCTCACACAATTTTATGATCCTGACCGCAAAATCAGTGGAACGTATTCTAAGTTTTGAAACTGCCATAGAATACTCCTTCCTCTTATATACTTTATATCATAATAGGCAGTATATTAAAAGTGAAATATTCTTCGAATGTAAAATAATGCCCTACCGGGCATTGTGAAATTTGATGTTTCCCATCAAGTGAAATGAAATAAATCCCCACGCGCCGCAGCGCATTTCACATGGTGAAGCCATATTTCACATGCTTCAGCATATTTCACAAATCCGCAAGGATTTATTTCACTGAAAAAGCAGTCCAAAGGACTGCTTTTTCTGGAGCGGGTAAAGGGACTCGAACCCTCTATCTCAGCTTGGAAGGCTAATGTGTTACCATTACACTATACCCGCATGATATTCTGTTTTTGGTGCGGGCGAAGAGATTTGAACTCATACGCCTGTGCGGCACTGGAACCTAAATCCAGCGCGTCTGCCAATTCCGCCACGCCCGCAGTTTGCGCCGCAAATGCAAAAATGGTGACCCGTCGGAGATTCGAACTCCGGACACCTTGATTAAAAGTCAAGTGCTCTACCGACTGAGCTAACGGGTCATACTTGGCTGGGGTGGCAGGATTCGAACCTGCGTATACCGGAATCAAAATCCGGGGCCTTAGCCGCTTGGCGACACCCCAATCCTGCGCAAAAAACGCCTTGGGGAAGTAAATGGGGTGGGTAGTGGGACTCGAACCCACGACCTCCAGAGCCACAATCTGGCATTCTAACCAACTGAACTATACCCACCATATACTTGGCGCGCCCGCAGGGATTCGAACCCTGGACCTACGGCTTAGAAGGCCGTTGCTCTATCCAGCTGAGCTACAGGCGCTCATTTACCCCTTCGGCGCTGAACCCAATCGGCGTCGCCGGAAACGGCTTTTCCGTTCTCTGCCGACAATTAGGTATTTTAGCAGAAAGCATATTAACTGTCAATCCCGAATTTTCCATATATGCGTATCGCCATTCAGTTTTATAAGAGCTTGTCTGCAAATAACGCGGGTTATCCTCTTATTGCCATCAGTTGAAAAAGGGCGGGTGCCCCTTAAGCTGATTCCGGCTCTGAGGACAGCACGTCCGAACAGATTAAAGCCTTTAGGTTTTCGTACTTTTAGGAGCTTGCCGCCCGGAGCGCAGCAAGAGGCAAACCCTGAAAAAGTTAGAAAAAGCGGCGCTCAGCCACACTTTCGGCACGCCGAGCGCTCAATATAGGCGTAGCGCTTTTTATATCTGTTTATGTGAACATTTCTACCTTGGTATCCAGCACATAACGCTCCTTTATCATCTTTAGCGCCTGCATGTGCGCTTGGGCAAGGTGCTTTTTCTGCTGCTGCTCACTTTGCCACTTTTCTATCAGCAGGAGCCTTTCTTCATCATCTACGCTAAGGCAGTATTCATAGCGCAGGCAGCCGTCCTCCTCAAGCACCTTTTGCGGTATCCCTTCAGCGTACACTTCATCTAAAAAGCGTTGTCTCATGCCATGCTTTAATGTGTAGGTAACTATAAGTTCCACGTTTTGCATACCTTCTCTCCCTTATTCATCAGCTTGTTCTTCAGCATAATACTGTGCCTGTGCGTTCCAAAGCTCATAGTATTTTCCGGATTCGTCGGCGACAAGGCTCTCATGAGTACCCTGCTGTATCACCTCGCCATTGTGAAATACAGCTATCTCATCGCAGAACTTGCAGCTTGAAAGCCTGTGGCTTATGTATATGGCGGTTTTGTCGCCGGCTATATCGTTGAACTTTTCATATATTTCGGCTTCGGCTACCGGATCGAGCGCTGCCGTTGGCTCATCAAGCACTATAAACGGCGCGTCCTTATACAATGCCCTTGCTATGGCTATCTTCTGCGCCTCGCCGCCGGATATCTCAACGCCTTCTTTGTCTATATCCTTATACAAATATGCATCAAGCCCGTTAGGCATATGCTCAAGCTTATCCCCAAAGCCTGCTTTTACAAGGCAATCCTTCACCCTTTCGGCATCACAATTCCTGCTGGCGGCAACGTTTTGGCCAAGAGGCAGCGAAAACAGCTTAAAGTCCTGAAACACCACGGAGAATATGCTTATATAATCATCGTAGCGGTATTTGCGTATGTCTATGCCGTTCAAAAGTATCTGACCCTCAGTAGGGTCATACAATCTGCACAGCAGCTTTATAAACGTCGTCTTTCCGCTGCCATTCATGCCAACTACCGCGAGCCTGCTGCCTATTTTGAACTTCATATTAACATGTCTCAGGGCATAGCTATCGCTGCCTGGATACTTAAACGAAACGTCCCTGAACTCCACCTCGTACTTTCTGTCGTTCCTCTTTTCGGTGGTAAGGGTGCCTTGATACATTCTGTTAGGCATATCGATAAGCTCATATGTAGTTTCAAGAAACTCCGCATTTATGCGCATGTTGCCAAGCGTTTCAAGCATAGCGGATATGCCTATAAACAGCGTGGTTATAGCGCCTATATACTGCGTTACCGAGCCCAAGCCGAAGGCCCCGCCATAAGCCTTTAGGCACACGAACAAGTATATAACGCCTGTCAGCAGCACAGATATAGCCGCCGAAGCCACACGCCATAAGCCCATAGGGCCTCTGGCCCATTTTGCCATCAGTGAATGTGGCCCGAACGCATTGTTGCGCAAAGAGTATACGTTGCACACGTTTTCCTGCTGCTCGTACATTCTTAGATCCGCCGCACGCTTCCGCTCGGTGCTTACAAATCCGAAAAAGCTGAAGAAGCGGTTTTCGAAGCGAGCCTGAGGCGTAAACCTGCTCCAGTATGAGCTTCCCTTTGTTGCGCACCAGGGAGAGGCTGCGGCGGCAAGCATCAGCGCCGAGACGATTACGATTATTGACAAGGGGTTGTTCAGGAACAAAAGGCCCTTTGAATTATCAGGCACCATCGTGCTGAACAAGCTCACTGAAAGGCCTATGCCGCCGATTATCTGGAATATGGCCGGCACTATCGACTCAAGAAGACTAAGCGACTCCATAAGTCCCCATGCGGCGTAATTCTGGCTCTGCATTATCTGCATATAAAGGTCGTATACGCTTTGGCTGTCTATATCCACAAAGTCCATGTTAAGAAGCTTCTGCATATAAATTATGTTGCCGCGCGACCACATGGTGCAATCCTCGGCTTTGTACCATCTTTCAAATACGGCGTTGGCAAGCATCAGCACGGCTGAGGAGGCGAGTATCCATATAACATAGTGCCTGAGCACCATAGGGTCGCGGCCGCCTGCAAGCTCATTTATCAGCCTTGCCGAAAACCATATCGTCACATAAGGCGTTATTGCGGAAAATATTCCTTTAAGGAAGGTGGCCACAAACCAGCCCGGCATTATCTTCCAAAACAGCTTCCATGCCCTTACAGTGCGCTTTATAGCCGCGCATATGGTAGTTTTTTTCTTATTCGTGTTTTCCATGCTCGTTTCCTCCCTCCTGATAGTATTTGCTCTGCACCTCAAACAGCCTTGCATATTCGCCGCCGAGCTTCAAAAGCTGCTCATGACTTCCCTCTTCGGCGATGTTGCCGCCTTTGATGAAGAGTATCCTGTCGCAGAACCTTGTTGAAGCAAGACGATGCGAAATGAAAATGGACGTCCTGCCGTTTGTCATCTGGCTGTATTTTTGATATATGTCGTTTTCGGCTATGGGGTCCAAGGCCGCCGTGGGTTCATCAAGCGTGAGTATGGGGCCGTTTTTATAGAGCGCACGCGCAAGCATCAGCCGCTGCGTCTGTCCGCCTGAAAGCTCAACTCCATCCTCATAAACCAGCCTGCCTATTGGCGTATCGATCCCCTTAGGCAATGCCTTAACAGTCTCCGTAAGTCCTGCTTCGTCAAGGCAGCGCCACACGCGCTCTATGTCTATATCGTCCACCCTTTGGGCAACGTTTTCCTTTACGCTTACCTCAAGCACCGAAAAATCCTGAAATACTGCTGAAAACAGGGCATAATAGTCTTTTCTGTTGTATTGGCGTATATCCTCGCCGTTTAGCAGCACACGGCCCTCTGTAGGGTCAAGGAAGCCGCATATGAGCTTAACCAGCGTTGTTTTTCCCGCACCGTTAAGGCCGACTATAGCAAGCTTCTCGCCTGCTTTAACGGTCAGCTCAACATGGGAAAGCGTATTCTCTTTTGCCTCGGGATACCGGTATGATACGTTTTCAAGCCTTATCTCATATGGCTTATCGAGCGCCTTCTTGAGCGGCTTGCCTTCATTGAACTTAAACGGCTCAGGCCACTCAAGGAACTCCCTCAGCGTGGAAAGCTCAAGGCTCTGCTTATGAAGCTGAGAAAAGCTATTAAGTATGCCGCTGACCCATTGGGTAAAGCCGCTCATCGCGGTAAAGTAGAGCAGGAACTTGGATACCGGCAATCCGTTTTCTATCGTGAGCCATATAAGATAGGCGTAGGCAACGCCGTTTCTTAAAACCGTAAGCACAAGGTCAATTATGTTTGTCCATATGTACACGCTCTCGCGCTTTGCCGCAAAGGCCTGATACAGCCGCATGGTAGCGTCATAAAGCTCCTCGAACCATGCCTTAAGGCCAAACATGCGTATATCCTTGGCATATTCGCGCTTGGTGGCTACGTCATAAATATAGGATAGCTTATCAACAAATTCAGCCTTTTCCTCGCGATGCCTGTATTCCCATTCGTTTATGCGCTTACCTGAAAAGTAGCTTATCGCCGTAGTTGTTATTACCAGCGCTATAAGCCATATATTAAGGCCTGAGAGCAGCATAAGATATACTGCAAAGCCCAGCACGTTGGTAAGTATATCGGTCCATGTCTTCCATATGGCTTCGCTGGCGCAGCTATTATTGCAAGAAGACTCCTGCGACTGCTTCTGTGCGGCGATAAAGCTGGTATCCAGTATGTTCGGAAACGATGTGCCGGCGATTTTTGAAGCTATGCGGCGGATCAACGTTTTGCGCGTATCTATGCGGCCAAACTGCTTATTTTCGTCAATATACGCATAAAGCGCGCTCAGAAGCAGCAATATGCCGGTAAAGAGCAATATGCTCATAATAAGCTCGTTTAGCGGAACGGAAAGCTCTATTTTTGCAAGTATAGAGGGAGCTATGAGCAGCTCCGCTATGGTCTTGCCTGCGCCCGTTACCGCAAGCCCCACAACAAGGATTATTACCGGCTTATGCGTTGCCCATGCGGTCTTTATCATATACGCCGTGTTTTGCCACATGTTATACTTTGGCTTCTTGGTTTTTTCCATATAGGCTCACCTCGTTTTCGGGCGTATAATAGCATAAAAGCTTATGCGATGCGCATTTGGGGGACGAATCGTTAAAATTGGGTGCCAAATTGCAAAGCTACACCTGTGGGATCAGTATCTCCGTTGTAAATGCGCCGTCCTCGCTGTTGCGGCTAAGATATCCATCCAGCCTGTCAACTATGTTGTCTATACGCACAAGGCCGAAGCCGTGCCCCTCGCCCTTAGTTGTGGCAAAACTGTTGCCGAGCTTTGTAAGCTTTTTAGTCGATGTAAAATTGGTAAAGGATATGTATAGCTGAGTTCCCTTCATATCCATATATACCCTTATGAGCCGTTTTTCTTTTGGCAGCGGCATACTCGCCTCTATCGCATTGTCAAACAGATTACCCAATATGCAGCACAGGTCAAGCTCGCTCATCTTGAGCTTTATGGGAATGTGGGCGTCTATGCTCACATCTATATCCCTTGATCTTGCCAGCGAGACCTTGCTGTTTATTATAGCATCCGCCATAGCGTTGCCGGTTTTTATGGCTATATCTACCGTGTTAAGGTCGGTATCCAGCTTGTTCAGATACTCCTTTATACCCTCCATATCCCCGTTTGAAGCAAGCGCCTTCATGGTTTGTATATGGTTGCGGTAGTCGTGACGCCAACCGCGCATCTGCTTATACATGTTCTCAACTTCTTTATAGTGTGTTTCTATAAGCTCGCGCTGATACACCGCTATGCACTTATCTATCTGCTTGGAAAATATGCTCATATATAAGCTCCTTATGTATTGGCAATAATAGCCCTGTTCAGCGGCTCATACGCTCCCCTTGGCAGCGGAAGCACTACGCCGTTTGAAAGATGCAGTTCGGTCTTTGTTACGCGGCGTATGTGCTTTAGATTGACTATCATTGCCCTGCCTATCCTGCTGAAGCCGCTGCCAAGCTCCGCTTCAAACTCGGCAAGCGTGCGCTTTACAGTATAATCCTTATCAGCATGTATGGTCACATAGTTGCGGTTCACGTCAAGATAAAGTATCTCATACACAGGTATGCGCATCATCTCACCGGAAAGCTCAAGGTTAAGGCAGCGTTCGCTCAGCTCCAGCTTTTCCACCGCCCTGTCAAGCACGTTATACAGCTTTTCCCTGTTCACAGGCTTCATCAAATAGTGCAGCGCCTCAACATCGTAGCCCTCCGCTATATAATCAGAATAACCCGTTATAAACACTATCTGCACAGCCTTGTTCTCTGCGCGGACATGCCGCGCCATAGTTACCCCGTCCGTCCGGCCCATCTCTATATCAAGCAAAAGTATGTCATAGCGCTTGTTTTCGTCATACTCAAACATAAAGCTTTCGGCCGATGGGAACACATCCGCACGCACCTCATGCATACGCTCGTTAGCCCAGCTAAGCAATATTGTTTTTACAAATTCGGCGTCATTAACGCTGTCGTCACATATGGCTACATGGTATGGCATAGGCTCGTCCCCCCGTTTTGTTACATTTTATTATACCATAAAACCTGGATGCTTTATGTTTTGACATAATAATATGCTGTAATTAAAAGCATCATAGAGTCAAAATCAGCCCAGCCGACAGGGGGATGAATATGGAATCCGAAACCTGCCGGCAATCTTGAGCGGCTATACAACGATTACAGGCTGCCAAATGCATATATCATAAGCATAAGCGAATACGATTTGCCCTACAAGCTCATTATAGATGAAAGCTGCGCCTGAGAAAGGAAATAATCTTTAATAAGCACGGATATCATGTTATAATTTAGCGGTATAAGTCGAAAAACGGAGGATATGATATGGGCATGGGCATAGTTGTGCTTGGCGCTGTGTTTGTCGATATAAAGGGTTACCCATCTGAGGTGTATATACCTGGCGGCAGGAACGCAGGACGAGTCGAGCAGGTGCATGGCGGAGTGAGCCGTAACATAGCCGAGGACATTGCAAACGTTGAGCTTAGGCCAACGTTCATCAGCCTTGTTGACGACAGCGGCGCAGGGGCCGACGTTATAAAAAAGCTAAAGAGCCACAAGGTAAATACGGACTATATACGCGTCACTCCGAACGGAATGGGCACATGGCTCGCGGTATTCGGCAACAATGGCGACGTTGAAGCCGCTATCTCAAAGCGCCCCGATCTGCACCCTATACTCGACACACTCATAGAGCATGGCGACGAGATATTCAGCCAGGCTGACAGCATATCGCTTGAAATAGATATAGATAAGGACATTGTAAAGCAGGTATTCATGCTGGCAGAAAAGTATGGTAAGCCCGTATACGCCGTTGTTTCAAACATGAGGATAGCGGTTGAAAGAAGAGACTTTTTGCGCTCTACGCACTGCTTTGTCTGCAACCAGCAGGAGGCCGGTATCCTGTTCAGCGACGATTATAGCGATAAGGCTCCGGAAGAGATGGCTGATATACTTGCTGAGCGCATAAAGGCAGCAAGGATACAGCGCATGATAGTAACTATGGGCGAGCACGGCGCTGTTTATGCCACCATTGACGGCGAAAAAGGCATATGCCCAGCAAAAAAAGTTGATGTTAAGGACACCACCGGCGCCGGAGACGCTTTTTTTGCCGGAGCGACAATAGGCCTTACTTACGGCAAAACCATGCAGGAGGCCTGCGAGATAGGCACACGCCTTGCAGCAAGCGTAATATGCACGTCTGAAAACGTATGCCCGCGTTTCCTGCCCGAGGAGTTCGGTCTTGATATAAGCATAGAGGAATAAACCATACCGGCTTTTCAGAGAAGCATATTACACCAGCCTGTCAAAAACCCCTGAGTTGATAAGGGGTCGCAGCCCCTTATGTTTAATCCGGCTCTGACGACATGTGCGTCAGAACGGATGAAAGCCCAAAGGTTTTCGTACTTTGCTACTTTTGCCGCCCGGGAGCTAATGCGAGAGGCAAAACCTGTGAAAACTCGAAAAAACGGCGTTCAGCCACTTTTTCGACACTTTGAATATAGCATTTCCTTACATGGATTCCTGCTTTTGACACATAGCCGTGAAACGGCGCGAGCATAAAGACAGAGTCCCCGCGGCAAGCATATTCTGCGGCTTCCGCTCCTGCTATACCAAGGGGCGCACGCCAAGCCGACGCCTGCGCATATGAAGATGGGGGAGTCCCTTCATTTTACTGAACCATGCATCTGGGCCTATTGTGCCTGTTCGAACGACACTTGTCAAGATTTGTAAAGCCTGATAAGCTTCCTCGGCGCGCCGCCAAAACAAATCACGGCCAATGCAGTCGGGCATGGACTGAACAACGACCGTGATCGACAGAAAAATGTGCTTTGCTTTGTGAGCGGGTTATTCTCACTCGCTTCTGGAAACCGTAAGCTAAACGATTTTGTATATGTCATTTAGCACAGATTATCAGGATTATTCGCATTACCTATAAATCTTGGACTATCAAGATTTTTGTTGTCACAATGTTGTCACGAATCAATCGACTACGGCAGCATGTATTTGACGGCTTGCTCAGTCCCAATTTGTCATACACCACGCTATATAGCTATTATAGTGTGATTCCACTTAAATTGCAATATAAGTTTCAAAATCTACACGCATTATTTCAAAAAAGCGTGGGAAATCTCTTGCGTTTGTAGGAATAATCCATTATAATATAGACACGCACAATTTAAATGCTGCGTGCAGAAAGCTGGTGGTAGTTTGAGTAAGTACGATATCGTAAATGAAGTTTTTAATACCGTCGGAGAAATCGCAAAGAAATCTGATTTCATATCTGCCGGACTGAAAGAACAGGATGTTTATACGCTATTTAAGCAGGGATATATCGAACGAGTCAAGCACGGCTATTACAAGTTGTCTGTTGGGGACGAGCCCAAAGAAGAACTTCTTCTTTCTAAATTGATGACACAAGGTATCATATGCGTTGAATCGGCGCTGTTTTATTACGGTTACAGCGATTTTACTCCCCGGGAATGGACAATCACTGTTCCCCGTTCCTCTTCCAGAACAGTCAAAGCCATACAGGAAGAAATACCGGTAAAAGCTTATTATGTTCAGAATGATATGTACCGCCTCGGCGAAACAACAGGCTCATTTAACGGAGTAACGCTCCCGGTATATGACCGTGAGCGCACGATTTGTGATTGCTTCAAATACCGTACCAAGCTGGATAATGAGATATTCAACAAAGCGGTCAACGCTTATGTGGCGGATCAAAAGAAAAACCTTGCCAACCTTTCCAAATACGCAAAGGAAATGGGCGTTTACAAAAAGATGATGAATGTAATGGAGGTAATGCTGAATGGCTGATATTGCCGCATCCGTGCTTGCACGGCTCAAAAACAAAGCTGCTGAAAGCGGCAGAAGCTATCAGCTCTGCCTGTAGCTCTTCTGCCAGGAGGAATTTCTGCGCCGATTAGAAAAATCCAAATATGCGGAAAACCTCGTCCTGAAAGGCGGATTGTTCATCTACTCCCTCACGGACTTTGACAGTCGCGTTACCGTTGACGTTGATTTTTTGCTCAGAAAGATGCCGAACACACCCGAACAACTCAAAGCGATACTGGAAGAAATCGTCGCAACCGATACCGGCAACGATTTCATTACCTTTGAAATCAAAGACGTAGCGCCCATAGCGGTAGCGAAGAAATACGCCGGAATCGGCGCATCCCTCGTGGCGAAGATCAAGAATACAAAAACCCCTTTCGGTATCGACTTCGGTGTGGGTGATGTAATCGTACCAAAACAGGAAAAGCGGAAGATTCCGACACAACTTGACGATTTCGCCGCACCGACAGTCAACACATATTCGCTGGAAACGACGGTTTCCGAAAAACTCGACGCTATCCTTTCACTGATGGAGTTCTCCAGCCGGATGAAAGACTATTACGACCTTTATTACCTCGCAAACAAGTTCGATTTTGACGGCGCAATGCTGACGGAAGCTCTGAAAAAGACCTTTGAAAACCGTGGGCACCATTTCACTGTGGAGCAGTTTGAACAGGTCATGACCTTCGGCAGCGACGATGCTATGCAGAAGAAATGGAAAGCATTCTGCCGGAAAATCGACACAAAGACCGATGACTTTGATACGGTGTTGAGGACGATAAAAGCGTTTTTATATGCGCCATTTAGCGCAGTGTTTTCAAATACAGCCTTTTCCAAGAATTGGTCAGCCTCAAATTGTAAGTGGGGTTTAGAAAGGGATAATTTATGAAACCTAATGAAAAGCATCTTGAATTTTTACAAAGCAATATTTCAAGAATGAATCAGTGTTCTTTTCAGATGAAAGGCTGGGCGATTACTTTGGCATCTGCACTGATTGCGGTGTTTGTGTCAACAATTTCGGAAAACAATTTCGGAAATAAAATCTATATCTATGCCTCTATCGTTTCAACATTCTTGTTTTGGTGTTTGGATTCGCTTTATTTGTCAAAGGAACGAAAGTTTATCGGCATTTATAATGACTTAATTGGCACCAGCAATGGAAAAAATCAAAATCCAATAGCAATTAAGGACTATGAAATCCCTCTGAATAAATACAAAGGATGGAAATACTGCATCATTAGAGCTATGTTGCTTCCATCAGAAATTATATTTTATGGCGCAATAGTAATCGGACTATTCATTTTTTGCAAAGTTATCTAATGTGAGGTGATGAAATAATGTTTGCAAAGTTTAATTATTCTCCATCAGGTGCTTTTTATAACAGCGTAATTAACCATTTTTACACAAAAGGGAATGAGCTTTTTGCGGCTCACGAAAAGGAAGTGCAAGACTGTCTTTCTGATTATATTTCAGAAGATGGAGTAATAAATGGAACAGATTTAAAAGAACACTGGTTTTCGATTTCCAAAAAAGATATCTTTATATCTCACTCACACAAAGATATAAATAAGGTCAAAGCCTTTGCCGGATGGCTATATGATTGTTTTGGATTAGAAGCTTTTATTGACTCTTGCTCGTGGGGATATTGTGATGACTTGTTAAATAAGATAGATAAAAAATATTGTTATCGGCCAAAAACTAATACATATGACTATCAGCTAAGAAATTATACAACCAGTCATGTACATATGATGCTTTCTATGGCATTAACTGAAATGATTGACAACACTGAATGCATCATTTTCTTCGATACTCCACAATCTATTAATATGGCTGATGAATTGAAAAAGATAGAAAAGAAAAGCAAAAAAGAAACTACACTTTCCCCCTGGATTTATCACGAACTATCTATGACCACTATGTTAAGGGAAAGGCAACCAAGAAAAGCCATATCTGAAAGTACACATTTTCAGCATTCGTCAACACGAGACAGTATTGCTATTGAATATGATGTAAGCAAGGCTTTATCGGGAATGACAACTTTGTCAGATATCCAACTCCAACAGTGGAATGAAAATTGGAGTAAACGACCAATAAAAGTTCCTGAAGAAGCCCTTGACGAATTATATAAAATTGTTTTCCCGAAAGGACAATGAAAAAATGAGCACAAATATTTCAAAGCAAAAGCGAGATGACTTGCTGAATAAAATACAGGAAATCCGTACATATATCGCTTCCGCCAAGCAGGACGATAACACTGCCCGCTTGTTGTCATACCTTTCCGAGCTTGAAAAAGATGTGAACGGTAAGAAATACGGGCTTGTTTTCGAGGAACACCGAGAGAAAATTGACGATGAGCTTGCAACGCATTTGCCCGTATTATCCGAAGAAAAAGACCTTTTCATCGACAACGGTGGACAGATGAATTTTCTCATTGAGGGAGATAATCTCGCTTCTTTGAAACTGTTGGAGAAAACGCACAAGGGCAAAATTGACCTTATCTACATAGATCCTCCGTATAATACTGGAGCTTCAAATTGGATTTATGACAATAATTATGTCGATGGCAATGATTTGTTTAAGCATAGTAAGTGGTTGAGTATGATGAAGTCCCGCCTCGAGATTGCAAGACGCTTGCTTACAACGAAAGGTGTACTGATTTGTGCCATCGATGAAAATGAAAGCGCCACCTTAAGGTTATTGCTTGATGAGGTTTTTGGTGTTAATTACGAATACGACTGCATAACTATTGTTCACAACCCAAGAGGAATCCAAGGAAAGAATTTCTCATATACCAATGAATTTGCTTATTTTGTCATTCCTAAAGGGGATAAAATCATCGGTGAGCGTCGCCTATCAAATAATGAGATTTATTGGTCACCCCTGAGAAACTGGGGAAGCGAATCTTTAAGAACGGATGCGAGAAATTGTTTTTACCCCATTATCGTTAAGGATGATAAAATTATTGGTTTTGGTGAAGTGTCACCAGATGACTATCATCCGAAAAAGAATGAAATATTGGAAGACGGTAGTATTGCAGTATATCCCATTGATTCAAAAGGAATTGAACGCAAATGGCGTTACGCCCGCCAATCAGTAGAGGGGATTTGCAGCTATCTTGCTGTCAAGAAAACGAGAGGCATTTTTGATATCGAATTGGGAAAAACGTTCGGTACCTATAAAACGGTATGGTCGGATCCTAAATATGATGCTAATGGATACGGAAAGCAACTGTTAAATTCCTTAATACCAAACTGCCCATTCGATTTTCCAAAGTCTTTGTGGAACGTTTATGATTGTCTGTATTCCGTTGTGGCAAAAATGCCCAATGCCATCGTTCTCGATTTCTTTGCCGGTAGCGGCACAACGGGACACGCCGTAATGAAACTAAATGCAGAGGATGGTGGCAATCGCCGTTTCATCCTCTGTACTAACAACGAAAACAATATTTGCCGCGATGTTACCTATGAGCGCATCAAGCGGGTTATCGACAAAGAGGGCTATGCCGCCTCGCTAAAATATTACAAAGTAGATTACATTCCCATTTCCGAGCGTATGTATTACGAATACGCTGATGAACTCTTACTTCATATCCGTGAGCTTGTAGAACTTGAAAACGGTATTAATTTTACGGGTAATGCCGAAATTGCCATTGTACTGACAGATGAAGAATTGGAAGAATTCGTTAAAAACATCAATCAGCACAAGAAATGCAAAAAGATATATGTCGGACACGATGTACTGTTTGATGCCGAGCAAGCACAGGTATTTAAAAGCAAAAGAATCAGCGTAAACATCATACCAGATTACTACTATAAGGAATTGGAGGGTTGAAAATGGATATTACATTAGCAAATTTTCAGTTAAAAGCCATTGCCGATTTGACCGAATCAATGGAAAAGCCAAACCGTGAAATCGTTTTGAAAAGCTGCACCGGAAGTGGAAAAACCATCATCCTTACACACTTTATGGACGAGTATTTCAAAAGCAATGCGAAAACCGTATTTGTTTGGCTTACTCCGGGAAAAGGCAATCTTGAAGAGCAAAGCAAAGAGAAAATGGACAAATATATTCACGGCAGTAATACCAAACTGCTTTGTGATATTATGACATCCGGTTTTGAAGAAAACGATGCCTGCTTTATCAACTGGGAAAAGCTTACTAAAAAAGGTAATACGGCTCTGAAAGATAGCGAGAGGACAAATTTCCTTGAGCATATTCAAAAGGCATTTGATAATGGATTGTCATTCAAAATCATTGTCGATGAATCTCATCAAAATGACACGATAAAAGCTGATGATATTATCGAATTGTTTAATCCCGATAAAATCATTCGTTGCTCTGCTACGCCAAAATCATATAAGGATGCTATTTTGATAGAGATTCCCGAAGCGGATGTCATTGCCGAAGGACTAATCAAAAAGCTGCTGATCATCAACGAAAACTTTGAACAGAATATCAGTGTGGACGATCAAATTACATATTTGATCGATAAGGCAATCGCCAAGCAGCAGGAACTGCACTCTGCCTTCTTGAATCTGAAAGATCGTACCGTAGATATCAATCCCTTGATTATCGTTCAATTGCCCAATAAATCCGATGCTTTGCTTGAAAACGTTGAGAATTATTTTGAAAGCAAGGGCATTACTTATGAGAACAATCAGCTTGCGGTTTGGTTGTCCGACAAGAAGCAGAACTTGGAAGATATTGAAGAGCCGGATGCACAACCGGTAGCGGTTATCATCAAACAGGCGGTTGCAACCGGATGGGACTGCCCGAGAGCACATATTCTCGTCAAACTCCGTGACAATATGAGCGAAACATTTGAAATCCAGACAATAGGTCGTATTCGCCGTATGCCGGAAGCAAAACACTACGAAAGTGACCTCTTGGATTGCTGTTACCTTTATACGCTCGATGAGAAATTCACGGAAAGTGTTAAACTCAGTTTGGGCAAAGATGCTCTTGATGCGTGTAAAATATTTTTGAAGCAGGAACACCGTAATTTTGAGATTGTCAGCGAGTATAAGACAGATGTCCCTTTCCCTCGTGATGCAAAGTTGGCAATGAAGGTTATAAGCAAATACTTTGAAAGCAAGTATCATACGAGCAAGGATTTAGCCAAAAACAAAACGGTGTTAGGTGCAAATAAGTATTCCTTTGACGAAGATATAGTTGATTATACAAAATCGGGTTCGGTCGCCACTTTGAACAAGGAAGAAATTTCCGACCTGAATGATATTGCGATTCACGAAGAATTAAGCACAACAAAACACGGAAGAGAGTATCATCATTGTGCCGCTGAGATTGGAATGAAAGCGAATCTGGAATACAGCAGCATGAATGCCATTCTTCGCCGACTATTCCTCGATAATGTAAAATGCGAACATAAAATAGTCGCTTTGCCGACACGAGCCCTCTATTCTTTTGTCATCAACAACAAACACAAATTGATAGACGATGTCCGTGATGCAATGTCCGCAGAAAATGCTCAAATCACCTTAGCATTCAACAATATTACCGAAAAGCCCATATCGTTCCCGTTGGAAATGCTTTTTACTTACGACGGATCTGCAAAATCTCAGGCTGAAATGACGAAAAATGTGTACAAGGGCTATTTGTCATCTGCCGAAAAACGTTCTTTGCCGGAAAAGCTTTTTGAAAAGTACTGTGAAAGCAGTGGCAAAATCAGTTGGTTTTATAAAAACGGCGACAAAGGTAACGAATATTTCTCAATCGTTTATGAAGACAATTTCGGCAAGCAAAAATCTTTTTACCCTGATTACATTGTAGGCACAACTGAAGGCGAGACTTGGATTATTGAAACAAAAGGTGGATTTACAAAATCCGGCGACAGTGAAGATATTGATAAATACACCGCCAAAAAATTCGGTGTGCTGAAAAAATATCTGGGCAAATACGGCTTGCAGGGCGGCATCGTCCGGCAAGACAAGCAAAGCGGAGAGTTGTGTATCTGTACGGAAACATATTCAGATGACATAAAGAGCGACAGTTGGGTTTTGCTGTCAGATATTATGTGAATGTGGAGGATGATGAAATGAGTACGCAGGAAACAAAGAAAAATGTTCCGATATACTTTTATTATCTCACCATTTCCAAGCAGAAAGATAGTAAAGATGAGTCAATTTATGACATTTCAAAGGTTATTGATTCCCTATCTAATATGTTTACTTACGTATTGGGAAAAGACCTAACTGAACGCAAAAAAGATAATAAAACATCGGAAAAAGTCATTTGGTTAGACTCCGTGAATGATTTGAAGAATGGAAACTACGATTTAATTTTCAAATCTGCAAAGTATAATCATGTTCGCAATGAAATCGATACTGAGACGATGAAAGAGTTAGGAACACGAAAAAGGCAGCAAGATGGCGATGAAGAAAAAACGCACTTGTGTATTCGCCATTTTGGAAGTGAAATGCGATTTCTTGCAGTACACGAGAGCAATCATTATGGAATAACACTAAACGGTATCGTTGCATATTTGAATGAACAATTCATAAAGTACAACGAAGATTGCAAAGATGATTTCCATTATATAATCTCATATGACATTATGCCGGGTGAGGATTTCCTGTCTTCCATTAAAAAAGCAAAAACTATGTCTGTTCTAAAGCTCATTGTCAGTAAAGATGATATTAAAGACGATTTTATGGGGTTTGCAGGAAGAACGGATATAGCTGATGAAGTTGAAATATTTATTAAGCGTCCAAGAGGAACAAAAAAATATCCGGACAACTTGATACAAGCATACTTTAGAGAGAATCAGAAAAAGCAAAACAGTAAAATTAAAAGGATTACAATCAAAGGTACAAATGAAGCTGGACAATTCGAAATTGATACGGATCTAATGAAGATGAAGCATTATTTATCGGTAAAAGGTTTGGCTGTAACAAATGAAGTCGACAGCTATGACTTTTTCAATCGAGCACAGGAATTTATTGACGAAACGAGGAACAAGCAATGAATACAATCGTATTTGTTCCAATTAAGGACTACTTCCAATCAAGAAAGCGACTATGGTTAAAAATGCTTATACCCTTTCTTTTTGGGGTTGCTGCCCTTGTTGGCGCATTCGTTTTTGACTTTGGGGATGAAAACGGTATTTGCACTATTTTTTCGGAATTCATCAATGTACAGATTAACATAGTGGCAATCCTTATTTCGTTTTCTGTAGCCATAATAACAATATTGGTATCGGCTGATAATAAGAACATTGAACAGCTAAAAAACACTCCCTCAAGCGATTGCAAACAAATAAACGGCAAAACATTATCGCTGTTTCAAGTTTTATTATCCAACATTGCATACAATGTCATAGTGGAAATAATATACTTGATTCTGCTGATTGTAGTCGTGTTAATAAAGGCATTGTTGCCGGCTGTACTGTTTAAGTATATTACTGCTGCTTGTGTCTTCTTTATTATGCACATTCTTTTTGTATTGCTTGAATCTGTTTCACAAATGTATTTGACATTTTGGAGCAAAAAATAAAAAGGCGGCAGGGATTTCTCCCAGCCGCCGTATGTCTGTTATACGCAAATAAGATCATTATTGACGATCTCCGTTGCCGTTTCACGTACTGCGTTCATCCGCTGTACCCAAAGCATCTGATCTTCCGCTTTGAGCGTTTCCGTGATACCTTCTTTTTCGGCAAGTTGTTTTACCAGTCGACAAAAAAGATTTTCAGACTGCGCGTCAACATCTGCAAGATAACTGTTTAACTTGCAGGATGTCAGAAGATTAGCGTAAAATACTCGTTTATGCTGCCTGATATACCGCAAATGCCGCTGTCCCCAAATGCCGACAGGCTTGTTTTCTTCTTCGGGAAGTGACAGGCAGGGGATAAAATAATCGCCCTGCTTTTCATACCAAAGATCGTTCTTTTCATCGTAAATTCTGTTTTCCATTATGTGTTCCTACCTTTCATAATTGTTATTTTTTCTAAAGCGTTCGCCACGCTGTTTAGACTGTTTTTCCGACCTTGCTCTTTCGAGCAAACCATCAATTTGTTTACTTCCGAAAACTTTGCGGAGCAGTTTATAATCCTTATTATCCGCACGCAGATTTTCATTTTCGTAGGACAGCTTTTTGTTTGCCCTTGTCAGCTTTTCATTTTCACGGTATAAGTTGCCGTTCGTAATATTCAGTCGGTTATACCTGTCTATTGCTTTGAAATAGCGTGCAAACAAGGTGCTTATCAGCGACTTTAACCGAGATATAAGCGGCTCAACAAATTTTGTTTTATAAGTTCTTGCCGACATCATTGCAGACGGTTCAGGCAACTGATATTCGGGTTCGTTCATTATACTTTCATCAAGGTTCTGCAGCGCTCTTTCACCGTTATCAAAATTTTCTATACGGTCTGACATAACACGGAACTCGTCTTTTTTCTCGGCGAGCTTGTCCTCTAAAACTTCAATTTCTTTCTCTCTTTCCTGCTTTTTATAGTCAAGAACAGATAGGTGTTTTTCATGCGTACCTTTGTGTTCCCATTCAATTCCGTAACGCTCCATCACGGCTGCAAGCTGTTCTTTTTCGGCTTACCCATTGATTCCACTCGGTATCTCCACGAGTTCCGCCCTTAAAACCTTGTGTAGCTAACGCTTGTTTCAGGCTTACTCTTGTATCAAGTCCACGCTTGCTGCCGGTTGTGAACGGAACAAAATCAATGTGCAAATGGGGTGTTGCCTCATCCATATGCAAATGAACAGAGAACACTTTTAGGTTGGGATTTCGCTCTTGAAATCCACGGTAATACTCATCTAAAATTTGTCTCGCAAGCTGTCCGTTTTCGCTTTCGGCGCTCATATTTTCTTTATCACCAATCTGCAATATCAGTTCGTGGAACGGCTTTTCCTGCTTTGAATTTCTGATTTTTTCATAATAGTTTTCTATTCTGCGGTCGGCTCTCGTCTGTTTATCGTTGTATCTTTTGAGTGCTTCGTCAAACAATTCATGATAGATTTTCTTTATCGGCTCGTTACAGTAATCAATGTTCAAATGCGTTCTGCTACCGTCAACATTTTCCGCCTTGAACTTGCGGCTGTTATGATTGACCGAGCCTTTGCCAACCATTGCACTTATCGTTCTTTGCATTTATATACCTCCAATCTCACAAACTTGCTCGTCCTCGGTTCTGTTACTCTTGTCAAGAGTAACGCAAAAGCACTTTTGACAGTCGTTGGCTATCAAAAGGTGCTGTTGCGCTCTCCGAGGGGGTGTAGAGCTTTGCCCTGCTTACTGCGGTAAGCACCCAGCAGAGCCGCCCTTTGAAAAGGGCACCCTGCACCCCGCCGAAACTTCTGCGTGTCGGTCCGTGTCGATGGTGACGGTATTTCTGACACCGCCACCGCTGTCGAAAATATCGACACGACCGTCACACATCGTCACGCTGTCGGCTGCTCCCGGTGGAACGTGATTCGCCGCCCATCGTGACACCGACTGCTTTCATAGCGGATGCCATATTCATTCAGCAGTCGGCTGGCGTTGATATTCAGCTTCATCGTCAGGGCATTCGGCTTCATATCCACACCAAGCAGAGACACCAGCTCCGTCGGTGTACCCTGCCAGCCGGGAGTGTTGTTCGAAAGCTGTTTTGCTACCAGATCAAGGAGAGGTTCAGACGGCAGCTTCCAAAGATCTGCCTCCGTCCGTTCCAGCTCCCATATCAGCTTTTCGGGATTGCGGTTGAGATAGAGCCGCTGATCCTGCTGATCTCTGCCGGACACATCAAGCGTTGCAGCGTTCGCCGTGCGCTTTTCCTTTTGGAGCAGGAAAGCACCGTCCGCTGCACCGAGCAGACCGTTGGTGCCGGAGATCATATCATAGGGATCGTCTGACTTCTGCTTTCGGGTGGGGTGTACCAGCATCAGACACACACCGCTGTTGTCGGCAAACTGTTTCAGCCGGGCAATGATGTCGTAATCGTTGGCGTAGCTGTAACTGTCACCGCCGACCTCACGCACCTTTTGAAGCGTGTCGATGATGATAAGCTCCGTATCGGGATGCTCCCGGACAAAGTTCTGCAACTGCTCGTCCAGTCCGCTGACAAGCTGACTTGCCGAAACAGAGAAGTACAGGTTTTCCGTACTCTCTGTCCCGAACATCTGATACAGTCGTTTTTGCAGTCGGCTGTAATCATCCTCAAGGGCAAGATACAGCACCGTGCCTTTTCGGACGGGATAGTTCCAAAGCGGCGTTCCCATGCTGATATGATAAGCAAGCTGCGCCATCAGGAAGCTCTTGCCGAGCTTGGGAGCACCGACAAACAGATACGTGCCGGGATAGAGCAAACCGTCGATAAGCGGCGGCCTGCTTCGGTAAACGGTGTCGTAAAGCTCGGTCATAGATACGGTGTGAAGGTATCTCGGATCAAGCATACGCATCATTTTTCGCTGAATTTGCTCAAAACTATTGAAATCTGCGTCTTCATTGGTTATACTATTATTAGGTATTGCATTGAGTGACTGTCCGTCATCTGCGCCAACAGATGTGTTCAGGGCGGTCATTTCTTTTTCATCATTCATTCTGTTCTCCTTTCATTCCGTATAGCGTAACGGTGATCTGCTCGATCAGCTCCCGCAGTTCATCGGTTACGCCGCCTGCGTTCTCGATTCGCTGTAATTCCGTGAGCACAGCGGCAAGCTGATCTCTGAGAGCTTTATACACTCTCGGATTGCCTTGTACCACGATATCACGTTCAAGGCAGCGACGGTAGCAGTATTCCTGCTTCGGAAGCCCGGAGAGCTTCACCGCCGCATTGATTGCTTCGTTTTCCTCAGGGGATACCCGAAAACCCACGGTAATATTTCTGAAACGGTTATGGTTATCTACATTTTTAGCGGACATCTTCTATTTCCTTCCTTTCATATCCTAATTTCTTTGCCATTTCTTCCTGCTTTGACGGGAAAAGATGCGCATATCGGTAAGTGATTTCAATGCTTTCGTGACCTACACGGTCTGCAATTGCCACTGCTGAGAAGCCCATATCAATCAGAAGCGATATGTGACTGTGACGGAGATCGTGGATTCTGATACGTTTTACTCCGGCTGCCTTTGAGCCCCGTTCCATTTCTCTGCCGAGATAGTGCTTTGAGATATTGAAGATACGGTCATTTTTATCGACGTCGTACAGCATACCGAGATAATCCTGCATTTCTTCACAGAGAAAATCCGGCATCTTGATTGTGCGGTTGCTTTTCTTCGTTTTCGGGGTAGTAATGACGTCTTCACCGTGCAAGCGCTGATAGGATTTATTTATCCGCAGCGTACCCTTATCGAAGTCGAAATCAGACGGCGTAAGCGCCAGCAGCTCGCCCTCACGTATGCCACACCAATAGAGCACCTCGAAAGCATAGAAGGAAACGGGCTTGTCCATCATTTCATCGGAGAATTTCTTGTATTCCTCCTTAGTCCAGAACTTCATTTCCTTGCGTTCTTCCGTACCCATATTCCCGACCTTTGAAGCAGGATTACAGTGCAGACCGTAGTGCCTGACTGCGTGATTCAGTATGGCGCTGAGTTGGTTGTGTACCGTTTTCAAGTAGGTCTGGGAATACGGCTTGTGTTTTTCATCGCGGTAGGCAAGCAGCTCATTTTGCCACGCCATAATATCCTTGTTGCTGATTTCGCTGAGACTGCGCTTTCCGAAATAAGGCATAATCTTGGTTTCTACGATATGCTCTTTGGTCATCCACGAGTTTTCCTTTAATCTCGGTCTCATATCGTTCCTATACAGTTCATAGAACGCCTCGAATGTCATGTCCATATCGGAAGCGTTCTGCTGCTGGAAAGTTCGTTCCCATTCGAGTGCTTCTTTCCTTGTGGAAAAGCCCCGTTTGCATTTCTGCTTACGTTCGCCTTTCCAGTCAAGGTATCTGGCGAGCACATACCAGGTGCCGTTATCGCTATTCTTATAAACCGGCATTTAGATCACCACCTTTCCATTGTGATATACTCTTTCATAGAAATACTCTCTGTTGATGCGTCCTGCGATTGTGATATACCCCTTTGATTTGAGCTCGTCATTGAGCTGGCGGATCACCTTATAAGCAAAAGAGGTAGATACCTCGAGAACTTCTGCGACTTCTTCAACCCGCATAAACTTGTTGTCCATTTTTTCACCTTCTTTCTTTTCAGATAGTTTTGTTGTTTAGTGTCGGAGAACTTTCTGACCGCATTCCGATTTGCCCGAGCGGATACGTCATTACCGTGGCGTATAACGGCTATTCAGTTGTTATATTAAGCATATTTGCTTAATGCCATTTCATTATACTAAACTAATTTGCTTATGTCAAGAGGTTTTTGAGAAAATATTTAACTTTCTTGCTTTGGTTATCTTGACAATATTATAACATATATGCTATACTGTGTTTGCAGTACATAGATGGGAGATAAGAACAATGGCAATCGGTGAAAGAATTCGTTTCATTCGCAATTTGAAAGGTATGACACAGAAGTGGCTCGGCATCGCCGTCGGTTTCCCCGAAAAGACCGCTGACATTCGTATGGCGCAGTATGAATCCGGCTCAAGAACACCAAAAGCCGTTCTGACCGGAGCACTTGCCAACGTGCTTGATGTATCTCCGTTGGCTTTGTCTGTGCCGGATATTGATTCGGAGCTCGGTCTAATGCACACTTTCTTTGCGTTGGAAGATCTTTACGGCTTGAAAATTGATAAAGTCAATGATGAGCTCTGCATCCGTCTTGACTCTCATAGAGGGAACAGCAATGCCTTCCTGTTTGATTTCTTTGCAGCTTGGCAGAAGCAGAGCTTTTCAAGAACGGTGAAATTTCCAAAGAGGAATATGATCGCTGGCGTTATAACTACCCGAAGTTCGATGCCGGCAGCGGATATGTTAAGGTGCCTTCTCAGGAACTCAGTGATGTACTGGCAGATGCCTTCAAAGACCGCCTGAAAGAAGATTAAAGATGACAAAAAGCCCGTAACTGTTTTATCCACAGTTACGGGCTTTCTTCGTCTTATAATACGGTTACATTAGTTCCAAAGCCACACCTTTTTTATTCTGATAACCCCGAAACCACTCGGGGTAGAGAATAAAGGGCGCCTCAATGGATGTTATCATTTTGTTATCAAAGCGGGTGGTCGAAGCTCGAAAGCCCTTGATATTACTGGTTTTTTGGGCTCTCTTTTATCATTCCCACTCGCTCCTTGAACTGTAATCTTAACCAGTTCGAGTTAAGTTTTATCGCTTGTGGTATCTCTATTATCTCAGTTGTCTGTCAGATTTTGAGTATCTGATTTTTTGTTGCCATTGTGTTGCCATGAAAAGCTATTGCATTAATAACATTATAGCATGGCTATGCGATGAACTCAAGGGTAACTTTTATTATACACTTGAAATTTATAGTTGTATAATGAATATGTAGAGTTAGTTTCTTAATTTTTGTAGTAATAAAAATATTGATACAGAAATTAGGTTTACTATTTCATTTATGTTATTTTTGTGATATCTTATTACTGAAATATATACTATGTAAATATTTGGAAGTAGTAAACACCATTAAAAGACAAAACCAATATGAGCACTTTTCGTTCTATAGAAGAACTTGTCAAAAGTCTGGACAGGGAGAAAGAACTTCT
>ERZ860322.297-NODE-297-length-39155-cov-4.912583_pt1 | contig 39155 bp, 28 predicted proteins | sample MGYA00509979_ERZ860322 | MGnify/ENA primary metagenome ERZ860322 (study PRJEB30046, sample SAMN00715217) | human gut metagenome | study: EMG produced TPA metagenomics assembly of the A metagenome-wide association study of gut microbiota in type 2...
AACTCCAGCTGCTTAAAATCCGCAAGCCACAATTCAACATTATCCGGATGGTAGTTGCGAATCAGTCCGGCAATCAATGTATGTAGCAGCGTCGATTTACCAGAGCGAGAGGCACCTACCAGATATGTTGCAAAGTTCTCATTCTCAAACGACAAGGAATGTGCCTGATCTTTCCCGTCGATGCCGAAGGGTAGTTCTATCTTTTTATATTCCCTTACATATGCCGGTCGCTCAGTCAATGAATACCGTTTGATATATTCATTTCCTACAGTTTCCTTGACAGTTTGGTTCTTAAGCAGAGTGTCAACATACTCTGATGACAACTCACCATTGAATGAATACCATGTAAAGTGTTGCGGGGCTCCGCCGGCAAGGGTAATTGTGTTTTCGCTCTGCGTCATTACAATCTGAATCGCGTTCTGCATTGCGTACTCTGGCATGTTCTCTTTTTCTGAGCCAGATTTCTTAACGCTGTTCTGATATGTGACGACCACAAGCGAAATCCCATAGCGTTCGTAGTTGGTCATAATCCTTTGCAGGAGCTCACGGTCTCTTCCTGCGAAAGAATTCGGCCAACCAAAAACGATGATCGTTGACAGCGGTATCTGTTTCGCGGAATCAACACTGGCGTTGTACTCAGATACAGAATCGTGAAGCTCCAGAATCTCATCGGTGTCTGCGAATCCGGAAACAATCTGTTCCAACGTTGCTGTCAGTTGATCCGGATTGCGAGGGATTTGTTCCATAACGCAGGAGCTTTCCAAGACTCGTAAGCTCCCCATTGATGCCGAATTAAATCGAACAGCATCCAGAACATACACCTTATGCGTCCCAACAGGGTTTTCGTTTACCGTGGTCAGAACAAGATTTTGCAGAGCCCTGTCCAGTCTCTTGCGCTTGGACGGCGTACAGGTAACGGTCATTACATACTCCTGCGTATTGCTGATCTCAACAGGAAGCAGTACACGTCCGCCATCTGCATCATAAAAATCGCCCATGGCAGTCTTAAGCCAACGCCGCTGCTCAGATTCAAATGCAAACGGTGCAGCGTAGGCTCCCGGCGCGATTGTCGCGGGCCTTTCCGTTTTTACGGTATACGCTGCAGGCGCTGCGTTGTGCCAGAATTTCTGATTTTCTGCGACAACATCCCTGCCAAAAGCTGCGACTTCTTCACTTAGAGCATATTGGTTAAGCTCGCTTCTGTAAGTTTCTATTGCCCGTTTGTGTTCTTCAATCTCAGCGTTTGTACCCGTTACTTGATCTGCCTTCAACTGCGCGATTCGTTCACTGAACTCCACTTGTTTTTTGTTCAGGAAACATTCGTCGCATTTTGCTACGACAAATACTCTCTGGGCATATGGGTCGTTACTGGATTGAGGATCAATCATCATCGCCCAATTACGCAGTCTGTTTAGGTTTACTCGGTATCCAGGAGGTGCCTCAATAGTGAGGACATTTTGACTGTCAAGATTCCTCTTAGCAAGCTCCTGAAAGCCTTTGATTTTCAACAGATATTCATCGATTTTAACCAGTTGTTCTTCAAGTTTTGCGATTCTCACAGAGGAATCCCCTGAAAATGATGCTGACAACTGCTCAATTTTGGTTTCTTCCGTTGTTATTTTGTCTTTCAGCACTTGCAACTGCTTTGATACATTTCTATAAGAGTCAATAAGTATACTCACTTGAGGACCTCCTTCCTTTCTTTTTAGCATTTACATTCTTTTCTCGTGCAGCGACTTTTTACAGCAGCTTGGACTGCACTCGGCTCAAGTGTTGGGAATGAAGAGAATGGAGAATACTTCAGTAGCGAAGAGTCTTTTACCAACGGGTATTGCTCTTGATAAAGCCTAAATCCGATTCCATACACGTCCTGGCGTGTCTCAGCCAAAGTCTCCTGCTGCATTGCATAGAATGTCTCACCAATCTGATAAAGATATTGAATAGATGCCCACATAGCCATGCCTTCGTAGACAATATCTCTTGCTATGCCACTGCAAGATGCATCATTCATGCCGTAAATGCTCGCAATTTGTTTATCATCCCAGTTGAGATACTGCCAAATATGGGTCATTTCGTGAACCATTGTGTCTATTGTGGCCAAGCGAGGACTGCCATTTTCGACAAGAAGACTGTATTTCCCGTTTTTACGCTGAGCAAATCCCAAGACTCTTGGCGCGACGCCAGTAGATGGCTTGAAAATCATTCCCGCCCCCTTCGCAACGGTACGCGCGTCGGCCATTTTTACACGAATTGGAACTCGGTATCTTATTTCAAAGAAGTCCTCCATCATACCAAGCGTTCTGTAAAATAGTTCACGGAAATCATCAGGCTTTGCAATTGCACTGCTGGAGCAATCGTTACAACGAACTCTTCCGTCGTTAAGCCGTTCATAGCTCACGCCACTCAGAGGTAAACCGCAAAAATCGCAGTGATTTATTGCGGTGAGATCCATCTTCGTCCTGGCGAGCACTTCTCTTTTTCGTGCTAGAGTCAATGAATTGTTTGACCATCCACGAACACGAAGATATTTTCGAACGGCATCGACTTGTATACGCCCATCAATTTCCTCAAAACCAAATTTGAGGAAGCACTCCCGCTGATATCTGGATTTTGTAATCGGCGTAAGCCCCATCGCCACAAACGAAGACTCCAGATAGTCGTTATCTTCCGGCATGCCCTCGTTGTCAAAAATGTCGGTTCCGTCAATCGCTATAAGGTCGGGGTCATTTTCCTCCGTCGGCTGGAATTCATCTTCCGGGTGTGCTTCTTCCTGGCCATGCGACGGTGCTGGCGTTACATCAGTCACCTCGGAATCAGGGGCAGCTTGCGCTTCGTCGTCCTCATTCAGAGAGTATTCACTTGTCTCATTCCCGGCTACAGGCGCGAGTTCGGACTCCTCCGTTTTTTCCTGCTGTACTGTCTGATCAAGGTCATACCCACCGGATGCTGCCGGAACTGCTTCTTCAAGTGCCTCCGCACCGCTGTCCGTGTGTTCTTTCTGCGTTTCAGCTTCAACTTTTTCTGCGCTGGGTATCTCGACACGTTCCGATGGTTCTCCTGCATTGAAAAGCTTGCGAATTCTATCGAGCATCCGCACAATCAGATTGCGCTTTTTCTTCTCTGCCGCCTCGGCAACAGAAATTTTCACCGGAACCGGGTCTTTCGACGCAGGTTCCCGCATTTTTTCATAATGCCAGTCAAGGAAATCCGCAGCAATTTCCATCAGCTTCGTGAAGTTCTTTTCTATCGCACTCAATAAGCCTAGGTCGATGCTACTATCTTCAATTACGTAGATATAGCCGTCCTCGAAGGCACCATCCAGCTTGTACAGCATATAATTCAGCATACCATCGATGTCGTCCGGCTGCCGCGTTGAAACCGCGATGTACTGCCACCCATCAGGGAAAACGGTCTTAAAAATTTCTGACAGCAGGAGGCAGATTGTAAATCTGATTTTCTCATCCGAGTCAGGAAGCTTTATCCGGAGCACGGACTTGTTATGATATTTTCTGGAATAATACTCGACCGTCGGGTCTTCCGAAAAATCAATAACCTTTGCTGTTCGCAGGTTATGACTGTCTGCCATCTCAAGATACCCCGAGGTATCCACATGGAAGTCAATCTGAATTTCTGCAAATTCAATATCTCCGACTTTTCTCTGCCAAATGATGTTGTCTTGTTCACCGTCAAACACATAACGACGGATTTGACGATAGTACTTTCGCCCTCCATACAAATCGGATGCCCGGCGCAGAACAACGCCGCTCTGAGGCGATACATACTTTGCGGCATAGTATTTTCCGTCATATGTCACAAACTGCCCAGGAAGAATTACCTGCGTTACGTGGTTAAATAATTTGGCGTCGATATAACTTTCCTCGTTTTTTTCATCCTCCAAAATGAAATATGCGTTTCTCAAAGAGTCTGAGAAAAACTTGTCAAAGGCCTCATCCGTAATCGTATAAACGCAGGAGGATATCGTCGTGAACTCATCGACTGTTGTCCGAATACTATGAACCGTAAAAATGCTGTTGTCAGCAAATGTATATTTGTGCAACAGTTTTCCAAGTGCGCCGAACGCATCATCTGTTTCAATCCCAGCAAGGTGCAATTCCTGCAGGACTTCGTCATCAGAAACCGGACGGACAACCATTGTAAGCAAAAGCTTTAAGATGGTATTTCGCTCAGTCTTTGCGTAGTCTGGTACCAGCGAAGGAACCGCATTTGGATCGGACATAAATACCTGCCGATTGCAGCGCATATAGTCCCGCAGGAGATAGTTCTCTGACAGCACATTTACGAATGCCTGCGTTTTTCCGCGCGACAAATAAGCCCGCATCATGTTAAACATGTTGCAGAACTCGTCTTCAACGATAATAAAGCTCTCTTTTTGCGGCTTTGCGCTCCACAGGGTAGATGAAAACTTTATTTTTTCATAAAGGCTTTTTTGCTGGCTTGGCTGGTTCATATACCGGCATATGGTTGAATAGTACTGACCCGCAATCCACTTGATATCCTTGATCGGTGCTTTTGTCTCACTATACCAGGCGACCTCTGGAATTTGATTTTTCACAGCAACCGCAGCCAGTTCGATGCCGTTTCCTAAATACTTTGTCTGCTTATCAAATAGGCGTTGCCTACTAAAGTCTCCATCTGCATTCCAAGATAAACTCGTATAGCTACAATGAGGCAGCGGCATGGCCACCACATCCGTAATTTCTGTGCGAAGCAGATGCGAAAGCGTGTCAACCAAGCCATCCGTATAACGATCACAAACGCAGTATGTTGGCTTTTCTTCGGCCGTTCCCATTTCTTCCGAAAGAATACTGAGCGCAACCTGGCTGGTATTTAACATAATTGACGGCTCAATAAGTAGCGCAAAATCTGTTTCGCTTAAAAAAGACCGGTTACTGTTAATTACGCACTTATCGTAAATCTGAGCAAACGTAAGGATTCCTACTTCGCACTCGGGCTCCTTATCGGAAAGGTACTCGACGCGCCACAAGGAACTCATATGACTATAGTCTTTTAACAGGTCTCTCAGCCAGCTTCTAATGTCTTCTGTGCATGATTTGCGTCCGCAGAGAATCAGACATTTTTTTCCTGAGAGCAATGCAGTTGCCATTGGTAATGTGACGTATGTGCCCAAATCCCTATAAAACGGGTTGAAAAAAACGACATTTTGCCGGTGCATAAGCTGAAAGGTTGCTTGAACACAATCTATATCCGCTGCCTTATATCGGTCGTCCGTATCGAAGAACGTAGCGGTTATGCGATCTCGATCGTCTTCCGAATGCTGTTTTTCTTCCAGCAGACTTGCTGCGGATTCTGTGCCGATAAACTCACACCCGGTGTGTGCGGTAAGCAATGGCTCAGGGAGTATTTCTTCGTAGATTTCTCGGAGTTTATAGTAACTGCTTATACGCTGAGCATCAGCTTCATCGCCTAAAACGCTATGGGCAAACTCTTCCTTTGTTTGTCCGTTAATGTAGTTGTAAATTTCATTCATAACGGCAATGGCTGCACAGGGATAAAACATCAGCCAAAGACTAGAAGTTTTTCCAAGCTGCCATGTCAGGCCCAAATACAGACCTGATACACAGATAAGCGTCACACATACTGTCAAAAAGTACTTTCTGAAGTTAATCCACTGCTTTTTCAGAAACCATTCATCATACTCATCATCGTACTCATACAGCCCGAGCGAAAATGTCTCCAGTGTATGATTGCTTTTGATAAGCTTCGTAATAACAGGTCTGAGGATCAGGCGGATGATGCCGTATCCAAGCAGCAATGCTGCGTTCATGGTCAAAATCTCGCCATTTTTCAAAAAGTCTGCAAGCTCACAGAATTCGGCTGCTTTTTGAAAGTTTTTATTCCATACGTACACTCCGATGACCATGAGTATGGCAGATATAAATAGCAGCGGAAACTGCCGAACCCTTCTGCTCTTTTTTGCATTGAATACAATTTGGAGCAACCCGAGCAAAAGGATGAATCCTATTGAAAGAAGTACCTTTGCCTCATTCATCCTCATACAGCTCCTCTCGTATAATTGCGATCTGCCCTGCAAACGGATATGGCGAATCCATAGTCATGCCTGAGTTGTTAATAGCAACAGGGTATGTGTCTCCGGTTGCGAAGGAATACAACTTGTTTTCCAACGGGGCAATCGTTGTATCGATCTCTACCCTTGTTTCCGGTCTCTTGGTCGTGAAATCTACATTCAGGTGGTACGCTTTACTCCAAGCCTTCAATTTTCCTAGCAATACGTTAATTGCCTTAATATGCTTATATTTTGAGAAATGAGCGGAACTTGAAGCATATTTCTTCCGATTAGATAAATTCAAATATGAGCGTCCTCTTGAGTGGCTAGCAATAGCACTCATATACGAGGAATAGTCGCCAGCATTTTCAACCAGTCTATTATAGGCATCTTTCAGGCGTTGATTATATTGCGCGATTAGGATGTTTAATTCCGCTTTCTGAGACAGCAATACAAGCAGAGCTGATACCGTTATTGCGATGACGCTACCGCATATTACATACGGTAACGTACTCATGGAGTCATTCCTGTTTATCAAAGAATCTGACAATGCCGGAATTGCGCTTGCTAATAAGAGCAACGCTGCAAGCAAAACAGTCCAAATTGCCGGGCGCTTGAGAACTCTTCCTAGAAGATTTCGTTTTACTCTATAAGCGGCTTCTTGAAGTTCAGTGTTGGCCGAAACATTCTCTTGGGGCAAGGTGCCTTGAATATGTACAATTTGCTGATAAATTTCATCTGTCTCGTATTTTAAATCCTCGGATTGGTATTTGCTTAGCGGCAATACTTCATCAGCAGAGAATATGCAGTTCGAGCGCATCTTATCTGCTGTTTGGTCAAGTGCTCTGCTTGCGGATTTAATTGAGCCTGCAAGCTCATTCTCCGCAATCCTTTGCGCCTTTTCCCAAATAGCGGTGTCTGTAGCAGCTCCATCTGAAAGTAAATGGAACGACATCTTTTTTACTGTGCACTCGTCAGCCTTTGGAGTTTTCAAGGCAACCGGAATTTCAACTTTGAAGTCTGGCAATCCCAGTTCTTCGCAGGCCTGCCCCTCAATGTCATTCTTGATGCTTCGTTCTATACTGCGTTTTGCATCGCGTAATCTATCTGCGAGCATTTGAAAAGATTCTGACATAGCATCAGAATTCATGAAAACACCAAGCGTGTACAGTCGGTATGCTTGAATAGTACTCGAATCCCATTCGTTAATGGCCATCAGCATCACAGAATACCAAAACCCAAAATCATCAGCTTCCTTTTGAATAGGGCCTTGTTTTTCAATATCGTACACCATGAAACGGCATATGCTTGGGAAGTGATTTCTCTTCCAGAATTCCGAACTTTCAGATTCCTTATGCGCAAGCCACGACCGCCCCAGGCTTTCAGCTTGGTAACTCTTACTGCGAACTGAAATGACAAGAATCGATGAGGGAAGCTTTCCGTCAAATGCGTACTTCGCCGTTAGTTCTTTATGCGCTCGTTCCCTTTGTGCATCTTCTACTGGAACATATATTGTCCGGGGTGCCTTATGTGCTTCACGAAGTATCTCAGCCTTAAACTTAATTTCAAGGGGCGGGACACCTCCAAGCATTTGCGTTAGTCGGACAAGTGGAATCGGACTTTCTTCAACAGAATCTTCTGCATCCCTGTTGATCAAAAAATCATATGGGTTGCGTGCATCTGATTCAAAGGCGGCCATGCAGTTATCGTCAATATATCTGACGATAACTGCGCGCCACTCCTTCTTATCATCCGTCAAGCTTCCAATTTCCGGAAGAGCTGTATCAATAGTGGTTCCTGCTTCTATCCATTTGCACACACCTATCCTGCCGCTGTTGATCGCTTCCGCAAATAGTGGCTGATATTGCGAAAACGCCTCCATCGTTTTTTGATTTTGAATAATCACAGAATACGTATGAATCACCACCTTTACTATGATGCGGTTTGATATTACGGTCTAAGAGCAGCAATCTTTTCCTGAATTTGCCGAGCCTCTTTCCTCAAGCCAAGGCCGATAAGCGCATTTGTAATTGTGTCACATGTCTTATCGAAAAGTGACTCGCGATAGATTGTCGGATGCACCTGACTCTCAAGAGCAACAGACTCCAAGTGCCTTTCGAACTGATCCATAATCACTTTGCCAGCAACCTCAGGCAGTTCTTTTGCGCTGCAGAAATTAGACAAGTACTTCTTAATTTCTTCCAACTCAACTCTAAGCATTTCGATGACGTTGGCCTCATAATACGTATCCGTCGTCGAAGACTTCTTCATCAGCATCGGAAGATCAAAGATGTTGTAAGAGGGGGCATTCTCCGGCCCGACACCAGGTTCTTCAATACGGAATGTCCGTAAAGCAGAAAACAGCATCCCATCTTCGAGGGCGTTGTTCTCATTTACGTCGTTAATCGTAAGAGTCTCAACTTCTGACAAAACCTTTTGAATTAGCTCCGGATAGATTGCAATGGCGTCAAGCACCTCGTAAAGCTTATCGCACTCAGTACCATTTGAAACGATCAGAGAATCATCATCCATGTTTAGCAGAATATTCCTGAGCTTATAGATTCTTACGTCCGATCCTTCCTCAGAAAGATAGACATAGCGATTTGCCATTGCCCAGAAAAAGGCCGCATACATTTCGTATTCCTGCTTTTTTTGATTGTCTTCATCAAGATCTGGCATCTTAGTAATGATGTGCCACCATCTATCAATGTGCGGACTTATTTCCTTGCTTCGGTGTGCTTCTGGATGAACACCAGCTACCAACTCGTAATACGCCTTGAAGTACTCACCGCTGCTGCGGTTATATGTAATGGATTTTTCTGGTGGCGCAAATTTACTCAGATCATTTGCACGCAGACCATAGAAAGACTGATAGAACATAATTGTGTTCTTGGGGATATCTTCATCCGGGGAACCACCAAAGTTCATCAGCTCTTTCCGGATCAGTTGTGCGCGTGGAGATTCGTCACCTTTCTCTGGTGCCATTTCAATGTTAAATGTACAAGAATCGATCGGCTCCCGCGCCTCACCCATCGGGCTTTCAATGAACGGGCAGGAAAGCTTTCTCGTGTCTTCGATAACCTTACGGACATACTGGTCAATCAGCGCATACGCATTATCTTCCTCCTCGAAGCGGCCTTCATAATCGGCTTCGTTTTCGATGGCGGTTATAACGTCAACATCCAGCTCGCTTCCATAGTCTCGCATGACAACATTTTCGAAGTACCCCACGATGCCCTTGTCAAACAGGTCGTTAAAATAGCGATTATTATTAGGCTTATCCTTGCGCATGGCATAATCATGAACCTTCGCGTAGATATCCTTTGCTAGTTCAGAGTCGATTGAGATCGAGCTACCGGTATACGGTTTCTTCTCATAAATCTTGTCAAAGCATTCCTTTGTAGCACAGACATATCTTACAGTTGTACCCTTGCTATCACTGTACTTTTTATAAATGTCGTTGATAGCCTTATCAATTGCTGCAATCTTGCTGTCGAAAGATTTGTAGAAACTCTCAAATGCGCTGATGAGTGATTCAATATAGTCAATTCCCTGACCGAGAACGAAAGACTGAGCGCATTGTACCTGATACGCGCCGATTGTATCGAAGAAGACCTTGAACTTCCGTTTCATCTCCTCCTGCTCACCAGTCGGCCGCTTTGTAAGTCTGGAAACAAGCGAGGTTTTCCGATCGGAGAGATCGTCAACGGTCTCTTCAACATCTTCGGTTTCTGCAATGTCGAAGGTATTCTTCTCAAATGTTTCAAAGTATTGCCGGTTATCATCTCTATCCTTGTCAACGGATTCTTTCTGTTTCTTCATCAAATCAAGAATCTTGATGAGCATGTAACGAATCGCGTTGGGGTGCAGGAACTTGTTGTCGGCACTTACCAAGTATGTCTCGAGCTTGTAGCTCAGGCCAATGTTGCTCTGAGAGACCTTTGAGCCTCTGAACATCGAATATGCGATGGTCTGGGATACTTCTTCAACATAGGCGTTCGACATCAGCCGATATTCCTCGGCAGCAGCAAATGCATTTGCGAACTCTTCCCAATCGTTTCCGAGGTTGTTGATCTGTTCCCGGGCATCGTCATACTTGGAGCTCAGGTCAGAAGAGCAATCTTCAAGATCATGTTCGATCTTAGAAAGCACTGCCAGCACATATTCTTTCCATCTATCTGCGGTCCTTGTAACACCATTTGTGTATTTGCCGGTAGATTTAATAATCGCCTTTGCAAAAGCGTCATCATGCTTGGCAGCCGATTCAACCTGATTTGCATAGAACGCGGAGAGCGACTGCTCTTTTGCGCTCAATCCTTGTTCCCGCTTCTGATCATTCTCCTTGCACAGTTCCTTGTAAAGGTCGTCAAAGACCATCCATTGCTTAGAAACGCACTGCTTTGTCCATTTCAAAGCAATTAGCGTTCGGATATCTTCAAAGGGATAAACCAACATAGAGGCGCCAGCACCTGCATAACGATTTCTACCCCTTTCCTTGGCTAATTTGCGGATGGTATTGTCCTCAGAAGAGTTGCTCCGTTTATTCATGGGGCCAATGGACTGCGCATAAATGCAGTTAGCCGCATGATCCAGATACTGATCAAAAGAGTTGAGTTTTCCACCTTCTGCATTTTGCGCGTCAAACAAGAAGCAAAAATCATAGGGCCGCACATCGTATTCCTCATAACCGTTGGAAGCCGCCCTCGGGAACTGCATACGAACAGAATTCGAATACCTTTCGTGCAAGGTTGCATCGCCTTTCATGAGAAACGCATCTAATTCCCGCAACGTCGCATAGGCGTTTGCCTTCAGGTTGTTGCGTTCCGTTTGACCGGTAATTACTTCATAGAACACTTCCGGAAGGATGAAAAAACCTCTGGTAATATTCGCGCTCTGTCGGAAATGCGTTTGCAGATAGTTGCGTGTATAAAGAGCAACAGGCAAAATAAGGCCAGAACCAGTACCACCTGCAAGAGAACTGACAATTACAACGCGCAACGCCTGATCAGCTTTATCTTCCTCAACCTTGTAAAGGCTCTGAATCGCCTCGTGCAAGGGCTCCATCTTTCCAGCGCGGATCACCGTTTCCAGCGCAAGACGCGAAATGGAACGCACCTGACCAGCACCCTCGGTCAGCGTCTTGCCGTTCAAAATTGCATTTACCGGAAACCAGGTATCCCGTGCATGCGTATCCTTGTTCAAATACTCGCCCACAGTTTGTTTTGTAGACGTCTGAATGGTTTTGATGAAGGGGTTGCGTTCCTGAATGCCGCGCAGGTCATTGATATCCGTATCAAAAACAGCAAAAGCAATATTGTTGCGCTGCTCGCCTGTAACCATTTTTGATACTCTCTCAATAATCTTACAGCCAGTTCCACCGAGGCCAATTAACAGTGTTGGTGCGTTCATATCTCTTCCTCCTGTTTTTATTAGTTAGTTAGATTGGTTTGGGCTACAAACATATGTCCATTCGCCACGCTTTACTCGAATGCTCACGCCTGCACCTGTCTCAAATTTTTTTACTTCTTTCTTTATTGCTTCTCCGTCAAATGTTATGTAGTCTTTCCCTGCAAAAGCTTTTACGTTTGTAATACTCATTCTGCGGTGCTTTATCGCCTTTACTGACAGAGGCGGACAACCTGTAACGCCTTTGGGCACATATTTAATTGAGCCCGTTTGTGGGATATAAGGAATAATGGTTGAAAGCAAATTCTTTTCAATTACGCCGTTCCTATCTTTCCTTTTTTCTCCTGGCTCACTTGGAATACATTTGATATACGGCTTTTTCTTGAGGCTCTTGGGGAGATAGTGCTTAATAAACGGCAAATATCCCAGCAACACAAAAATCACAGCAAGAGAAATGGCTAGTTTAACAGCAAGATCCCAGTTTCTTTCCCACCATGACCGTTCATCGGTAAGCTTCAATATGCTTTCGGTTTCACCCTGCCAAGTTTCACTGCCAAACTGTTGCTGATACACGATGCGATAATTCACGTCGCAATATGTACCAGTCGACGGCTTGCCATCAGGGAAAGAGGGCCTTAGTTCGAATATTCCAATCTCGTTACTTTTTTCTATATCAGACAATTCAATTTTGAAGTCCATCTTATCGTCTATGAGCTGAATCTGAGGCACGGAAAGTGCATCCCACTGTTCTTGACTAAACTCACTCCCATCTATTTTTGCTTTGATTCGGATATTCTCTAGACTTGCAAATCCATCCGAGGAAACAACATAAGAAGGATTGTTTTCAATTGAAAATGTGATTTCTTTATCTTTGTAAATATCAAAGGATAAGCTTGTCGTGACGGTATTGTAGTCAAGGTAATGTGCTGTGACATCAATCGCCAACGGCCCTTCTTCGATTTGGATTTTATCACCATTAGAATAGACCTTCTCGTGTGTCACCCCATTGTTTGTCACGACCGCCTCATAGGAAACATCGCCTAATAGCGTTGACGCTGCAACAGAATCTGATGTGCCAGCCTTAACAAAACCAAACGTAATCGTATATTCTCCAGCGGCCAGATTTGATAGATTTGTGACACTCTGGCCAGTACTATCGGTGAGATATGCAGCCACTGCTATATTGGGCTTGTAGTATATCTCGACAGTTTCAGCGCCGGAAACCTCAACTGCATAATCACCGGCTGGGAAATCGTCTTTGAATGTCGCAATTTTGCCAAGCAAATCCGTAACAGGCTGGTTGCTGTAATTCGTAGCATCACATTCGCTGTATTTTACTTCTACTGGTGTTTTTGAGCTTTGCACCAAACTTCCATCACTTCGTTTGATTCCCGCAATTTCAACGTTTGCGCCTTGCGCAAAAACCGTCAGTTCAGCCATTGGAACGTCAAACGAGCATGTTTTTGCGCTCACATTCAGCTCAAGCTTGTTTGAATTGAACACGCGCGTGCAAATTTCCGTAATACGGCTAAGTATTTGAGCATTTGTTGTCGCTTCAACATAAAAAATGTTGTTAGCAACATCTTCCGTTATACCCACAGCATTTTGTCCCATGCCAAGAAACATTACTTTGATATCTTGCGACTTGCTGGCTAGATATCTATCGATTTCGGATGAACTCATTCGTCCATCTTCAAACTCGCCATCGGTCAAAATCACAAGCCATTTTTCGTTCGCATTTGTAGCGTTTAAGTCAGCATACGCTTTCTTTACAGCGTTAAAAGGCGTGTTGTTTGCGATTGTTTTCTGGTTATGTATTTTGGCAACGTTTACATCTGATCCATCGCTGCCGTCGAGAGATATTTTTGGTGGAGCAGACGATCCCACGCAATAATCGCTCATATAATAGACATTCATTTTGTCTGTATCACCGAGCATTGCGGAAAAAACTTCCATGGAGTACTTTGCTCGGCACCATGTATCAACACCCGAATACATACTGCCAGAATCGTCATAGACGACATTAATGACCCTTGTTGGGGCGTCCGCTGTGGCACTTGCGCCAACCGGAACGGTGCAAATCAATAGAAGGATACAGGAAATGACCATGCATAGTATGCGCTTCATCTTCATTCAACTCCCTTTAATGGAAAATGGGGGGACTTCATGCTTCAAATGTTTGGCTTGTTTTCTGCAAAATAATCTCTGTCGTTATATCTAATCATGCCCCCTATCAATTAGGTTGGTTCCTGCATCAGTTCGTACTATAATGCCCGTGTTCATGCCTTCGGCAACCGAAGCCATTTACCCCCTGCTCCGGTTACCAGAATGAGTTATGTACTCGCCCACTTGCTCCTTGCAAACAATGGTCTGTCAAGTAAAGCGGGCTTGATTGTGATAAACAACAGGTACCATAGACCGGACACACCCAACTGCGTCGGCCATACCCCAATAGTGCATTTGCGCCTTAAAGATTTTCGTGAAGTAGGTTCCTTGACGAAAAAAGCTGTGAAGTCCTTGATTTCTCATGGCTTCACAGCTTGATATGACGGAGAAATTGACGGCTATTCTGTCATGGTCGGGTTCAGCTTCTCCATATTCTGCTTTTTTAACTCAATAGATGAGTGTACATATCTATTCAACGTAATATTTACGTTGGAGTGTCCAAGGATTTCGCTTAGACTCTTGATCTCAAATCCAAGTTCAACACATCTTGTCGCAAAGGTGTGCCGCAATGCATGGTAATTTGCATATTCAATTCCAGACGCTTCCACATAGTTCCTGAAGCGGTTTTGGAGTGTGCGCGGTTCGATAAATTGATCTTTTTCTCCAGTCAAAACAAATGCCTTTCGATCTGTCTGAAACTGCGCCGCATATTGTATAAGAAACTTCGGCAGCGGGATATCTCGTTTTGAACATGCACTTTTAGGTTCTGTAATAATCACCTTCGTTTTCGTTGCCATGTTTTGCGGTGCTTGAATACGCTGCATGGTTTCTCTGACCTCCAGAATACCGCTGTCCAGTCGAAGGTGTTCCCAACGGAGTGCGCACGCTTCGCCGATTCGGATACCGGTGTAAAGGCAAAGCAGGACAGTAAACTTCGTAAGATCCGTGTTCTGCATTAAAACGCATTCCAACTGTTGCTGCTCTTTTTTCGATAATACACGCATATCCTTTTTTCTTTTCTTTACGGATAGACCGGCGGGTGAGCAATTCACGGGATAGCCATTCCCTTGTGCATAGCGTATGGAACTTTTCATGACAACTATAATATCTGACACACTCTTGGGTGAAAGCCCGCCGTTTCCGTCCAGCCTTCCGTTTTGAAGAAGATAATCAATGCATTCTTCAAGGAGAACGGCGCTTATTTCGCTGATTGGATAGCTCCCCAGAAGCGGTTGTATGTGACGCTCAACAAGGTGATTATATCGTGAGAACGTTGATTCCTTCACACGGTTTTTGGAAGAAAGCAGCCACGCTTTTAGAACCGCGTCATACAAAGCAGATTGCGTCGCTTGATTGCTGGATGCCCGAATTGGAGCAGATGCGTTTTCTTTCAGTTTTGCTTTTGTTTCAGAATAACTTTTCCCATAGACATAGCCGTACTGTATCTTTCCGTGCAGTGTGCGGCATTTAACATAGCGGCCTTCCCAACGCCCATCTTTTCTCTTGTAGATATTCTCGCCTCTTTTTGACATTTACGACAGCTCCTTTCGTGCCGATCGTCGACGGCGAAACTGACGGCGCAAGGCTGCAAGACTTACTCGTTTTGTACATGAAACAAGTCCTACGCAGAATCTTGATACAGATTTTCCCGTTTTTTTCGACTTTTCGCCTTCGTCGTCTTGACGAAAACGGCAGGAATTTGTATAATTATATCTGTATCTGTTGCCAAAATGAGCGTCGTCAAGGAACCTACTTCACGAAAACCAAGCTGCCAACTGCCCCAAACAAGGGACAATTTATTTTTTGCGATTTGCCTTTCTTTATTCCTTAGGCCACAAAACCTACACCTCATTTCATTATAACATCCACAAACCCATATATCAAGAAAATATGCATCCACGTTCCAATACGATTAAAGGGATTATGGGCTAAAATATAATATGTGGAGGTGAAGTGATGACAGACAAGGAGTTCTCCCTGAGACTGGCCAAATTGAGAACGCAAAAGGGCGTTTCGGCTCGTGACATGAGCCTTTCAATGGGCCAGAATCCGGGTTATATCAACAATATTGAGACCGGGAAGTCCATGCCGTCGCTGAGCGGCTTCTTCTACATCTGCGATTACCTTGATATAACCGCAAGGGATTTCTTTGACGATGGGAATGAGTATCCCGAACAGCTCCGTGCCGTTTTTCAGGATATGCAGAAACTGAATCCTGAACAGATACAGAATATTCATGCCATCGTAAAGGGGCTGCTCCGATAGGCACACGCCATTCTGTCACCGATACAGCCAAGAGATCACGAAATCCGCACAGCCATGTTAGCCTTGTTATTTGCTCGGACGGCGCACCTCTGCGCTACCAGCGGTTTGCTGTGCAAGATCGGGCCAGTGCATGAAATTGACAGCATTATCGCAGAGCGGAACAGAACCCTCGCATGGAGGCGTACACCTACGGACAAATAATGACGCAGCACCACCAATGGTGGATGCTGCGGAAAAGGCTGCTTGATTGGAGGATCAGGCAGTTTTTTGATTTGTAGAAAGGAGCGCAGCCATGAACAGTTCAGAGAACAACAATCGCGCAGCGTCCCAAGATTTCCAGACAGCACTTGGATTTCTGGAAGAACGGCTGCGCAGCTTGGAAGATTCAGAAGACATTATCGACGGCCTGCTGCAAGGTGCAGCGGAGTTTTACGGTGCGGCCAGAGCTTCCGTTGTAGAAGCAGACTGGGATTTGAAAATCGGACTGCTTACCTACGAATGGTGTGCGGAAGGCGTAGAGCACCAGAAGAACATGCTCCAGTATCTTGCCGTAGAGAGCTTCCCGCGATGGTGTGAATTTCTGTCGCTGAACCGGCCTGTTGTCATACCGGATATGGAGGCAATCAGGGATACATATCCGGATGAATATCAATTCTTCCAACGCTACGGTGTGAAATCCATATTGGCAGCGCCGTTTTCCAAGCGCATCAATCAAGGCTATATCGCGGTTGACGACCCGACGCACTTTCAGGATGATCCGACGTTTCTGTTCATCATCTCCTACGCGGTCGTTGTGGAGCTGAATGAGATCAAGCTGAGCCAGTCCATTGCAGCGGCACAGCGGGCGTCAAAGTACAGCGACCGAGATGTCTATGTGAACTGCTTGGGTGATTTGGAGATCAGGAACGCGAAAGGCACGCTTACGGAAGAAGATATCTCTTCCGATCTTTGTTTGAACCTCTTTGCCCTTATTATCACGAATATGAAACGGGCATTAAAGATTGAGCGATTGGCGGAAGCGCTCTGGCCAGGTGATGTGATGGACAATCCGTATCGCTCCGTCAGCAATATTGCCTACCGTCTCCGACGCATTTTGAGCATCATTGATTTGGAGGATTTGGTCGTCGGCCGTCATGGAACGTTTGTCATCAATCCGGAGTATAACGTCTATACAGATTTTGACCGTTTTGAGGATAACTGCCGTCGTATGGAAGCGGAGGCAAATCCAAAGGCGCAATCCGAGCTTTATCAGGGAGCCGTCGAATTATATCGCGGTGATTTGTTTTCTAAAATCTCCTATCAGCATTGGCTGATGCCTAAAACGGCATATTATCACAACATCTTTCTTCGGATTATCAAGTGTTACATTGAGCGCAAGATGGAACAGGGCGATTATTGTGCGGCACACCGTGCAGTGGTTGATGCGATAAGCCTTGATCCCTATGACAGCGAACTGAATACCGACATGATCCTTATCATGTACCACAGAGGCGGTGCCGAATTAGCAAAGAGCTTCCTGCAAACTGCGGAAGCATACATGAGCGAAGAGCAGATCACGTTTGTGCAGCAATTATGGGAGAGAAAATAAAGCGTTCATGTGTCTCCCGTGCGGCGCTGGTGAGGGTGCTCGTGCGGCAAAAATGAGGGCTGCGTCACGGCTTTATTGCGGCAAAACTGCTGCATAATTAAGGCTGAAATAAGGCTCTGGCTGAGATTACCCGTCTGGTATGATCCTGTTACCGGCTGAACAAGCCGGAATGGAACCGGACGGGTGATCTTTATGGGCGGCTGTATGCCGGCAGGGGCATGGCTCCTGCCGGGACTCTTATTTTCATTTTTACGGAGCGCGGTTGTAAGCGCCCCGTATGCCCTGCGGCCTCTTCCGGATGCGCCGTCCCACCACAATCTCATATCGCCCCATTCTGCCCGCAGCAATCATGCTGCGGGCTTTTCTGCGCCTTTAGGGCTTCATTGCCGTTCTCCGCCTCCGTGGATTTGAAATTCCCACATTTCAAATTCACGGAGGTTTTTATGTATTACAACACGAAGGCCAGCGGAGCGCGGATTCGTGAGCTGCGCCTGGCGAAGAAACTCGACCAGATAGAATTGGCTGAATTGCTGAATGTCTCCCACGGCTACATCAGCCGCATCGAATCCGGTAAAAAGGGCTGCTCTGTCGATCTGATGATTCAGATTTCGGAGATATTTGGGACGTCTTTGGATTACCTGATTCTGGGCAAGTGCCACGATGTTCTGGATGCTGCCCATCTGAAAGAAAACATACAGCATCTGATTGAAGACTTGGAGCACTTCCAAGCAAAGTTATAGGCCGTGTTCCCATTGGTGTTAGTGATGTTCCCAATGGTACGTTCCATTCAGAGTACAGATTTCTTAAAATAGAATCACAGCGAAAGCTGACTGTTCCTTGAAAAGTTCATAGTCATTCATCAGGTACATTCCTGCATATGTGCGAGAGCACAAGCCAGCACAGCGGTGCGCCACGACCTTCACGAGCGCGGACAACATTCAATCAGCGCAGCTTTCGTGAACGAGCGATAAAACCGTCTGCAAAAATCGGGTGGTTCCCAATCCGGCCATGACCGTATGCAGGGCTAACGATACTTCTGTCCAGCCACAGCTTCTTCACGCAATGGGGGCAGCTCGGAGCGATCCTCGGAGGGGTTCAAATCCCATGGAGCGGTGCAACCAGCCGCCGCCTGATGATTTCCCACGGCTCTGGGGTGTCGAGGACAAATTAGGGCTGTACATACCAAAACAGAAAGGAGTCTTTGCCCTTGAAGGAGAACTGGACATATCGCCGCGGCGATATCTATCTGGCAAACTTAAATCCCTATATCGGCTCAGAACAGGGCGGCACACGCCCTGTTCTTCTGCTGCAAAACAACACTGGCAACTTCTATTGCCCAACCCTCATTGTAGCCCCTCTGACAGCTCGTAGAGGTAAGAAACCGCATCAGCCAACACACTATCTACTGAACTCCGTGAAGGGCATGGACGGCGCTTCTGTTGTTCTTCTGGAGCAAATCAAAACCATCGACAAACGCCGCGTGGTGCGCTATATCGGGCGTGTCAGCCGCGAACAGATGGATGGCGTCAACGAAGCCCTCCAAATCAGCCTCGGCCTCTATATCCCGGAAGAAATGGAGGCTCCATAATGAAGTCCACGCTGCCGGTTATCCCGGATTCATACATTCCTTTATCCAGTCATAACCATGAAATAACCCAAGCAAGGAGGTATGGCATGGACGCATACATGGCATCCGACATGGATATTCGCGCCGTTGACCCTGCGGCGCTGGTGGATATCCGCGATGTAAAGGTCAACACGGCGCTCCCCAAGCGGGAGCGTATTCTGGATTTCATCCGTCAGATCGGCAACCCCTATTGCTACCGGCACGGAAAATATGTGGTCAGAGTCAGCTTTGCCGACACGGATATTTCGTTGGAGGACAGGCTGGAAGCATATATCCGCACGAAAGGATGAGCCTCCGCGACATCCTCGACAGTTATGCGCATTGCAGGTACAATTTTGGAGGAAAGGAGCTGGCAATATGCAAAACAGCAAGGGAACAAAAATCTGGAACGCCACGCTTTACCTCCGACTGTCGAGGGACGACGGGGATAAAGAGGAATCCAACAGCATCACCGGGCAGCGGGAGCTGCTGCGGGATTTCATCCGAACCCGTCCAGAGCTTCGGGAATACGCCGTCAGGATCGACGACGGCTTCACAGGTTCCAATTTTGATCGTCCGAGCTTCAAGAAGATGCTGGAGGACGTAAAGTCAGGGCGCACCAACTGCATCATTGTAAAAGATCTTTCGCGCTTTGGCCGTAATTATCTGGACGCTGGCGAATACATCGAGAAGATATTTCCCTTTTTAGGCGTGCGGTTTATTGCCGTCAACGACAACTACGACAGCCTCGGTGGAAAAAACGCTTCGGACGAGCTTATCATTCCATTCAAGAATCTCATAAACGAAGCTTACTGCCGGGATATTTCCGTGAAAGTCCGCACCCAGCTTGAGGTCAAGCGCAAGAGCGGTCAGTACATCGGCGCATTTGCCGTGTACGGCTATCTAAAAGACGAAGCAGACAAAAATCATCTGATCGTAGATGAATACGCCGCAGATATCGTGCGGGACATCTTTTCCTGGAAGCTGGAGGGCGTGAGTCCGCAGGACATTGCCAGCCGCCTGAACCATAACGGGGTGCTCTCGCCTATGGAGTACAAGAAATCTCTCGGCATGAAGTTCGTCACTTCCTTCAAGGCGAACCCACAGGCGGTATGGTCGGCCAACGCCGTGCTCCGTATCCTGAAAAATCCGGTCTACACCGGCGTGCTCATTCAGGGAAAAGAGACCACGCCCAGCTACAAGGTGCGAAAGCGTGTCACAAAGCCAGAAAACGAATGGGCGGTCGTGTCGGATACCCACGAAGCCATCATTGAGCGCCGGGACTTTGACAGCGTACAGAAGGCGCTCTCATTGGATACCCGCCGCAGCCCCCGCGACAGCGCCGTGCAGCTTTTCAGCGGCATGGTGTTCTGCGGCGAGTGCGGCGCAAGCATGGTACGAAAAACCGTTCCCTCCGGAAATAAAAAGTATGTTTACTACGTCTGCGCCGCGCACAAGCAGGACAGATCCTGTTCTCCCCACCGGATGCGTGACGAGGCGCTTACTGATATCGTGCTGGAAACGCTCCGGCAGTATATCCGGGATGTGGTAAACCTGGACGATATTCTTGCTATGACGGATACAGCCCCCTTGAGAACCGCAGAAGCTCAGAAGGTACAGCGACAGCTTGACAAAAAACGCTCCGAATATGAGCGGTTTCAGAAGCTGCTCATGTCGTTGTATGAGAACCTTGCAGACGGGATCATCGACCGGGAGGAATACGCAAGGCTTAAGCAGAACTACGCAGGACGCTCCGCCGAGTGCGAAAAGCAGATGGAATCTTTACAGGAGACCATTACGCAGATCAAAGAGCACGGCGGCGAGCACCGGGAGTGGATGGCACAGTTCCGGGAACACCTGAACATTACGGAATTGGAGCGCAGCATTGTCGTGGCACTGATCGACCGCATCCTCATTTACAAGGATAACCGCGTGGAAGTCCGTTTCCGCTTTGCAGATGAATTCGCGTGGCAGACGGATATCCTGCGCCGGTCGCAAATCAGAGAGGTGGTATAAGTGGCAAGAACCAAACGAAAGACAAACCTGGTCGTTCCGGTAACGGAGGCTCCCACTCAGGCGCAGAAGCAATACCGTGCTGCCGCCTATGCCCGCCTTTCCGTGGAAGACAGCGGAAAACCCGGCGCGGATACCATAGAGGGGCAGAAAAATCTCCTGCTCCGGTTCATCGAAGATGACCCAACGCTTACCCTGTATGGTCTGTTCTGCGATAACGGACGAACCGGCACGGATTTCCAACGTCCTGAATTTGAAAAGCTCATGGAGGCGGTCAAGCGTGGAGAAGTTGACTGCATCGTGGTCAAAGACCTATCCCGTTTTGGCAGAAACTACAAGGAAACCGGCAACTATCTGGAGCGTATTTTTCCTTTTCTGGGTGTGCGGTTTATCGCCGTCAACGATGGTTTTGATACCCTCACTGCCCAGCGCGGCACGGACGGCTATCTGGTTCCGCTGAAAAACCTCATCAACGAGGTTTACAGCAAGGATATTTCCAAGAAATCCGGCTCCGCGCTGGCCGCGAAGCAGAAAAATGGCGATTTCATCGGCGCGTGGGCACCCTATGGCTACCGCAAGTGCCCGGACGACCCGCATAAGTTGGAACCGGACGAGGCAACGGCTCCTGTTGTCCGGCAGATATTCCGGTGGCGTGCCGAGGGCATTGGTGTCACTCAGATCGCAAGGCGGCTCAACGATGGAGGCGTGCCGTCACCCTCCGCCTATCTGTATAATACCGGGGTTTGCAAAACAGAAAAGTACAACGGTGTGATCTGGTATGTTCAGACGGTCAAAAACATTCTGTCTCGGCAAGTCTACATCGGACACATGGTGCAGGGCACAAAGCGGCAGTCATTCTACGAAAACCGGGGACAGTACATGAAGCCCAAAGAGGAATGGATCATTGTGGAGAACACCCACGAGCCACTGATCGACCGGGAGACCTTTGACAAGGTGCGGGCGCTTGCCCAGCGCAAAAATGCGGAATACTTTGAAAATCTCGGCAGGTTCACGCATCTGAAAACCACTGAAAACATCCTCAAGGGGCTGGTCTACTGCGCTGACTGCAAGCGTCCGCTGGTGCGATACAAGAACGTGAGCCACGAAAAAAAGCTGTGGTACACGTTTATCTGCCAGACGCACACCAACGACATTACAAGCTGCCCCAAGAAGAATATCCGGGAGGATGTTTTGATCCCCATGCTCCTGCAAGCCATCCAGACGCAGATCGCTCTTGCCGCTGATATGGAGGCGCTCATCCGCAGGGTGAACAGTTCCCCCAAATACAGAATGCAGACTGCGACGCTGCAAGGCAAGCTGGATGCGGCAAAAAAGGCACTTATGCGCTACAACGGCCTGTACGACAGCTTGTATCAGAACTATGTGGATAAGCTCATGACCGAGCAGGAATATATGACACTGAAACACCGCTATAAGGCCGAAGCCGAGGAAGCGGAGCGATTGATTGAAGCCCTGACCTGTCAGCAGGCGGTGGAGGCGGCGCACACACCGGAGAACCCATTCCTTACGGCTTTCGGCAGCTTCCGGAATGCGGATACCTTGACCAGAGAAATGGCGCAGGCGCTGATCCAGCGCGTGTATGTGGATGGTGGCAGCAATATTGAGATCGTGTTCCGTTACCGGGACGAATACAAGGAACTCTGTACATATTTGGAAGGGAGGCAAGCTGACGCATGAGAACGGCAATTTATCTTCGCATATCCAGCGAGGACGCGGATTTGAGAACCGGCGAAAAGGACGAATCCGAAAGTATATCCAACCAGCGCAGCCTCCTTCGGGAATATGTGTCCAGTCACACAGACCTGTCCGGTTCCGAAATACTGGAGTTTTGTGATGACGGCTGGAGCGGTACGAACTTTGAGCGTCCAGCGGTAAAGGAGCTTCTGGAGCAGGTCAGGCGCAGGCAAATCAACTGCATCCTGGTCAAAGACCTTTCTCGGTTTGGCCGTGATTATCTCACCGTGGGAGACTATATTTCCCGCGTGTTCCCATTCCTGGGTGTGCGCTTCATTTCTGTCAATGACGGTTTTGACAGCAGCAACCCGCTGGACATCGACAGCCTCGATACCTCGTTTCGGACGCTGATCTACGACCTGTACAGCCGTGACCTTTCCCGCAGGGTCAAAAGCGCAAAGAAAGCCAGAGCCGAACGCGGGGCGTTCCTCAGTCCCTATGCGCCTTACGGATACGTCAAAGACCCGGAAGATAAAAATCATCTTCTGGTAGATGACGAGGCCGCCGACGTAATACAACGCATCTTTCAAATGGCGGCAGATGGCACGAAACCATGGCAAATCGCGGCGGCGCTGAACGGCGACGGTGTAAGCTCTCCAAAGAATTACAAAGTCGAGGCGGGCTGCACAAGAATGCCGTGGCGTAGCATCCAAGAGGAAAACTTCTGGACGGCCAGTCTGGTTGCAAAATTCTTGCGGGACGAGCGATATATTGGTAAGACAGTGTTCGGAAAGCGGAGCCGGGATATTGTGGGCAGTACACACACGGTTAAAATCTCCCGCAATGACTGGATCGTCGTCCCCGACAGGCATGAAGCCATCGTGCCGGAGGCGCTGTTCGAGAAAGCGCAGGCTTGTATGCGGGAATACCGGGAATATGAAGCTGCGTCTGGCAGCGGCAATCCGCTGAAACGCAAGGTGATTTGCGGCGTATGCGGTCACGCCATGCAGCGGGACAGCCGAAAGAACGGCTCCTACCGCTGCGTCACAAAAAGGCTAAATACTGGTTTTGACTGCTCGGAGGATAGAATCCCGGAGACCGATATTCTGGAAGCGGTGATCGACACCATACAGGTCTATGCCCAATACGCCGTCAGCATAGACCGGCTCCTGCAAACAAGGCAGGCACAGCGAGTGCTTGACCGCAAACAGGCGCAGCGCCGCTTGCAGACGCTCCAGAGCCAGAAAGCCCAGCTTGACGAGCGGCTGCAAGACCTCTATGAAAGGCTGGTAGAGGGAGAGATATCCCGTGAGAGCTTTGCAGCACAGAAGAAAGCCCTGACGGCGCAAGCGGAGGAAATCACCTGCACAGTCTTAGAGCTGGAGCGCAAAATAAGCGGCAGCGACGATAATAGCAACGCTGTGATCGAGCAATTCAAGAGCTATGCCGGGATTACGGCACTGACCAAAGAGATTTCTGCCGATCTGCTGCAATCCGTTACCATCTACCCGGATGGGCGCATGGACATTCGATTGAACCTTGCCGATGAGATCAAAGCTCTAATGGAGACCCTACACAGGGAATCCTGTACGGCATAAATTTATTAGTCCTTTTTGTACAGCAGCCGACGACGGCTGGAGTGGCACTACGTTTGAAAGACCGAATTTCAAGCGAATGATGGCGGATGTGGATGCAGGACGAGTGAATTGCATTATCACAAAAGACCTCAGCCGCTTTGGTCGTGACCATATCATGGTCGGCTACTATCTGGAATATGAGTTCCCGGAAAAGCAGATACGATATATCGCCGTATCCGAGAACGAGGATACCAAGAAAGGCTTGTCCGATTTCGTTCCTTTCAAGAATCTGTTCAATGACAACCTTGCATAAAGCATGACAAGAAAAACAGCGGTGCGAATGCAATCAGAAATCTACAACATAAGAAAGTCCTGTGCTGCGTATTGAACGCGGCACAGAGCTTTTTTCATTTCTGGCGGTTTTGGGCGGCACATTTGATGCCCTGTACGCAGGGCGCACCTTTGCACTTCACGGAATCGGGCAACAACCAGCCGAACCGCAAAAGGTCACGCAAAGCCGCGCATCGGCTGCACGATACCGTAAAACGCGGAATGATGCAATCCATACGTGCAAACAGTAGATACTTCACGAATCCGGCAACGCTTGAGTTTTTCTTCCCAAATTCAAGCCTTTTCCGACCGAAAATCCATGCAGAACCGTCTTGACAATGGCAGCTGGGGTTAAATTTCAATCCGTCAATCTTGATAGTCGGAGGTAGAGAATACCTACCCCCATTTCTGGCTGATAGGATGGATTTGTATTCGATTTAGGGTCGAAAATCAAAGATTATTCCACCTGTGAGCAGTGCGAAAAGGCGCGGGTGCATGATTTCACGTCTTTACATAAATATGTCTCACTCCGCAGATAAATGCTGTTTTTCACTCTTTCTAAAACTATTGCAGATTATCTGGTTTGATGATATAATAAAAACAAAATGGACTATGTTGAAAACATAAAATAATAATTTTATATTTTCAATTTATAGATTTTCAATTTACAAGGAGTACCCTTATGACAATATCAGAACAGATTAAGGTTCTGTGCGTAAGGTCTAATATTAGTGTCGCAGAACTTGCAAGACGGATAGGGACAACACCACAGAACTTTAATGCAAAAATGAAGCGAGAAAGCTTTACAATCTCCGACTTGGAATACCTGGCGGAAACGGTGGGGTGTTCTTTTGAGCGCCACTTTGTCCTTCCAGATGGCGAAAAGATCTGACAGGAGGATATATATGGATTTGTTGCACTTCAAAGATAGCACCTCAAATCGGGATGTGATTTCCCTTTTCTCAGGGGCAATGGGGCTTGACATTGGCCTTGCAAAGGCCGGATTAAATGTTGTCGTTGGTCAGGATTTCGACCCAGCGTGCGTTGCGACCATGCGCGCAAATGGGCACAGAGTACTTAGCGGAGACATCCGTGAAATTGATGAGGCAGATTTGCTGGATCTGGCTGGACTTGCACAAGGAGAACCGTTTCTTGTATGCGGAGGACCACCATGCCAACCATTTTCTACCGCTGGAAAACGATTGGGAATCAACGATCCGCGGGGCAGTTTGTTCATGGATTTTATCCGCATGATTGATTATATCCGTCCTCGGTTCTTTATCATGGAAAATGTAAAAGGACTTATGTCCGCACCACTCAAGCATACTCCGTTGGCAGAAAGGGATAAAAATGACCCTGCACAGCAGTTAGGGACTGTTTTGGATGTGATCCTGTCTGAGTTTAACAAGTTGGGATATAAAACGGTATATGGTGTATTGGATGCAGTGAATTACGGCGTTCCACAATTCCGCGAACGGTTTGTTTTGATTGGGAGCCGAGATAACGAAGATATTTTTCTGCCGTTTCCAACTCACTTTCAGATGCACCAAGATCCAAAATACCGCTGGCGTACCTTGAGCAATACGATTAGGGATTTGGAATATGATTGCGGAGAGTGTGCTGCGTTCAGCAAAGACCGCCTTGCGTACCTTCGTCTCGTCCCTGAAGGCGGAAATTGGCGAAATCTTCCGGAAGATATACGAAAAGAAGCCATGGGCGGTGCCTATGAATCTGGCGGCGGTAAAGTAGGATTTTATAGACGGCTATCCTATAGCCAACCATCCCCAACATTGGTTACCTCACCCGTACAGAAGGCGACTATGATGTGCCATCCAACACAGAATCGGCCCTTGAGTATTCGAGAGTATGCTAGAATCCAACAGTTTCCGGATGGCTGGAAGTTCATGGGGACAAATGCAGCGAAGTACCGTCAAATTGGAAACGCAGTTCCAGTAGGACTGGCGTTGGCACTGGGAAAAGCGGTATTATCCGCCGCAGATCAATCCGCTGAAATCCGTACAAAGCGGTTTAGAGGGACAGATATTCACCAAAAGTTGAAACAAGCCATCGAAATAGGAGGTACCTGTTATGCCCATAAATAACAACTATAGTGAAGAGGCTATTGTTGAAGCGATTGCAATTGCTCTGGAAAATTTCTACACAAACCTTATCAAAAAAGTAGACAGTCTTAACGTAAAGGCTGTTATGAAGCGTAAAAACCCGTATTTGTTCCGAGCAAAAGCCATGAATGGGGCAGCCCAGATCATTGACGCAATTCTCGCTGCTTTTGTGTCCTCGTCAGAAGAAACGATTTTCGGCAACGTATTTTTTGAGCCAATCGCTACTGCTGCCGTACAAGGTCAGAAAGCGCTGGCTGAGGGCGTGGATATTATGGTCGAGCGAGATAACACCATATACGCTATTGCTGTAAAATCTGGTACGAGCGTATTTAATGCAGACAGCCGCAAAAAACAGGAGCAAAATTTCATGGTGGCAAGCAAGCTGGCACAGCAGGCGAAGAAACGGTTTGTCCCGATTGTTGGCTATGGCTACGGAAAAAAGAAAACCTCCAGTCGTGGCCTCCCGAAATTCTATATGGAATTAGCAGGTAAAGATTTCTGGACGGAGTTAACCGGCGACGAAGAATTCTACATAAAACTAATCCGCTTTATGGACAAGTTGCCGGAGAAGTATGTGGAAGAGTTTGATGCTTCATATCAGAGAGCGGCAAATCGTCTGGTTCGAGAATTCACACAAGAATTCTGTTTTGAGGACGGTAGTATTGATTGGGAGAAACTCGTAGAGTTTAATTCAGGGAACTGAGAAAGGAGAAAAAATCATGGCAGAAAGCAATTCTTATCCTATGCTTAGCGCAAATAATTGGTGGAATATTCGCAAGAAATTCAAACAAACCATTCCAGGAACAGTTACCGCCAGCTATCTTTCTAGTGTGTTAAATATGCAGGAACGCTCCGCAACAAATAATATCATGCCATATCTGCGTCAATTGTGAATCATTGATGCAGAGGGGAAGACTGGCGAACGAGCTAAGCTATGGAGAGACGATATTGATTATCCAAAAGTCTGCGATGAGATAAGAAAAGAAATATACCCGCAGGAACTTTTAGATATTCCATATGTAACCGAGGAGGACAGAGAAAGTATAAAAAGGTGGTTCGCACGAAAAACCGGAACAGGCGAGAGCACAGTTGGCAAAATTTCGGCATTTTATTTTCTCCTTTGCGATAAAGATCCGTCTAAAGAACCTACTGCAAACAAACAGTCAAATGGTTCAAAAACAAAGTCTGCCTCTACTCCTCGTGTATCGCAGAAACCCGCTATCCCTGCAATTCAGGGGGATCCGCTTAAGGATGTACAGAATCATCCGGCAGATAGTGCTTCTCATCCTGCACAAAAGCCGAATGTCCCTGCAATTAATATTAACTTACAAATTCATATTTCCTCGGACGCATCGCCAGAGCAGATTGACAAGATATTTGAAAGCATGAGTAAGCATATTTACAAGGATAGATGACTTAAATGGACAAGTATTTCCAAGACTATACCGTTGCGCTCGTTAGTGAATTGAAAGCAATTTCGCCGCCGTCATATGTTCCGCCCGACGATGGTGCAAAACCGAAAACAGAAATGGTTCTTGCAAGGTCACTTGTGTCCAATACAAGGGGATACATCGAGCGAGTAGTGGCACAAATCAACGGTACATATGAAAATGGCTGGTATGATGGCTGTGCGGTTATGATACGAAGGTTACTTGAAACACTAATTGTTGAAGTCTTTGAAAACTATAAAATTGCGACAAAAATTCAAAACCCCAATGGGGATTTTTACTATTTGAGTGATTTAATCTCCTGTACGCTTTCAGAAACAAGCTGGAATCTTTCTCGAAATAGTAGGCAATCCATGCCAAAGTTAAAAACCGTTGGTGACTTGTCTGCCCATAGCAGGCGATACAATGCGCATAAAAGTGATATTGATAATATTATTCCGGATTTGCGTGTTGTTGTCCAAGAGCTCCTCTATTTAGCCGGGTTAAAATAAGCACATATATCGTCTTCTCTTGATCCTATACTAGCCCCTACATATTCTCTTTCAAAAAAGATACCATATATCTGTACAATCAAGAATTGAATCCAATTGGGGGGCATTGCAGCAATGAGGCTTCCTGATATATAAGGGCTTGGGACTTTCCCAAAAATGAAAACAGGGCGTTTCGGTGGTCAGCCGGAGCGCTCTGTTTTTCCGGTGTGGGGCCACACAGGATTTGCTTGCTACTCTGCAAGTAAATCCCGGTTAACCCACGCCGTTTTTCGCAAGTGTATCTACACTTGCTGTGCTTGCTCTTCCTCCAACAATCGCATTGACTAGAACGTTTGTTCTTGTTATAATTGGAATGAGAGATTGAAAAAAGCCTTGGAATGCAGCTAATTTTCATTGGCAAATGGCGGCATCGCCGCCTTGATTACCTATCTGCACAGCAGAGCATTGCTGTCAAGGACGCGCAGCGAGGCGAAGCCAATTCCTTGACAGATTTGCTCGGCTGTGCTACCAGCCATCCCGAAATTACGGAGGACATACGAAGATGAAAACAGACAATTTCTGCAAAGAGAACCGTCCCGAAGCGAAGAAGAAATTGCGCCTGCCGGATCAGTTGGAACTGGTGATGGAGGACGGAACTGTGTATCGCGTGCGCAGCTTCTTTGCCACAGAGCAACCGATGGGTGACGTGCTGGACGCTCTCTCCCTCGAAAAGGTCAATCGGGAGAACTGAATCCCGGTACATTGCCCAGTGGAATCCATGGCCGTGCTGTGGTATAATCATTGCAGATTTCTGATTGTATCACGCACTGCATTTCGGGAGGTTAAATAAGAAAATGCAGGAAAACTATATCGTTGGTATTTACGCACGGCTGAGCCGGGACGATGAGCGTGCCGGGGAATCCGTGTCCATAGAAAATCAAAAGGAAATGCTCTCCCGCTATGTGCGGGAACAGGGGTGGATGCTGTACGATTATTACTGTGATGACGGCGTTTCGGGTACGACCTTCGACCGTCCGGGACTGAACCGGCTGGTGCAGGATGCCACGGATCACAAGATCAATCTTGTCCTCTGCAAAGACCTATCGCGCCTCGGTCGAGATTACATCGAGGCGGGCAAGTACACGGACTTTGTGTTCCCATCCCTCGGCTGCCGTTTCATCGCTTTGAATGACGGTGTTGATACGCTCCGCAAGAACAACGAAATGCTGGTCATTCTGAAAAATGTGATGAATGACCTTTACGCGCGGGACACCAGCAGCAAGATCAAGGCGGTGAAACTGTCCACCTTCAAGAGCGGCAAGTATGTTGGCTGCTATGCGCCCCTCGGTTACAGGAAAAGCGAAGCGGACAAGCACGTTCTTGAGATCGATCCAGTGACGGCTCCCGTGGTGCGGCACATCTTCGATCTGCGCTTGCAGGGGTACGGCTTCCGCAAGATCGCCTTGCAGCTCAACGCGGAAAAAGTCCCCGCGCCAAGGAGCTTCTATTACATGGCAGAGGGGCGGGAAAACCTGCGGGGCGAGACACCATTCTGGAATGATGTGACGGTAAAAACCATTCTCCGCAATGAGGTTTACATCGGTCACATGGTGCAGAACAAGACCGGCACGGTGTCCTACAAGAACCACAAGCAGGTCAGCAAACCGGAATCCGAATGGATCAAGGTCGAGAACACCCATGAGCCGTTGATCCCACAAGAGACGTGGGACGCCGTGCAGCGAATGGACAACCACCCGGCAAGGGGGCGTAGCGGCAAGAGCGGCACGATTGCCCTGTTTGGAGGACTGCTTCGGTGTATGGACTGCGGATCATCCATGCGGTATATGCGGGACTATCGCAAAAAGGTTTCCGAAAAAGAACCGGAATACAAGGCGTATGTCTGCAACCGCTACGCATCAGGCGGCAAAAATGCCTGTTCGTCCCACTACATCAACCAAAAGGTGTTGACGCAGATCGTCATGACAGACATTCGGTGCAAGGCAATGTGGGCGCAGAACAGCCGTGAGACGCTGAGGACGCAGCTTTTGGCGAGAGAGCAGAGCACCAGCGTGGAGCGCACCAGAACGCTGCAAGCGGAGCTGAACGCCATCGGTAAGAGGCTTCCGGAGCTGGATAAGCTGATTCAGTCCGCTTATGAGGACAAGGTTTTGGGGCGCATCCCGGAGAGCGTGTGCGTCAATCTTCTCAACCAGTACGAAGCCGAACGCAGGGAAAAGCAGGAGCGTCATAAGGAGTTGACCGGGCAACTTGCTGCCAGCCGGGAAACGGAATCCTCCGTGGACGCCTGGCTGGATATGATGCAGGACTACGCCCAGCTTGAGGAATTAGACCGTCCCACGCTGGTGCGCCTGATTCAGAAAATTGAGATCAGCGAACGCTATACCGTGGACGATCACGAGGAACGCGACATTTACATCTACTACAATTTTGTCGGATATATCGAAGCATAAGCCGTCATTCTTTATTCGAGGTTGACTAACGAATGGTTTGCCAAGGACACCAGCCGCAAGGTCAAGACCGCACTTCATGCCAAGTTTGCTGCAGGAGAACGCACATTTGCTTATGCGCCATTAGGGTATATCCGACATCCCGAGATCAAGAACGCCATTGTGATTGATGTGGAGACCCGCTGGATCATCGAGAAAATCTTTGACCTTGCCTATCATGGGGCGGGTGCTGCCAAGATCGCAAGAGTATTGGTGGAAGAACACGTTTCTACTGCCGGATGGCTGAACTATCAGCGATATGGGACATTTGCTCATATCTACGAGGGACAGCCGGAGGAAAAGTCCTACGCATGGACGCTGGCACAGGTCAAGAGCATCTTAAAAGACGAAACCTATATCGGCAACAGCGTACACAACAAGCAGACCAACATTTCTTACAAGAACAAAAAGAAAATCCGCAAGCCAAAGGAAGAATGGTTTCGTATCGAGAATACACATGAACCTATCATTTCCAAAGATGTTTTCTATCATGTGCAGGAGCAGATTGCTTCCCGCAGAAGAAAGCAGAAAGATGGCACTACCAAGATTTTCTCCGGTCTTATAAAATGCGCTGACTGTGGCTGGTCTCTTGCCTATGGTGAGAATCGTCAGAATAAAACGCCGTATGGTCATTACCATTGCAGTAATTTCGGACAAGGCACCGGTAAATGCTCCATGCACTATATCCGCTACGATACGCTTTACACCTATGTATTGCTCCGAGTTCAGCATTGGACAAAAGCTGCCCGAGAGGATGAAGAAAAGATCTTAGAGAGCATCCTGAAGGCTGGAGACAAGGAAAGAGCCGCTGCCATGAAGAAACACACAGCGGGGCTTGCAAAAGCTGAGAAGCGCAAGACAGAGGTTGATAGGCTGTTTGCCAAAATGTATGAGGACAGAGTTTCCGAACGCATTACCGAGTACAACTTCAATATGCTGTCTCAGAAATATCAGATGGAGCAGCTTGAACTGGATGAAAAAATCCAGAAACTCAAAGCGGCCTTATCAGAAAGCAAACAGTCCGTGGAAGATGCAAGGAAATGGATTGAGATTGTCAAACAGTATTCTGAGCCTACGGAACTGACCGCAGAACTACTGAACAGCATGATTAATAAAATCGTAGTCCATGAAGCAGTCAAATACGATAACGGCTTTCGTGAACAGAAAATAGAGATTTACTACCGCTTTGTCGGCAAAATTGATTGATACAAAAAAACTGAGTGTCAGCAGCAACTGGCACTCAGATAAAACAATATCTTTAACTAAGGGAAACCGGAATGTCTGTTCTTGATTCTGAACAGTTGATAAAAATTGCCGTCATTCTCGAAACGACCGTAAGCGAGCTTCTTGGAACCCAGGTGGAAAACGAAGAAGAACCGAACCGGTTGGCAAAAGAGCTGTCTCGCATCAACACGCAGCTTGCCATCAGAAACCATCGGACACGGCGTGTGCTGAAAATCATCGCTGTTGTTCTGCTCGTGTTTGTAGCTTTGATTTTTGCAATCAGAATACTTTTCTAATGCTTTGCCTATTTTGGTTAGGGTTCTATCTTCCTTGTTTTGAAACTCGTTTGCCAAGCGTATAAAAAACTGCGTTAGCAGCTGATTAGTGTCCGTGAAATTCCATGGTTCAAAATGTACAACGATGATTTGATCTTCAGTTTTACGTTCGGCTTGGATACTTTCTATCTCTGTTAAAGTCATATTAACAAGAGAAGTTTTTCCGCTGCCCCATTTTCCAAATAGCCCAACCGTGAAAGTATCTCTGCTTTCCAGGTGTACGAGAGTACGCGCTAAAATCTTAGCAAAACCTTTTCGGTTGAGCATATCTTCGTTATTGGAACCAATGGGTTTATCTGAGTAGAACATACAATCAGCCTCCAATGCATTAAATGGTAAAATAAAAACCGTTTTAGATATAATAATACAGCCGCCTTGATGACAAGACATACCTTAAAAATATTATATGAGATAATATTCAACAATTCAAGTTTTGGCACATTGCGGTGAATAACAACAACTGCATATACTGCATTTAATGCTAACACAAATTCTGCATCTCGCTGTTCTTCCGGACCTCCCGCCCCGAATTCACGCAATCATTACACTCTTCATTACAAGTATCTTCATTTCCGTTTCACCCTCTCATTCCTAGACCGTACGCCCCATAATTTGCGCAATAGAACGAACATAAAAACGAGGTGCAGTTCAAGCCCGTCAACCTTTCTATTGGTAAAAATTACCAACACCCAAAACGCATGGTAAAGATTGACAAACGAGGGATGGGGTGATAATGTCAAAGAAAAGAATAAACAGGTTCCATGTTCCGCCCGAAGGTGGGCGGCTAAGAGGGAAGACGGGTGAGATCCCCGCACGGACGCGCCGCTGTAAAGGACGAGTCGGCTGCATATGCCACTGAAGCGATTTTGTGAAGGCGCAGCCTGCGCATGAGGCCTGAGTCAGAAGACCTGCACGGAATGGGCTTCGCCACGCGAACTGGCACAGAGAAGCGCCCGCGGACCCCTGCATGGGAGCGGTGTGTTTTTCATATATAAATTTACTGCCGTATGCATGGAAGGCTGCAAACCATCCGCACGAAATATCGCGCTGCGGGGATGAGGAAGGAACCCGTATGCAGCGGAGCATAACAAGAAAGAGCATACGTATTATTACGCCGTGGTGAACAAGGGCGCGACAACCCCCACCGTGGACACCACCAAGAACGGCAAGAACGCCGTTGCCGGTGAAAACGTAATAACGCTCAATAACCTGACCGCAGGCGCAAGGGAGATATACATAATCGTCAAAAACGCAGGCGGCGTTGAAAGCGCGGCGCTGAAGGTGGATATACCTGCATTCGGCGGCGGCACGGAGCAGCCGGGCGAATTCAAGATAACCATATCCGCGCCCAAGGGCGGCACGTTGACTGCCAGCAAGACTACTGCCGGTGCAGGCGATACCATAACCGTTACCGCAACTCCGGACGCGGGGATGCAGTTGGTTGCAGGCTCTCTTACCTATACGCTTGCCGTAGCAGGAGGTGAAACCAAGAAGATAGATAACTTCACCTTCACCATGCCCGCGGGCGACGTGTCGCTCACCTGCAAATGGGAAACCAAGTCCACTACCGTTGACGGTATAACCGGTTTCAGCATAAACGGCGTATCCGGCAGCATAAATCAGACCAACGGCACAATATCCGTCGTAATGCCCTACGGTACGGATGTATCCAAGCTTGTGCCCGTTATATCCGGCAACAACATTACCGATATGACCCCGGGTTCGGGCGTGATGCAGAACTTCTCAAAGCCTGTAACTTACACCGTAACCCTTGCCGACGGCACTACAAAGACGTACACCGTCACCGTGTACGTCCAGTCCGGCACGGCTGCCGACCAAATGTGGGGGAAACTGACGGACTTCTATAATCAGGTTCCCTGGTGGAAGTACGCCGAGCATCAGCAAAGCTACGGCAGATACCCCCGTTACTGGTAAGCCGAACAATCTAACTTAAGCTCCCGATAACACCCCCGCCCGCCAAGGAATTTGCCAAGGCGAGCGGGGGTGAGGTTTATTACAATACCTCCGGCTACCGGACAGTATCATACAGATGCGAGCCGACAGGACTAGACGGAAGTAAAAAAACAAGAATCCATAGAATCAACCCCTACTGTCGACTAGGAACGGTTGGCTTTGGTCACTTTGTTTTTTTACGCATTACTGACTCTCAGTTGAACGTGTAGTACAACGTGTTTACCTCCGTGTTGTGTTTGTCGGTAGCTGCATTTTACACCCCTGTGTTCACGTTGTCTTTCTTTTTGGGGCGGTGTTGCACTTCGTATTGTAACATGCCTTCCTCTTCATCCTTGTATGTTCTCAAAAATATCCCTCCGCAAATCAAATTTTGCGGAACTAAAAAGCCATTTAAGAAGAAAAAACCAATTTTTGTGCGCTTTGCTCTTTTGAAAAAATGTTCAGAGCCGATCGGTTATCCCGAGAATTGTGCATATTATGATATCCGTTCGCGGACAGCTACAACCGCTCCGTTACCGACAGGAACCGCTCGATCAGCTCCCTCTCTCCGGATGAGGTTCTGTAAACGGCAAAATTCCGCACGGGCGGAAGTCTTTCATCGGTTATAATAACCTCCCGAAGCGTGCCGGAGCGCAGCTCGGCCTCGACCATTCCCCTCGGGAGCAGCGCAAACCTGCCGGAGCTTCTGATCAGCGGTATGGCGCAGGAGGCGATATCCACGCTCAGCTGCGCCTGATGCGGGGGCGGGAACAGGCGCAGCCGCGTGGGTGCGTAAAGAAAATTGGAGTCCACCATATCGAGCGTTTGCAATTCCGCGCCGCTTACCCCATGCGGATAGGCGGCGTTGCTGCTTCCCGTAACGAGGATGACCTCCTCCTCGCCCAGAGATTCGCAGGTGTACTCCGGATATTCGATGGGCGAATGGGTAAAGGCAACATCCAGTGCGGACTTCAACAGCAAGCCGATCAGCTGTCCGGAATGGGCGAGCCTTACCTTGACGGAGCAGCCGGGATTTTTCCCTGCAAAGCCGTCTATCTGTGCGCCAAGGCGCATGTCGTAATAGGCGTAGGTACAGCCGATCAAAAGATGCGATGCATATTGGGAACTCCGTTTGAGCCTTTCCGCCGCCTGCTCCCGAAGGTTCAGCATCTGCTCGGCATAGGGGCGGAACGCCCTGCCCTCGCCGGTCAGCGCCACGCCGCCGCTGCGGTGAAACAGCGTTTGTCCCAATTCCTTTTCAAGCTCAAATATGCGCTTGCTCACGGCGGATTGGGAGATAATAAGCCGCTGCGCACAGCGGGAGAAATTCTTCGTTTCCGCCAGAGCAAGAAAGGTTTCAAGCTGTTCCGTGTTCATGGGTGCCCTCCGATTCTTATATGGAATAGAAACGATTCGGATAATTCGTTTTATCTATTGTACCAAACGTGGTAGAATTGTCAACAGAAATACCTGCGGGACGAAGGAGAGGATACAATGCTGCTGAAGCAAAGAAGCTATGACCTGACAGAAGGCCCCGTCCGTAAAATGCTTGTGCTGTTCGTGCTGCCCATCATTGCCGGAAGCCTGTTTCAGCAGCTCTATACCACGGCTGACGCTGCAATCGTCGGCCGGTTTGCCGGAAAGCAGGCGCTTGCCGCCATCGACGCGGTATATAACCTCATCCGGCTACCCACGGTGTTTTTTACAGGCCTGGCTTCGGCGGCGACAATCCTCATATCGCAGCATTATGGGGCGAAGAAAAGCGAAGCATTGGCTGAAACGGCCCATACGGCGGTGCTGTTCAGTTTCTTTGCGGGACTGCTGCTGACGCTGCTGGGCGTGCTGCTTGCGCCCGCCTGCATACGGCTGCTGAATGTGCCGGAGGATATCTGCCCCATGACGCTGCGCTATACGCAGATATATTTTTCCGGCATGGCCGCCTCTGTGGTTTACAATATCGGCGCCGGGATATTCAGAGCGGTCGGGGATTCTAAAACGCCGTTCGTATTTCTGCTCATAGCCAACGGCGTGAATGTGGCGCTTGATTTTCTGTTCGTGGCGGTATTCAGGTGGGGCGTTGCGGGCGTGGCGCTGACCACGGTTTTTTCTCAGCTTTTGAGCGCTGCGCTCATGCTGTCCGCCCTCACTCGCACAAATCTCCCCTGCAAAATCAGCCTGAACAGGCTGCGCATCCGCGGACAGAGCCTTGCCCCGATTTTGAAAAAAGGCCTGCCCATCGCGGTGCAGTCCACGCTGTATCCTCTGGCCAATATGCTGGTGCAGTCAAGGATCAATCCCTTCGGCACGGACAGCATCGCGGCCTGGGCCGTATGCGGCAAGCTGGATTTTCTCGTCTGGCTCATTGCGGACGCCTTCTGCGACGCGGCGGCCACGTTTGTTGCGCAGAATTACGGCGCGCGGCGGTACGACCGGGGGCGCAGTGGAGTAAAAACAGCGCTCCTGATGTCGATCGGGGTCATAGGCATCCTGAGCGTCGGGCTGTATCTGTGGAATGTGCCGCTGGCGCATATATTCGTACAGGACGCAGGCGTTATCGCCATCAGCGCCCGTATCATGGCGGTGCTTGCCCCGCTCTATATTCTATACGTCCCGGGCGGCGTGCTGCCCGGAGCCGTCAGGGGCACGGGCGACACCTTCCGTCCCATGCTCATGACGCTGGCGGGCTGCTGCGTCACCCGCGTGATATGGGTATTGCTCATAGCGCCGCTGCGCCCGACGCTCATGATGGTGCTGCTCTGCTACCCCGTATCCTGGGCGATCACATCGTTGATGTTCATATTGTACCGTGTATTTTATGAAAAAGCGCCGCAGGCTCCTGCGCCTGTAAGCTGCGAAGGGCCTTTGCCGAAAAATGATCCGCAAAATCTCTGTTAAGCCCCATTTACCCTCTTGACAGGGCAAGAACCCTTGATTTATACTAAACGCAAAGAATAATTCTTATTCTTGTAAGGAGGGGCTGCAATGTCTAAATACGCAGAGGAGATATTGGCCGCCGTAACGGAGCTTCAGCGGCATCCCACGGCGGAACAGGTGTTCCTGGAGATGAAAAAGGAGCATCCCAGCATCGCTCTGGGTACGGTATATAAGCACCTGAACGGTTTGGCGGAGGAGGGGCTTTTGCTCCGCATCACCGAGCCGGGTTCGCCGGACCGGTACGACCGGACGGAACGACACGATCACCTGATTTGCAGCCGGTGCGGGAAAATCACGGATGTTCGCCTGCCGGATATGCAGAGTCAAATCGAACGGGCACTGGGGCAGGAGATCTTCTCCTACGACCTTAGAATTCGGTACATCTGCCCCGCTTGCCGGGAGCAGAAAAAAGACAATATTATGGAGGAGAAGCATCATGAACGCTAACGTATCGAGGCTGCTCAACGAGCAGATCAACAAGGAGTTCTACTCCGCCTATCTGTATCTGGACTTTGCCAACTACTACGCCTCCGTGGGCTTAGACGGCTTTGAGAACTGGTACCGGGTACAGGCGCAGGAGGAACGGGATCACGCCATGCTGTTTTATCAGTATTTGCAGAATAACGGCGAGGGCGTCACCTTTGAGGCCATTGCAAAGCCGGAGTGGGAGCGAGGCGACCACATGACCCCGCTGAAAAAGGCACTGGAGCATGAGAAGCTGGTCACCGCCAGCATCAATGCCATCTACGCCGCCGCATACGAGGTCAGGGACTTCCGCACCATGCAGATGCTGGACTGGTTCATCAAGGAGCAGGGCGAGGAGGAGAAGAACGCCGGCGACCTCATCACGAAAATGGAACTCTTCGGCGCGGACGCCAAGGGCCTGTACATGCTCAACAGCGAGCTCAAGGCGCGCGTGTACGCGGCCCCGTCGCTCGTGCTGTAAGCTGTAAGCAGAATGGCACAGCAAAAACCGCCTCTGCCCGGTCGGGCAGAGGCGGTTTTCCGTTTTCGCTCAGAGCGCGGCGAAGATGCGCGTGCCGCGCTGTTTCACCCAGCGCAGCAGCAGCGCACAGACGGCCGCCGTGATGGCGGCAGCGAGCGCGAGATACGCCGCCGCGCTCAAATATCTGCCGCACAGAAAGTACAGCCCGCCGAGCGCGATGGCATAAAACCAGTTGGCAAAGAGCGCGAGCATCACACTGCCGCTCTGCTTGATGGGCGTGGTCTCGTTGGTCCATGTCAGGTTCGGCATCTTGAGGCCGAGCGCGAGCGCGGCCAGCGCGCTCAGCAGCGTGTACAGCAGCGCCACGACGACGGCCAGCGCCATCTCCGCCGCGCCGCCCGGCAGCGTGATCACCGCGCACAGCGCACAAAACAGCATCGGCACGCCGGTCAGCAGCAGCTGCATTTCCAGCTTTGCGCGCAGCACCTGCCACGGCGTGACCGGCAGCGACTGCGCCAGCCACAGG
>ERZ860322.306-NODE-306-length-38301-cov-6.404670_pt1 | contig 38301 bp, 30 predicted proteins | sample MGYA00509979_ERZ860322 | MGnify/ENA primary metagenome ERZ860322 (study PRJEB30046, sample SAMN00715217) | human gut metagenome | study: EMG produced TPA metagenomics assembly of the A metagenome-wide association study of gut microbiota in type 2...
AGCAGGGACTGGCCGGTGGTGCGGATGACGGCGATGATGTCGGCGCCCTGCTTGGCGCCGGCCTTGGCCTGGATAATATCCTCATAGATATTGCCGGTGGCCACGATGATATACAGGTAGGGGCCTTCCTTGTCGCCCCATTCCTTCAGATAGGAATTGCGCTTGGCAACGTTCTTGTTGATGCGCTCCACGGTGGCGTTGACCACGGGAGTGATGGCGGCGCGGATCTCCTCGTCGGAGTGGGCGGGAACCTTGGACAGGTCCAGCTCACCCTTGTCGATGGCCTCAGCCACGGCCTGGGGATCCTTGCCGGTTTCGAGCATGGCGTTGCCGATGGCCCACGCCGCGCCCATAGGCAGGAAGGACGTTGCCATCATGTGGTCCACCACCACGTTGGGCAGGGGGACGTCCATCTCGTTGACGCCGTCGATGCCCAGCAGGCGGCAAACCGCGCGCTCCACGGTGACCGTGGTGTGCTGGTCAATGAACCGCTGGGTGTCGTCTGCCACATGGGCGGCGGACTGGCGGGCCTGGTTGACCAGCTCTAAGTTCAAGCCGAGTTTGCTTTCCATAGTTTTACCTCTTATTTCTTCACGTGACGCTCGTTGCGCAGCAGCTTGGTGGGCTCCAGATAGCGCTGCTTGGTGCCCTCAGCGACCCAGGCCACGCCGGTCTTCTCCGCCTTCTTCTTGCCGGTGCAGACGTCGCAGTGGCAGTTCTGGACATAGTGCTCAGGCTGGGTATAGGAGGTGATGACGCCCTCGAAGTTGCGCAGGATGACCTTGCGGGGAGTCTCGGAGATCAGGTAGTTGGGCATAACGGGGGTCTTGCCGCCGCCGCCGGGGGCGTCCACCACGAAGGTGGGGATGCAGTAGCCGGAGGTGTGGCCGCGCAGGGCTTCCATGATCTCGATGCCCTTGGACACGGGGGTGCGGAAGTGGCTCAGGCCCAGGGAGGGATCGCAGGCATAGATGTAGTAAGGACGCACACGCATCTTCACCAGGCCATGGACCAGCTCCATCATCACATGGGAGCAGTCGTTGACACCGGCCAGCAGCACGGACTGGTTGCCCAGGGGGATACCGGCATCGGCCAGCATGGCGCAGGCCTTGGCGGCCTCATCGGTGAACTCCTTGGGGGTGTTGAAGTGGGTGTTCAGCCAGATGGGATGATACTTACGCAGCATGGCGCACAGCTCGGGGGTAATACGCTGGGGGCACACCACGGGGGTGCGGGAGCCCAGACGGACGATCTCCACGTGGGGGATGGCCCGCAGGCGCTTGATGATGTACTCCAGGTTCTCATCGGAGACCATCAGACAGTCACCGCCGGACAGCAGGACGTCGCGGACCTCGGGATGAGCGGCCACATAGTCGATGCACTTGTCGATCTGGGCCATGGGCACTTCGCAGTCGTTCTGACCGGCGAAGCGGCGGCGGGTACAGTGACGGCAGTACATGGAGCACTGGTCGGTGATCAGCAGCAGCACGCGGTCAGGATAGCGGTGGGTCAGGCCGGGGGTGGGGGAGTCGGTATCCTCGTGCAGGGGATCGGCGTCCTCATAGTCGGCATACTCCAGCTCCTCGGCCCGGGGGATGGCCATCTTGCGGATGGGATCAAAGGGATCGTCCAGGTCGATCAGGGACAGATAGTAGGGGGTCACGGCCATGCGCAGCTTGCCCAGGGTCTTGCGGACACCCTCCTCCTCGTCGGGGGTCAGGTTCATGTACTTCTTCAGATCCTCAACCGTCTCGGCGCGGTTGGCAACCTGCCAATGCCAGTCATTCCACAGATTTTCGGGGACATCGGCGAACAGACCATTGCGAGTCTTCATATTTAAGTCTCCTTAATAAAAATGGATTCCAAAAGATGGATAGGGCGAGGGCAGGGAGGCCAGAGACCCGGCCGCCCTGCACTCGCGTAACTTCGTTTAGCAGTACTTCTCGTCGAACAGCTTGCGCAGCTTGGGGTTCTCACGCAGCACGTCCAGGGTGATCTGGGCATGGTTCTTGGTGTAGCCATTGCCGATGATCATGGTGACGTCCTTGCCGATACCCTCGGCGCCCAGGGCAGCCTTGGTGAAGGAGGTAGCCATGGAGAAGAAGTACACCAGACCGTCATCGTGGACGGGCAGGATGGCGGACATCTCGCAGGACTCAATGTTCACGCAGCAGATGGACAGATCGTACTCCTTGCCGTCGTTGGCAGCCAGAGCAGCCTCCATAACCTCAACGGGCTTGGTGCAGTCGGCCACGATCACATCGGTGTAAACGCCCAGCTCCAGCAGACCGGGAACCTGCTTGGGATTGCGGACCACGCCCACGACCTTGCCGTTGGGGCCGACCTTCTTCATAGCTTCCCAGCCGCACAGAACGCCGGACTTGCCGTTGGCGCCCAGGATCAGAACGCTGTCGCCCTCCTTGGGCAGCTTGCGGGCCTGAGCGGGAGCACCGGCCACGTCCAGGGCGGCCAGGGCCAGAGGCTCGGACATATCCTCGGGCATCTTGGCATACAGGGCGGACTCGAACAGGATAGCCTTACCCACGATGTCCACGCGGTCGATATCCTTGTGGATAGCCAGGATCTTCTCGATCTTCAGGGGGGTCATGGACAGGGACACCAGGGAGACGATCTTGTCGCCTTCCTTCAGGTCGAAGCCGGGCTTGTTCTTCAGGTCCTCGCCGATGTGAGCGACGACGCCCTTGAACATACCGCCGGAACCGGTGACGGGATTCTGCTGCTTGCCGCGCTCAGCGACGATGCCCAGGATCATTTCGCCGATCTTCTTCTCGTCGCCGCCGCAGGCTTCGGAAATCTGGGTGAAGGAAGCGGAGTCGATGTTCAGGGAGATGACGTCGCACATGATCTCGTTGGAATAGAGCTTAGTCATGTCGTTGTCAATTTTGTAAGCCGCCTGGGTCAGAACGCCCTGGGGCTCGATTACGCGATGGATACCGTACTTGTTGCCTTTCATTGCCATTGTTGTTTTTCCTCCTGATAGATATATAATGTTTGTATTGTTGACCCCAAACGGGGTCTTGTTTAATTACTTAAGGGGCTTGAGGGAAAGGATCTCCCTGGCCTCTGCGGGGGAAGCGATGCCGCGGCCCAGTTCGTTGGCCAGGCGGACTACCTTCTCCACCAGTTCGCCGTTGCTCTTCGCAAGCACGCCGCGGCTCAGGTACAGGTTGTCCTCAAAGCCTACGCGCACGTTGCCGCCCATAACTATTGCGGGCGCGGCAAGGGTGAAAGCGTTGCGGCCTACGCCGGTGGCGGTCCAGGTGGAGCCTGCGGGTATGCCGTTTACCAGCCATGCAAGGTTCTGCACGGTGGCGGGGGTGCAGCCGGGTACGCCCAGCACGAAGTTGAACTGCATGGGTGCGCCGGGGACTTCGCCCTTCTTGGCCATGGTCAGAATGGTGTCCAGATGTCCCATTTCGAAGCACTCGTATTCGGGCTTTATGCCGTTTTCGATCATGCGCTTGCCGAAGGCACGCATGGTGGGCATGGTGTTATCGAATATTTCGTCGCCGAAGTTGCAGGTGCCGCAGTCAAGCGTTGCCATTTCGGGGAACAGCTCGGTGGGCTGCAAACGCTCCTCGGGCTTCATGCCGGTGGCGCCGCCGGTGGAGGGGATCATTATAACGTCGGGCAGTTCGGCGCGGATGGCGTCCATAACTACGCGGAAGCGTTCCCTGTCCTGTGTGGGGGTGCCGTCGTCCTCGCGCACGTGCACGTGGATTATGGCAGCGCCGGCATTATAGGCGCTCTTAGCCTCGCGCACCATTTCCTCTACGGTGTAAGGTACGTTGGGATTCTGCTTCTTGGTAACTTCTGCGCCGCAGATGGCGGCGGTGATTATAAGCTTCTCCATCAGTATCTCCTTTCCTGATTATCGCTTAATTATTTGCCTTGTAAAACGAGCCTATAGCTTATTTATGCTCTATGCGCTGGCAGTCCTTGGGGGTGACGCAGGTGCCGTGCGCGCGGCATACAACGATGGGCTCCTCAAGAAACTCGGCAGCGGAAGCGCTGATGTCTGTACGGGAGCGGATGACCTTGCGGGCTTCGAAGGTCATGGTGCGGCTGGTGTTGCCTACGCGCTCTATTTCGCCAACAGCCTCAATATAGTCGCCGGCGTATACGGGGGCAAGGAACTCCACCTTGTCATACGCGCAGAACAGACCCTCGTCGCCGTCGTAACGGATAAGCAGTTCGGTCGCAACGTCGCCGAACAGATGCAGCATGTGCGCTCCGTCTACGAGATTTCCGCCGTAATGTGCATCCTCAGCACCCATCCTGAGCCTGATAGTCGATTTGATAGCCATAGTTAGTTCCTCCTGTTGTTATAGTAATTTTCTATGGTAAAGCCTTAAAATCGTTATTCTGTTTTATATCGTTCCGTTTATGTGTTTTCGGGGCGCACCCTGCCGCACATACGGGCGGATAGCGCGCCATCTTCAGATATCATAGAAAAGCAAAAACTATCGACACGGCAAACGCCGCATCGATAGCTCTTCATCCAATAAGCAAGATGACAGTCGCAGCGCGCTGGCCGCTGCGCCCAAGCATGGCGCCGGGATGGGCAGCCGTGCTTTCGGCGGAAGTCACATTCGCCTGCGTCATCGGGCCTCCCGCCCTTAACATTCGCATGGTTACCTTAGCCTCCGCGCCTCTATCGTTTCGATATTCAATTAACGAATATATTATATTCGTTTTCGCCCCTCCGTGTCAATACTTCTTTGGGACAAAAACCCTCTTTTTTTGCATGATTAAGCCTTTACTTATGCAAATTTAACGCTTCGTACACACGCGCGGCACATTCGCGCGGTTTTCCCTTTGCCGCCGCTGCCCAGCAAAGCGCGCCGAGCGCCGTTCCGCCCGCAACATCGATTATAAAATGCTGCTTCACGAACACCGTTGCCATGCACACAAGCGCGAACATTACCGCGCTGAGCCAAGCGTACCAACGGGGTATGCCAGAGTTTTTCACGGTAGATATCATGCACAGAAACGAAACGAAGCAATGCACGCTGGGGAACAGATTGAGCGGAGCATCCGTTGCGCAGATTATTCCGTATATGAATCCCCATATGCCCGCCGCCTGCTCCGCGGGGCGGGTGATTGTGGTTGGCCAGATGAGGAAAATTGCAGTGGCAATGACGTAGCCCGTCACGGCCGCGGTGAATAATCGGGCGAAGCCATCCTTCGTTTTGTACACAATGTAAAACGTTATCACCCAATGCGCAAAGCAGCCCACATACGGCACAAGGAACACCGGCAGAAACGGTATATGCGCATCCAGCCAAGTTTCGGGCGAATGCAGTGTAAGGCCCGCCGTTTCTATTATAAACTGCGCCAGCCAATACGTTGCGCATTGTATGGCTATCGTGGCCGCTGCAAGCAGCGCCGCGCGCTTGTCTATACGGCTTATAAGTCCGCGCCCGTTTTGCACGCCCATGCAGGATGCTCCTTTCAATGCTTCATATACAAAAAAGCGGCGCAGAATATTGCATTCCTCCCCCGCCGCGACAGAACAAAAATAAGCCGCCGAAAAGGGTTGTAAATAAACCAACATCCTCGCCTGATAGTATTATACCCAATTTGCCTTGTCAATTCAATCACAAATTTTCCCTCAAACATAATTATTTTTGCCAAAAACCCCTTGACTTAAAAGCGCCCCTTATGTATTATGTGTAAACCGAGCCGTTGGAACGACCATATGATTGGTTTTGTCCGCTCGCAATGTCGTTCCGTCGTTTTGTGTTTTAATTATGTCGTGTTTTATGCAGAATTCCCTGCGTGAAATAAATTTTCTTTGGGAGGACCTGATCCTATGAACATTCTTCTGTACGCCGTGCCTGCGGCGGCGGCGGTTGCATTGCTGTTCGCTTTTATAAAGGCGCGCGGCATAGCCCGCCATGACGAGGGCGAGCCCGGCATGGCCGAAATTGCCCGCGCCATAAGCGAAGGCGCGGACGCATTCCTTAAGAGCGAATACAAGCTGCTGCTCATATTCATTGCGATAGTTTTCGCCGGAATATGGCTTGGCCTTGGCAGCATAACCACCGCCGGCGCATTCCTTGTGGGCGCGCTGTTCAGCGTGCTGGCCGGTTATTTCGGCATGAAGGTCGCCACCCGCGCGAACGTGCGTACCGCTAACGCGGCGCGTACCGGCGGCATAAACGAGGCGCTGCGCGTTGCCTTCTCCGGCGGCACGGTAATGGGCATGTGCGTTGTGGGCCTTGGCCTTATCGGCGCAAGCGTGCTTTATATTATAACCAAGAACAGCGACGTGCTGACGGGCTTCTCCCTTGGCGCATCGAGCGTTGCGCTGTTTGCCCGCGTGGGCGGCGGCATATACACCAAGGCTGCCGACGTAGGCGCGGACCTTGTTGGTAAGGTTGAAGCGGGCATTCCGGAGGACGACCCCCGCAACCCCGCCGTTATTGCCGACAACGTGGGCGATAACGTGGGCGACGTGGCCGGCATGGGCGCGGACCTTTTTGAAAGCTATGTTGGCAGTATAGTAAGCGCAATAGTGCTGGGCGTATTCAGCTTCGGCGCCACCGGCGCGGTATATCCCCTTGCGCTGAGCGGGCTTGGCATAATCGCTTCCGTACTCGGCACGTTCTTCGTGCGCGGCGGCAAGAATGCGGACCCGATGAAGGCGCTCAAGATGGGCAGCTACACCTCCGCCATACTGGTTGCGGCGGGCAGCGTTGCGCTAAGCTTTGTATGCTTCGGCAGCGTAAACACCAGCCTTGCAATAATCTGCGGCCTTATAGTGGGCCTTGCGATAGGCTTTTTCACCGAGGTTTACACCTCCGATAAATACCGCTTCGTAAAGAGCATTGCCAAGCAGTCCACCACCGGCAGCGCGACCAACATAATTTGCGGCCTCAGCACCGGCATGCTTTCCACCTGCGTTTCCATAATACTTGTGTGCCTTGGCATACTGGGCGCATATAAGTTCGCCGGGCTTTACGGCATAGCGCTTGCGGCGGTTGGCATGCTTTCCACCGCGGGCATGACCGTTGCGGTCGATGCATACGGCCCGATAGCCGATAACGCGGGCGGCATAGCCGAAATGGCCGGCCTTGAGGAAAGCGTGCGCGACATTACCGACCGCCTTGACAGCGTTGGCAACACCACCGCCGCCATGGGCAAGGGCTTCGCCATCGGCTCCGCGGCGCTTACGGCAATGGCCCTGTTCGTATCCTATGCGCAGGCTGCCGAGCTTCAGATGATAGACATACTTGACCCGTTCGTAATAATCGGCCTGCTGCTGGGCGGTATGCTGCCGTTCCTGTTCAGCGCGCTGACCATGAGCAGCGTATCCAAGGCTGCGGAGAGCATGATTCGCGAGGTAAGGCGTCAGTTCAAGGAGCACGCCGGCATACTGCAGGGCACCGAAAGGCCGGATTACCGCACCTGCGTATCCATCGCGGCTACCTCCGCGCTCAAGGAAATGATTCTCCCCGGCGCAATAGCCATCGTTGCTCCCCTGCTGGTAGGCTTCCTGCTCGGGCCCGCCGCCCTTGGCGGACTGCTTGCGGGCAGCGTGGTAACGGGCGTGCTTATGGCAATATTCATGAGCAACTCCGGCGGCGCATGGGACAACGCCAAGAAATACATTGAAGGCGGCAACTTCGGCGGCAAGGGCAGCGAAGCGCACAAGGCGGCCGTTGTGGGCGACACTGTGGGCGACCCGTTCAAGGATACCTCCGGCCCCAGCATAAACATTCTGATAAAGCTGATGACCATAGTTTCGCTGGTATTCGTACCGCTGATGAAGTAAGGCATACGGAAGATAAAAAAGAGCATCTGCGCAGGCAGGTGCTTTTTTGTATGCTCACTTAAAGCCGTTCCGCCGTTTGTTTGGTTTTAATGAAATATTCCATCATTTGGGCAAGGAAGGGAGGTTCCTCCATAACGGTATTAGAGAGGATGATAATTGCCGCTTTATACTCAAAATTCAACCTTTGCCAATGCCTCAAGCCCGGCAATCCTCCATCATGTCCAAACCAACCGTTATCAAACTGCCATAGCCCGCATCCGTAGGGCTTCGGGTCAAAATTCAGACATTCCCTCCAACTGTCAGCGGACAATATATCGGCATTCAGTATAGCGCTGCACCAAAGCCCTAAATCCGTCAGCGAAGAAACAACGCTGCTATCGCCGCTCTCCATGGCAGGCCTGCCGCAGGAAAAAATCTCATCGTTATGCTTTACATATCCGCAAGCGTCCGCTATATGTCCGTTCATGTGGGTGTGGTTTAAGCCGAAGCGCATAAATACATCGCTCATGGCTGCTGACAAAGGTTTGCCGGTTAGCATCTCCAAAATGTGACCAAGCAAAAAATAATTCGTATTGCTGTATCCTCCCTCTGTTCCGGGTTCAAAGTGCAAGGGCAATTCACCAATCAGCTCAAAACATTCCGAAAGACTAACGGGACGGCATTCCGCAACAATGCACCTATTGAACTCGATAACATCAGCCGGCGCTGTTCCGTGCTCCGATTCATATTTACGAATCGCGTCAGGAATAATCCTATCACCGATATAATCGGGAATACCGCTAGAATGATGCAGCAGATTGCGAATCGTAATATTCTTCCCTTGGGGATATTGTGGGAAGTATAGGTCGATTGTATCATCCAAAGAAAGCTTCCCCTGCTCTATCTGAAGTAAAATTGCTGCTGCGACAAATTGCTTGGACAGCGAAGCTAATGTAATGGTGGTATGTGATGTGAAGGGAGTGTTTGTGCCGCAGTCAGCATTGCCTTGGCAATGTTCAAAAACAACCTGACCGTTTTTAAGGACAAGCACTCCGCCTTGGAAATCCCTTAGGATAATGTTTTCAAATGGTTTCATAAAGATCTCTCCGCCAAATTCATATTTTCGCTCTGTTCAAGCATTATAGCACTTTTTTCATCAGTTTTGGGTATGAATGCGGATAAAAAGCGTTTGGAAATAGCTAACGGGTTCTTTGGTTGGCAATACGCTGCAAGGCGGATTGACTGAGGGGTTGACGTTACCATGCGAAGCGCCTTTCTTTTTCAACCCCTCCGTCTGCTCGCTCTGCTCGCATCCACCTCCCCTTCCAGGGCAGGCAAACTCCCTCCGTCTTTTGCTTCGCAAAATCCACCTCCCTTGGTGAGGGAGGCTAAAATGGGAGCTTGTAAATACGCCCAAAAGGCTCCCCTTTACGTGGAGCTGGCAATCGCCGTAAGGCGGATTGACTGAGGGGTTGACGATATACAAAAAACAGGGGACGCGCCATCGCATCCCCCATATCCTTCAGTCCTTTGCCTTATCCGTTGTGCCTGAGCGTGCCCCTGGCCTCAAGCTCGAGCAGCTTTGCGGCGGGGTCCTTCACCTTGGCAAGGAATATCATGGCCGCTATAATGTACGGCTTGAAGCTGGCCTGCTTGTAAAGCGGGTCACGGTAGCGATCGAACACGCTGGCGGCAACCTCGCCCGCCTCGCAGGATACGCCGGTTATGTCCGCGGGCAGGCAGTGCAGATACAGCGCCTTGCCGCCCTTGGTCAGCTTCATCATTTCTTCCGTGCATTCCCAGTCCTTGTGGTTGGCGTTCTGGGCAAGCAGCCGCCTTTCAAGGGCCTTTATGCCCTCAAGGTCGCCGTTGCCGTAAAGCTCCGTGCGCTCCTCCATGGCCTTAAACGGCGCCCAGCTTTTGGGATATACTATATCCGCATCGCGGAAGGCCTCCTTCATGTCGTGGGAAACGGTCAGGCTGCCGCCGGATTCGGCGCTCTGCTTCTTTGCAAGCTCCACAACGTCGTCCATGACCTCGTATCCTTCGGGATACGCAAGGGAAACCTCCATGCCGAAGCGGCTCATAAGGCCTATTACGCCCTGCGGAACGGAAAGGGGCTTGCCGTAGCTGGGGCTGTATGCCCATGTCATGGCGACCTTTTTGCCCTTCAGGTTCTCTATCCCGCCGAATTCGTGAATAAGGTGCAGCGTGTCCGCCATCACCTGCGTGGGATGGTCAATGTCGCACTGCAAATTGACCAGCGTGGGCTTCTGCTCAAGCACGCCGTCGCGGTGGCCTTCGGTCACGGCGTTCACAACGTTGTGCATATATGTGTTGCCCTTGCCAATGTACATATCGTCGCGTATGCCTATAACGTCCGCCATGAAGGATATCATGTTGGCGGTTTCGCGCACGGTTTCGCCGTGGGCAATCTGGCTCTTCCCTTCGTCCAAATCCTGCACCTCAAGGCCCAGCAGGTTGCACGCGGACGCGAAGGAGAAGCGGGTGCGGGTAGAATTATCCCTGAAAAGGCTTATGCCAAGGCCGCTGTCGAATATCTTGGCGGATATATTGTTCTCCCTCAGGTGCCTTAGCGCGTCCGCAACGGCGAAAACGCCCTTTATCTCGTCAAAGCTCTTTTCCCATGTAAGGAAAAAGTCGCCTTCGTACATCTTGTCAAGCTTAAGCTGGCCTATAACGTCCGTAAACTGCTTTACGTTGCTCATTTTCGTCTCCTTTATAATGAAATGTTACTTTATGTCGTTATCCGTAAGGGTGGCGCGGAACTCGGTCGCGTCCTCGTCCCCCCTGCCCTTATAAAGGCCGGGAACCAGCGCGTATATGGCCGCGCAGTGTACCAAATCCTCCTTCCACGTCATCTCGTTGGGAGCATGCGCCTGGCTCTCCGCGCCCGGGCCGAAGCCCACGCAGGGTATGCCGTAGCGGCCCTGTATGCTCACGCCGTTGGTGGAAAACGTCCATTTGTCTATCAGCGGCCTTTCCCGCTTTGCCATTGCCGTTGCATCGCCGCAGCGCTTTTCGCCGTAGAGCGCCTTGTGCGCATCCGCCACGGCCTGAACGTGCGGCGCGGTTTCCTTATTTATCCATGTGGGGAAATAGCATTCGGTTTCGTATATCTCTCCCGTCCAGCTGGGGCGGTTGTACATATACATGCTGACCTTTGCATTGTGCTTTTTGCACGCTGGCAGGGCCTCTATTTCGCGTATGCAGCTGTCCCATGTTTCGCCCGCGGTCATGCGGCGGTCAAGCGATACGGAGCAGCTGTCCGCCACCGCGCAGCGGGAAGGCGAGGTGAAGAATATCTGGCTGGTGGTTATGGTGCCGCGGCCAAGGAAGCGCGCGTCCGTATAATGCTCGGGGTTGAACTCCGGCTCCAGCATCTTTACAAGGCCCTTTATTTCATATTCATCGGTGCAGCCGTTTTCGTTAAGCTGCTCAACCTCCTTCAATATATCCGCCATCTTATAAATGGCGTTGTCCCCGCGCTCCGGCGCGCTGCCGTGGCAGCTTACGCCCAGCACGTCCACGCGTATCTCCATCCTGCCCCTGTGCCCGCGGTAAACGCCGCCGTCCGTAGGCTCGGTTATAACAACAAATTCGGGGGTTATGCCGTCAATATTGTGTATATACTGCCAGCACATGCCGTCGCAGTCCTCCTCCTGCACGGTGCCGGTAACAAGTATCCTTGTGCCTTGGGGTATAAGGCCAAGCTCCTTCATTATCTTTGCGCCGTAAACGGAGCTTACAATGCCGCCAAGCTGGTCGCTCGCGCCGCGTCCGCCTATTTCGGTTTCGGTTTCATAGCCTTCATACGGGTCGAATTTCCAGTTGCTCATTTCGCCCAGGCCAACCGTGTCTATATGCGCATCGTAGGCTATGAGCCTTTCGCCTTCGCCCATGTAGCCCAGCACGTTGCCAAGGCTGTCTATTTCAACCTTGTCAAAGCCAACCGCCTTCATCTCCTCGGCTATCCTGTGGATAACGCCTTCCTCGCCCGAGCTTTCGCCGGGTATCCTTATAAGGTCCCTCAAAAAGCGGGTCATCTCTTTTTCGTAGCCCTGCGCGGCCTTCTTTACAGCGCAAGCATCCATTCCTTCGTCCATCCTTTCCGTTTTTATATTCTCGCGCCCCTCTGTGAGAGGGTATTATTCCTTGCTGCCGCTGTCCAAATATGAATACAGCGTATATTTGCTTATACCAAAGTAGCTGCTTATCCTATCCCCGCTCTTGATGATGAGCATTGCGCCAGCGTCGTTAAGGTAGCGTATCGCGCGGACCTTGTCTTCCTTGTTCATCATTGCAACCGGCTTGCCCACCAGCCGCACGGATTTTTCAATAAGCTCGTCCAGCAGCTCGTTCACGCTTGTGGGTATCTGCGGAGCCTCCCGCTCGTCCTTATCGTCCGCAATGAAGGAATCCACGGCGCTGCGCGCCATCATGAACGGCGTCATATCATAATTTATCGAGAATATGCCCTCCGGCACGCCGTTTTCGTCGTTTATATATACCGTGCTCGATCTTAGCGTTCTGCCGTCGCCCGTCTTGGTATGGTAGCCAAGCTCGTCCTCCATATGCTCGCCCTTGTGCTTGAGCGCTTCCAGCACCACCGGGGAGCTTCCGTCGCCAACGCGGCGGCGGGACACATGGCCGTTTTCTATCGCGGCAATGGTGCGCTCCGGATCGCCCGTGTTAAGATCGTGCACCACCACTTCACAGTTTCCGCCGAACTGGGCCGCCATGGCCTTCGCCAGCCGTTTTACAAAATCAAGCGTTTTATCGTCCATTGTTACATATCGCCTCCGTTCAAGTATATCTGCGTATGCATATATTAGTTTATCATACAATAACTCCGTTGCAAAGGCGATATCAAAATAAAATTTAGTTTATCTAAAAGAATTTTGTTTCTTTTGTTCTTGTCATCGCGCCGCATGGATGATATTATAATAACGTAAGAAAAATCATCATACGGAATGCTGTAAGGGAGTGCTTTGCGCGCGGGCAGAAAACAGGGCTTACGCCTTGTCAGCCGAGCGTTTTTTTAATATTAAAACCATATACCATCTTTTTAAGGAGGCTTTTTGGCATGATAATCATAGGAAACGGCAGATTGATAACCCGAAACGCGGCCGAGCCATACTATGAAAACGGCGCGGTAGTTACCGAAAACGAGCTTATAAAGGAAACAGGTACAACGGCAGAGATGCGCCTGAAATACCCGGATGCGGAATTTGTGGACGCGAAGGGCGGCGTTATAATGCCCGCGTTCATAAACGCGCATACGCACATATATTCCGCCCTTGCGCGGGGTCTCAGCATAGCGGGCTATAACCCCACCAATTTTTACGAGGTGCTGGACGGCATGTGGTGGAAAATAGACCGCAGCCTTACGCTTGAGGATACGCGCCGCAGCGCATACACAACCATAATAGACTGCATAAAGACCGGCTGCACCACGATATTCGATCATCATGCAAGCTTCTGCCAAATAGAGGGCAGCCTTTTTGCAATAGCCGACGCGGCAAAGGCGCTTGGCATACGCGCGTGCCTGTGCTATGAGGTGAGCGAACGCGACGGGGAAAAGAAGTGCGACGAATCCATTGAGGAGAACAAGAGCTTTATAGATCACTGCGAGCGCGAAAACGACCCAATGCTGAAGGCAATGTTCGGCGGCCATGCGCTTTTCACGATAGGCGATAAAACGTTTGAAAAATGCGTTAAGGCAAACGGCGGGCGCACGGGCTTCCATATTCACGTTTGCGAGGGCATGAACGACGTTTACGATTCAATGAAGAGCTACGGCTGCCGCAGCGTGAACCGCCTGCTGTACAACGGCATTTTGGGCGAAAGGACGCTGCTTGGGCACTGCATACACATAAGCCCCGCGGAAATGGACATAATACGCGAAACCGGCACAATGGTTGTGAACAACCCCGAATCGAACATGGGCAACGCCGTGGGCTGCTCGCCGGTGCTGAAGCTGTTTGAAAAGGGCATATTGGTAGGACTCGGCACCGATGCATACACGTTCGATATGCTGGAAAGCCTTAAAGTCGCCCTGACCATACAACGGCACAACGCCGCCATGCCAAACGTCGGCTGGAACGAAGTTACAACGATGCTCTTTGCCAACAACGCTAAGATTGCCGCCAAGTATTTCCCCCATGAGCTTGGCGTAATAAAGGCGGGCGCAAGCGCGGACGTTATAGTTATGGACTACAAGCCCTTCACCCCGTTCTCGGCAGAGAATATAGACGGGCATATGCTCTTCGGCATGGCCGGCAGGCAATGCGAAACCACAATGTGCGCAGGCAGACTGCTTATGAAAGACAGGAAGCTGCTTATTGCCGACGAGGAAGCCGAAAACGCCAAAACGCTTGAGGTTTCAACCAAGCTTTGGCAGCGGCTCAACGGCTGACACAACAACGGGAGGAACATAAAATGAGCGAAAGAATGAACCCATTGCCCTTTAAGGCGCTTATAGAATGGATGCTTTGCGAAAAAGAAGCAAGCGGGGCGGTTTTCGGCGTAAGCTCGCCCTATGTTAAGAAGGACGCGGGCGCGCTTATGCTATTCGGCGAAAAGCTGGAGGCTCCCTTCGGCCCCGCAGCCGGCCCCAATACGCAGCTTGCTGAAAACATAATTGCGGGCTACTATGCCGGCGCGCGGTTCTTTGAACTGAAAACCGTGCAGAAGATGGACGGCGAGGAGCTTGCCGCCTGCATCAGCCGCCCGTGCATACTGGCAAACGACGAAGGCTACAACTGCGAATGGAGCACGGAGCTTACCGTGCCGCAGGCGTTTGAGGAATACGTTAAGGCATACCTTGCAATAAAGCTTATTGCAAAGCTTTACGACCTTGGCGACCCGGAAGGCTTTCAGTTCAACATGAGCGTGGGCTACGACCTGGCGGGCATTAAGACCGAAAAGATAGACGCCTTTATAGAGGGCATGAAGGACGCCTCAAAAACCCCAATATGGGCCGAATGCATGGCGGAGCTGAACCGCCGCTTCCCCGAGATGGGCGAATACTTCGCCGCCATATCGCCGCGCATAGCGACCGGCGTGACCGTATCCACGCTGCACGGCTGCCCGCCGGATGAGATAGAGGCCATAGCAAGCTATCTTATCCGCGAAAAGGGGCTGAACACCTTCGTAAAGTGCAACCCCACCATACTCGGCTACGATTTCGCGCGCGAGCGGCTCAATAAGCTTGGCTATGATTACATTGCCTTTGACGAGCATCATTTTAACGAAGATCTTCAGTATGCGGATGCCGTGCCTATGTTCCGCAGGCTAATGCAGCTTGCCGGGGATAACGGCGTTGAATTCGGCCTTAAGCTTTCAAACACGTTTCCCGTGGACGTAAAGGCGAACGAGCTGCCCAGCGAGGAAATGTATATGTCCGGCCGCGCGCTCTATCCGCTTACGATAGAGATGGCGGCGCGCTTCAGCCGCGAGTTTGAAGGCAGGCTAAGGCTCTCCTTCTCCGGCGGGGCGGACTGCTTCAATATCGTCCCCCTGTTTGAAGCGGGCATATGGCCCATAACCGTTGCAACAACAATATTAAAGCCGGGCGGATATTCCCGCTTTAAGCAGCTTGGCGAGCTGTTCGACGGCGTATCAAAGCGCCCCTACGCGGGCGTAAACGCGGCAAAGGTTGCCAAATTGAGCGCGGATGCGGAAACCGACGCGCATTACAAAAAGCCCGTAAAACCCCTGCCGGACAGGAAGAACGGCCTTCCCCTGCCCATTGCGGATTGCTTCACCGCGCCCTGCATGGGCGGCTGCCCGATACATCAGGACGTGAGCGAGTATATAGAGCTGGTTGAAAAGCAAATGTACCCCGAAGCGCTTGAGCTGATACTTGAAAAGAACCCGCTGCCGTTCATAACCGGCACAATATGCGCCCACAGGTGCATGGATAAATGCACGCGCAATTTTTATGAGGACAGCGTGTATATCCGCAATCTTAAGCTGATAGCCGCACAAGAAGGCTACGACGCCGTAATGGCCCGCCTTGCCCCCGCCCCCGCGCAGGAGGCCAAGAAAACCGCCATAATAGGCGCAGGCCCCGCCGGCATAGCCGCGGCGTACTTCATTGCCCGCGAAGGTTATCCCGTTACCGTGTTTGAAAAGGAAAACGAGCCGGGCGGCATAGTTAAAAGCGTTATACCCGAATTCAGGATAGCAAGCGACGCCATAGCAAAGGACGTATCCTTTGCCAAGCGCATGGGCGCGGAGTTCATATGCGGCAAGAAAGCGCCAAGCCTTTATGAACTGAAGGCGGAGGGCTACGAGTATATTCTGCTTGCAACAGGCGCGCAGAAGCACGGCGCGCTCAGCATACAGGGCAACGTTATGAACGTTATAGACTTCCTATACATCGCTAAGAACGCGCCCGAAACGCTTGCCTTGGGCAATGCGGTTGCGGTTATAGGCGGCGGCAACACGGCAATGGACGCAGCCCGCGCGGCAAAGCGCATGGGCGTTGAAAAGGTGAGCATTGTTTACAGGCGCACAAGGAAATATATGCCCGCAGATGAGGAGGAGCTTGCACTCGCCACGGAGGACGGGGTTGAATTTGCCGAGCTCCTTGCCCCCGTTGAACAGAAGGACGGCATGCTCGTCTGCAAAAAGATGAAGCTTGGTGAACTTGACGAAAGCGGCAGGCGCAGCGTAACGGAAACGGACGAGACAGTGATTATCCCCGCGGATACCGTAATAGCCGCCGTGGGCGAAAAGCCGGACGCGGAAGCGCTGCGTGCATACGGCGCCGAACCGAACGAAAACGGCCGCGTGCCGTTTGACTGCGGCGCGGGAGTATATGCCGCGGGCGACGCGCTTCGCGGGCCGGCAACGGTTGTTGAAGCCATTGCGGATGCAAGGCGCTTTGCGGACGCGGTGATAGGCTTCAATAAGGGCTACATGATCAACCCCGCCGCCGCGCGGGATTACAGGGAGACCCTTGCCCGCAAGCACAGGCTTATGGAACGCCAGTGCGGCGAGGCGGAAGCGAAGCGCTGCCTTGGCTGCTCCACGGTATGCGAAAACTGCGTATCCTCCTGCCCCAACCGCGCAAACGCCGCCATAAAGGTAAAGGGAAAGGCGCAGCGGCAAATAGTGCATATAGACGCGCTTTGCAACGAATGCGGCAACTGCGCGGTGTTCTGCCCGTATTCCGGCCGCCCGTATAAGGATAAGCTTACCGTATTCGCGGACGAAGCAAGCTTTACGGACAGCGAAAATAACGGCTTCCTGCTAATTGACAGGGACAGCAAAACCGTAAAGCTTAGGCTGAACGGCGAGGTGGGCGAGGTTTGCCTGACAAAGCCCAATCAGCTTGAGCGGGACATTGAGGCGATAATACTCACCGTTATAAATGACTACGGCTACATGCTGTGATCAAGCAATACGAAAGCGGAAGGAGCGGAGCATGAGCAGCTTCTATGTAAACGGAAATATTGTAAAGTGCGAAGGCAGTATGTCCCTGCTTCGCTATCTCAGGGATGAGCTGCGGCTCACCTCCGTAAAGGATGGGTGTAGCGAGGGCGCGTGCGGCACATGCACCGTTATAATAGACGGCCGCGCAATGAAGGCCTGCGTGCAACGCACGGACAGGCTGGGCGGCAAGCATATAATCACCACCGAAGGGCTGAGCGAATTTGAAAAGGAAGCGTATGTATACGCCTTCGGCCATGCGGGCGCGGTGCAATGCGGCTTCTGCACGCCGGGCATGGTAATGGCGGCGAAGGCGCTGCTGGATAAGGTGAGCGACCCGGGTGAGGACGAAATACGCCGCGCGCTGAGGGGCAACATTTGCCGCTGCACAGGCTATGTTAAAATAGTGGATGCGGTCAGGCTTGCCGCAAGGCTGCTGAGGGAAGGCAAAATTCCCGAATCCGGCGAATCCTGGTCCGTGGGCAGCAGGGTGCCGCGCCTTGACGTGCGCGAAAAGGTGCTTGGCTACGGCGAATATACGGACGATATGTATATTGACGGCATGGCATACGCAAGCGCCCTGCGCGCCGAATACCCCCGCGCGCGCATACTGAAAATAGATACCGAAAAGGCGAAAGCGGCCGAGGGCATAATAGCCGTATTTACCGCAAAGGACATACCGGGGCATAACAAGGTAGGTCACCTTAAAAAGGATTGGGACACCATGATAGCCGAGGGCGACTGCACGCGCTACTTGGGCGACGCGGTTGCATTGGTGGTAGGCGAAACGGCGGAGGCCGTGGAGGCCGCAAAGGCGCTTATAAGCGTTGATTACGAGGAGCTTACGCCCGTACGCAATGCATACGAGGCAATGGCCGAGGATGCGCCAATGCTGCACGAGGGCGGCAATCTGCTTGCGCATAAGCATGTTTCCCGCGGGGACGCGGCGGGCGCGATAGCCAAGAGCAAGCACATACTGCACGGCAAATACACAACGCCCTTTACGGAGCACGCATTTCTTGAGCCCGAATGCGCCGTGGCTATACCCTTTAACGGGGGCGTTAAGATATATTCCTCCGACCAAAGCGTATATGATACTCAGCACGAAACCGCGCCCATGCTGGGCCTGCCCACGGATAAGGTATATGTTGAAAACAAGCTTGTCGGCGGCGGCTTCGGCGGCAAGGAGGACGTTAGCGTTCAGCACCATGCGGCGCTTGCCGCGTACCTTACAGGTCGCCCCGTAAAGGTCAAGCTGACCCGCGCGGAAAGCATACTCGTTCACCCAAAGCGCCACCCGATGGATATGGAGTTCACGCTGGGCTGCGACGAAAACGGCATTATTCAGGGCGTGAAGGCAACCGTTATAGCGGACACGGGGGCATACGCCAGCCTTGGCGGGCCGGTGCTGGAGCGCGCCTGTACCCATGCGGCAGGGCCGTACAACTATCAGAATTTTGAAATAGACGGCTATGCGTACTACACAAACAATCCCCCCGCGGGGGCGTTCCGCGGCTTCGGCGTTACGCAGACCTGCTTTGCAATGGAATCCATGCTCAACCGCATGGCGCACAAAATAGGCATAAGCCCGTGGCAAATACGCTACATAAACGCCATCCGCCCGGGGCAGGTATTGCCAAACGGCCAAATTGCGGACGATTCCACCGGCCTTGTTGAAACGCTTGAGGCCGTGAAGGATGCTTACGAGGGCGCAAAATATGCGGGCATTGCCTGCGCCATGAAGAACGCGGGCGTGGGCGTTGGGCTGCCGGATACGGGCAGGGTAAGGCTTAAAATACGCCGCGGCAGGGTGCATATTGAAACCGGAGCAAGCTGCATAGGCCAGGGCTTAGGCACTGTGCTTATGCAATACGTTACGGATGAGCTGAAGCTGCCGCGCGAGGCCGTGGTATACGGCGGCTCTAACAGCCATTCGCCCGATTCCGGCACAACGTCCGGCTCCCGTCAAACGCTTATTACCGGTGAAGCGGCGTTAAGGGCCTGCCAAGGGCTTAAGGCCGACCTTGCGGAGCATAGCCTGAGCGAGCTTGAGGGCAGGGAATATTACGGCGAATACCTTGCCAAGACCGACCCCTTGGGCAGCGATAAGCCCAACCCCGTAAGCCACGTTGCCTACGGCTACGCAACGCAGGTTGCCATACTTGATGAGGAAACCGGCCGCGTGAGCGAGATAGTCGCCGCGCATGACGTCGGCAAGGCCGTGAACCCCCTTTCCGTTGAAGGGCAGATAGAGGGCGGCGTGATAATGAGCTGCGGCTTTGCGCTTACGGAGGATTACCCGCTTGAAAACTGCCGCCCGACGGCAAAATACGGCACGTTAGGGCTGTTCCGTGCGGATAACTGCCCGCGTGTAACGTCGCTTATAATAGAAAAGCCGGGCATAGATAAGGCGCGCGGGGCAATAGGCATAGGCGAAATAACATCCATACCCACTGCCGCCGCCATTGCGGAAGCGTACTACGCGTGCGATAATATAGACCGATATGCGCTGCCCCTTTGCGGTACGCCGTATTCAAAGAAATAAATTTTTACGGGAGATAAAAAATGGAACTGAACCGATACATTGACCACACCCTGCTTAAGGCCGACGCCACGCCCGAGCAGATAGCCAAGCTTTGCGCGGAGGCGAAGGAATACCGCTTCGCGTCCGTGTGCGTAAATTCCTGCTATGTTCCCCTTGCGGCAAAGCTGCTCAGCGGCACGGATACCAAGGTGTGCTGCGTGGTGGGCTTCCCGCTGGGCGCATGCTTAAGCGAAGCCAAGGCCGCGGAGACCCGCCTTGCCGTTGAAGCGGGCGCGGAGGAGGTGGACATGGTGATAAACATCGGCATGGCAAAGGCCGGCGAATGGGACTATGTGCGCAGCGATATTGCCGCCGTGGCAGCCGCGGCGCATCCAAAGGCGATAGTTAAGGTTATAATAGAATGCTGCCTGCTTACGGACGACGAAAAGGTGACGGCATGCCTTGCCGCAAAGGAAGCGGGCGCGGACTTTGTAAAGACCAGCACGGGCTTTTCCACCCACGGCGCAACGGAAGCGGACGTTAAGCTGATGCGCGACACCGTTGGCGCGGACATGGGCGTTAAGGCCGCGGGCGGCATACGCACCTATGCCGACGCCATGAAGATGATAGCCGCGGGCGCGAACCGCCTTGGCGCAAGCGCGGGCATAGCCATAATGAAGGAAGCCGAAAGCCGCTAAGCTCCACCAACAGCAAAAGAGCACCCGAAACGGATGCTCTTTTTGTTTGCAGCTAAATTATGCCTTACTCGTGATGGCAGCAGCCGCAGCCGCAGTCATGCTCGTGCTCATCTTCGCAATCGCAATCATCGTCGCAGCAGCATTCGCCGCTCATGCGCTCTTCAACTATCGCGGTAAGCGCATCGAACTTATCCTCGTCGGCGGGAACGAATTCCTCCATATCGCCGTTTACGACTATCTTCATGATATATACGTCGTGGCCGCAGTCGCACTCCTCATCTTCGCCGTGCTCGCATTCCTCGCTCAGATCCATGAGTACCGCGTACTCCTGGCCTTCGTATTCAAAGTAATCGATAACGTCCAGTTCAAAGTCGTTACCGTCGTCATCGGTAAAGGTTACAAAATCCCTTTCCATTTCTTCCATCGTTAGCTACCGCCTTTCATTGTTTAGGTTAATTGTACAACATAAATCTATTCTGAGCAATACTGTTTACATTATTCATCTTTTGGGTTACGATTAGTACATAATTCATGCGGAGGTACACAATGTTCAAGGCGGTTTGGAGCATAGGCAGGGACGGATTTGAAAAAATAGAATTTCTCAGGCGCGCGGCGGGCGCATGCCCGCAATGCATAAGCGACGGCAAAGATGCCTATGCCGGCCATGTTTACGTTTGCGAGGAAACGGGCGAACCAATAGCCGCGGGGCGCATGTATCCGGACGGCGATGCGCTTATTATAGACCGCATTGCGGTAATGCCGCAGTACGATGCAATGCCCTATGCGGAGCTTGTGCTGAGGATGCTGCTTTTTAAGGCACAGGAGCTGCCGCAGCGAGAAATACGCATAATATGCGACGAAAGCCGCTTTGCATTGGTGCGGCGCTTCGGCTTCATTCAGAGCGGAGCGCACACCTTCACATGCAGCCGCAACGCGATAGTATGGGACAGCGAGTGCAGGCACTGATCCGCCCCGCTTTTTCAAGGCCGATATTCATTTATTTTTAGGTTTACAGCCTACCATAAGCCAGCCTTTTATGTAATTGCAAAAACGGGCAAAAGCATGTCGTTTTTTATAAGTCTCGATTATATTGACATAATCTGCATTTATGTTATAATCGCTCTGGGGAAATAATTTAGCCCCGGAAAATAATTATTTATATCGGAGGATATCGCGGTAATGGCTATCAAGCTTGGCATCAATGGTTTCGGCAGGATCGGCAGGACCGTACTGCGCATCGCGGCAGAAAGGCCGGAGGAATTCGAAATTTGCGGCATCAACCTTCGCAAGGCTGAACCCGAATACATGGTTTATCTTATGAAATACGATTCCGTATTCGGCCGTTTCCCCGGCACCGTGGAGCAAACCGAAAACGGTATAAGCATAAACGGCCGCGAGATAGCCGTTTTCAGCAGCAACGATGTTAAGGAAATACCCTGGGACAGCTGCGGCGCGGAATACATAGTTGAATCCACCGGCGCGTTCAACACCACCGAGCTTGCCTCCGGCCACCTTGCCCACGGCGCAAAGAAGGTTGTGCTCAGCGCCCCCGCAAAGGATAAGGAGACCCCAACCTATGTTATGGGCGTTAATCATTGGGAATACGACCCCAGGTTCAACGTTGTTTCCAACGCCAGCTGCACCACCAACTGCATAGCCCCCCTTACCAAGATTGTTCACGATAACTTCGGCATAGAGCAGGGCCTTATGTCCACCATACACTCCGCCACATCCAAGCAGAAGCCCGTAGACGCCCGCGCCGGCCGCGACTGGCGCACCGGCAGGAGCGTTTTCAATAACATCATCCCCTCCACCACCGGCGCCGCAAAGGCCTGCGCGCTGGTCATGCCCAGCCTTAAGGGCAAGCTTACCGGCATGAGCTTCCGCGTGCCTACCAACGACGTGAGCGTTGTTGACCTTACCGCGCGCCTCAGCCGCCCCACAACTTATAAGGAAATATGCGACGCCGTTGAGGAAGCCAGCCGCACCACCATGAAGGGCATAGTCACCTTCACCCGCGACGAGGTTGTTTCCAGCGACATGCGCGGCGAAAGCCACACCTGCATATTCGATGAAAACGCCGGCATAATGCTGGACGATACTTTCGTTAAGCTGATCGCCTGGTACGACAATGAATGGGGCTACAGCTGCAAGGTGCTCGATCTTATCGCCTACATGGCTCAGCGCGACGCCGAATAAAACCTGAATACATAAGGGCGGCTCCAAAGCCGCTCTTTTTGTACGCAAAAAGGGACGCTGCTGCGTCCCCTTTGTTTATAATGCTATGCGGCTTATATCTTCTCCGCCACGCCGGTGCGCGCGTTGAATTCGTTTATAAGCTTATCCAGATCCTTGGCCTGTTCGTGTATGCCGGTCCAGTAATCACGGTCATACCACTGCGCGTTGAGCTCCTCAACGGTCTTGCCCTGCTGCTCTACCCAAGTATAGTACTTCAGGTTGTGTGCGCGCTTGCGGTCGGCATAGGTCAGCTCCGCCATGTTATCCGTGCGGATACCATGCAGATGCTCGCTGAAGTCGCGCGCGGCGGTGAGCAGAGAATAGTTGCCCTGCTGCTCGTTGAGCTCCTTCACGCGGCTTTCGTACATAACGGCGCTGTCGGTAGCAACGGTGGCAACCACATCGTCGCCCGTAAGCTCATAGTACTTGGCGAACTTTATGCAGCAAAGCACGTTGGCTATGCCGCTTATGCCCAGCAGGGAAAGCTGCTCTATGGTCGCTTCGGGCACGCCTGCTACTTCCCTGAGATACTTATGTCCTTCTTCGCTGTTGAAGAGCCTGAGCAGGTTCTGGCTGTCCTCGTCGTCTATATCTATCACCATATCGGTATTGCGCACGTTATGCACCCAAGGCACATGCTTATCGCCAATGCCCTCTATGCGGTGCCCGCCGAAGCCGTTTTCAAGCAGCGTGGGGCATTGCAGCGCCTCGCCCACGGCAAGCTTGGAATACGGATACTGCTCCTTGAGGTAATCGCCCGCGCTCATCGTGCCCGCGGAGCCGGACGTGAAGCACGCGCCCGCGAAGCGGCTGGTGGGGGTCTTTATGCTTTCGTAAGCCTCGGCTATGGCATGGCCGGTCACCTGATAGTGCCACAGCACGTTGCCCATTTCCTCGAACTGGTTGAATATTATAACGTCCTCCCTTGTGCGCCTGAGCTCCCAGGTCTTGTCGAATATTTCCTTAACGTTGGATTCGCAGCCGGGCGTGGCAATAACTTCGCCGGCGATCTTTGAAAGCCATTCGAAGCGTTCGCGGCTCATTTCCGCGGGGAGTATGGCTATTGAATCGCAGCCGAGCAGCTTTGAATTATATGCGCCGCCGCGGCAATAGTTGCCCGTGGAGGGCCAAACGGCCTTGTTATAAGTCGGGTCGAACTGGCCGGTAACAAGGCGCGGTGCAAGGCAGCCGAAGCTTGCGCCGACCTTATGGCAGCCGGTGGGGAACCACTTGCCGCACATTACTATTATGCGCGCGTCTACGCCGGTAAGCGCGGAGGGAAGCTCAATAAAGTTCACCCCGCCGAAACCGCCGCCCTGCATGGTGGGTTCATTATGCCAGCTTATCCTGAAAAGGTTGAGCGGGTTAACGTCCCACAGGCCGACGTTTTTAAGCGCCTTTTTAACGTTTTCCGGTATGAGGGCCGGGTTCTGCATCTGCGCAAAGGTGGGTATCAATATGTTGCGTTCCTTGGCGCGGTCTATGGCGTGTTGCAGCCGTTCTTCGTGCATGGTAAGGTCTATCATGGTCACTCTCCGCTTTTATAGTATTTTAGGGAATTTCCTATCCCAATTTTATTGCTTTTGCGCCGGATTGTAAACCCTTATGCGCGTTTTGCTCAAAATATTTTTGGCAAACTTAATATTTTTGTTGAATCAGTCCGTCATGGCGCGTATTTCTTCTTCCGTGGGCGGTTTATCCCGCATGCCGAGCGCATAGCGCTTCTGCTCCACGCGGCGGTTCACCCATTCGGATATGAGCGTATACAGCACCGCCATCACCGGCACGCACAGTATTACCCCCGCTATGCCGAAAAGCCCGCCGCCGAGTATTACCGCTATCATCACCCATATTCCCGAAAGGCCCACAGCCCCGCCGACCACGCGCGGGTACACCAAATTGGCCTCCAGCTGCTGCACAACAAGCAACGCTATTATGAACCATACCGTCATCGGCGGATCGGTCACAAGTATTATCAGCGCGCCCACCGCGCCGGAGCACCACGGCCCGATTATCGGCACCATCTGCGTTATGCCCACAATAACGCTTATCAGCAGCGCATAGGGCATGGAAAACAGCCGCATGGCTATGAACGTCATAACGCCGAGAATGGTGCACTCTATTATCATGCCGTAAAAATATTGGTTCAGCGTTTTGTTCGCGCGGGAGCATATATCGAGCATATTCGTGGCGGTCTTGTCGCTGAAAACGGCCACGATAAGCTTTTTGAACTGGAACATCAGCTTTTCCTTGTTATACAGCGCGTATACGCTTATTACCACCGCCAGCAGCAGATCCACCGCGAAGGACACAACGCTGAACGTGAAGCGCAGTATTCCCTCCGCCGCCGTGCTGACGTAGTTTTTCATATGCGTCAATATATCCTGCCCAAAGTCGCGTATTATCTCCTCCGCCTCGGCCGCAAGGTCTATCCTGTCCCATACGGAGGCGGCCCAGGACGTGAGCCCCGCAATATAGCCATCGAACCCGGCGGCAAGCGTTGTTATGCTTTCAGCAGCCTTGGGGATAATCAGCAGCAGCACCGCCGCTATCACCGCGAAAACGAACAGCATCGCAAGCGTAAGGCAAAGGCCGCGCTTTAAGCCGAGTTTCTTTTTATCCCATTTTTTGAACACCCTGTTTTCAAGGAAGCGCATGGGCATGTTTGCCAAAAACGCTATCGCAATGGCGATGAATACGGGCGTAAGCAGCGCAAAGAAGCCCTTTACGGACTTCATTACCGCCGGAAAATGCTCCAGCAGCTCATAAAGCAGTATGCCGAACGCGACGACCGATATGGGCCGCCGTGCGCTGCGCCAAATTATTGCAAGCTTATCTATGCTTTGCTTTTCCGTTTCCCGGTTTTCCTGCGTGTTCTCCCGCGGCTCCGCCTTGGGCTTAGCATCGCTCTTGGTCTTATTGGGCTGTTTTTTCATTCATTATCCTCGCGCCGCAACAACATCGAATTCAACCTCGGGCAGCCGCCTTTGCAGCCGCATCACGAGCGGCTCCTTACCGCTCGGGCGGCCCGCCGCACCCAGCACGATTATGTTCGCATCCTTATCCTTTGCAAAGTCCACCAGCGCGTCCTCAACATCCTCGCTGCGGATTAGCGAAAGCTCCGCGCCCGCTATCTGCGCCGCGGTAAAAAGATACTCTATCGCGTCCGATTCAAACGGCGTGTTCAAAAAATTCCTGCCCGTTTCCACGCAATGCACAACGTGCACGCTGCTGCCCTGCCCCGCGCGCTCAAGCCCGCGGGCGATTAGCTGATCGCAGCTCCTTTGCCCCGTTACGCATACCATTATCACTTTGTTAGCGGCATTATCCTGCGCTGTGTTCTTCATGTCCCTTCACCGCTTCCTTTATCTTATCCGGCAGCTTTGCCTTCCTGAATCCTATCAGTTTTTCTATTGCCTCTTCCGGCGTGACAGCCACGCTGAACAGCTTCAGGCACTCCGTGTGCATAAAGCCCGCCTTGGCAAGCACATCGAACTGGGCCAGCAGATTATTGTAAAACCCATCCTGATTGAATATTACGACAGGCGCGTCAATATAGCCGAGCTGATTGAGCGTAAGCACCTCCATCAGTTCCTCAAGCGTGCCTACGCCGCCCGGCAGCGTTACAAAGCCGCTGCTCAGCCGTTCCATGGTGGCCTTGCGCTCATGCATATCCTTTGTGACTATCATTTCGCTGCAATGCTCAAACGGTATGCCCGGCTGGTTTAGCTTTTCGGGTATAACGCCGACTACCCTGCCGCCCTTTGAATACACCCCGCGCGCGCATGCGCCCATAAGCCCCGTGCGCCCGCCGCCGAATATAAGATCGAACCCCTGCTCCGCAAGGCAGCGGCCGAAGCTTTCCGCCGCGGCTATATATTTATCGTCAATATTGGGCGAGGACGCCGCAAATATGCATATGTCGGCCATTGGTGTATATCCCCCGTATCATCATTATTTCATAACTAAGTATACCATCTAACGGCCAAGTGTTAAAGTATCAAAACTGGGCATTTTTGTGACAGGAGGAAAACCGCGCCACTATTGCGCTCATATCGTCCCGCACGCTTACCCCGCCCGCACGCGCAATAAGGGTGCGCGCCGCGCTCTCCGGCGTGTCCGCGTGCAGCACGGCGTCCTGCATGGCGGCATAAAGCCCGCTGCCGAGCGCATCGCTCAGCCCGTCCGTCATAAGCACCAGCGTATCCCCCGCATTAAGCCGCGTTTTCCTTATGCCCACGCTTGTTTCCTTCAGTATGCCCAGCGGCGGCGCTTCCGCATAAAGCGGGCGTATGCGCCCGTTACGGATAAGGAACGCGGGTGGGGCGCTTTGCTTCAATATTGTCGCTTCCCCCGTTGAAAGGTCTATTCTTATGGCGTCCAGCGTTGCATAAAGCTCGTCCGTGTTTTTTGAATACAGCAGTTCATTTATGCTGCGCACAGCGTCCTCCTCGCCAAAGCCTATGGATATAAGCTCGCCGTACATTGCCACGGCGCATTGGCTTTCCCTGTGCGCGGCAATGCCGGAGCCCATGCCGTCGCTCAATATAAGCAGCAGCTCGTGCCCAACGCGGCGTATGGCCATTGCGTCGCCGTTTGATGGGCTTTTTGCCATTGCCGCCGCGGCGCAGCCCGCCTGCGCGCTTAGATACGCTCTGCGCCCGCCGCTCGGCATACTGATGCGCTCCATGGCATTGCCTATTCCGCCCATATATGCGCTATGCGGTGAATATGCTGCCAGCTCCCGCGCAACCGCTGCCGCATCGCGCAGCTTCAGCCGCGTCATGCTCAGTTCCCTTGTTGCGAACCTGCCCGCGCGGCAAAGGCCGAACGCGCACATAAGCGCCGTGAGCAGCGGTATCACGGCGGCAACCGCCCCGCCGAGCGCCGCGCATATGCCAACCACCGCACAAAGCATTATTACCGCCGCCGTTTCCGCCCGCCTGAGCCGCTTACCCCGAATATATGCCCACAGCGCGCCCCACGCGCGGCACAGCACCGCCGATAGCGGCACAGTCAAAAGCAGCGCGCCCATGCCCAGCATGAAGGCATAGCGGTTATTTGCATGCACAACGCAAAGCGGCACTGCCTGCGCGACAAGCGGCGCTATTATCCGCACGCAAACGGGCGTTTCCTCCCCGCGCGCCTCTTTAAGCACGCCGAACACCATCGCCGCGCCCGCAAGCATTATGCAGGCAAAAACGCTCATTGTGCTTTTTGCATACGCCGCGCCCAGTATTGCCGCAGCCATGGCGTACCCCGGCGTATCCGACCCAAGCCACATTGCCGCGCATGCCGCCGCGGCGAACGGGGAGCAGCCGTACCTGCCCGCGGATGCCATTATAAAGGCGCAGCTTGCTTCTATCCCCCTCCTTGCCCAGTCGCCTTCGTCCCGCGCGGCCAGCATACGCACGGCCATTGCCCTTATTCCGTTCGCTTCCATGGCTTGTCCCTCCCTGCATAAAACAATTACTGCATTTATATTAGCGTAACGGCGGCCTTATTTTTGTAGATTCTCCGCCGTGCTTTTTGGCGAAGTGTGCAGAATGGAGGCAATATGCGGATATTATTACATTATGCATATCCTAAGGGCGATATTCCCGCCGTCCGAAAATAAAAAGCTGACGGGGGGATGCCCGTCAGGTATGTTTTTTATTGCTTTATTTATATATTATGTTCGCCGGGGAGTTTTGATAATTGTTGTTCATTTCAAAATCCGCGCCGTTTTCCACTATTATGCTGCTGCCGTCTTGCGAATAAAGCCCCATGTTGTTCACCGCAAGCCTTGCGCCTTTTTTGACCGTAAGCGTGCTGTTATTACCGACCGACAGCGTGGTGTACAGCCCAAGCTCCATTTCGCCGCCGTCCGCTATTTCAACGTTGCCGAATACCTCCACGCCCACATAAGTTTGGGGGTCAAGCTTCAGCTTCTCGCCCGCGCCTATTGCCATATCGATAAGGCTTATCATGCCCTGCTGGCGCGGATGGTCTTCAAAATAGCCGCATACGGCGTTCATATGCTCCGGCCCATCTATACCCATAAAGCACATGGACGTGATGTACCTGCCCATTATATCGGCAAGCTGCTCATTTGGGAATATTTCGTTTTCTATATAGTCCGCTATGCTTTCATCCGAAATATTGCCGTATAATGTAATATAGATATATTTGACCGCTATATCGTCGAATTTCACCGTTGAGGGGTCGTCGAACTCCACCCTGCCGCGGCGGCTTATGCCGTCGCACAATATTTCCAGCACAGGCCCGTTGCCGAATTCTTCGCCGCGTTCAAGGCGTATTTCAGTATTCTTACCAATACTAAGCGTTCCGCTTAAATATATCTTCTCGAACCTTGTTTTTCCGCCATCGCTTATGGTACTCCTGCCAAGGTTCAGCGTTGCGCCGTCATCTATGCGCACTGTGGAGCCTGTTCCTATGTTTATCTGGCCGTAATTATTAAGACTTATGCCATTTGGCACGGTAAGCGTTGTTAAGAGAGATATCTTTATTTCGATATTCGGCCAGACTATAAGGTCGCGCTCAAGCGTCATATCCTCGGTAAGCTCTATTGTATATACGGTATGCGGATCGTTGCTTGCGCGGCTATATGCTTCGTAAAACTCCGCCTCTGAGCGGGTGGTTATAACGTCCGCCTTCTGAGCATCGGGGTCAAAGTGCATGTTGAGCAATCCGTCCGATACGGCCTTGGCGACCACCTTGGGCGTAACAGTAGGATACGGAACAGCCGTAAGGTCTGTCACGTCTATCGTTGCCTCCGGCGTTGCATCGGCGTTCGCCTCCTGCGCTGGAGTGAGTCCGGCGGTGGCGGGTACATCCGCGTTCGCGCTTGCATCGGCGCTTGCAAAAAGCGTGCAGGCAAGCGCAACACACCCCGCCGCCGCGGCAATGCCCAGCGCCCATGCGCCTATTTGTATATGCTTTTTATATTTTGCCATGCGCAGCGCCGTTTTCATGGCCTTTGCGCTCTGGTATCTGTTCTGCGGCTCAAGCTGAGTACAGCGGGCGGCAACGGCGTTATATGCCTTAGCCCCCTCGCCAAAGCGCGCCATCAAAACGTGCAGCACCGTGCCCGCGGCGTATATATCCGTGCGCGCGTCGCTTTGGTTAAAGCCGTATTGCTCGGGCGCCGCATAGCCGCGCGTGCCAATCTGCTCCGTGTCGCATGGTTTGCCGTCCTTAAACAGCCTTGCCGCACCAAGGTCGATAAGCTTCAATACGCCCCCGTTTGAAATTATAATGTTTTCGGGCTTGATGTCCCTGTGCACAACGCATGGCTGCATTGCGTGCAGCGCGCCCATTGCGGCGCAAAGCTGCTCCATCCATTCCTCCGCCTGCGCAATGGTATATTTACCCTCGTGAACTATATCCTCCAGCGTTTCGCCTTCGATATATGCATAATAGGCAAAGCATTCCCCCTCATATTCTTCGGTTTCATAAACCTTGGGCAGGTTCGCCTGCTCCACGCTTTTCAGCCGCTCATATACCCCCAGCAGCTCTGCGCGCAGCTTTTTCCGCACGGCGACCGTTCCCGTTTCCGCGTCTTTTACCAGCGCAATATCAGGGCCTTTCAGATAGCCAATGGTATCGTAAGATAAAAACATTGATTTTCACCGCCAAATCAGTTATCATTATGTATGGTTATTACAGCTATTATTATAATGTATATAGTGGTGATTTGCAAATGGGTTCTACAACAAAACGGCTTTGCGACGCGCTGCTCAACGCGGACGACATAGATTCTTACTTTGACAACAACGCCGACCGTATAGACATAGGCGTTGACCTGAGCGAATTTTTGGAAGAAAAGCTGAAGGAAAGCGGGCTTACCCGCGCGGAGCTTTTCGCGCGAAGCTCAATAAACCCGTCCTATGGCTATCAGCTTCTTTCCGGCCTGCGCTCTCCCGCGCGGGATACCGCCATTCAGCTTGCATTGGGCCTTGCCCTTGACGTTGACGACACGCAGAGGCTGCTGCGCATGGCAAAGCTTGGCGCGCTTTACCCGCGGGACAGGCGGGACAGCATTATACTTTTCGCCATATCGAACGGCTTCACCCTGCCCCAAACCAACGAACTGCTGTTCTCCCATTCGATGAGCGGATTATCAAAGTAAACAAACTGTAATATTGATGACAAGTCGGGCTTATATGCTGTATAATAGCGTGTAAGCCCTTTTTAGCGGGCATACGAAAGAGTTTGGAGGCGAACTGATTTGAGATATATCAAGCGGCTTTCCCTTGCGCTTGCCGCGGCAATGCTCATCACACTCGTTGGCTGCAACGCGGCCGTCACAAGCCCCGCGCATACGGATGAGGTGCTTGTGGCCGTGCCGGAGCGCACGCATACGCCCGCGCCCGTGCTCACGCCCGAGCCTACGCCAGAGCAGACGGCCGAGCCGGAACCGACCGAGGAGCCCGCGCCCAGCCCCACGCCGGACGACGGACTGCCGTATTATCTTTACGTTGAGAAGGGTTCATTCACCCTGACCATATATGAAAAGGACGAAAACGGCGAATATACCAAGGTATTCAGAACATACCGCATAGCCCACGGCGGCAACAAGACCCCCGCGGGAACCTATACCCTTGGCGGGGAGGAAGCGCGCGAACGCTGGCACGATTTTCCGGACGGCGGCACCGTGCAGTACGCCACCCGCTACGAAGGCAGACTATATATCCACTCCCCGCTTTACGCAACAAGCGACCCCACGCAGATGTGGCCCAAGTATTATAACGGGGACCACGGCATAGGCCTTGAATCAACCGGCGGCTGCCTTAGAATGGTTACGGAAGCGAGCAAGTTCATATACGAAAACTGCCCCGAAGGCACCACGCTTAAAATAGTCAACGGATCGCCCCTTGGCACCACAAGCGAGGATATTCCCAGCCGCAACGGCCTCAGGATAGACCCCACGGATTACGATACGCTCAGGGAAAAGGGCTACATCACGGACTAATTTTATTCCAAAAGGAGGGCGCACCATGAAGCGAACAATGAAATTGGCCACAGCAATGCTATCGCTCCTTTTCGCCGCGCTGTGCATGGGCGGGTGCTTTGCCTCGCCCGATGCCAACACAGCGCCGCCCGTAAGCGTTGTTCCCACGGCGGAACCCACCGCGCAGCCCACGGAGGCTCCCCTTCCCACGCCCACCGCTGAGCCTACGCCCGTTCCAACGCCTACACCAGATCCGGTGTATTACAAATGCCGCGTGAACACGCTCAACTGCCGCAGCAGCGCGGATAAATCGAGCGACGCGAACATAGTTTGCCAAATAGGGTACGAGGACAAAGGCGAATTTTTAGGCACGGAGGGCGAATTTACCCGCCTAAGGCTTGAGGACGGGCGGGAGGTATACTGCTACAGCGATTACCTTGTTGAACAAAGCGTGCAGCTTTACGCCTACCTTGCGTCCGAAACGGCGCAGAAGATAGATATTCCCACGGGGCAGCCCGTGTTTGAGGCGGACGGAGTTACGCCCGTTATGGTGAAGAACGAGCTTGTGGACATGCGGCTGTATCTTCCGGATGCGGTATATGAGCAGCTTTTCGCCACCGAGCGAAACATTACCGGCGCGCCGCTTTACCCGCGCGCAATACCGCTTATGCAGAAGGACACCGTTAAAAAGCTGATGAAGGCTTACGACAGGTTTAAGGCGGACGGATACACGCTTAAGGTGTACGATGCATACCGGCCCATAAGAGTGCAGCGGATACTGTTCAACATTGTAAAAAACAAGCATTGGATAGCCGACCCGAGTACCACCGCCAGCAACCATAACCGCGGCTGCGCAATAGACCTGTCCCTTATAATAGACGAAACGGGAGAGGAGATAGAAACGCCCACCCCCATGCACACGTTCACGGACGAATCCGCCCGCACCTGCAAAACATGGAGCGATACGGCCCGCGCCAACGTGGACTACATTACCGAAGTTATGGCCGAATGCGGCTTTAACCACATAAAGAGCGAATGGTGGCATTTTTCGGACACGGATTCAAAGAAGTTCATGACCACCGATATAGATCTCGGCAGCCTTACAATGCTGCCCAAGCAGGAGGAAACCAACAAATGAAGCTTAAATTTGACCGCAGCTATATACTGATAGCCGCAATAGCGCTGTGCCTCATAATGGCGGCCTGCTCGCCCGGGGGCAGCACGCTTACCGGCGCGTTTACCGACAAGGACCTTGGCATTGCCATAGACGGCAAAACCTATTACCTGAGGGAGGATTCCGCCGCGCTTATAGCCGCACTTGGCGACGGATACGAATACAGCGAAATGGTAAGCTGCGTTTACGACGGCAAGGATAAATCATTTGCCTACGACGGCATAACCGTAAGCACCGTTCCCGTTGACGGCAAGGACGTTACCGAGATGATAACCATTACCGGCGGCGATTACGCCACGCTGCGCGGCATAAAGATAGGTAATACGCTGGGCGAAGTTAAGGCGGCATACGGCGAAAAATGGTTCGACGACGGCTACCTTACCTATTCCATATCCGGCGATGAGACGGACATACATTCCGAACGCATACAGTTTGAATACAGCGGCGACACGGTGACGCGCATATTCATCTATTCCCCCAGCTATTGATAGCATATAGCAGCAGAGCATGGTATTCAGTTCCCCTACATTTATATTCCTGTTCTTCCCCGCGGTGTTCCTTACCTGCCTTTTAACAAGGCGCAGCGTAAAATGGAGCAACGCGGTGCTGCTTATATTCTCATTGCTGTTCTATGCATGGGGAGAGCCGGTATATGTGCTGCTGATGGCGTTCACAACGCTTGTGTGCTACATATGCGCCCGCATGATAGCAAAGGGCAAAAACGTGCGGCTGAGCACGGCTGTTGCCGTAATTTGGGGCATAGGCACGCTTGTTGTGTTCAAATATACCGCCTTCTTGGTGCAGAGCTTCAATTCGCTTACCCATCTTGCCGTTCCGGTGCCGCAAATTGCGCTGCCCGTGGGCATATCGTTCTTCACGTTTCAGGCAATAAGCTATGTGCTGGACGTTAAGCGCGGCGATGCGGAGGCCGCGGCAAGCTATGCGGACGTGCTTTTGTACATTTCGCTTTTCCCGCAGCTTATAGCGGGGCCGATAGTGCGTTACAGCGACGTTGCGGCAGAAATAAAGCAGCGCACCGTTACCACGGAGGACATCGCCGCGGGACTCAGGCGTTTCTGCTTCGGTATGGGCAAAAAGGTGCTTATTGCGAACACGCTTGCCTACACGGCGGATAAGGTTTTTGCCCTGGACAGCGCGGCGATAAACGCGCCCATAGCATGGCTTGGCGCGGTATGCTATTTGATGCAGATATACTTTGACTTTTCCGGTTACAGCGACATGGCCATTGGCCTTGGCCGCGCATTCGGCTTCACATTCCGCGAAAACTTCATGTATCCCTATTGCGCCGCATCCATGCAGGATTTTTGGCGCAGATGGCACATATCCCTTTCCACCTGGTTCAAAGAATATGTTTATATTCCCCTTGGCGGCAACAGGCGCGGCAAGCTCCGCACGGGGCTGAACAAGCTTATCGTTTTCCTGCTGACCGGCCTTTGGCACGGGGCAAGCTGGAACTTTGCCGTATGGGGGCTTTACCACGGGGCGTTCCTTATGGCGGAAAGCTACGGCGCGCTGAAGCCCAATCGCTGGCCCAAGGCGCTCAGGCACATATATACGGTTATCGTCGTAACGGTGGGCTTTGTTATATTCCGCGCGGAAACATTGGGTCAAGCATGGCTGATAATTTCAAAAATGCTCACCGGATGGACGTTTGACGCCGCGCTCGGCGCGCAATTATCGCTGCTTTTAAGCCCGCTTTGCTCCGCAGCGCTTATAGCGTCTGTTTTTGCCTGCATGCCTTACGCAAGCAGTATAGCAAGCTGGTATACGGTAAACCGTCCGCGTTTCGGATATGCCGTATATTTGGCGGCATTCGCGCTGTTCGTTGTATGTATAGCCTGTCTCTCCACGGCAAGCTACAATCCGTTCATTTATTTCAGATTTTAAGGAGGCGGCAAGCATGAAAAAGGGATTTATGATAGCGTTCATCGCCGCCATACTGACAGCGTGCCTGCTGCCCATAGGCGCGAATATATTTGGCTACACCGCCGTAAACCGCGAAAACCGTCCCCTTGCTCGGGAGCCACAGATAGTTGGCCGCGACGGGCTGAACCTTGAATTCCCAAGCGACTTTGACGATTACTGGCAGGATCATTTCGGCTTGAGGGAGGAGCTTGTAACGGCGTTCCACGCGGCCACACTTGCCATATTTAACGATACGCTGAATGAAAAGGTGGTTGCGGGCAAGGACGGTTTTTTGTTTTACAGCGAAACGCTCAACGATTATACCGGCCTTGAGACCATGAGCGATGCAGACATTCTGCGCGCAGCGAACGTTATCCGCCAAATAAGCGAATACGCCGAAGCTAATGGCGCAAAGTTCGTATTCTCCGTAGCCCCGAACAAGAACACGGTTTATCCCGAATATATGCCGAGCCGCATAAAGCGCACATCAGCCGTCTCAAACCACACACGGCTTTATGCCGCGTTGAGCGATGCGGGTGTTGACACGCTGGATTTTGCCGCGCTTTTGACCGAGCATAAGGGCGACGGCCTGCTTTATTATCAGCAGGACACGCACTGGAATCAGCGCGGCGCGCTTATTGCATACAACGCAATAATGAAGCTGATAATGAACGGCGAAGGCTACGAAACCTATTCTGCCGCCGTGCCGCACGACGAAACGGGCTACTATGGCGACCTGCACAACTTTGTTTTGCCGGCGGAAGAATCCACGCTGCCGTATCCCGAATACGGCATAGCGGCGAATTACACGCTTGACGAAGGCGCGCGCATGGAGCGGGACATAAACTTCGGCACAAGGGGCGAAGAAAACGCGGAAAAATCGCTGCTTCTTTACCGCGATTCGTTTGGCGAGGCGCTCATACCGCTGCTTTCCACCAATCTTGGCCGCGCGGTATATTCGCAGGAGTTTCCGTATAACCTTGAGCTGAACGGCGAAAGCTACGGCATGATAATGATAGAGCTTGTTGAGCGGAACATTCCCAATCTTCTCACGGGCGCGCCGCTTATGCAGGCAAGTGAAAAGCAGCTCCCTGCGGATGCGGTAAGCGTAAGCTGCACGGCGAATACGCAGAAGCGCTCCGGCTTTACGCAGCTTTACGGCAGCATAGCAGCATACCCCGCCGCCGAGCGCATATATATTGAGGTTGCCTGCGCGGACGGCGCGGTGCGCATATATGAAGCGTTCCCGGTGAACGATTCAGGCGACGCCGATCCCGCATGGGAGAGCGCATCGGGCTACCTGCTGACACTTCCCGAGGGAATCGAAGGCAAAGTGAGCGGAGCATACATAGGCTGAAAAATCCACAATTTGATATGAATAACAATGCCCCTTTGCACAAAGGCTAACACAAAACCAAAGTGCAAAGGAGCGTTTTATTTATGGATAAAAAGAAGCACGGCCCGCGCAAGGGCTGCGTATACGAGGACATGACAAGCACCGTATCCGGCACGGAGTGCACCGGCCTTATGCCCACCCCGCCGCAGGACGAGGACGAGTACGAGGCTTATCAGGAGCTTTATGGCATGGAGGTGCCGAAGGAGTAGGGGAGGAAGGCTGACTGAGGGGGAACAGTAAAAAGCACAAACCCAAAGGCTCCCTCTTAGAGGAAGCTGAAAATTCGCTGTAAGCGAATTTTCTGAGGGAGTCCAAAAGGCTCCCCGGACGGGGAGCTGTCGCCGCAAGGCGACTGAGGGGTTGAGGGCAAATAGCAAAGCCACGGTTTAACCCCTCCGTCTGCTCGCTTTGCTCGCATCCACCTCCCCTTTCAGAGCAGGCTTAATGTGAGAGTTTGTGCGGCGTGCCAAAAGGCTCCCCGGACGCGGAGCTGTCGCCGTCAGGCGACTGAGGGGTTGAAGTGTGGCAAACCAAAGGTTTGGCTGAGGGGTTAACAATTAGGCAAAGCCGCCTACGCCAGCCCCTCCCCCGCATTCTTTATCAGTTTTCGCTTGGTAACGATATACATGCCTATCAGCACCGCCGTGGTTACCGCCCAGCTTATGGGGTAGGATACGAATATGCTGAAAATTGTATGATATTTCCGGAAAACGGTGGATATCCAGATTATTCTAAGTATGCATGCGCCGAACAGGCAAACTATCATTGGCGAGAAGGATTTGCCCATGCCCCTCAGGGAGCCGGTGAAAACCTCCATATTGCCGCAGATGAAATACAGCGCAACGACTGTTATAAGCCTTTCGCAGCCGTATGCTATAACCTCCGGATCGTCATTATAAAGCCCAAGGAGCTGATTGCGGAACAGCACGGCTATTATGCCCGTTACAAGCCACGCAATGGTTACCAATATGTTGCAGTAAAGGCATATCGGGCCGATACGGTCGTATTTCTTCGCGCCAACGTTTTGGCTGGTGAACGTTACCGTCGCCTGCGAAAAGCTGTTTATGGCAATGTATACGAAGCCTTCCAGATTGCTTGCCGCGGAGCAGCCCGCCATTACCTGGGAGCCGAAGGAATTGACTGAGGACTGTATCAGCACGTTTGAAACGGAGAACAGCGCGCTCTGTATGCCCGCGGGCAGGCCAATCTTTACCATTTCGCCAAGCTTATGACCGTGTATTTTCATTTTAGCGGGGTAAAAATGCACGCTGCCGGGCGTATGCATAAGGCAGTTGACCACCAGCACCGCGGAAAGCACCTCGCTGGCCACGGTTGCGTACGCAACGCCCGCCACGCCCATATCAAAGCATATAACCGTAACAAGGTTCAGCACAACGTTCAGCGCGCCGGATATTATAAGATAATAAAGCGGGCGCTTAGTGTCTCCAACCGCGCGCAGTATGCCCGCGCCGTAGTTATATACCATCAGCGCGGGAAGTCCGGCGAAGTATATCCTTAAATACTGCGCCGCAAGGTCGATAACATCCTCCGGACTGCCCATCCATTCAAGGAAGGTGCGCGCCATGCAGAAGCCGAATATGCCTATCGCAACGCCGGATATTACGCTGAACAGCATTGCGGTATGCACCGTATCGGCCACGGCATCGAAATCCCGCGCGCCGAAGTACCGCGCAACGGTAACGTTTACGCCAAGGCTTATGCCTATGAACAGCGCAACCACCAAGTTGACAAGCGAACCTGTCGAGCCGACCGCAGCCAACGCCTGACTGCCGGCGAACTTGCCCGCAACCACCATATCCGCCGCGTTATAAAGGCATTGCAGCACGCCCATGGCTATAACCGGCAGCGAGTACGTGAGCAGCATCTTAAAAAGCGGCCCGGTGGTCATGTCCATTTCATAGCTTTTATTATTATTTTTCATACTCCTCCTAAGCAGGATAAATCCCGTAACACGGTATTATATCAAAGCGATGCGGAAAAGTGAAGCGGGAGTTTTGAATGATGCAACCAAAAGGCGCCACCGCTCGCGGGGGAGCTGTCGAACGAAGTGAGACTGAGGGGGAATATCTCATGGCACTCCTGCTTCGAGCCATTCCCCTTTCGTCACGGCTTGCGCCGCGACACTTTCC
>ERZ860322.308-NODE-308-length-38149-cov-25.631071_pt1 | contig 38149 bp, 38 predicted proteins | sample MGYA00509979_ERZ860322 | MGnify/ENA primary metagenome ERZ860322 (study PRJEB30046, sample SAMN00715217) | human gut metagenome | study: EMG produced TPA metagenomics assembly of the A metagenome-wide association study of gut microbiota in type 2...
GTGGTCTCCAAAACCACGTGCCGAGGGTTCGAATCCTTCTGCCCCTGCCAAATTTGAAGTCCGCAAACGCCGTAGATACGTCGTTTGCGGACATTTTGCTATATTGTGATGAATTGTGTTACTGTCCGTAAAATATGCTGTTTTTGCCTGATTTTGTGCACTATTTTCAGAAAAGTGTCGTAAAACTGTCGTAGAAAAATATGTTGAAAATGGCTTGTTTCCGTAGAATTATGGACTATGTTATATAGTGTTTCCTAATTTCTCTATTGTTTTTGGGTTTATATGAGGTCATATGATTCAAGGTGCATTATATGTAAATGAGTTTTGGTTTGTAACCGATATATTGAATAAATATAGTAGTATTCTGTTATCTTTGGTTTTCATAAAACACGAAAATAACGTAAATACGTGCCCGCAACTAAAAGTAGCAGGATTCAAGGTCGGATATGTTGAGTTTTTTATCTGTCTGATGTAATCTGAATACATCAAATACAGGGGAACACTCCCTGAAGAAAGAGGTATTACTATGTTACTCAATGAAAAGATCGCCATAATCAGAAAGATGAACAATATGTCCCAGGAAGCCTTCGCAGAGGAACTGGGTGTCAGCAGACAAGCTGTATCGAAGTGGGAGACAGGCAGCTCTGTTCCGGACATTCAGCTTCTGTTAAGAATAGCTGATTTCTATAACATTACTATTGATCAGCTCATAAGAGATGAATTTGATCTGCCTATTTCTCAGGCTGACAGCGAAAGACTTGAAAAAGCTGAAGCTCAGGCGGATCGCTTTGATATTGAAAAATATCTTGGCAAAGTATGTGATGTTTCAATGAACAGCTTTAATTATAGTGTTATCAGAAATGTCAAAATCACTGGTATTTATAAGAATATGGTTTGCTTTGAAAAGAAGGGACGTTACGGTTGGTTCAATTACAACAAATCTCTGGGCATTCTTATCAAAAGGGAAGAGGACTATCAGCCTCACAATATCATTGACTGCCTTGACTGCACAGCTTATGCCAACAAGGGTACTTATTTCGGCGGTATGACCTATGCTTTCAGCAAGGTGGACAAAGTAACAGATGATTTTATCGGCATTCAGACGGGCAAGTTCTATGCTGAGATTTCATGGGATGATATTTCTGTTATTCTTCTAAGAGATAAATACTGATATATCCAAAATTCCCCGGACAATGGGGCAATAGAAAGAAAAATGCTGGCAAATGGCTATATATCGCTATTTGTCAGCATTTTTCGGTTCGGGACAATAGTGGGACAGACTCGGACAATAGGGACATTAGAAATTATGCCGCCTTTTGAGAGAAGAACACAGCAAGGCGTTCAAGCAATGCGCCATGTTCCTCAATGAATGTAATACGCTCCTCTGTGTCGTTATATATGAAGATATCCCGGTAGTACCTGTATAGTTCAAGCTGATGCAGGGACAGCACAAACAGAGGGTGTATGGCGTCCTGTGGTGTCCCGGGAGCATATTTTGTGCGGCAGTCCTCCAGGTATCGGCAGTAGACAGATAAAAGCCTGTATGCACGTTCTTCCTTCTCTTTGCTATTAATCCTGCTGACGTGCGGAGCTGCGCTGGGGTGCGTTCTGTACGTCGGCTTGATGTCATTATGGGTAACGATGCCGAAATCCGCCGCAAGGCGGCGGGCTGCGTCTATGGGTGAGCAGATGAGTATAAGCTGAGCCAGCTTTATAGCGTCCCCATGCATTCCGCAGCTGAAACAGTGGAAATGGTCGCTGTACAGCTTCATACTGGGCGTTCTGTCGGTGTGGGCAGGACAGCTGCACATTCCGTTCCTGACAGTCAGTCCGAAGTGTTCCGCAGCTGTCTTTATATCAGTATGGGATTTTACCTCTTCAAATATGTTCATTGTACTCCTCCTTTGAGACCAGCCACATCGAGGGTGATGTGGCTGGTAATGGGATTATAAGTATTTTCAAAATAATTATTATGCTGATAACTTGTGTATCGTTTGATAGGATACCCCATACTTCCTGGCAAGTGCCGACTTGTTGCAGCCGGGTTCGGACAGACGGTGTCTGATTTCATCTATCTGTTCATCTGTCAGCTTGCGGGGACGACCGCCCTTGTTTGCTGTGGGAAGTTCAAGATCCATAGAGAAGAGGGTAAAGTGGATATATACCTTATCGCCACTGTAATTGTTGCGGGTATCCCCTTGAATGACCGAGAAGCCTCTAGAAGTCATAAGTGCTGTGAATTCATCGGTTTCTTCGGCAGCGGTTGAACGGTTTGCTGTTAAACTGATCTCATAATTCATAGTGATCATCCTTTCATAACTATATTTTAATTATTATCTTTCCATTTCGGAAATATATGGACGGGACTTTTCGGGGGGATCGATCTCATCAAGCTCCTCCTGAACGGATCTGTATATTCCGTATTTGGTATCTATATCATCGGAATATTTATCAAAGCCTGCATCTGAAGTTATTTTTGAACCGAGATTGAGGATAGCTTCTGCGAGTAACCGAGGCTTTCCACTTAGATAGGCGTTGTATTTTTCCTTGTCATCTTTTCCGCAGAAAAGTGTTGCGACTGCAAGGCAGATGTCACGGACAAAGCTGTATGCCTTATCAAGAGCTGTTTTCAGGTTTTCTATTATCCCGGCAGACTTCCTGATCTCGGAATCCTTTTCGGCAATTATAGGCTTGAATTTTTCGGTTATTTCCTGCTCCTTCTTTTCCAGCTCGGTTTTGAGATGTTCTGTATGTATTTCCTCCCGATGCTGTATTTCTGACAGATGCTTTGCTTCGGTGTCGTTGATCTGCTGTTTAAGGTCGGATATTTCAGCGTACAGCATTTTGTTCTGATCGTGTGATCTGTCCAGCTCCTTGTGGAGCGTCATATTTTCATTGGACAGTTCGCTGCCCGAAGACCGCAGAGTATCTATATAAGAATTCATATTATCTATTTTTTTCAGATAATAGCCACACTGATCCTCGGCACGCTTGTCCAGCTCTTCCTCACGCTTTTTGCAGGTGTTCCACCAAGCTTTAGTGTATTCGGCATCACGGGCGTTCTGTTCGGCTGTTTCACGGTTTTTCTGTTCCTGCTGTCTTACTGCTTCTTCACGGCTTGATAACATGATCTCACGGATATCGGCTTTATCGGTGCGTTCGGCAAGCTCTGCCTGCTCCTTGGCTTTTGTCTTCTCCCAGTGAGACTTGTCATCGGCTATCTTCTGAGAGATTTTTGCAGCTTTCTTTTCTGCTTCTGACACGATAGAAAGAGCTTGATTTTCAGCTTTGAAAATACATTTCTCGGATTTATTATAGTTATTATCTGTTTTTTCTGACTTTTCGGCTAACTGCTTATTTACAGCCTCTGCATTTGACATTATTATTGCTGCTTCTTCGGCAGCCTGATTAACTCTGTTAAGCTCAGACCGGCTGATAATAACCTTATCGTCTTTTATGATCGTTTTAACAATCTGCGGAAGCTCCGTCACCGGAACAGGCGTGACCTTGAATTCTTTCAGATTAGCGCTTTTCATACGGAGCTGTTTTATGGTCTGATTTCCTAAAGCGGTGGCATCGTTCTGAATACCTATATCTCTTCCGAACACTGCTGTCATGTGTTTTGTCAGGTCGGGATGGAATGTGTTCAGATCTTTTCGGGTGATACACTCCTTTGCGGAGAGCTTCGGTATTCCCTTTTTCTTGTCAATTACAACGGGGACGAAAGCGTAGTGTATGTGAGGTGAGGTTTCGTCCATGTGGACGTATGCGGAGATCACATTTTCTTTTCCGTAGCGTCCATTCAGGAATTTATAGGTTTCGTTAAAGAACAGCGGCAGTTCTTCGGGAGTAAGTTCCTTTGGAGCGGTGACTATCCAGTCGCACATTACATTTACATCGGCTCTTTTCATAACCTTTATTTCGCTTAATCTCTTGTGGAGAAAGTCAAGCTGCGGAAGAGGTTGGTCAATTTCTGCAAGGTTATGGTTGAGAACGGTGCGGCTTTCGTCAATCAGGCTTGTACTGCTTGAATGTGTTCTGTCATAATGTGCTAGCATATGTCCTGTTGCGGCGGCGGTATATTTTTCAACATGAGCCATAGCATATCTCCTTTCTGTTGATAAATCGGGTAAATTCGGAGTGAACGGGGGCAGGAACGTCCAACCAAATCGCATCTGGTGGAGCAAGTTATACCAAAATTCCGGGACGGTGGAAATCGCTGCGGGCGATCTCCACCTGAATTTTGGTTAACTTGCTCTCAGACGCCGAGGGCTTCCGATATTTCTTTCGGAAATATCGTATTGGAGGAACGGCTCCGATACACATAGAATGCAGGGCATCAGTACAGATCCTCCAGCTGGCGGACTGCCTTCTTTTTCTGCTTCTCTATGGTATGATAATATATACGCATCGTCGTTCCTACATCGGAGTGGCCAAGCAGCTCCGACACTACCTTTATATCCACACCCTTGAGAATAAGGGCGGTGGCGAAGGTGTGACGCAGAGAGTGGATTATATCGTCCACGTCCTTGATATAGCACCTGTCGAGAATACTGCGGAAATACTTGTGCATATTGTGCGGTGACACGATGGTGTGGTTTTCCGTTGCGATGACACGCTCATCATCTCCGATGATCTCCTTCAGCTGCTCCAGAGCCTCAACAGCCTTGCTGTTCAGATCAATGTAGCGGATAGACCTTCTGGTCTTGGGTGTTTCCTGTTCGGCAATTATATATCCGTCTGTCTCGCTGTTTGTTCTGTTCTTGTGTTCGGATACATTTCCGTGAATGTAGATGGTTCTGTTTTCAAGATCGACGTCCTTCCACTTGAGATAAAGTGCTTCTCCGAGCCTCATTCCCGTATTGAGAATGAGAAGGAATGCATACCCGTAGCGGTTGGCAATATTGCCGTTCTTATATGTACGCTTACATTCCTCAACGATTGCATTGATCTCGTTTTCAGTATATGAGCGTACCTCCTTTGCTGGCATTGACACAGACACTGCTGTGGGAAGTGATACGGCGAGTGCAGGGTTTCTGAGAATTTCGTTTCTTGCAACTCCGAGATTCAGACAGGAGTTAAGGTTGTTGTATGCCTTCTTAACTGTTGAACGGGAATGTGTCTTTGCAATTTCATTCAGCATATGCTGAATATCATCGGAGGTAAGTGCCTGTATCTGCAGATCTCCGATATAGGGGTAGATCTGATACTTACAGGACTGTTCAACCCGATCGAAGCTGGCAGGCTTCAGCTCGTTGATCTTTACGGTGTAGAGCCAGTGATCCATATAGTCCTTAACGCTCATTCTGCATACGCTGGACATATCATATTTAGCGGACATTTCACGAAGCTCCTTCGCCTTTCTGCGGGCTTCTGCTTCTGTTGCTCCGTATACCGAGAGGCGTTTGCCGCCTCCCACGGAAACCTTGATCTCAAAGCGATTGTCTGTTCTTTTTGACATTTTAGCCATTGTTTTTTTCTCCTTATAAAATGAATGTACGGCCTGCGTACTTGTCGCACCAACTCTCAAAACGCTTGACGTCCACACGGAGTGAGCCGCCGATCTTTATGGCGGGAAAGGTTGACGAATTGAAGAGCTTGTAAACCTGTGTTCTGCCCAGATGGAGAATGTTCATAACATCCTGGGGAGTGTAAAAATCTGTGGGGTACTTCTTTGTATTTTCCATGTTTGTTTATCCTTTCTAAAGTTCAGAATTAGTTTGTAAGTGGTATATTTTCGGCTTCGGGTAAAAGCAGATAAGGATTTATATCGTATATTTCCTTTCTGTTGTTGCTCTTACGGGTATCATCCGCAGGTGATACCAATCTGAGATAATCATTCTGCATAAGCTGTTCAATGGCATTTACGATCTGTTCCTGAGAGTAGTTTTTTCCGACTGTTCTTTTTATATCTCTCAGGGATATTCTTGTAATGCTGTCCCTTCGGGCTTTCTGCAGGATCTTCTGAATGAATATCTTTGCGGTGCTGTCATAATTATCCGCACCCACCGCAGCGAGATACTGCTGTCCGTAATACTTTGCGATCTCTATGGCGTTCTGCATTGTTTCTCCCGAAACGCAGAGCTTATGATTTTCGTCTGCATAATGCAGCAGTCCCGCTATTCGCAGTATCTTGCCGGGAAGCTTTCCGAAATAATCACGATGATATTCAAGCATTCCTCCGTCAGCCATCTGCATTTCTATGGTTTCGGAAAAGCTTCGGAAGATCTCGGCTGCATCGCTGTAAAGGTCAAGTATTGGATTGTCGGGTCGGAAGGACAGAAGTCTGTATATCAGCTTGCGGTATGCTTCACGTATTCTTATGCCCTCCGCCGGTTCATCAACAATAAGTGAGCGATGACCGACCATGCTCATGGGCTGTGTTATCAGAAATCGCTGGACAAGTCCCTTTCCCGTAAAATCATTGTTGTTCATCACATCATTCAGTACCTTTGGCTGTACGCATATCCCTATGGTAAGGAGCGGGTGCTCAAGAGCTGTGGAGCCGCATTTGCGGTCAACCTGTGTGGGAGTTCCGTCATAGCCGGAAAGATAGATGTTAAGATTGCTTGCGCCACTTTTGCTGTACATTCCCGACATCACACTGAACTGTCCTCCCTCGTCTGACATGATAGCCATATGGTCACCGTTGGCAGCCATATTATCAACCAGCGATTCGGCTGTAGTATCGGAGGTTATAAGCTTTAATGGAAGCTTTGGTGTGAGTGAATCAAGCTTACGCTGTATTTCGTTTACCTTTGCAATGCTCTCTTCCTTCGTGATAGCCCTTTCAAGCTGGTTTTCAAGTATCCTGCGCTCGTGTATGTATTCCATTATTTCGTCATGGTGGTTATTGTTGTAGTCGGTCATAAACGCATATACCGGTGAGGTCAGTGCTTTATAAACGGGTGTCTTGCGTTCTCCCGGAGCAGCCGATATCATTACATACAGATTAAGCTCTTCATTGTAGAATGAACTGAAGCTGATTTTTGCTTTACCCTGCAGGCAGAGCGATAATACTGCAAGCGCTACTGAAGCGGGCATTTCTGGGGCTACCTGTACTGTTTCGGATATGAGGCTTGTCATGTCCCTTATTACCGGAGGCAATGCATACAAAGGGAACGGAACAGGCTCCTTGTTCTGTTTTAGCGGGGTCGGATAGGATACATTGTCGGGAATTACCGTGTAATCCTTGTTTTCTGTCATGCTGTAATCTCCTTTCTTTTCTCAGGCAGATATTCTTTTCTTTTTATGTGTTATTTGCCTGTATTGTGATGCAACGTTCTGTTGTGGGCTGCTTGTGCTTGACAAACACAAAACAATATGATATACTGTAAAAAGTAGCAATTATCTGGTTAATAATTGTAATTATAGTGTGTTGTTGTGTATTGTGATGATAAGATTATACACTACAATATGCTACAATGTCAATAGAAATCGGAGAAAATATTTTATAATTATCTGAATTTGTAGTTGTTGCACTAATATGAATGGAGATATTTGTATGTTTTGGCAGAATTATAACGATATTTGTGAGAGTAACGGTGTCAGACCACGAAAGGTTGCAGCGGAGCTTGGAATTGCAGATGCAACAGTAACGAGATGGAAGAACGGCAGCATTCCGAACAGAAGCACCTTAGAGAAGATTGCGGACAGATTTGATGTAACGGTGGAATTTCTGCTTGATAATGAAAATATTTCCGTTGATATTAAGGAAAAGCGAAGCACGTTCAGGAAGCTTACATCTCTTCCTCAGAGATGGGCAAGCATTCACAACGGTCAGGATATTGATAAGCATTTCCTGGCTGATATATCGGAGTTTGTAAATGTTGACTGGTATTTTCTGCGTGATGACAGTCAGGTCACCTATGAGCCTGAAAAGAAGGTGTATAAGCCCGGTGATGATATTAAGGGTATTGATGAGGACAAGCTCATCAAAGCGTCGGCATATAAGCGTTACTGCCTTGAAAACACAGAAATTCTCCATTCTATACTTGATATAATGGACGATTGTGCAGATTCGCCCGAATATCAGAAGCTGCAGATCCAGCTGTCCCGTATTGTCCTGTCACATCTGGCTGATAAGGGGATTGGGCAGGAGCAGCTCTTATCATATAATGCACTTTCCTCATATAAAATAGATTTTTTGTATTCAGGCAAGGAGAAGCTTGATCCTACATTCAATTACGGGTTGAATTACTCCGATCTGTCGGTAATTCACAGAAAAACAAAACTCAGCTACCTTTATATGTTCACAGGCATAGAGGAAAGCTATGGTGAACTGGTAGCTGAGTTGTGTGGGGATTGATATTTTTCTGTCACAACCGGCATTGACTGTCACTCTGCTGGCATAGCATGAAATGGCTATGTATGTTGGATTTATGGCGAATATGGTTTCGACTGTCGAACTGGCATGGACGTTATGTTATTTTTTTTGCTGTCCTAAAATTTACACAGATCATGTGATATTATAAATATGGGTCAATACTAATAATATCATTTTGATAATCTGGGAGGCTCATATGAGTAAATATAAAGAAAATAAACCTCAGGCAGCAGTGCTTATGAATTCCATGCGTTCTATGGGATATACTTTTGAAAGTGCAGTTGCTGATGTTATAGATAATAGTATCAGTGCTCACGCATCGGAAGTAATAATCAGATTTCCGGTTGATCCATCTGAGTGTTTTGTAGCTATCTGTGATAACGGAGACGGAATGTCGGAAGAAGAACTGTTTGATGCAATGAAATATGGCAGTGAACAGAAATCCGATAACCGTATGGCAGATGACCTCGGAAGATTCGGTCTTGGTCTGAAATCAGCTTCTCTTTCCCAATGCCGCAGATTATCTGTTGCAAGTAAAAAAGATGGCAGAATATCAGCATACATCTGGGATATGGATGTTGTAATAAAAAACAGAAGCTGGGATATGATTGAGTGTTCTGAGAAGCAGATAAAATCCTTAAAATATATTTCTTATCTTGATGATAAAGATAACGGAACTGTTGTTATTTGGGAAGAATTTGATGTCATAAGAAAAAACAGCGGAGATGTTTACGCTGAACTGAGTGTACTGGCAGAGAGCGTTTCTGAATATCTGTCTCTGATTTTTCACAGATTCCTAAATAAAGACAGCAAGAGCAGACTGAGAATCAAAGTAAATAACTATGAACTTAAAGGTAAAGATCCTTTTCTTGAGAATCATAAAAAAACTACAATAAGACGCAGAATTGAACTGCCGGTTATGGATTCACAGGGAATTGAGCGTATTGTTATTGCACAGCCATTCGTTCTTCCGTTCCAGAAGGATCTGACAGACGAAGATAAGAAACTGTCCGGCGGCCTTGAAAACTATCGGTCAAGCCAGGGATACTACATATACCGAAATGAGCGTCTTATTGTATGGGGAACGTGGTTCAACAGACGCAAGGACGAGCTTACAAAGTATGCACGTATCAGAGTGGATATTCCTAATACGCTCGATGATATATGGAGCATAGATATAAAGAAGCAGAATGCGAAGATTCCGAAATCAATCAGAAAAAGGCTTACAAGAGCTGTTGACGAGGCTATGAACGTTGCTGTCAGGGCGCAGAAATACCGTGGACGTGTTGATAATGCTGATGATAGCATTGATTATATATGGGATCGTATCAAAGAGCGCGGTGATAATTTCACATACAGAATTAACCGCAATGCACGTGTTTTTGATCTGATCAGAAACAAGGTTGACGAAAGCGTATGGAATCAGATTGATATGGTGCTGGAAGAGATAGAGCAGAGTGTACCATTCCAGCAGATATATGTTGATAAATCGCAGAACTCAATAAATGAGGAACCGGCAGACAAGGACGAGCGTCTTGCAGAGCTTGAAGAAAAAGCTGAAATTCTCATCAGGCAGGCAGTGTCATCAGGTAATAATGACAGGGCGACTGTAATATCGTTATTGTTCGGTGCGGAGCCGTTCTGTCAGTACCCGGAATTAAAAAATAAGTTATTGGAGAAATGATTATGGAAAAAGCAGATATGCTCAGAGTAGCGGAACTCACCAGATTTGTATCCAATTTTATTGATGCAAGCGGAAAAAGAGACAGCCTTGATGAAGAAACTATCCGTGATTGTATTGATAAATCTATATTATTTTTAGGTAAATCTTATACAGATGAAGAAAAAGCAGCTACACTCCGTGATATTACATATAAGTATCAGGTTTATACTCCGCCCGGACAGAGTATTGTTGCTGACTATGAACAGGGAAAGTGGTACGATGACCGCAAATCCGAGATAGAGCCTTTTTTCTGGTCAAGGTACCGCAATTATCTGATAGATGAGAAGCACTTCAGCCCAAGTGTTGTGTCAATTCTTGGTGACGATACACTTGATAATAAACTGATGAACTATATTCTTGACCCGGAAACTAAAACAACGCAGCCATTGCTCAGAAGAGGTCTGATTATAGGTGATGTTCAGTCAGGTAAGACATCAACATATATAGGCTTTGTCTGCAAGGCTGCTGATGCTGGATATAAGGTGTTTATCCTACTGACAGGCGTAATTGAGTCACTGCGTAAACAGACTCAGGAACGTGTTGAGGAGGGCTTTATCGGGGTTGATCTGTCTTCAGATGCGACAGGAGGAAAAAGAGTAGGTGTCGGTCTTGACAACAAGGAGATAAAGGCAATGGCTCTTACCTCACGAAAAACAGATTTTACCGGTAATAATGATAAAAACGTTATTTCTCTTCTCAACAGTAATAACGCAGTTGTATTTGTTATCAAGAAGAATACAACGTCACTCACCAAACTTAAGAACTGGCTTGTTACTCTTAATGCAGATCCTGTTACGAAAAAGATAAACCTTCCTATGTTGCTTATAGATGATGAAGCTGATAATGCTTCAATAAATACAAGCAGGGACAAGGAAGATCCTACGAAGATAAACAGGCTTATACGAGAGCTGGCGAATGTATTTACAAAGTCGAATTATGTAGGTTTCACTGCTACGCCTTTTGCAAATGTGTTCATAGATCCGGAAACAACAGAAAAGATGGAAACACAGGATCTGTTCCCGGAAGATTTTATTGTGGCGCTTCCAACACCAAGTAATTATATTGGTGCGGAGAAGATATTTGAAAAGGGTGGAGAGTATCATTCGCAGCTCATTTATATAAATGATGCAGGTCGCGAGGAGGCAGACGGATTTCCGTTCTATTTCCTGCATAAAAAGGACTGGCATGACAAGCTACCTGAAAGTCTTACAGATGCTATATATACTTTCTACCTTGCCAATGCAATCCGTGATCTGCGTGGAGATAGCAGACAGCATCGTTCAATGCTGATAAACATTTCCAGATTTGTCAAGGTTCAGAAATATATCAAGGAAGAGGTTGAAGAGATTCATGCTGCAGCCTATCGTGCAGTTAAATTCAATCTCAGCAAGGATTTTAATGAATCTATGAAAGATCCGATATTAAAGCTGATTTATGATAACTGGGAAAATCAATACGCAGATGCCGGTGCCAGCTGGGACGAGATTGCCGGAGTGCTTTTCTCCTCGATTGAAAACATACAGATAAGAGTTGTAAACAGTTCAAAGTCTGCTGAAAAGCTGGAATACCCTAAGAATGAATCACTGAGGGTTATTGCAATCGGAGGTCTTGCACTTTCACGAGGCCTTACGCTTGAAGGTCTTGTAATCAGCTATTTCTATCGTAATACCAGCACCTATGATGTGCTTATGCAGATGGGCAGATGGTTCGGTTACAGAAAGGGTTACGAAGATCTTTTCAGGATATGGACGCATAAAGCATCTGCTGAATGGTATGCAGAGATTTCTGAGGCTACACGGGCTCTGAAAGATGATATGCAGATTATGAGGGAAAATGAGCTGAAGCCTAAGGATTTTGGTATCAGAGTAAGGAATAATTCAGCTGAGCTTAGTATTACTGCATATAACAAGATGAGAAACGCAACTGATGAGTATGAAATGTCAAGTTATTTCGGTGGCTTTATTGATACACCGTATCTTATGCTCAATACTGATGCACATAAGAGTAATTTCAGTTCCGTTAAGCAGCTCGTTGATGATTGTATTGCTTCCGGAATGTCATTTGACAGAGAAAATCCCGCAACAGGTAAAGGCAGGTATATTATCCGTGATATTCCAAAGTACAGTATTATTGAATTCCTTAAGAAACTTAAAATATCACGTTTCAGTTCAAAATTTGATATAAAGCAGATATGTACATCCCTTGCAGGCTGCAATGATAGTTCCATTGATTATTTTGATGTTGCATTTATTGAAGGAAAAACACAGTCTGATGATAATCTGAAGGTAGAAATCGGCGGAAAGCAGATCTGTACTGTTCTGAGAAATTTCTGTAAGCTGGATTCCCAGACAGACAGACTGGGTGTAGGTCGGAGAGGAAAACTGACCGGAACGTCTGACGGAAAAGCCGGTATAATTGATTTCAATGGCAGAAAAGCAGATGAAATAATTCAGGGTGCTATGGATGATTTCTGTGCATTGTATAAAAAAGAAAATAATGGTGAGGAATTTGACAGAAGCAGAAGCTTTCCGTCTGACACATGGTTCCGTTTTGTAAAGGATCGTAAGCCTGTTATTCTTATCTATCTTATCGAAATAGGAGTGGATCCCGATGATTCCACCCAGAAGAAGCAGATTGATGAATTCAGAAGTAAAATGGGAGATGTTCCGGCTGTCGGATTTGCAATGGGACTTCCCAGAAATGATACTCAGATGGCTATCGGTTCCACAAGATACAAGGCAAATAAGGTATATAACTGGTTTGAGCGTGATGAAATAATGGCGGAAGGTGAGGAAGAATGGGAGTAAAAGATGAATTCCCCCGTTTCACAAAGCCAAATTACTATTCAAGAATAGATAATAACCATATTCTTGAAATTCATATCGGACTTGATGAGAAGGGGCATCAGTCAATCGAGCTGCGTCATAACAACAAACAGCACAAGCTTAAAGGTACAGATGCTATTGAAATAAGTCAGTATTCCCGACCTGATTATAATACGCTCCGCTTCTCCCTTGCAGATGATGAAGTCAGCAGCCTGTTTTATATGTTCTGTGATGATATGATTGAACATACACGTGAGCTGAAAGATAAATCTGACGGATATACTGCTGTTGTAAACCGATATCATCTGTGGAAAAGAATGTTTCTTAACAATAAGAATCAGTGTCTTCCTGAGTCAGAGATTATGGGACTGATAGGAGAGTTGCTTTATCTCAGCGGTCCTCTTGCCGAACGTATCGGAATTCATGATGCTTTATACAGCTGGAGTGGTCAGGAACTCACACACAAGGATTTTTCCTTTGAAGATAACTGGGTTGAAGTAAAAACAATATCAAGAGGAAAATCAAGCGTTAAAATATCTTCAATGGAACAGCTTGAAAGCGACACTGATGGAGAACTTGCAGTATTTTCACTGGAGAAAATGAGTGAAAACTATTCCGGTATAACGCTTAATAATCTTGTTACCCGTATAAAGAACAGTTTTACTGATATTTCCGATGAAACAAAATTCATGGCTCAGCTTGCAATGAACGGTTTTGCAATTAACGATTATTATGATTACTTTGTCTATGAGCAGAGTGATTTCCGACGTTATAAAGTTACAGAGGGATTTCCACGGATCACACCGGATGATATGCCTGAAGCAATTACAAAAGTTTCGTATGAGATCTCACTTACAGAATTGTCAGAATATGAGATAAAATAACTGAAAGGACTGTTATTATGGATTACGCTGAATATAGGAGCGACCTGCTTAACAACCTGAGAAATGATGCCCAGATAAACGGAACAGATACTGAAGATGAGTTTATAAGACATGCTTTTGATGTTCTCAGCGATTTTGATGAGGTATCAGATCCACAGCTTGTTAATATGTGGGATAAAACTGTCGGTGGTAATCGTAAAATCAGATTGAATGGTTATGCTTTTGATGAAGCTGATAACAGTCTGATACTGTTTATTTCAGATTTTCAGGATTCACTTACGCCGGATAATCTGACTATGAGCCGTGTTGATGAGTTATACTGGAGACTATATTATTATCTTGATGAAGTATGCAATGGTAAAATAGAAGAATATTTTGATGAGTCCGATCCGGACGGAATACTGAAACTGTCACGGCTTATCAGAAAGCGCATTAACGGCACAGAAACAGAGGAACCGTTTCTGAAGATACGATTCTTTATTCTGACCAATAAGGAACTTGACAAAAAACTTCTTGATGCCAATCTGCTTGAAACAACGGTTCGCAGTTCAAAATCAAAATCCAGGAGAACAGTCAAGTCAACTAAAAAAATAAAGAAGCCCGATTTTGAAGGAGTACCGCTTGAAATTAATTTATGGTACCTGGAAAGATTTTATGAGATGGAAAGCTCCAATTCGGATGATCCTATATATATTGATATTCTGGCAGATTATGATAATCTTGGATACAAGGGTATTCCATGCATAAAGGGTAATATCGGTGATAATCTCGATTATGAGGCATATATAGCTATTATTCCCGGAAAGCTGCTTGCACAGATCTATATTGACTATGGAAGTAAGGTGCTTGAAGGAAATGTACGTGCTTTTCTTGGGACAAAAAGCAGCAAAGGGGTAAACAGCGGAATAAAGAAAACTATCAATAATGATGGGAAGAATTTCTTTACATACAATAATGGTATAGCAACAACAGCATCTGACGTTACTGTTGAAACTATTGACGGTGAACAGTATATAACTAACATAACAGATCTTCAGATAATAAATGGTGGTCAGACTACGGCAACACTGGCAGAAGCTGTTATCAGAAAGACTAATGAAAACCTTGAGGGGATTTTCGTACCTATGAAGCTGACTGTTATCAGGGACAGAGAGACAGAACTTGAAGATGGTACAAGATTCTATGATAAAATGGTTTCTGATATTGCCAGATATGCAAATAGTCAGAATAAAGTTACTGCTGCGGATTTCTTTTCCAATGATCCGTTCCATATCCGTATGGAGAAAATGTCTAAGCGTTATCTTGCTCCTCCCGTAAAATATAATGTTCCCACAGGCTGGTATTATGAGCGTTCACGTAAGAAGTATGAGCAAGAAGAGATGAAGCTGTCTGCAGCTGATAAAAAGAAATTTGAAATCAAGTTTCCGAAAAAACAGAAGATCACTAAGGAAGATCTGGGTAAATATATCACAACTGTTGACAGCTGCCGTCCTGATATTGTGTCAAGGGGTAAGAACTGGGTTATTAAACAGTTCGGAGAAACTATCAGGAATGAATATAACAAGGATAAGGCTGCTTTTAACGAATTCTACTTCCATAAGTGCATTGCCTATGCTATAATATATATAACTGTTGATAATTATCTTGAAGAAAATAAGAGCAGTATAAGAAAACCTACTGATTTCTGGTATAAGGCAGGAGGTTACAAAGGTAATATTGTTCCTTACTCCATATCAAAGATAATAACATCAATTCCCGAAGGCTATACTCTTGACTGGGAGAGAATCTGGCGTAATCAGTCTGTTTCGCCTGCTTTCATGGCTGAAATAGAGCGGATTACAAAGCTGACAAATGATTATATCTGCGACAGTCATGGTGTAATTGTAACAGAATACTGTAAAAAGGAATCCACATGGAATAATTTCAGGGACAATTATAAATATGATCTGTCAATAGAATTCATAAGAGAACTGGTGTCAGAATCGTCTGTTGAGTCACAGGAGAAGGCTGCCCGGAAAGAAGAAAAGTCAAATGAAGAATACGGTCAGATCATGCAGATGATTTCTCTTGGTACTGCTTACTGGACTAAGGTCAGAGCAGAGGCAAAATCAAGACATATGCTGTCATATCAGGAAAAGACTAATCTTGATAAAATGATAGCAATGGTAACCAAAGGTGCTATACCGTACTCACCTTCAGGCAGGCTGCCGAGAATTACCATTGAAATAATAAATACTGCTAAGTCGGTTGTTGAAAAATTAGAAACGGAAGGTATTCAGGTATAAAATGGAGCGTGAATATAAAGTTGTCGAACTGTTCAGTGGTATTGGCAGCCAGGCAAAAGCATTACAGAATATTGATATGAAAATCAATGTACAGGGTACCTGTGAATGGGATTACCATGCTTTTGTTGCATATGATGCCATACATAATTCTCCTGAACTGACACCCGAAGTTGAAGCAATGACTAAAGCTGAAATCCTTGAGAAACTTAAAAAATATACTATAAGCAGCGACGGAAAGACAGCAATGACTTTCTCTATTCTTAAAACATATACAGAGGATTCCCTGAAAAGAATGTATCAGGCAATAATCAGAAGCCATAATTTTGTTGATATTACATCACTTACAGGTGATAAACTTCCTAAAAATATTGATATACTTACATATTCGTTTCCCTGTCAGGATCTTTCAAATGTCGGAGCTTTTCATGGATATAATAAGGGTATTGATAAGGATTCAGGCAGCAGGTCGAGCCTGTTATGGCAGGTGGGCAGAATTCTTCAGGAACTGAAAGACAGTAACAGAAGATTGCCACGGTTTCTACTTATGGAGAATGTACCGACATTATTATCCAAGCGGCACTGTGGAAATTTTTCAATGTGGAAGGATGATCTTGAGAAACTGGGATATGTGAATATTCATTATGAAGTAAATGCTCATGATTTCGGACTTCCTCAGAACAGACCACGCCTTCTTATGCTTAGTGTCTTTGTTGGAAAAAATAAAAAGAAACGCAGAAAAATACTGGAACACTTTTATAACAGACCTACAAGCGATGATATTGTAAAGGATTATGTTGAATCAGATTATTATCACAATATTCAGATGAGGAACCTTTTCAGAATTGATTATTCAGACAAGAAGTTATTGGATGAAGCAATTGAATGTACTCCTAACGATACACCGTCAAGACAGAAAATATGGGAAGAAAATCCTCAGCTTGTTCTTCAGAATAATGTCATAAATCCAGCTTATGATATGATCCGAACGATTACTACCAAACAGGATCGTAATCCAAATTCCGGAAATATCTACATTAACACAGGAATACCTGGAAAAAGTCACTTCAGATACCTTACTCCAAGAGAATGTCTGTTATTTATGGGATTTGAAGATAAGGATTACGACAATATAAAGAAGTACAATACGGAAATACATAAGGGATCAGATATGTTTCCAAGAGATAAAATAATACGCATGGCGGGTAACAGTATCCCTGTAAAGTTACTTGAGGGGATTTTTCTACAGATAAAGATTATTGATGAGCAGGTGTTCGGTGATGGATGTTCACAGTAAAGAAGTGCGAAGCTATAACATGTCGTGCATCAAGGGAAAGAATACCAAACCAGAGGAAATAGTAAGGAAATATCTGTTTTCTAAAGGCTTTCGTTATCGTAAGAACGATAAGAGGTATCCTGGTACACCGGATATAGTACTTCCAAAGTACAAAACAGTAATCTTTGTTAATGGGTGCTTCTGGCATGGGCATGAAGGATGTAAATATTATGTTGTTCCAAAGTCGAATACTGAATTCTGGTTAAAAAAGATAAATACAAATAAACAAAGAGATAATCGGATAATTGAGGAATTAAGAACTCTTGGGTGGCGGGTTGTTATAATATGGGAATGTCAATTGAAAAATGATGTTATCAACAAGACTATGGAAAATTTGATTAATGTAATTCAAAATGAAAAATTATAATATAGAAGAAGAGAGATAATTCAAAATGAAAAACAGTAGTTTTCCTAAGTATAATTCAAAATTGGTTGTTTTAATACCTATAATAATTGATTTATATGCAATAATAGCACATTGTATTTTTCCATATGTTGTTTCCAATAAAATACTGTTACAAATTTTGATTGGTGTTTGGATTCCAACGTGGATTGTTTATGCTATTGAATTTGTATATACTATTATTCCTTTATTGAGAATTAGTGGTAGACGAATAATTGATAAAACAAAGTATTTTTTGCTGTATGTATTGATTATTGTTGGATCAGTCGTTATTCCAACATCTATAAAAGGAAACGAAGAAATAGATGTAAATACAAGAATAACATTATATGGAGCTCTAATTACATTTTGGGGAACTTTTTCATTGGGGTATATTACGTTAATTAGAGATAAAAGAAGAGAAGAAAATCAAATGAAGGAAAATATTATTAAGCTGCGTGATACAATTCAAGACGTGTTATATGATATTAAAGCTCCCAAAAAACAGACGATAAATTATGATGAAGGATGGAGTTCTTATTATTCTTCATTCAGGGAATATACTGGAATAAAAGATGAGTCAATAAAAGATTCATTAAGGGAATTGTTTCGTACAGTAGATAATATTAATTTGCATGAGAAATCAGATGAAAAAATGAATATTTGGAACCGGTTTTTATATAATCAAGACACAAGTATTCAAAATTATAATTTTTGGGATGCCTATATGATCATATCCACTTATCCATATGAGGGGGTTGGTCAAGTAATGATTACTACTCCATGGATAGACAAAGCTGGAACAAATAAAATTATTGAACAGTATAAAAATGATTACTATGCTATTATTGAAAACTGGCTATATTGTTACTTATTGAAAAATGGAATAAAGGAGGTGGAGTATTATAAGGTTGAACAAAAGCTTATTGATATACTTTTTGAAAAAAATATTTGCAATGAAATAGATTTGCTGTATCGAAAAAGAGCGATTGCAAAAATTATTTTTGAGATATTGATAATGATTAATAATCAATCTGAACGATTAATTTTTATATGGGGAACCATTTCTCTGAAAAATCAATAATCGTATTTGCTTAAATAAGTATTAATAAAAGGCATTATAGATGTTTATTTTGTTTGTATTAAAATAGTAGATCACTACAATATATTCATCAGATACTTGACATAATAAAAGAAATATGTTATATTATATTTGTAACTTAAAATGCGTTATAAATATAAAAAGGTGATCATATGGAAGATTTTTTAGAAAAAACACTTCGGCAGAAGGTGACAATAAAAGCAAATAACAGTTTGTGTGATAAGTTGCCATTGGCTTTTAAAGGAAGATACTATTTCTTTGATATCGAAACTAATGGTATGCACTGGATTGCAATTAAACCAAAGTCTGATGCAGGGCTTGTCACACTCCGAAAAGACAGAGCTAAAGTGCAGGCTGCTGCAGGTCTGAATTGTGCGATTTTTATGGATTCCACAACCTGCTATATTAAGGAAAAAATGATTGAGGAAGGTATTCCCTTTGTGCTGGCAGACAAGCAGGTGTATCTTCCCTTTATCGGATATTTACTTAGTAATTCCGGTGATCGTGACATTGCCCCGGTGCAGCTGATCTCATATCTGACACAGAAGCTTATTTTGACTGCAATATATGAAAAGTGGGATAAGGTAACGGTGTCAGAAGCGGCTGCTAGATTAGGTGTAACCAAAACGTCTGTAACAAGGTGTTTTGATGAAATAGAATATCTCAGTATAGATATTCTTGCTGCAAAAGGTAAATTCAGAGCAATAACTGTTTCAGAAGATAGAAAGCAGTTATGGGAAAAACTCCAGTCTGTTCTGAGAAATCCTGTAATAGCAAGATATGAGCTTCGGGAGAACCTTTTTTTGGATAAAAAGGCGGGGATAACAGCCTTATGCGAGTATTCACTGCTTTCTGATAATGATTATCCGACCTATGCGATAACAAAAAAGGAAATAACGAAAATGGGAATAAAGAAGATGAAGAAAGTGCAGCGTGGTGAGGAGATCGGTTGCGTTGTTCTTGAATTGGGTTATTTCATAGACTTTGATAATAAAAAGATCGAGGATCCGTTGAGCGTAGTATTATCTCTTTCAGATGAAGAGAAGCAGGATGAAAGAGTAAGCATATCCATAAATGAGATGTTAGAGGAGTATGTATGGTAAAAGGAATAGATACATTCAGACGGTATTTTGCAGAATATGAAGAACAGTATGTGCTGATAGGCGGTGCGGCTTGTGACATTGTGTTTGAGAGTAATGACACTGCTTTCAGAGCAACAAGAGATCTTGATATGGTGCTGATAGTTGAAGCACTGACACCTGAATTCGGTGAGAAATTCTGGAAATTTATACAGGACGGCAGATACAGAAACAAGTCAACCAATGGACAGAAGCCTCAGTTTTACAGGTTTGATAAACCTGAAGATGATGCATATCCTAAAATGATCGAGCTGTTCTGCAGAAGCAATTTTGAACTTCGTGAAATGACCGGGATCACGGCGATTCACATTGATGATGAAGTTTCAAGCCTGTCAGCCATTCTTCTGAATGATGATTATTATAGAATACTGTTGGAGGGGAAAGTGGTTAGAAATGGATTATCTGTATTGCGTCCGGAATATCTTATTCTTTTTAAGGCAAAAGCTTATCTTGATCTGAAACAAAGAAAAGATAGTGGGGAAGCAGTGGATTCCAAAAATATTTCCAAGCATAAAAAAGATATTTTAAGAATAGCTGCTGAACTGACACTTGAAAGCATAGGAGCACTTCCTGCGGCAGTAGAAACAGATATCAGAATATTTATTGATTCATTGATAAAGGATCCTTTTGACAGTAATTCATTGAAGGCATATGGACTTAGCAATGATGAGGTTGTTGAGGTGTTACATAGAGTATTCGAACAATAAAAAGTTGTAGCGAAAAACTCAACATTGCGGGTGTAACTAAACTTGTCGTCAAATTGTCGTCAAAAACAATTTGGATATTAGAAAATCACGCAATATAGGCAAATAAGTGAATTTGATACAACACCTCCAAAACCACGTGCCGAGGGTTCGAATCCTTCTGCCCCTGCCAAATTAGATGTCCTCAAATGACGTAAATATGTCGTTTGAGGAATTTTTATTATATTGTGTTGTTTCGTGCTGAATGCGTTTTTAAATGGTGCTTTTGTACGATTTTGTTCCGTTTTCGCCGAAAACTGTCGTATTTTTGTTGTATAAATTCGTGTCGATGTGATTATCCTTCACCACGGGGACAAATTTGTAATGTCAATGCGGTGTGGTTTCGTCCATATGAACAGGTGCAGATATTAGATTTTCTTTTCCATAGCAAGCGTTTGGAAACTTGTAGCACATATTGAAAACGCAGGAGTCAATTTGGAAGCTGTTCGGCATTTCCAAAATGCAGATTTACAGAAAATATTGATAAATAATATAACTGCAGGGCATGTTTTATTTCTGAATCATACCCTGCAGTTTTTTGATATTAACTATTTATTAAACAGATAGTTTACACGGTCAAACTCCACGCAGCTGATAATAACCTTGCCTTCATTCAGAAGTCTTTTGACGGCCAGTGGAATTTCGGTTACGGGAACGCACTCAGCCTTGAATTTTTCAGATCATTGGCTTTCTGTCTAAGTTGTTTTATAGTCTGGTTGTTTAAGGCGGTGGCATGGTTCTGAATTCCTATATTCCTACCGAATATGGCTGTCATGTGTTTACTTTAATCTGAATCAAAGCTAAAAAGCATTTTGTATTTTGCAGAATATTAATATATATTTTTTTTTGCAAACTTTCTGTGATAAGCTGAAAATAAGGAGGAAAAGGAATGAAATACATACTTAATACTTCCACAAACACTTATCATATTGAAGGCTGCTGTCACAATTCATTTTCCGAAAAGAAAGTATTCAATACCGAAAATGAAGTAATCAAATACGGCGGCAAAAATGTAAGGTTATGCAAGCTCTGTCAGAAAAATTATGAACGGCAGGAACAATCAAGATCAGGAAATATTTAAAGGAGAGTATCTAAAATGAACGAGCCAATCTTCAAAGCAACGATCAAATGTCAGATATCCATAATTTATAACGCTATAGCAGTCATTTTATTATGTATCGGAGGACTAAATTTTATAAATTTCCTTGTCGGAAATGGCTATCAGTGGGAGTTGGAAACAAAAAGAAATGTTGGCATTTCATCGATTGTAGTGTATATTATTCTTGTTGGTATAAGGTTTTATTGGCAAGACATTGCAAAAGCTTCTTCGCTTGAGCTTACAGAGGAAGGAATTTCTGGCAGTCTCAAAATTTGGGGAGTAAACTCAAAATTAAACATTCCCCTTGATAACATAAGCAGCCTGTATGTCAAGGAGTCAATTTGGGACAAAATACGAAGCGGCAAGACTTTAGTAATAGCTTCATCTTCGGGTTCAGTCAAATTCAGATGTGTACAAAACGCAGATGAATTTGTTGAAAATGTAAATAATCTCACAGAGAAAAGAAAAAACGCCACAAAAGCTCCGAGTTCAGCTGCCAATCAGGTATCGTCAGCCGATGAACTGAAAAAATTCAAGGAGCTTTTAGATGCAGGAGCAATATCACAGGAAGAATATGACTCAAAGAAAAAGCAACTTTTAGGCTTATAAAGAAAATCAGCTTCCGCCAAACAGCAGGAGCTGATTTTCTTTACATATTAATATCCTTAGGCTTCTCTATCCTGTCCATTTCAAACCAGAATGTACTTCCGATGCCCACCTCCGACTTAACGCCGAATTTGAAGCCGTGGAGAATGAATATCTGCTTTACAATGGAAAGTCCGAGACCCGTTCCGACGACCTCTCTCTTGTGCTTTTCGGCACGGTAATAGCGGTCGAAGATAAGGGGCATAAGCTCCTTGGAAATGCCGTCACCCGTATCGGTAACGGAAATGGTGATCTTTTTCTTTGTGCATACCTCCATAACGTATATGCTCTTTTCCTCACCCGAGTAATTGACCGCATTGTTCACAAGATTGTAGATTATCTGGTCAAACTTGATAAGATCGGCCTCACCCCACGCCTCTTCATTGGTGCTGACATAGAATTTGTAGCCGTCACGCTCGGAAAGGAGCTTGTAGCGGGTCATAATTTCCCTGAGCCTGCTTCCGACGCAGAACGGCTCCTTGTGAAGCTCCGTGCTGCCGTTTTCAAGCTTTGTAAGATCCATAATGTCATTAACAAGAGCCGCAAGACGGTCGCTGTCGATGTGATTATCCTTCACCACGGGGACGAAATTGTAATGTAAATGCGGTGAGGTTTCGTCCATATGAACGGGTGCGGATATTACATTTTCTTTCCCGTATCGGGCATTCAGAAATTTGTAGCACTCATCGAAAAACATGGGAAGCTCTTCCTCTGTCAATTCTTCGGGTGCGGTTATTACCCAATCGCACATTACATTTACATTTGCCCTTTTCAAAACCTTGATCTCGCTCATTCTCTTGTGCAGGAAATCGAGTTGGGAGAGGGGCTGATCCTTTTCCGCAAGATTGTAATTCAAGTGTGTGCGGCTTTCGTCAATATTGCTTGTACTACTTGAATGTGACCTGTCGTAATGGGCAAACATATGCCCTGCTGCGGCTGCTGTATATTTTTCTAAGTGAGCCATTTGCATTTCTCCTTTCTGTCGGGTGGTAGGAAAAAATTGAAAGTTGAGGGGGGACGGCTCGTCCACCCAAACTCCGTTTTGGTGAAGCAAGTTATACCAAAATTCCGAGCCGTCAATTTCGCCGGGGCAATGCTGCCCCAGGTGATCTTGACTGATTTTTGGTTAACTTGCTCTCAAACGCCGAGGGCTTTCGATGTTTCCTGCGGAAACATCGCTTTGTGGGAACGGGCGTGCAGCGCCGATATGTAGGATAGTTAATATAAGTTATTCAGCGTCATTACCGCAGAATGCTTCTGCTGCTCTACGACGTGATGATAGGTATTCAAAGTTGTTGAAACATCTTCGTGACCGAGAATTTCCGAAACTGCCTTTATGTCAACTCCATTGCGAATGAGCGTTGTTGCAAAAGTGTGGCGCAGGGCGTGAACGAGATTTTCCTTGTCGGTTATCCCGCACTTTTTCAGAATACACTCCATCGTCTTGTAGACCTTTCGGGGAGATGTGATGGTGTGATTCTTTGTGGCGATAACTCTGTCCTTGTCCTTAATGATCTTGCGGAGATTTTCAAGTGCATCGACAGCATTGTCATTCAGCGGAATGTAGCGAGTGGACTTGTCTGTCTTGGGCGTGTCCTGCTCAAGAAGGACATATTTACTTTCCGCATTTTCCTCACGATTTTTCACTTCCACAACATTCCCGTTAATGTAGATATGACGCTTTTCAAGGTCAACATCCTTCCACTTTAGATAAAGCGGTTCGCCCTCTCTCATTCCCGTGTTCAGAATGAGAATAATCAGATAGCCGTATCTGTAAACGGGAGTACCGTTCTTGTAAGTGCTCTTTGCTTCTTCAACAATAGCGGCGATCTCCTCGGGAGTGTATGCAGTGATCTCCTTCCTCTCCTTGACCTTTGAGGACGGGAGCTTCACTCCCTTGACGGGATTTTTGAGAATTTCCCCACGCTGAACGCCCAGCTCCATACAGGCGTTCAGATTGTTGTATGCCTTCTTTGCGGTGGAGTGGGATTTTTCGTTGATTATGGTGTTTATCATCTTCTGAACATCGTTTGAGGTCAGAGAGTTTATCTGAATATGACCGATAGCAGGGAATATCTGATATTTCAGGGACTGCTCCACACGGTCGTATGAGCTTGGTTTCAAATCGGGCTTTTTTACTTCTTCGAGCCAATGGGTCATATACGTTGATACCGTCATTTTCTTGACGTTGGATATATCGTATCGTGCAGTCTCAGCGATAAGCTCCTTTGCCTTTCTGCGAACTTCTGTCGGAGTTGCTCCGTAAACAGATCTTCTCACGTTTGTCGATACGGTTATCTTCTGCTCATAGTAACCGTCTTTACGCTTTTTTATTTCGGGAAGTTTTCTTGACATTGGGTCCTCTCCTTTCTGCATCGGGACATATCAGATATGCCCCGATTTAATAGTGGTTAGGTTTTCAGCCGATGATAAAGGACTTACCTGCATAGGTGTTCAGCCATTTTTCAAAGGCTGTCTTTTCGATGCGGAGGATTCCGCCCATCTTGATGGAAGGAAAGCCCTCGGAACTGAACAGCTTATACACGCTGCTGCGGCTGATGTGCATAATTGCCATAATGTTTTCGGGTGTGTAGAGAACGGGGGCGTTCTCCACGGGTGCTGCGGTTGTCTTTGTTGCATTCATAATTATTTACCTCTTTCTTTTGTGATTTTTATTGTTAAGGGACGATGGGACAATGGGACAATAGGCTGCCTTTTTGTCTGTGGTTTCCTTATTTACGTCGGTTTAAGCTTTTTAAAGTCTTTGTGACAATGGGTGTCAATGAAGGATATTCTGTGCCAATGACGGACAATATGCCTTGAGTACATCGGGTTCAAGGATAATGGAATTCAGTTCATAGCTCTCTTTCCTACGGTTTCCGCTGCCTTCGGGAGGAGGAATATATTCAAGATAGTTGCAGGCTGTCAGTTTTTCGAGTGCAGTTTCTATCTGCTCACTGCTGAGTCTTTTGGCTGTCCTCTTTATATCTCGGAGAGAAATAACAGTTCTGCCATCTCTCATTATCCTGGCAGTTATCTTTTCAAGAAGATATTGTGCCGAATTGTCATAATTATCTGCACACATCATTTTCAGGTAATGCTGACCGAAGTAAGTGACTATTTCAATAGCTGCCTGCATTGTTTCTCCCGATATGCATTCAGAGGCGGTGTGTTCACAGAGATGAATAATTCCTGCGATACGTAGAGTTTTACCGAGTATCTTGCTGAAAAATTCGCAGTGTTCGGCAAGGTTTCCCGTATCCGACATTTGATATTCTATTTTGTCAGCAAATGCGGTAAGCATATCGACAGCTTTGCAGCCCAGGTCAATGCGGCAATCATCGCTTCGGGGCATATTCAGAAGTCTGGTTATGAGGTCACTGTATGCTCTTGTCACAGAGCTGCCGTTTACGTCTTGTATGAGTTTTCGGTGTCCTATCATGCTGTCGGGTATGCAGAATAGGAAACGCTGTGTAAGTCCTTTTCCACTGAATTGAGGGTTGTTTATCACGCTGTTGAGAACTTGTGGTTGGGTGCATATCCCGAATGTCAGCAGAGGACGGTGGAGAGCAACAGAACCGTATTTGCGGTCTATCTTTACAGGTTCTCCGTCATAGCTCGAAAGGAATATGTTCAGATTTATGATGCTGTTGGAGTACATTCCCGAAATTACATCGAAGATACCGCCTTCGGGGGACATAATTCCCATAGTGTCATTGTTGTCGCTCATAATAGCGGCGAGGGCTTCGGCTGTAACATCTGTTGTTATCAGCTTCATTTCCTTTACAGGCTGCAGGGCGTTTATCTCCATCTGAATGTCACGGATAACGGAGCTGTCCTCTCCTTTTTCAATAGCCTTGTTAAGCTTGGAATCGAGCATTTTCTTGGAATTGAAATAGGTCTGCACATCTATAAGATGCAGTGCGTTGTACTCGTTGACGAACTTGTTGATCGGTGCGGTCATTGCCGAAAATACTGCCGATTTTCTCTCTCCCGGCGGTGCTATTATCAGCATATAAAGGTTAAGCTCCTCCGACCAATAGGGGCTGAAACTGACTTTAGCCTTGCCCTGCAAGCAGACCGATAAGGCTGCAAGTGCCACAGATGCAGGCATATCGGGGTAGACTTGGGTGGTTTCGGAAACGAAGTTTACCATATCCTGTATTGTCGGCGGTAACGCTCCTATTGGGAACGCCGGCGGAGATTTTGCAGGGGGTAGGGCTAAGGGATAAAGATCATCTTCCGTAATAATTTGTGTTTTCTCGTTCATTTTTTCTCCTTTCTGCTTGACATTTGCCTTGTGTCCTGTTATACTTAAAATATAGAACACGATTCAGAAAATTTTAGCTACTCGAAATATATAACAGTATATCTGGTTGATATATAATTATATTCGTTGTAATTGAACATATTATAAATTATTCAGTTTAATATGTCAATAGAAAACACGAAAGCATTCAGTATATCTGAACTATTTTGTGTGCTTGCACAATTTATAGGAGGGAATTTTGTGGATTATTTACGATTGAAAGAGCTATGCAGAGAAAAAAATATCTCTACAAGCAAGCTCGCAGAAATAGTAGGAGTTAGCAAGGGGAATACCAGCACATGGAAAAAAGGCGGCAATCCCAGCCTTGAAGTTTTATGTAAAATGGCAGAAGCCCTTGACTGCACAATAGATTATCTGTTGGGTAACGAGAAAATAAATCTTATGCCAAGCAAGAAATATAATGCGTTAATGGTGTTGGAAGCTTCTCAGGCTGATTATTTGAGCAACGGCTGCAGGACAGACAGACCCGATTCCATTGATTTAGTTGAATACAGCGTTATTGCAAAATATCTTAATTGTGACCCTAAATTTCTGATCAATGGGTCTAACACAACTTATGTTCCTGCTCTGAAAGATAGGGCTGCTGATTCTTTTGATAAGGATATGGTCTTTGATATCATCAACCTTATGAGCTATCTCCCCGGAAATGATGAGGAGAGGGTAATGCAGCTGCAGATATCAAGGATAGTTCTTCATAATCTTGCAATGTGTGGCTATGATGAAGCAGCTGTACGGAGCTACAATGCTATTGCATCAAAAACTCTTGATTTTCTGTATTCGGGAGAGGTCGATTACAAAAAGCATCATGCATATGGTCTGAGATTTAACGATCTTCGAAGCCTTAATGTCAAAACGGGTATGAGCTATCAGTATATGTTTACGGGCATTAAGAACGGCAGGGATAAAGTATAATTCTATTGTCCCTATTGTCCTGTATTGTCCCGTCATTGGCACAAACAGGGAAATGACAATAAACAACGATGATAAGCCACTTGACAGCGTTTAAGAGTTCCATTGTCCCATTGTCCGAAGGAGGACGGTCAATCCAAACGGAACATTTTAGTGTAAAAAAATCAGGGCTTAAATCCTGCCCACAAACTTGTAGTAAATTTCGATTTTCTGTACCTTTTCACCGTCAATAAGCTCGGCTTCGTGAACAACTATCTTTTCAATAAGCGTGTTCAGAATAGCGGAGTTAAGCTCGGCGATAAGGCTGAAATCCTTGATAAGATTGACAAAAGTATCAACATTTTCGGCAGCAGCCTTGCTGTTGCTGACGGTGTTTTCAAGCTCTGCTATCCTGCTTTCAAGGGTAATCTGCTCGGTTTCATACTTTGCGGATAACTGCTTGAAATTTCGCTCGGAGATGTTTCCGCTGACCTTGTCCTCATATAAACTGGAAAACAGCTTGTCAAGCTCTGCAATACGGCTCTTTGCCCTGCGGAGTTCTTTTTCTGCCTTTTTTGCATCATCGAATGTGTTGCTGTCGATTTTGAAGATGATTTCCGAAATCATCTTGTCATCATCTTCAATGGCACATTTTGCACGATGCTGAATATCCGCAAGCACGGCATTGTATAAATCTCTCGCTTCAAGCCAGTGCTGTGTGCAGGCGGATTTGCCGTTGAGCCTGTAATAATTGCACTGATAGCCTATCATATCAATCACATCTGCTCTTGGCTTTCTCCTGTGAGCTGTCGTTTTGGTAAGGGTTTTGCCGCAATCGGCACATCTGAGCAATCCTGCAAAAATGTTGTCATAGCCGTCCTTGCCACTTTCGTGATGATGCGATTTGATAATCGTCTGCACAAGCTCCCACTTTTCGGGTTCAATGATTGGCTCGTGCATATTCTCCACAATGAAGGATTTGGAATTTATGGAGTGTCTTTTCTTGCTTTTGGCGGAGATTTTCGGTCTGTACTGTCCTTGAACGTGTCCTGCATAAACAGGATTGGTGAGGATTCTGTCAACAGCTCCCTCTCTCCAACCATACACATCTTCATCAGTGTTGACGTGAGCCGAATAAGCATCAATGAACTCCATAGCAGCGGCAGCAGGCTTTGGAATTTTCTCCGAACGGAGAATGTTCGCTATTTTATGTACGCCGTTTCCCTCAAGATAGAGAGAATAAATCCTGCGTACAATAGGCGCATAGCGTTCATCAACGATAAGATGATTTTTGTCGGCAGGGTCTTTTGCATATCCGTAAGGTGCTTTATTTCCGATAAATTTGCCTTGCTTCTGACGAGAATAAAGTGCGGATTTGACTTTCTTGGAAATGTCCTGTGCGTACATATCATTCAGCAGATTTCTGAACGGAGCAATATCAAGTGATGATGCGTTGAGAGTGTCAACATTATCATTAAGAGCAATGTAGCGTATTCCGTGTTCGGGAAAATACACTTCCATATAAAAATCACTTTCAAGGTGGTTTCTACCCAGTCGTGACTGGTCTTTGGTGATAACGCAATTCACCTTTTTTGCTTCAACGTCCTCAATCATTTTCTTGAATCCGGGGCGGTCTGTGTTAAGTCCCGTAAAGCCGTCATCAATATATAAATCGTGAATTATGATGCCGTTTTCATTGCAATAACGAGTGAGCATATCACGCTGAGTGTCAATGCTTGCACTGTCCTTGTCCATAACTCCGTCATCTTTGGAAAGTCTGAGATAGAGAGCTGCGGTGTAAATTTTGTTTTCTGTTGGCTGTTTCATAATGAAATTCCTCCTGTAATTTCGGAACAGCCGTAATATATTGTATCATAATTATACCACGGCTGAACCGTAAAAGCAATATTTTTATGCGGATTCGTTCAGCTTTTTCTGAACCTTTTCTTCAAAGATTTTCTTGAAAACCTTGCTGTCCTTTTCAGTGCCGATGTAGTGGGGGACAACAATAATTCTTGTGGGTGTTTTCTCTTTTTTCTTGTAAGTCTTTTTCATTAGATTGTTCCTTTCATAAAAAAAGAGAGCCAAAGCACAGACAAAAATCTGTTCTTTAGCTCTCATTCGCTGTTCCATTCCTCTCATTCGGAATGCCGTTATTAAATTATGATTATTGTGAAATTGCAATTTGCTTTTCTTTCTCGACCTTGAAAATAAAAATCTCACGTAATAAAAGTCGGAGAAATTACAAAAAGATAATTTTTGATTGCTTTCTTGAAATACTTGAATTCCTCCTGCAATTCCTCGATATCCTTCTGATAAACCGAGCCTGTGGAGTTCACAACCTTTGCAACTTGATTGACATTGTTGGCGATTGACTCCAACGCCCTTTTAAGGGCGAGAATTTCTTTCAGGTCGAAATATTTGAGTTCTCCCTTGACCGCCATAACCCGAAGAAATCTTCCCACAGGCATTTTCGCAAATTCAGCTTTTCTTTTTACGACAGCAAGCTCCTCATCGGTAAGCTTCACATCAAATCTGTTGTGACGTCTGCCGTTTTTTCTCGAATCATTCCATTTATCCTTCATTCTGATACCTCCTGTATTTTATTATTCGGGTTGCAGGGTTGTCCCTGCCAAACGCCTATTCTATGGCGTTTGATACGATTAAGTCCAGACTTAATCTACGCTTGCGGGGAGCTTCCAAACAAATTCTTCCCCCTGTTAACCTCTGCCGCTTCTCTCCATTTTCAACTTGGTTGAAAATATTATCAACCGTTGAGAATATCTGCCGAAGTGCCTAAAAATCGTTGTTTTTTCTGCAATACGGCAGCATTTGTTTCTTGGGAAGATTCCGAATTGGTGTTAGTTCCATTTTGATTTATTGGAATGCAGTTTAATTAATGCCCTTTTTTAGAACTAATCTTGTATGCAGTATCACTTTGTACCGTTTTCAACACTGCATATTGCAGTATCAAATGCATTCTTTTTTGGTGTCGGCTCTGTTTAACAGCTGTTTTAATACCGATATATCGGCTTTAAAATCGGGCGTTTCCGATACCAAAGCCATAATCGATATTAAAATGGCTGTGTTTTGCAGTTACACCACTTGCGAAAAAATAACACCAAAAGCATTTTCTTTACATTTCAAGAAAATCCATATCAATATTTTCATCGAAAGTATCGTATTCCGAATTTTCTTTCGGTGAAACATCTGCGGGTTTTTCATTTTTCTCAACAGCAGTCGGAATAGAAATATCAGCTTTCGTATTTATCCGACTTTCATTTTCGGAAATATTATTTGGCTCGGCATTGCAGTTCTTTAACGCTTCTCCGATTTCAGCCTTGATGATTTTTGAAAATTCCGACAGCAGAATTTTGTTGTTATTCTCCGCTTCCGCATAAGCAAGAACAGCAGCAACGATAAATTTCGTATGGCTCATATCTGATTTCTTTAAAATCTCACAGGCTTTTCTGTGGTCTGACTTGTCAAGATTAAGACGGAGCGTTGTTGTCCATAAATTCATACGCCGTTCTTCCTCAAGAAATTCTTGGTCATATACTCATAACCCTTTGCGTTGGCACAAACATCTGTGATGTATGTAACGTTGTCTGTAAGCTGTGAAAATCTTTTCATCACAACCGCACCGCCGCCAACAACATAGAGCTTCATCAAATCGGGATTGTAGTCATACTTTCTGAATACGGAAATTACTTCACGGATATATTCATCAATGCAAATCCTCATCAACTCCTCATATTCTTTCGTGATAGTGACAGGCTTGCCGATAAGATAATTCGTGACAATGCTTTCGTCAATGATGTTCTGAAATTTGTTCATCACCGCATTCTGAATATTGGTTACGCATCTGCCCACACCCAGACGTTCGGTGCGGCAGCTATCGTTGATAACCTTTCGGTCATTGACTTTCATAATGTTGATCGTTCCGTTACCAATATCGGCAATCATACTGTACCCGTCCATTTCTTTCAGCTTATCATAAACTGCACAGTAGCTCTGCGGATAAACTTTTACACCAACGATGTGAATTTTGTAATGTCTGCCGTTGAAATCAAACTCAACATTTTCATTTCGGGTGATATACTTTGAAAAGTTATCCCGCTGTGACGATACCCACATAAGCGGAAGTCCGACTGCAAGATAAACATCTCCCTCGGTCAATCCTGCAAGAGCGAACTCCCTTGCAATTCCGTAAAGTGTGAGATAATAGTTGTCATCATCTTCTGTTTTGTCTGCATTGAATGCCTTGTGATTGCCGCCGACAGCAATATATTTTCCGTCATAAGTGATAAGTCCGCTGCTCAAGGGCGGTTCAAGGTCATACACCTTTACGCCTGACGGAACAACAATGTTTGCTGTTTTCAGATTACCGAATCCGTGGTCAATGCCCACGATGTTAATGTCGTTATGTTTCAGCATCAGTTTGTACCTCCTTGCTATCCAGCCACTTAAAGAACTTATCACGCTGAATAAATTTGCGGTTGCCGATTTTCACAACAGGTACATCTGCGGAGTTCAGGATTTTGTAAACCATAGCTCTTCGGAATCCCATTGCTTGTAAATCATTTGCTGTGAGCATCATCGGAAATTCATTTCCGTTCATATTCTCACGTCCTTTCATTTTATTTCGCAAGCTGTCCCTTGCGATGATTCCATTCTATCACAAAGTTTTTCAAAAGTGGGGAAATGCAATGCATAAATGAATAGAGAGCAGCGTGTACATCTAATGCGAGCGATTTGATACAAAGCAGTATTATACCGTATTTGCTTGACTTTTCGGGATTTTAATGATATATTGTATTAAGATGATTTTTTGTGCGAGCAATACGAATTTATTGAGGTGAGATAATGTCAAACACTATCAGAAAAATGTATGATAACGATAATGCGGATATATCTGTCGGCATTATGATTGATATGAAGGCAAAAACGGAAACTTTTGTTATCGGAAGTTCTGCGGACTTAATTTTATGGGCAGAAAGTGGATTTTCCGAAAATCAGACGGGCAGCCTTATACGGCATACAAATGAAATCGGCTCAATTATCAAAAACATAAACAAACTTATCCGTTTCAGCCGTGAAACAGACACTTTCCTTGCCGATTATGAACGTGCAAGCAATATTGAGGTGTATTGTGCAGAAAATTACAATGCTGTGCTTGAAAGCATTGCAAATAATTATGAATATGGCAATCACGTTAATATGTTTCTAAACCTTATTGTTATGAACACTTACGCCAGATGTATCTGTGAGAGAAGAAAATACAATGACCCGAAAAATCTCCTTAAAGGCAGAGGATTTTTGCTAAAGGAAGCCGAGAAGCGAATCAGTCAATTTAAGACTGACACTGAGAAGCATATAGCTTTACTTTCCGAACTTCGCAGAAAAAAATATTTTGATTATTTCACCGCCATAAACAACAACACCGACAGCCTCTACAACTCATCGGTGTTAAAGGCTGTCGGTGCTGACGGTGACAGGAAAACTATGTATTTGTGTGGGATGAATAACCAGAACGGCTTGTTTACTTTCCTTGAAATGTATGCGGATATTCTTATTATGTATGGATTTTCCGTGAGCCGCTGTGCTGTCTGCGATAATCTTATGGTTACAAAGTCAAGCAGTTCAGCTTATACTTGCAATCGTGCAGAGTGCAGGAAGAAATATCACAACAAAGTTAATTCTAACTGCCGTAAGAAATTACTGCAAAATCCCATTGAAAAGACCTATCTTGCATTTACCGGAGCTTGCAGGACTTATCGAAAAAAGCTGCTCCGTTCTGATGAAGCTTTGGAGTTATATGACAAGAAATATGGAGAGGTTCGTGCGGCTGTGCTTACCACTAAAAATGCCCTTCCGAAAACTGTGAAAAGTGAGGATATTGAAAGGTTTTCTCATTACTGCGAGAGGGAAAGGGATATGCTTAAGGAGTTTTCGGATGAGTTGAGGGGGAGGTTTTGTGGGTAGTGGGGTTGAATAATGCAGAACAGCACCGCAAGAAAATCCTGCGGTGCTGTTGCTTTATTCTGCTCAAATGGCTCAATTTGTGGTACAAATTTGTGGAAAAGCTTTTTGCTTATGTGCCTAGTGTACTTGCTCATTCATTATTTTTTTTCGCTCTTTATGTGTTTCTAAATCAGCAAGACGGGTTGGAATTGGTATACGACTTTCAGAATCTACCATATCCATAGTAAGCATTACGGCTGTATCAAGTGAAATATTATTTCCAATCGACACAAAAACAGGTCTGACATTATCGTGAGTTCTCAGCACTCTGCCGTAGACTTCATTGTTGTACACAATATCAGTATAACTTCCTGAGCTAAAGTCAGGTTCAATGTAATCAAGATTTTTTTCAACTCTGTAATAAGTTTTTGCCACGCCAATCGTTGGTGTATTGAGATAAAACGAAGCATGAGTTGCAATACCCATATGTCGAGGATGAAGATAACCGTTTCCGTCAAACATAAAGATATCCGGCTTGTTTTCAAGCAATTCTGATGTTTTTATAATCAGCGGTAATTCACGAAATGAAAGAAAACCGGGCATATACGGAATTTCAATTTTATCACTGTATGATTTTACTTCAACCATTTTATGCGTTGCTTTATCAATGATTACAATGCAGCAAACGGCATGTTCCTGCTCATTATTGTCATTCCAATATGCAAGGTCGACACCTGCGATTAATTTTACCGAATCAATATTAAATGTATCTTTGCAATTAATTCTGAATCTGAGTTCATTTTGCTGGCTTATGAATTTTTCCTGCATTTTACTTATCGCCATTAATATATCACTCTTTATCTATTTTAGTTTTTCCATTTTCAATCAAAAGGGTTATTTCACCTGATTCATCAAATTTAATAGTTTTTATATCCCTTCGATTGCTATCTTTTTCATAAAAGCATTTAAGATTGCCGTTATTGTACCATTCATATAATTTGCCAATAAAACTAAATCCTTTCATAACGCAGTATGAAGCAACAGCACCCGTATCATAAAATGTTACATATTCTCCGTTTGCAAAACCATTCTCATAATATTGATAGTATCTGAGAATACCATTAAAATCAAGTTCATACAGAAGTCCTGTAAAAGGTTTTCCGCCAAGTGAAGGTTCCTTATCATATAATGGTTCACATTCTTCGTCTTCTGAATAGAAAACATATTCATCGTATAAAACGCCATGTGTTATTACATATTCTATCGGTAATATATCAGGTTTGAAGTTTAAATCTGTCATAGAAATAATTTTCCTTTCTTCAAAAAAGTTGGCTAAACTATAAAATCTGTTTAATCAACTTTTGTTAATATTTTTTTGTGATATCATCAGCTCAAATCCGCGTTAATAATAACAAGCTTGTTACTGTAATTTCTGCTGTTTCCAAATTTTTTGTGATATACCCGGAAACGTCTTGTTTTCTGAACAAAAATAATTTCATACTTAGGTAGGCTTTTGCTAGAAAATGCTATGCATTTATTTTGTATGAGTTGTAATCATTTCTGATAACCATCCTGAATTTAGTCTATGATTATAGATCACATGCATCGTTTCAGGCCCACGAAAAAGCATTACTAAGTGGGCCCTGAAACGATTTAATCAGTGATCTACTACTGTAAACCCAAAGTTTATTGTAATTACTAAACCTTTCAATTTTGAAGATTATTCTCTAAACATCTTTCCTTAAAATAATGCAACAGATTATCTTGTTGTTATTTCTAAAGCAAGAATCTAATTTTTTTGAAAAGGTTACTATATGTTAAAAAGTTAATTCGCAATAATTTGTATTGTTTCTAATACTTTTAACAACTTGTTTGCTACACATTTTTCGCTGAATAGTTAATTAATTTAAATCTTAGTATCCCTCCACATTAGACAATATATTAAGATCTTTTAAAATTTCATAGCAATGCGGACATGTATAAAATGATTTACCTACTGCAGGTTTATCAAAAGGTTTAGTGAATGTAACATAAACGACAAAGTCATCAGCACTTGCATCTGGATATTTTTTTAGGAGTTCGCAAACAGCATATACTTCTGCATGCGTAATTTATGTACAATCTGACTGTGCATCTGAGGTACTATGGTTTAAACGAGGCGATCATAAGTATGTTTTTATGACAATGCTGTAAGATGTATTACTCTTCTGTTATAGTTTGTATTTGCATATCCAGCATCTACAATGGATGTGTCATTATTATACCATCTAGACAGTCCACTATATGCTCCAGAACGACTTGTGACTTTAGGGGTAAAGCTATTTCCTGAACCGGAAATATTTTGTTGAAATCCTGTAACAATAGTTGAATGATTATAGGTACCATCTTTTTTGTAATCTATTTGGATAATATCACCAATAGAGTACATCATGTAACTCATTGGGCAATTACTTTTGTAAAGAGTATAAATACATATCTTCCATTGAAATGCTAAAATAACAATTATCCGAATAGGTCAGCTTATTGTTTAACATCTCAAGTAATACAGATGAACATAATATATATGCACCGTCTTGAATTATATCATCTGAATCAACTTTGATATGTGATGTTAAAATTATGGTTTCATACGGCTTAAAAACATATGTATGCATATCACCTGTGGCAACAGGATTGATATTTGCATAACTTGCCAAACTTGCTACTTGTTCATAGGAATCATGTCCTGACATAATATTTACTTCTAATTCCTGTTCTGTCATATTGGTAAGCTTATATTGAATAGTAAACTCATCACCAATTTGTACATTTGTGTAATTTGATGCATTAAAATCTGTTGTCAGGGAAAACCATGCAAGCTTAGAATATCTCATCTGTTCAATTTCTCTTTCGGTGAAAGTGTCATATATGCTGTTATTTGTTTTAGAACATAAAGAATTTTTATTGAAGTAAAGTGTAGATAGTATTATTGCTAAAATAATTATTATACTTGCTTCAATTATCATAATTACCTTATGTTTTTTCATGTTATTTCCTTTCAAATATAAATTCTGAAATAAGATTATTTATACGAAAAAGCAATATAAAATAGAATTATATTGCTTTTTCGTTGATTATGTTATGACTGTATTAATATGGATAAGCATTTTCAGAAACAGGAAATACATCCAATTCATTTTTTACATTTTCTATTTTATCACAAAATGCTGGTCCAGATTGAGCATCGCTTCCTGCTGGACGGTACATTGCGGTGGTAAAACCTAATATATTAAAATAATTATGACCATTGGATGTTGATTTAACACCAACTGGTCCGCCACTGTCACCAAAATACGAGTGAGCACTTATTTTGAAAAAGTCATTTCTATATTTACCACCAATAGTACCAACTGAAGTAACTTCCATAAGAGTTCCTTGCAATTCGCCGGATACACCATATTTTGTAATAATCTGATTTTCATAATTTGTAAGTGAAGAAGAGTATGATACGATTTTTCCTTGATAAATATTTGTGCCATGGTAATTCCATAAATATGGAGTGTTTTCAATCGATTGATCTGTATACGGTACAAAAACCGCATCAACTTTTGTGTTGTTTTTAGATATTAAAGCAGAAGATTGCGGATTAAGTAATTCTGTCCTTGCACCATTTGTGCCAGTAACAACTTCCCATTTTAAATTTGGATAATTTTCTATTACATGTGCACATGTGATTATTCCTCGATAAGATTTGCCATTATATACCCTTAACGCAGTACAACCGATTGTTCCGGGGTCTATATTGACATCTTTAGCATAGATTTTTCTGCCACTTTCATTATATGATGATGTTGATACGGTTTCCATTTCAGAAATCAAACGATATCGGATGGCTTGGATGTCATATCCAAGAGAATTATAATATTCGTCTATAGTGTTTCGATTATCTAAATTTGTAACATCGATTAATACACAGTTATTTTCAATATTCAGACTTGCGTGTGCTATGCCTAGATTATTAAATACTTCTTCTGTTAGTTCATCTAATATTGATTCCAAATAAGTAATACTATAGTTTACAGTGGTTAATTCTATGAGTGGACTTTCAAAATGACTTTTGTAAAAATCATCCATCTCATCATCAGTTTTGCACATATACAATTTTTCATCTGAAAAACTGTAATACGAACCTGCATAATTATTGGGGAACAAATTATTGTCTACATTATCAGAATAAAAATTTGCTGAGTTTTCTAATAAATCGCTAAACATTTCGTTTATAACAATTTGATTATGCTCATTCTCAGTCGATATATTCATAACCAAATCGTCTGAATCTGAATACATAGTTCTATTATTTAAAGACTTATTTTCCATTTCAGTAGCTTCAATTGCATTTACCACAGTACCTAACATTGAAATAGCTAAAATAATGGATAAAAAAACATATGGCAACCTCTAAAAACTCCTGTGTTTTAAGACAAGCGGAAGTACATGAGGTG
>ERZ860322.333-NODE-333-length-36419-cov-4.748488_pt1 | contig 36419 bp, 33 predicted proteins | sample MGYA00509979_ERZ860322 | MGnify/ENA primary metagenome ERZ860322 (study PRJEB30046, sample SAMN00715217) | human gut metagenome | study: EMG produced TPA metagenomics assembly of the A metagenome-wide association study of gut microbiota in type 2...
TTATGATTCTTCGCGGGCGAACAATGTTCGCCCTTGTCTCGGCGACGCCGACCGCGTTTGCTCCGCATATGTGTTAATTCCCCTACCATAGCGGGTCGTCGAGGCGCCGACCCCTACAAGATAAAACTCAAGTATAGCCAGCAGAAAAAGCTATCAAAAAGAAAAAACACACCGAAAAAAATAAACTTTCCGCCTTTTTGCCCTGACCATCTTGACATATTGCTTTATTTTTATTATAATAGTATTTGTATTATAATGACAATGGGCAATCATTGCTTAAGGATACAAATTTATCATTATGAAAAAGGAGGTGTACAATTTGCAGTATATTTGGTATATAGTCGTAGGCGTAGCTGCTCTCGCTCTCGGAATACTTTTCGGTGTTATCTTACGAAAAGGCATTGCGGAATCAAAAATAAAGAGCGCAGAGGCAGAGGCTAAAAGAATTGTTGACGATGCGGTTAAAACAGCGGAAGCCCGCAAAAAGGAAATGATTGTTGAAGCCAAAGAAGATATACTTAAGGCAAAAACCGAAGCGGAACGCGAAAACAAGGAACGCAGACAGGAACTTATAAGGCTTGAAAACCGTGCGCTCTCAAAAGAAGAAGCTCTTGACAGAAAGCTCGAAAATTATGAGCGCCGTTCCGAAGCACTCGATAAAAAGCTCAAGGATGCCGACAAGGCGGCAGAAGCAGCCGAAGCTCTCAAGGCAGAACAGCTTGCAAAGCTCGAAGAGATTGCAGGTTATACTGTTGAGGCGGCAAAAGAAGAGCTGGTTTCCAGAATTGAAACAGACGCAAAGCGTGAAGCTGCGGTTCGTATAACGCAAATTGAAAGTCGGCTCAAAGATGAAGCCGATACAAAAGCAAAGAATATTATTTCTCTTGCCATACAGCGTCTCTCTTCAGATACGGTTTCGGAAACAACAGTTTCTGTTGTTCCGCTCCCCAGTGATGAAATGAAGGGCAGAATTATAGGCAGAGAAGGCAGAAACATTCACAAGATTGAAACGCTCACGGGAGTTGATCTCATTATAGACGATACTCCCGAGGCAATCACTCTCTCTTGCTTTGACCCGATTCGCCGCGAGGTGGCAAGACTTACTCTCGAAAAGCTAATTGCCGATGGCAGAATTCATCCTTCGAGAATTGAAGAAACTGTTGATAAGTCGCGTCATGAGGTTGAGGCGATGATTAAGCAGGCAGGAGAAAGAGCTACCTTTGAAGTCGGTGTAAACGGGCTTCATCCCGATCTTATCCGCTTCCTCGGCAGACTTAAATTCCGTACAAGCTACGGGCAGAATGTTCTTACTCATTCGATAGAAGTTGCTCATCTTTGCGGCATGATAGCAAGCGAGCTCGGTGTTGATACTGTTCTTGCAAAGCGTGCGGGCTTGCTCCACGATATCGGCAAGGCACTCACACAGGAGGTTGAAGGCTCACATATTCAGCTCGGTGTTGAAATCGCAAAGAAATATAAGGAAAGCAAAGCCGTTATTCATGCTATTGAAGCGCATCACGGCGATGTTGAACCGCAGACTATCGTTGCTGTTATCGTTCAGGCGGCAGATGCTATTTCGGCAGCCCGTCCCGGTGCGCGCCGTGAGGATCTTGAGAGCTATATCAAGCGTCTCCAGCGCCTCGAAGAGATTTCAAACAGCTTCCCCGGCGTTGAGAAATCATATGCCGTTCAGGCAGGCAGAGAAATCCGCATAATGGTCAAGCCCGAGCAGGTCAATGATGATCAGATGGTTATTGTGGCTCGCGATATCGTAAAGAAAATCGAAGAAGAGCTGGAATATCCGGGTCAGATCAAGGTAAATGTGATACGCGAAAGCCGCGCTATCGAATATGCAAAATAATGAAAAAGGCAGGTTCTCCTGCCTTTTTGCATATAATACCTTTTGCTTTCAATAAAGTTTCGCGCACCATCAAAGTTTTCGCCCGCCTTTTGGGGAAGGCGGTGTCGTCCACCGACAGCGGTGAAAATTGATACATACGCGGAGCGTTGCTCGGCGTCGCCGAGACAGGGTAACGCCGACCCCTACAAGATAAAACCCAAGTATAGTCAATAGAAAAAATAAAAAGCACACTCTCCGTCCCGTCAGCGCACTTACTCCACCCACGCCCGCGCCACTCTTTTTCAGCGGGCGTGCAGGCAATGCGTGCACGAATCTGCTCGGCTTTTTCGTGTGCTGTGTTCGCACGCGTGGTATGGTTAAGACTGCGGAGAGCGCGAAACTATCGACTTACTCCATTAGCCCCGTGCCGCACGCACTCGCCACGCATGGCTCGCGCGACTAACTCGTGCACGCGGAAGAAGATTTTTAAGAGGATGGAAAATCCTCTTAAATGACTTTTGCCGCGCTTTTTGTTACTAAAAAGCGCGAGAAAGAAAGAAGGAAAAGCTTCTTTATGCTTCTTTGCAACCCACCGCAACAGCGGCGGCGGAAACGCGCAAAAAAAGAAGCAAGATAGACGAAAGTGGGGGTGAAACTTCCGTTTTTTCTTGCTTCCTGCCGGGGGAACTGATTATATGCCGCCTATTTGCGGTATTTTTCGCACATTTCGCGCGTGTATGCGACCGTGCGGTTCAGCTTTTCAATATCGACTGTGCCGTTGCCGTTGAGCACGGGCGACTCCACCGCTATCGCCTGCGGATAAGAAGGCATCGCGGCAAAAAGGTCATCGAAATCTATCGCGCCATTACCCGGATGGAGAATGGGATGTATCATCTCTCCGCCGAAATCGCTTATGTGCATATGACATACGTTTTTCCAATGCGGAGAGGCGAAAATCTTCTTATATTCATTATGAAAGCCGCCGAAGCGCGTATCGAAAATGAACTTTGCCTCGGGATAATATGCGGCAATCCTGTTCCACATGAAAAGCGGCGTGCCGTATACGCAAGGGATATTTTCTATCGTGAGAAGAATGCCGGACTCTGCCGCTATATCATAGAAAAGCGGGATGAGCGGCAGATTTTTGTCCATATGATAATCCGAGAGCCTGCCTCCCCAGAAGTGCAGTACGGCGAGTCGTGCACCGAGCCTTGATGCCGCAACGATATCACGGCGGAATATTTCGAGAGCCTCTCCCGCGCACTTTTCCGTGCCTGCGGAGAGCAGAACACCGATATTCTTTTCCAGATGAACCGTTTCGGGAAGAAATCCCGAGGCAAGCAGAAAATCGCAGACGGCGGGCAGCCGCTCGCTCCAATCTTCAAGAAGCATCAGCTCAAAACCGTCGCATGCGGCGCTCTCCGCTATCTGCGGAATGAGATGATAATCTCTGCCGTTTGCTCTGCCGATGAATGTGCCTGTGGAGGAAAGTATTCTCGGCAATATAACATCATTCATAATATCTTACGCTTGCAATGACCTTTCCGAGAATGTATACGCTTTTTACTATGATGGGCTTCATCGTTCGGTTTTCCGGCTGAAGTCGGAAAATGCCGTTTTCGCGGTAGAAGGTCTTTACAGTTGCTTCATCGTCGAGCAGTACGACGGCGATATCACCGTTTTCGACATAGCTTGTTCTGCTGACGATAACGCAGTCGCCGTTCATGATGCCTGCCTCTATCATGCTTTCGCCCTTGATACGCAGGGCAAAAAGCTCGTCGCCGAGCGTCGTCCCTGTCGGGCAGAAATCGACATAACCTTCACAGTTTTCAACAGCGAGTATAGGTGTGCCTGCGGCGACCTGACCGAGTATCGGTATCTTTCTCGCCGTCGGTTCCTCCTGCTTGTCGCGGGTACGGATTGTGCGGCTTTTACCCTGCTCCTTTTCGATGTAGCCTTTTCTTTCGAGCCGCTCAAGATAAGAATGTACGGTAGAGGTGCTTTTTATGCCGACGGCGGCTTTGATATCGCGCACCGATGGGGCATAGCCGAGCTTCTCTATAGTACGGCTGATATAATCATATACAGCCTGCTCCAGCGGAGTAAGAATTTCCATAATTCCTTTTTCCTTTCGGTTTTCATAATTATCCGCATACATTATATCACACTTATTTCAAAAAGTCAAACCTTTGTTCGCATTTTTTTGAAAAATTTTGTCAAAATCGAAAATATGTTCATAAAATATGAGGAGAGAAAAGCAAAACAGGAGGGTTTTATGGATTATTGTAAAGAGGTCGGCTACAGAGAGATGGAGGAGGAGACGGAAAAGCTGAAAAAGGAATGTGCCGTCGAGGTCTTTTCCATAGGAAAAAGCGTGCGCGGCAGGGAGATATCTTGCCTTTCGCTCGGCAACGGCAGAAAAAGCGTGCTTTTTGTCGGCGTGCACCACGGCATGGAGAGGATAACGGCGGCGCTCGCGCTGAAATTTGCCCGCGATATCGCCGAGGGAACCATATGGGGAGACGAAACGGCAAAGGTACTCTCAAAGCGGCGCATATATATCATCCCGATGCTCAATCCCGACGGAGCGGAGATTGCACTCGGGCGCACGGATGAAAACGAGAGGTATATGCTCTCGCGGATGCGCGGAGGAGATGAGCTTGCATGCTGGCAGGCTAACGCGCGCGGCGTGGATCTCAATCACAATTACAATGCAGGCTTTGACCTTTGTCGCGAGGAGGAGCGGCGCATGGGCATTTTCACGGCGGGAAGCACGCGCTATGGCGGGAAATATGCCGAGAGCGAACCCGAAACGCACGCGCTCTGCGATTTCACGCGGAGTATATCGACAGGACTGCGCGCCGCCGTCGCTCTGCATACGCAGGGCGAGGAGATATATTACGATTACTGCGGAAAAACTCCCGAGGGAGGGGAAGCGCTCGCACGCATAATAGCGGAAAAGAGCGGCTATACGCTCGCAAAACCCGATGCCATCGCTTCACACGGCGGCTACAAGGACTGGGTGATAGAGCAGCTTGGCATACCTGCCTTTACGTTGGAGTGCGGGCTCGGGAAAAATCCTCTGTCGCCGACGGATTTTCCCGCCATATACGTCAGACTTGCGCCGACTTTTGCCGAGATTGTAACTTTTTAGAAAAAACGCTTGAAATAAATGAAAAATGAAGATATAATATAATCGGGTAAAAGTTTGATGCGGATTTGCACGGCTTTACAGGAGAAAACAAAACCGGCGGGCAGACGCCGCCGGTTTCGGACGAAAATATTGCGGAAAGCGCACGCTTTCTTTTTTTGCCGATGTCAGAGTATGCCGAGATACTGCTTTACCATGCTGTTTAGCAGTTCGTCTCTGTCTATCTTGCAGATGAGACTGCGGGCATTCTTGTAGTTGGTTATATAGGTCGGGTCTTCCGAGAGGATATAGCCGACTATCTGATTTATCGGGTTATATCCTTTTTCGCTGAGAGCATCGTATACGGCCTGCAAAATATAGCGGTTTTCCAGCTCCCCTTCAATCTCGGGAGTAAAGGTTACGGTTTTATCGTTGTCTCTGTCCATATCGCGGTATGCTCCTTTTCTCAAAATTACAGCGATGCATGCGGCATCAAAACTATATTACTTATATTTTACATTAAAAATCCGTATTTTTCAATAACTTTGCAAAAAATAAATAAAATTTTACATAACTTTTTTCGGAGGACGCTATGGAAACAAGACTGAGCAAAATGACAAAAGAAGAAATTTTCGAAAAGGAGACTGCGCTCCGCGGCAGGATAGAGGCAATCTGCGCGGAATACAAAGAGAAATTCCGCAGATGCGGACACAGCATATCATGCGCATTCGAGCGCTGCACGGACGAGACTGACTATAAGACAGACAGCCTTGAGACGCCGGCGGAATATGTCTGCGGCTACAATTGCCGCGCTTCCGTCATAGTAAAGCGCCCGAAAACAGCCGAGGAAAAGGCGGAGGATGACGAAAAAGCCATTGAGATAGCCGACGCGCAGAAGCTCGGCGAGGGCGAGACCTGCACGATGCAGGAGATACGCGACGATGCCGCCTTTGATGCAGACAACAAGGCTGTCGCCATAACACAGATAATGATAACGCGCATTTACAAGGCTTTCTGGATAGACAAGATAATAATATGCGACGATATTTCGCCTCTTACCGACGACCTTGAGGAATTTCTCGTGAGGCTCTCGGACGAAACGATAGAATAAGCTGCAGAGGAAAACAAAATTGATTAAGAACGAACTGAAGCCGACAGAGCTGAAAACGGCTGATTTCCATTATGACCTGCCTGAGGAGCTGATAGCACAGCATCCGAGCGAAAAGCGCGATGAAGCGCGTCTTATGGTGCTCGACAGGGAAAAGCAGACTGTGGAGCATCGCATATTCCGCGATATAACGGAATATCTGCACGAGGGCGATGTGCTTGTGATAAACGATTCCAAGGTTATACCCGCACGCATCTACGGCGAAAAGATAAACGAAAACGGCGGAGAGGGGGCAAAGGCGGAATTTGTGCTCCTGCGCCAGAAAAATCTCGATACATGGGAAACTCTCGTGCGCCCGGGCAGACGCCTGCGCGAGGGAATGCGCGTTTCCTTCGGCGGGGGAAAGCTTATCGCGCATATCGATGAGATTGTCGATGACGGAAACCGCATAGTTACCTTCGAATATGACAGGAGCGGCGGGCAGAATCTTTATTCCATACTCGATGAGATAGGCAAAATGCCCCTGCCGCCCTATATCAAGGAGGCTCTGCGTGACAAGAGCCGATACCAGACGGTATACGCAAGAGAAGAGGGAAGTGCCGCCGCGCCGACGGCGGGACTGCATTTTACAACAGAGCTTCTCGATAAGATAAAGGCAATGGGCGTGGAAATAGCGCCGGTTATGCTGCATATAGGGCTCGGCACATTCCGCCCCGTGAAGGTCGAGAGCATAACCGACCATCATATGCACACGGAATTTTTCAGCATAACGGAGGAAAGCGCGGAGAAGATAAACCGCGCGAGGGCGAACGGCGGCAGAATAGTTGCCGTGGGCACAACCTCATGTCGCGTGCTTGAAAGCGCCTCCGATGAGGACGGTATAGTTCATGCCACCGAGGATGACACGGGGATTTTCATATATCCCGGGTATAAATTCAAGGCGGTGGACGCGCTGATAACGAATTTCCACCTGCCCGAGAGCACGCTCCTCATGCTTGTCTCGGCACTTGCCGGCAAGGACTTTATCATGCGTGCCTACAAGGAGGCTGTGGATAAGGGCTATAAATTTTTCTCCTTCGGCGATGCGATGCTGATAGAGTGAAGCCGGAAGAAGCGGGATATTTTACAATGAAAGAAATAATAGCTGTGGCGGGACCGACGGCGAGCGGCAAGAGCGCGCTGGCTCTCGCAATATGTGAAAAATACGGCGGAGAGCTTGTCTCCGTCGATTCCATGCAGGTTTATCGCGGCATGGATATCGGCACGGCAAAGCCCGATGAGAGTGAGCGGGCAAGAGTGCCGCACCATCTCATAGACATCTGCTCGCCGGAGGAGGCTTTTTCGGCGGCGGATTTTGCCGTGCGCGCACATCGGACCATAGCGGATATAAAGAGCCGCGGTGCGATTCCCGTGCTCTGCGGCGGTACGGGACTCTATATGGACACGGTGACAGACCGCCTGCCCTTTTCCGAGAGCGAGAGCGATCCCGTGCTTCGTGAGGAGCTGCGCAGGATAGCAGACGAGCGCGGCACGCATGAGCTGTGGTGCATGCTTGAGAAGCTCGACCCGCACGCGGCATCAGGTATACATGAAAACAACATAAAGCGCGTCATCCGCGCGATAGAAATATGCAAAAGCGGCATGACAAAAACCGAAAGCGATGCCAAGGCAAAGGCGGCGGCAAACCCATATGACGCGCTGATAATCGCGCTCGGTGTGCGCGACCGCGAGGTACTCTACGAGAGGATAAACCGCCGCGTCGACAAAATGCTCGAAATGGGACTTGCCGAGGAAACAAGGCGGCTCTGGGAGAGCGGCTGTCTTACGACGAACACCACAGCCGCCTGCGCCATAGGCTATAAGGAGCTTTTGCCGTGGATACGCGGCGAGAAAACCCTCGACGAATGTGCCGCGGAGCTGAAGCGAGCCACGCGGCGCTATGCGAAGCGCCAGCTCACGTGGTTTTCCGCCTCCGAGCGGGCAAACCGGTTTTATATAGACGATTACGCAGATGAAAACGAGCTTGCGAAAGCGGTTTTCGCTCTTATCGACAGAAGCTGAAGCTTTTTCGGCGAAAAAGCAAAATCCGAAGAGAAAGGTCAAAACAATGGGCAGAATAGCAAAATATGCGGCATCCGCAGGCGCCTGCCTGCTTTTCACGGTCTATGTGCTGTATCATATCCTCTCGGGCTTCGGAAAGAGCGTGAAGCTTTTTACCGTTCAGGCGGATACTTTTTCCGAGACGGTTTCGGAGGCGGGCTATATCTTTCGCAATGCCGAAACGCTCTATTCGGGAAATGCCGGCACGCGCGGATATATCTACGAAAACGGCGCCAAGGTTGCCGCGGGAAGCACCGTGGCAAAGATATTTGTCTATTCCAATGACGAGGCTACAAGACAGCTTGATATCATAAACGAAAATATCAGGATATATACCGAGGCGGCGGTGCGTGCGGGTGAAAGCTCCGCAAAGGTCGATGAGGAGATAGAACGACTGCACGAAAGAATTGCCGCCGAGAGTGCCTCCGGAGATGTGACCGCTATGAAAAAATATGCGCATGAGCTTGCCGTGATGACAAGCAAGCGCGCACTGCTGACGGACGGCATCTCGGATTATAAATCGGATATTGCGATACTCGAAAGCAGAAAGGCACTCATAGAAAACAGTCTCGGGCACGGCTATACGCCGATAACGACAGCTCGCTCGGGCTATTATTACCATCTCTCGGACGGGCTGGATTCGTCTTTCGGTGAGGAGGCTGTGATGAACCTGACGGCGGATGGGTTTGATTTGCTCGGAGGGCTTACGGCTTCCGCGGCAAATACGGCGGGTGCGCTCGTCTATTCGCCGAAGTGGTATTTCGCGCTGAAAACGGAAAGCGAGGTTGCCTCGGGGCTTTCGGCAGGGAAGAGCTACTCCTGCCGCTTTACCGACAATACGCATACGGATTTGCTGGAAATGAAGCTCGAGAGAAAGGAAAAAAGCGCGGACGGTCGCTCATACCTGCTCGTGCTCTCGTGTTCGCTTCTTCCGGAGGATTTTGATTTCACGAGAAAGCAGAATATAGTCATCACGGCAAGAACATATGAGGGCTACAAGATACCGTCGTCGAGCGTTCGCATTTCACGTGACACGGGAAAGCCGTATGTCTATATTTTCAGAAAAGGCTTTGCCGCAGTGCGCGAGGTGACGCCCGTTTTTGAAAAGGACGGATATTTTATAATAGAAAAGGGCGGGGAGCTGCGCCTCTATGATCGCCTGATAATAGGCGAAGCCGACCTGTGGGACGGAAAAATGATAGAATGACGGTATTGCAAAAAAAAATTTTCCGAAATTGCAAAAAAGAGATTGCAATTTTATACGTTTGTGTGTTATAATATAAAAAATATAATTCTTGTTTCCGAAAAGGAAGGGTCACATATAAGTCAAGAATAATAAAAGCGGAGGTTTTTCATGGGATTTCTGAACAAAATAAAAAGCATGGTCAGCACAGAAAAGGATTATGACGACGGAGTTTATCCGGTTTCCGACGAAAGCGATTACGCCGAGCCGGTCATTTCTTCCAGACCTTCTTCGGGCGTTGGGCTCAGCTCTGCCGCCATCGAAATGAAGGTTGTCCGTCCCGAGCGCTATGAGGACGGCAATCAGATAGCAGATCACCTGCTCAACAATCGCACGGTTGTAATAAATCTTGAGGCGACAAACAAGGAGACGGCAAGAAGAATGCTGGACTTCCTTTCCGGTGTTGCTTACTCCATCGATGGTCAGTTCCTGCGCGTAGCGAACAATACTTTCGTTATCACGCCCAGAAATGTCGATGTTTCGAGCGACCCTATGAGCTCCGGCAGCGGCAGAAGTGCGGAAAAGCCCGCTTCACAGCGTCCGCCCGTAGACCTTACCAGCGATACACTTTTCTGATAAAAACGAAAGGTGCCCTTGCCGCATGACAATGAGGTATATGCGGAGCGTGCTACATATTTGAGAAAAAACGGGGGCGGCAGAAGCGATTTGCTTTTGCCGCCTGTGGTTTGATGCGGTTTTGCCGTAAAATTACGGAGGGTGGATATATGCCTACACAGCAGAATAAGCTTTCAAGCAGAGATTTTTCAAAGACCATACTCGGCTACAATACATCGGAGGTAGACGAATATATAAATCGTCTGACCGAGAATTACTCGGCGCTCTATCGCGAGAATGCCGAGCTGGAGGCGAGCCTTGCGCAGGCTCTTTCACGCCTTTCCGGCATTGAAAAGGAAGAGGAGCAGGTGAAGAAAACTCTCGAGGTGGCAAAGCGTGCCGCCGACCAGATAGTGAGCGACGCCTACGGACGCGCCGACGATATCATCGCCTCCGTCAAAAAAAGCTGTGACGCGATACTCTCAAATTTCCGTGAGAAAATAGAGACTCACAAGAGCGACCTTGCCGAGATTCAGGAGGCGGTTTTCAACTTCAAAAATGAGCTTTTTGAAAAGTACCGCCTGCACATAGAGCTTATCGACCAGATTGCTCCGATATACGAATATGACGAGCTTACCTCCGATAAATATGTCGATCGCATGGTGACAAATCTCAAGCGAGAGATAGCCGCGGAATACGATCTCAGGCTCGACGATATACTGAGCGAAGAAGAAAAGAATGCCGAACTGCTTGATAAGGTTGACGATATGGCGGAAAAGCTGAAGGACGATGATAGGGACGCCTCCGATAAGCCCGAAAAATCGCCCGAGCCGGATGTCAAAACGGCAAAGAAGGGCGGACACAGGCGCAAATCCGTCGTTCCGTCCGTCATAGAGCTACTCGACGAATGTGAGGACGCGGCAAAAGACGAGGCGGTAAACTTCGGCAAGCAGCTTAAGCTTGATGTCGATGCGCTCCTCGCGGGGACAAAAAACGAAAAATAATTTTGCGCAGGCGGATATATTATGAATAAGAAAATCAAGCCTCACATTATGTGGCTCTGGGTAGCTGTCATAGCGGTGAGCGTTATCCTCGATCAGGTGACAAAGCTGATTGTGGTGAAAAATATGGAGCTGTATGAAACGGCTCCTTTTATCAAAGGAATAATAGAATTTCGGTATATAGAAAACCGCGGTGCGGCTTGGGGCATGTTCAGCGAAAACCGCTGGATATTTATCATCATTTCCGCCGCGGCGCTCATAGCTCTGCCGATGCTTCTCTATAAATACAGAAATCTTCATTTCCTTTTCGGTTTTTCGCTTTCGCTCGTCATCGGCGGTGCGGCGGGTAATATGATAGATCGCGTTTTCGCCGGCGCGGTGGTTGATTTTTTAAATTTTCAGTTCATCGATTTTCCCGTTTTCAATGTCGCCGATATCTGTGTGACGGCAGGCGCCGCGCTGATGTTTGTATATCTTATCTTCATAGATAAGGAATTTTTCCGCGATAAGAAAAAAGAAGAAGCGGAAAAAGCGGCGGCAGGCGCGGAGGAGAACGGAGAAAAAGATGAGTAAGCTCACCGTATCGCAGAAAGCGGGCGGCGAGCGGCTCGATGTTTTCGTTTCCGCCGCCGAGGGGATAACGCGCTCCTATGCGCAGAAGCTCATCGAGAGCGGCGCAGTCAGAGTCAACGGAAAGACGGCGGAGAAGAAATATAAGGTATGCGAGGGCGACACGGTGGAGACGGAAATTCCTCCGGCAGCCCCATATGAGGTGAAAGCCGAGGAGATACCGCTCGATGTCGTCTATGAGGACGGAGATATCATTGTGATAAACAAGCCGAAGGGCATGGTTGTTCATCCCGCGGCGGGAAATTATGACGGCACGCTCGTCAATGCTCTTATGGCACATTGCGGCGATTCGCTCTCGGGCATAGGCGGCACGGCGCGCCCGGGGATAGTTCACCGCATAGACAAAAATACGAGCGGACTGCTCATCGTCGCAAAGAACGATGAGGCGCACCTCGCGCTCTCCGAGCAGATAAAGGAGCATGCCGTGTGCCGCATATATTACGCTGTGGCGCTGGGAAATATCCCCGAGCCGATAACGGTGGACAAGCCCATAGGCAGACATCCGACCGACCGCAAGAAAATGGCTGTGACGGAAAAAAACTCCAAGCGCGCCGTGACGCACATATATCCGCTGGAGCATTTTTCGGGCGCGACGCTTGTGCGCTGTGAGCTTGAAACGGGGCGCACGCATCAGATACGTGTGCATCTCGCGAGCATCGGGCATCCGATACTCGGCGATGATGTTTACGGCAGACCGAAGGATTTCTGCGAGCAGAAATTCGGTCGCGGACTCTGCGGGCAGACGCTCCACGCCGGTGAAATCCGCTTCATACACCCGAGAACAGGGGAAAGCATGGCGCTGACCTGCCCGCTTCCCGATTATTTTGAAGATTTACTGCGCAAGTTGCGTATGTCGGTACAGTAAAACATGAAAAAATTCGAAAATATTATTTTTGCCTCCGATGTGGACGGAACCTTTGCATCATATATGCAACCGATGGCACAGAGGAATATAGACGCGCTGAAATATTTCAGGGAAAACGGCGGCAGATTTTGTTTTGCCACGGGCAGAAACCATTATGATATAAATACGGTGGTCAAATGCGACCACTGCGAGATAGCGGGTCTCCCTTATGTTCTCTGCAACGGAAGCTATCTCTATGACCCGATAAAAAAGGAAATAATCGACCCGCTTTATCTCGATGCCGCGAGCGTGAAGGAGCTTTTTGCCGCCATAAGGCGCGAATTTCCCGAAAGCGGTGTGCGCACGACGACGGAGCGCGGATTTCTCGCGCTCGATGACGATTTGACCGTGCGCAGGCAGCTCGCGAGATATGGGCTGGACGGCATGCTCTATACCGTTTCCGCACGGGATTTCACGGGAGACGGCGCTTTTAAAATAGTCGTTTCCTCAGATGACCTCGACACCGTTGAGGAAATGAGAAAATATATCATTGCAAATTTCGGAGGCGTTTTCAGTGCCACGCGGTCCACGTCAAAAATAGTTGAGGTTTTACCGCTCGGCATTTCCAAGGCATATCGCCTCGCAAAAATGCGCGATGAGATGAAAAAGGAAAATCCGGATATCCGCCTTTTCTGCATAGGCGATTTTGATAATGATATTGAAATGCTTTCCGAGGCGGATTTCTCTTTTTGCCCGTCAAACGCCTGCGAAAGGGTAAAGGCTATCGCAAAAAGAGAGGTTTGCCACTGCGACGAGGGCGCACTCGCCGAGGCGATAGATTATATGGAAAAGCTGATTTGAAAAGGTGCCGGCGACGGAAGCCGCGCATGAAAACATCACAATTGGGTAACAGTAACAGGCGGGAAATTCCGCCTGTTTTGCTTTTAGTGAAAATTAGCGCAGGGATGAAAAAACGAGAGAATGAAAAAGTTATATTGCCTGTCTTTCGGGTTGTCGAGGGGCTTGACACACATGCTTCGCATATGTGTTAATTCCCCACCATGCGGGTCGTCGAGGCGCCGACCCCTACAAAATAAAATTCAAATTCAGTCAATAGACAAAATAAAAAATTCCACATACGGTTGGCGCGTATGCCAAAAACGACACCCGATTTTTATGCAAAATCACGAAGTGCAAATTTGTTTTGAAAAAAGATAGACTTTTTCACATTTTTATAGTATAATGTACTCTGCATAATAATGCGAAATTTGACGGATATAGCGGTGATTTTTGCACCTTGACTGCGAATTGTCGCAAAATATGAAAATATTTTCAGGAGGAAAATTATGAAAAGAATCTTTTGTGCGCTTATCGCATTTGTGATGGTGGCGCTCATGCTCCCGCTTACACTTTCGGCGGCAAGCTTTACTCTCAAGGACACCGGATTCGAATATTCGGGCGTTGATCCCGTGCCGCTGCTCGTGCTTGTGGTGAGCTACGATCCCGACGGCGACGGTAAGGACGCATATGAAGAGGGTCTCTCGACCACAGACCCCAATCTGCCGACCTACGGTGAGCAGTGGGCTCATTCCGAGGAATCCTACTGGTCAAAAATACTCTTCGGCGATGACGGCTATACGATGAAGAATTATTTCAAGCTCATGTCAAATGACAAGTTTTACTTCACGCCCGCCGCAGAAACATACGGTGAGGCGAACAACGGTATCGTTTATGTTACGCTCAAAGAAAAGCACCCGGGCAATGCCGGCGGTTCTGTCAACCCCACCGATATCAGTACAACAAGAATTACGGCGCTAAATGCGGCAGCGGAATATGTGGACTTCAAGAGCTTCGATAAGGACGGAAGCGGAGGTCTGAGCTGGAAAGAGCTCAGCGTTGTATATATCATCGCGGGACGCAGCACGAAATTCGGTATGGCTGATGACGGTATCAGCACATGGCGTATGGGCAGCTATAAGCAGAACGGTACAACATGGCATACGAAGATAAACGGCGTGCGCGTTATGAAGGGCGACGACGGCGCAAAATATGCCGTTGTAGGCGAAATGCAGTCCTCGGGAAGCCCGCTTTCCTTCGGCTCCATCGCGCATGAGCTGGGTCATGTGCTCGGTGCAAATGACCTTTATACATACGGCGGCTATACATGGTGCGGCGGTCCCGGCGAAATAGCTCTTCAGGGCGGCGGCTCGGGTATAGGCGGAAACAAGGGCGTGAAGAAGGGCGTTGCTCCTTCTGCCATTGACCCATATTACCTCACATGGTATGGTTTTCAGGGTGTTACCGTTGCGCAGGACGGCGAATATACGCTCTATTCCCGCGAGAGTGAGAAGGGCGAATACAATATTATCCGCGTAAATACAAACAATCCCAAGGAATATTATCTCATAGAGAACAGATATACTGTAACTCCCGAGACATTTGATGCCATTGATCCTGCGGAAAGGGGCATTCAGATTTGGCATGTTGACGAGGGAATAATGGAATCCGAAACACTGCCGAACTGTTGGAAGGGCTCGCCTCATGCGCCCGGTCTTACTCCTGTTTGCTCAAACGGAGTCAGCGGCAGAAAAGCATGGGATAACACCAAAGGAAATAACATCTTTGAATCCTACAATTTCAAGTTTGCCGGAAGTGAGACATGGTATACGGCAATGACAGATGAAGAAGCCGAAAATTACTATGTAAAGATAGAAATGCTCGACCCCAAGGGTAACGAAATGAGAATCAAGGTTACCGGTGCGCCAAAGCAACCGACCTATTCCAAGGTTTCCATGTCATCTCCTACTGCAGGCGAATTCAAGGTTGAAGCTATAATCAGCCAGTTCAACGGCAATACCGTTACGGGCGGCAAGCTTACGCTTTACAGCGATGCCGCTATGACTAATGTCGTCGGTACAGCCGAGGCTTCCTCTGACGGCAAGAGAACTGTATATGCTTCCATAGCGGGTCTTAACGAATATACAAAGTATTACTACAAGTTTGAAACAGTCGGTTCGGTTGCCACCGAGGTAAATACAGGCAACGGTACAACCTCCGGCAAGCCGATAGTAAAAACAAGCTATAAGCTCCTCTTCTATACAAACGGTGCGGGCAAACGTTCCTTCGGCGTTACGGTAAAGAAGGGCGAAATGTTTGACATGGCAAAGCTTCCTTCTATGAACAAGAGCGGATATGTTTTCTGCGGATGGTACAGAGATGAGGAGCTCACAGAGAAATATAATTTCAATGTGATAGAAGAAAACTGCGTTGATATTCCTCTCTATCCGAGATGGGAAGCAGAGGATGAGGCGGTAAGCTTTGTTATCAAGAACGCGACTGTTGCCGAGCCCATCTTCGGTTTCAAGGTAGGCGAAGCAATCGAGGAAATAATCCCCGATGAGCAGGAGGGCAAGACTTTTGCCGGATGGTATAAGGATGAGGCCCTGACGATTCCTTTCTATTTCTCTGAGGAGATAACAGAGGGCGGAACGATAACAATTTATGCAAAGTGGAACGGCGGCAGCGAGGAGACAACCTCTTCTTCCGCTACATCGGGCTCGGCTGAGACCACCGCCGAGCAGACATCCGCTACTACTGCTGAAAGCACATCTGAAACAACGGGCGGTACGGGCGAAAAGAGCAGTTCTGCAGTTGTTATCGTGGTTGTGGTTATCGTCGTTGCCGCCGCTGTCGCAGTGGCTGCGATATTCATCATCAAAAAGAAGAAATAATTGCATATCGTATTGAACTCAAATCTCCCTGCGGGCTTTCCGCAGGGAGATTTTCAGTCTGTCGAAAAAGTATTTTCACCGGAAAAACAGATAAAAGCATTTTTGGTATAGCCTTCTCCTGTGGGGAATTGACCGATTTGCGAAGCAAACGCGGTCGGCGTCGCCGAGACAGGGGGAACTGACCGATTTGCGAAGCAAACGCGGTCAATTCACATAGAGATTGATATCCCACGCGGGGATATAAGGGTGCTTGCGCAGGTAAATCTTATGCTGCGGGAGCATTTCATGAGCGATTTCGACAAGGCGGAAAAGGTCACTGCTCCTATGATATGCCGAGATAAGAAGCGATACTTCATTCTCCCCGATGACGCGGCGCGAACCCGCAAGCGCACGCTCTTCCGCGCCCTCAACATCATATTTGATATATAATTTTTCTCCTGCAAAATCACAATTTGCATCGAGAGTATCGCCTGTCACGGCACGCATTTTCGCGCCGGAGAGTGCCTTATCGTTCACGGCGGTGACGATGGAATTTCTCGCCGCGCCGTCCGCAAACGAAAGCTCCTCTCGTTTATCCCATGCGGCAAGATTGCAAACCCGCGTTTTCATGTCCAGCGTCTGCGCATATGCGGCAAGCTTGGCGCAAACCTTTGCCGACGGCTCGAAAGCCACGGCTTTTTTTATTCCTCTGTAAAGTGAAAGTGTACTTTTCAGAGTGTCGCCATTATATGCGCCGAGGTCGCAATATGCCGTGAAATCATCCGGAAAAATCGCCCGCATATCATTCTCCTGCTCGCTCTCGCAGGCGGCAAGACAACTTATTTTTCCGCTCAATTTATATTTTATCACGCAGTCGAAAACAAAACGTGAGTGCTCATCGGCAAGCAGTGCCCTTGCGCACTCAAAACGCACCTTATTTGCCTCATAATAATCGGCATCGAAAAGCTCTTCTCCCGCAACAGGTACATCGGGTGCATAGAGCTCATATTGTTCATCAAGGCGGCGGATAGCCCCGCAAACCTCCGGCAAATGCGAGCCGAAAGCCACAAGTATGATGAAATCCGTATATTTTTCCTTTACTTCGGAGAGTGAAAGCACGCGCTTGCCATGAAAAAGCTGCCCGCGCACAAAGCCATCCGAGGCAAAGAAATCCGCGGCTCTCATTCCACGCTCCTCAAGGACTGCGATTATCTTGTCCGCGCCGTTGCCCATTCCATATATAATTATCGGCTTGCCACTCTCCGAAAGGTGGCTCCATAGCTCATTTTCTGTGCTTCCGTCCCCGAAAATAACCGTTTTTGCCATAATATCAGTCTCCGTCTGCTTTTGTTTTTTATAATGATATCACGGAAATACGCAAAAGTAAATGAATTTTTGTAAATATTGCGAGGCTTGCCGGAATTATCGCTTCCGCAATCTGTATCCGATATGCAGACGGCACATATCAGTATGCCTTTTATCAATATTTTCATAAAGAAAAGTCAATATAATTATGAAAAATTATATTCAGGGCTATTGACATTAAGAGGGAATTTTGATATTATATAGATGAATAAAGTTATTTTTCAAAGTGAGGAGATATTATTATGAAATCTGTAAAAATCAGTCTTTCTTCTATAGAAGCAGTAAGAAATTTTGTAGAGATTGTCCGCAAATTCAATGAGGAAATCGACCTTTCCAGCGGCAGATATGTTGTCGATGCAAAGTCTATCATGGGTATTTTCAGCCTTGACCTGCTCAATCCTATTACTCTTACCGTTCATTCCGATGATTGCGATAAGATTTTCGCGGCTCTCAAGGATTTTATCATTGAATAATTGAGTTTTTAAAAGAAAACGGATGGTTCGCCATCCGTTTTTTTGTTTGGTGGGTTTGTATTGCTTGAGTTTTGTTTTGTAGGGGAATTGACACATATGCGGAGCATGTGTGTTGGCGTCGCCGAGACAGTGGTCGCCCATCTGTCTCCGCTCAAAAAACAAAGCAAGTCGGCAACCTATGGTTGCCGACTTGCGCTATAATACCTGTTTTATTCTCCCACTATCCTGTCTGCAAAGGTGCTCCAGAAGTAGTTTCCGACATAGCTTCCCAGAGATGCGTTCGGAACATAGAACCGTGCGCCTGCGGGAAGTCCTGCCGTGAGATCGCTTCCCATTCCGTTTACCGTTGTGGAATCGGGATTTTCCGCGAGAATGTGAATTTTCATGAGCTTTCCTGCGCCGACAAAGGCACCATCCGATATATACGAGACATTATCCGTGACAAAAAGCTCTGTGAGCTCGCCGCAATCCGCAAAGGCACCGGCACCGATAATTATGCCGCGCTTGCCGTTATATGCGGTCGGTGTTCGCAGAGAGCTAAGCTTTTTACCCTCGTCGCTCACGCCTGTTATGTATGTACTGCCTGCTCTCTCTTCAAAAACAAAATATTTTTCGTTTTCGTCATATTTCACGGGATCGTCAGGCTTATCGGGCTTTATCGGCTTATCCGGCTTTGCAATATCAACCTTGATACCGCCAAGCACATCGGCAAGGTCGAGCGCGAGCCTGCGTGTATGCAGAATAACGCCCGCTTCGTTCATATGAAAGTTGCTGTCGTAAAAATATGCTTCATTATATATATATCCGTTTGCACTGCCGAGTAGCGGCGCTTTGAGCTTTTCCGCGAGAAAAGCTTCAAAAGCCTCGATATCCTCTATCTCCGTGCCCTCGCGGAGCGCACTCATGTTCATCGGGGCGAAACCGAAATACACTGTCGCGCCGCGCTTTTTCGCATATTCGATATATTCGTTTACATAATCGATGAAATCCTGCGAAACGATATCCGGCGAGAAATCTATGATATGTGCGGGGTCATAGCCCTGCGCCATGACATTGTATTTCCGGTCGGGATAATCGATATCGCCGTATTCGTTGAAGGCGCTCTTTGCATATACACCCGTCGGTTCGAGCGGTGTGCCTCTGCTGTAGCGGAATTTCGACGCGGCAAATTTCCAGTATGCTCCGAGCATGGCCGGAGCATCATCGCGCGAGAGACGCATGAGCAATCCGAAATGCCCGTCACACGCCTGCCAGAGCGAATCCGCGCCGAAATAGAGCGAGAGAAGCTGACTGTCCATCTCGGGCGCGAGAACTATGATATCACCTTTCCGTATTGATTTGCGTGAAAGATCCATCATCGCCTTTGTGCCGATCGAGGCATAAAGCCCGAAATTGACCACAGGCATGCCGAGTGTATCTTCAAGCAGCTTGCTGTCCAGCCCGAAGGCGGCACTGCTGCCGCTGACGATGACGATTTTCGGCTCCTTTATGCTGTCCAGTCTTTCCACCTTATCATACAGCTCCGCTGTGAAAAGCTTTGAAAACTGCGGTTTTATCAGAAAGCCGACGGAAGCGGCGCATGAGAGCGGAAGCAGAAGCAGGAGCAATATGCAGATGAATCTGATAACTGATTTTTTCATATATCGCACCCCCTCAGAACTGGAAATAAATGAATGTGCTGGCACCGCCGACGGAAAGTATCAGCACCCATGCGGCGATAACTGCCCAGACGGTATAAAGCACGGTTGTTTTCTTCGCCGTGCCGCCATCGCTTTCGAGAACCGGCATGCTCATCACTCTGTCCATGAGAATAAGCACAGCTATCGCAAGGGCGCAATAGAGCGCGCCTGCCGCGGTAAGCCCCATGCCGGAAACGGTATCGGCAAAGGAATATGCCGAGGGGGAGAAGAGCTTGCCGAATGCCAAGCCGACATCGGCAATGCTGTTTGCACGGAAGAAAATCCACGCAAGGCAGACAAAAAAGAATGTGGTAAACCTCTGCATGGCGGCGAAAATGCGCGAATCATTCTTTATGCCCATTTTCGTATAAAGCGCCATGCGCCACTTTTTTGTAGCCGAGCCGAATATGCGGAAAAATCCGTGGAGCGCACCCCAGATTACAAAGGTCCAGTTTGCACCGTGCCATAAGCCGCTCACGAGAAATACGATGAAAAGATTCAGATAATACCTTGCGCGTGAGCATCTGTTGCCGCCCAGCGGTATGTAGAGATAATCGCGGAACCATGTCGACAGGCTGATATGCCATCTGTCCCAGAATTCCTTTATCGAGCGCGCCGAATACGGGCGATCGAAATTCTGCATGAGGCGGATACCCATTATCCGCGCACAGCCTATGGCGATATCGGTATATCCCGAGAAATCACAGTATATCTGAACAGCGAAAAGCACCGTCGCTATGATTATGCCTATCGCCGTGGCTTTTCCGATATCGTTATAAACCGAGTTGACATAACCCGCCAGAATATCGGCGACAGCTATCTTCTTGAAGAAGCCGACAGCCATTTTCTGCATACCGAGAAAGGCATTTTCGGCATTTAATCTGTTGAAATTTTTCAGCTGAGGCAAGAGGTTTTCCGGCCGCTCGATAGGACCTGCCACAAGCTGCGGGAAAAAGCTGACGAAAAGCGCATACCAGAAGAAATTGCACTCCGCTTTTATATCGCCGCGATATACATCTATCGCATATGAGAGTGTCTGGAAGGTGTAGAACGAAATTCCGACGGGAAGTATCAGATTCAGCGAGAAATCATATGATTTGCCGTTTATCGCGCTCATAATGCCCGAAACGGTGCCTGCCATGAAATTATAATATTTAAAGAAGAAAAGCGTGCCGAGACAGACGATAAGGGTCAGCGTTATGTATAGCCTGCGCAATGACTTTTTGTCTGTTTTTTCCATTGCCAGTGCGCAGAAATACGAGACCGCCGTGGTAAAAATTATCAGCGCAAGCAGGCGAAAATTCCATGCGGCATAGAACCAGTAGCTCATGGCAAGCATGGCGGGCATTTTCAGCTTCTTCGGGAGCAGGAAATAGCAGAGCAGAAATATCGGGAAAAATATAAGAAATTCAAATGAATTAAATGTCATGTTTTGCCCTCCGCAGTGTCAGAATAAGGCGCAGAATAAGTGCGATAAGCACGAGTATCAGCACCTCGGAGAGTGAGATTTCAAGATAAAGTCCCAGTATTACGGTAAACGCCGCAAAAGCGGCGTTTACTATGATGAAAAACCTTTTCCTGAAAACAAACTCGAGTATAAACATCGCTGTCATCACGGCGAGCATAATCAGTATCGCCGGATGAGAAAATAATGTGAGTCTATCCGGAAACATATATTGTACCTCTTATTTTGCTTCTTTTTCAAGCTGAGCCTTCAGCTCACGGATGAGAATTTCCGTTCTCAGATGTGCGCCGGCATCTGTCATATGCCATTCGGAATCGGCAAAATACCCGCTGTCTATGGCATGGTCGGCTATATCGGAGATTACTGTCCCGTGATAATTCTTTGCGACATTGCCGGAGTATTCATCAAGATCAGCCTGAGTCTTTTTAGCTATATCGTAGAGCACGCTTTTTGACATGGGTGCAAACGAGATATAAACCTTCACGCCGTTTTCCGCCATTTTGTCAAATTGCGTATTCATAAAGGCAATGCATTCCTCGCTCGGGAACTGGTTGAAGGTAAAGCCGCCCTTTACGGGACCCGCATCTCTTTTATTGAAAAGGTCGCCGTTGTTGTTTATCGCATCATTGAAGCGGTCGTATTCGCGGATGGCGCTGTTTTTTGCCTTATCCTTCTGCTGGCTCTCAAACGAGCCGAAAACATTGGTGTAGTTTCGAATATCGACATATCTGAAAATATCATAATTACATTCAATGGAGCGCCAGAGTCTGTTGTTGAGGCGGTTATTTCCGAAAAGATACTGCCCGTCCTCGGGCGCCCAGAGAAGGATATCGTCCTCTCCCATGAGCTTCGAGAGATATTCCATCCAGAAAGCACCGCTGATATTGGCGTTTGTGCCGTAGTTGACTACGACATATTCATCGTCGAGTGCTTTTTCCATATCCTCTGCGACAAAGCCGAACTGACCGCTCGAGCCTGCCACATAGACTATCTTTTTTTCTGTCTTTCGCCCAGAGCATATAGTCATATTTCATGTTGGATTCGATATATGTCACATAGAGCGGGTAGAGAACGGCATTGATACGCAGATTTGCGAGGTTTTCGCAGCCGTCGATTACCGTATTCGCGGCGCTCATTCCCCAGCCGCCGGTTGTTTCGCCCGTGAATTTTACTATCGCGTCTGTTATCACGAGGGTGGACATTTCGGAATCGGCAAAAGCCTCTTCGCAGAGTTCCATTACGCTTGCGGGGAGAACTATTGCCTCTGCCTTTGTGCCGGCGAGCGCACGCTTGCCGATGGATATGACGGAGCTTCCGTCTATTTCCGCAGGAATGGCAAGAACCCCTTCTTCGCTGCCTTTGTAACCTGTGATTTTTACCGCCATGCCCGATTTTTCATATTCAAAATCCGAGGCGGGAGCTTCTTTTGCCCATATGCAGTAAAGGTCGATTTTCGCTCTGTCGCCGACATAAGGTCTTGAGCCGAGGCTTGTGCCCTCGCCCGTGCCGTCCGCTTTTGTGTTATATTCGACAAGAACATATCCGTCGCGCTTGAAATAGCCGCGCTCGGGGAGCGAATTGGGGTTCTTGTAGTAGGTTACATCGGCATCATATTCAACGGTATCCTTACCGCTGACATGAGCGCCGCCGTTCAGATGATAAGCATATGTCATTGCACAGTTGACAAAAAGCGTGCATTCTTTTTCGACATCAAAGGTGTATTCGGTTTTCATGGAAGCGACTTCTTTACCGTTGGCAATGCCGCTGTCGAATGAGAAGCCTTTGAATTTGTATCCGTCCTTCATTTTGACGGTGACTGTCGCTTTATACGAGTCGCCGATACCCTCTTTCGTGGAAACGGAAAGCTCGCAGTAGGCGGGATTGTATTTGACTGTCAGATATTCGCCGTGCTTTTCGGCAAGGAGCTTGTTATATATCGGCGTGGGAGCCGGAGGATCTACCGTGCCGCTGCTTGTCGCATCGGTTGTGGCTGTTGTACCGTTGGTGCCGCTTGCGGTTTCGCTGCTTCCCGAGGTTGTAGCCGATGCGGAAGAGGTGCCGGTTGTCTCTTCCGGTTTATTTCCGCAGGCGACTATGCCCATGCACATGGAAATCGCCAGTATAAAGGCGAATATTCGTATTGTTTTTTTCATATTTTTCCTCCGAAACGTATCTGCACACAGCAGACTTTTTCATGATATAATTTTATCATTATTATTTTACGATGTCAATATTACTATTAGCAGATTTTTTGAATGATATTTTGTCTATTATGGCATAAAATTTTCCGCTGTCAGGCGATAGAGGAGGATTTGATTTTTATTTTAAGTAACTTTTCTTTTATCGTACTTTTGCGTGACCAAGAGGAGGGTTCAGGGTGGCAAAGCCACCTCTGAACGGCGTCGCCGAGACGGAGTATACCAAAAGTCAGCAAGGAGGACTCGCGCCGTCCTCCTTCCGAACCTCGTGCGGCGTGCACGAGTTAGTCGCGCGAGCCATGCGTGGCGAGTGCGTGCGGCAAAGGATAAAATGAAAGTCGGCGGTTTTGTACTCTCCGCAATCTCATACTACCACGCGTGCGAACATATCACACGAAAGAACCGAGCAGATTCGTGCACGCATTGTCTGCACGCCCGCATATATAGGTGGGCGGGGATTAACACATATGCGAAGCATGTGTGTTGGCGTCGCCGAGACGGGGCATCGTGGGTTAAGTAAGTGCGCTAACGGGATGGAGCTTGTACTTTCTATTTTGTCTATTGGATGTACTTGGGCTTTATCTTGTAAGAGTCGGCGTTACCCTGTCTCGGCGACGCCGACCGAGTTTGCTCCGCAAATCGGTCAATTCCTCATCAGATGGAGCCAAATATAAATACATTCACACAAATGAGAAAAGCATGAAAATAGCGGTAGTAGGTTCACGAAATCTGAAAATAGAGAATCTCGGCGATTATCTGCCGGCAGGAACAACCGAGATTGTTTCGGGAGGCGCGCGCGGAATAGACACCTGCGCGAGAGAATACGCCAAGGCTCACGGTCTGAAGCTGACGGAATTTCTCCCCGATTATGAGCGATATGGCAATGGCGCGCCGCTACGCCGAAATCTCGAAATAATCGGCTATGCCGATGCGGTTTTTGCCTTTTGGGACGGGAAATCGCGCGGAACGGCATACACAATAAAAAAAGCGCAGAACACAGATAAACCTGTTCGCATCATCATGATGCAACAGCCGCGCAAAGCACTTGACTTTCCGCCCATTTTCATTTATAATTAAAACAAAAGACAAAAAGGAGATTTTTTCATGAAAGTTTTGCTTCTCAGTTGCAGTACGGGTGAGGGTCACAATAATTGCGCTCGCGCCGTAAAAGAAGAGCTTGAGCGCAGAAATATCCGTGCGGAATTTCTCGATATGCTTCAGATGTTCGGAAGCAACAATCCGCTCAGCTTCGATAAAATATTAAATAAAATCTCATCAAAAACCCCCGAGCTTTTCGGTATGATGTATCATGCGGGAGCCATGTTCAGCTCCTCGGGCGTTACATCGCCCGTCTATCTTGCAAATATACGCCACGCCGCAGAGCTTGATGATTTTATCACGGAAAAAGCTTATGATGCCGTTGTCTGCTCGCATCTCTTTCCCATGGAAACGCTCACTTATCTGCGCCGTCATGGAAAATGCAAAACGAAAATATATGGCGTTCTCTCTGATTATACCTGCATTCCTTTTCTTGCGGAAACAGAGCTGGATGCTTATTTTGTCCCTCATGAGGATGTGCGCACGGAGTGCATTGCCGCGGGCATTCCCGAAGAAAAGCTTATCGCCACAGGTATGCCTGTTTCCGCTAAATTCACCGTAAAAACCGAAAAATCCGCCGCGCGTGAAATGCTCGGGCTTCCGGCAGAGAAAAAAATATATCTCATCATGACGGGCGGAATAGGCTGCGGAGATGCGATTTCTCTCTGTAAAAAGCTTCGGCGCATTCCCGACGGAAATTCTCTGCTCTGTGTTTTGCCCGGGCGAAATGAAGAGCTCCGCGCGGCGCTCGATGACGAATTTCACGGCGACGGCGTTATTGCCGTTCCTTTTACGGATAAGGTTGCACTTTATATGAGCGCCGCCGATGTTCTGCTTTCAAAAGCGGGCGGTATTTCCAGCTCCGAGGCCGGCGTGCTCGGTGTGCCTTTCGTACATACCATGATTATCCCGGGCGTGGAAACAAAAAATGCGGAATTTTTCGAAAATCACGGGATGTCGCTCTTTGCCGAAAACGAAGACGAAGCCGCACGCTTTGCCGACAGGCTCATCTATGACAGCACCCTTGCCGAAAAGATGCTCGAAGCGCAAAATCGCTGTCTGCCCAAGGACGGCGCGACAAAAATAGTTGATTACATCGCAGGATAAGGAATAAAAATGGCTACAAGCAAGGAATTTCTGAATTTTGTTCTCGATCAGCTCTCCGACCTCGACGGGATAACATACAGGCAGATGATGGGCGAATATATCATATATTACGGCGGCAAAATCGCGGCTTATCTCTGTGACAACCGAATGCTGATAAAACCCGTGAAAAGCGCCTTTGCCATGATGCATGGCGCGCCGTTCGAAGCACCATACGAGGGCGCAAAAGAGATGCTTCTCGCGGAAAACATCGACGACAGAGATTTCATGACCGCGCTTTTCCGCGCGATATACGACGAGCTCCCCGAACAGAAACCAAAGAAAAAGAAATAACTACGCCTATGCAGATTTATACACAAACCCCCGATGCGGCGCATCGGGGGTTTGTGTTATTTCAGTATAATATTAACTTCATGCGTCTTGCCGTCGTCGGGGCGTTTGATTTTTCCATCGAAAGGCACGCCGTCAAATGTCATTTTTGCACCGTCGGCGGTTCTTGCAAAGCCGCGCGGCTTCTCTATATGAACATGGAATGAGGGTTCTCCGTTATTTACGGTATAGTCCGACTTTTCGCTTTCAAAAGGAAGCACGGGCGAGAATACGAGATATTCTCCGCTGAGTCCGAAGCCGAGCAGCTCCATCATGGAAAGATTCAGCCAGCTTGCTGTTCCCGAGAGCATGGGACCGATGTTTTCGCCTGTTATGCTGTTGTTATACTGCGTGCAGAAGCGCGGATTTCCTTTCGTTTTATAGGGATGAAGCAGAGTTTTGTAGGGGAAAACGCTATCGAGCGCGAAATATGCAAATTCCGCGAGAGCTTTTGCCAGCTCTGTGCTTTTCACCGTTTTTGAAGCTTTGAGCGCCGCGGAAGCCGCCATCATAGCCGCATGCTTGAAGGTGCCGCCGTTTTCTCTGTCGCCCGGGAAATATGCCTCTGAGGCATTGCCCGTTGCGAGCTTGCCGAGGTCGCAGGGAGAGCAAAGCTTCACGCCTGCCGGGCAGACGAGATGCTTATTCACCCTCTCAAGCATCACCGATATCTCATCCTCGCTTGCCACGCCCGCAAGTATCGACCAGCTGAACGAATTGAGGAAATAAGAGCCGTTTATCGCGGGATCTGCAGAAAGTCCGTCGCCGCCTGCGCCGAGGTAAGTATAGCCGCCGTCACGCTTGCCGCCGAGGAGTGCGCGCGCATAGAAATCGCCCTTCCAGCAATGCTTTCTTATATTTTCGCAGAGAGCGGCGCAGTCATTTTCAAGCGCTGCCGCCGTCTCTTCCATGCCCGCATCGCGTGCCATTTCTGCTATCTCGTCATAGGCAATTTTCAGAAGGAATGCGTTCATTACGCTCTCGGAATGCTCGCTCATGAATCTGTCGCCGTATTTGCCGCCCTGCGCGAGCTGCGCCGCATATCTCTTCTCTTTTTCGATGCCGTCTATCCAGTCGTTATCGAGCTTCAGGCAGTCGTTCCAGTCTGATTTGTCGAGGAGCGGAATGCCATGCGCGCCGACGGAAATCTTTCCGCTATATCTGACTGTGGCAAGGAGCGTATCAAGTAAAGTGCGCTTCTTGTCACTGCCGGCAACGGGAAATTCGCAAAAAAGGAAATCCTTATCGCCCGTGAGCGAAACATAGCGGTAAACCGCCTGCGCGAGCCACAGTCCGTCATCGGAGCACATGCCGGGCTCCTTGCCCGTCTCATAGAAATTATGGTTTGCATAGCCCATTTCATAGACGTTCTTTATCCATTCGCCGAGCATTTCGCGGGCAAGTCTTTTTTCGCCCATGCCTATGATATAGTAAAGCGAAGCATACATATCCTGTATTTCGCGGAAGCCTATCTCGCGATAAGCCTTCTGCGTCCATGCAAACGAGCGCGAAACATATGACTGATAATAAACCTGAAAAGGCAGATTGTTGTTTACATATGTGTCAAGGTCTCTGTCGCCTGTTTCCAGCTTCAGAAAGCCCGCATATTTTCTGCCGAAATCCTTTACCGATTCGAGAGTTTTGCCAAGTGCCGCGGGGGTTTTGTACTTTTTTACGAGTGTGCCTACAGCATCAAAAAGCACTCCGTCTGTCGCATCGGGCGAAAATACATAGCCCGTATATGCATCAACGGTTCTTGAAGTACCCGCATCTACGGAAAAAGCCTTTTCCATAGCATAGAAGGAGACCATCTTCGTCACGGGGACAGTCGGCAGGCACGCAACCCGCTGTGGCTTTTCTATAGAGCCGTTGCCGATGAAATCGATGTAGTTAGCCGTGTAGCCATCGAGCGTTTCGCCCTCATCGGTCAGCAGGAGTGCAAATCGCTTGTTGGCACGCAGACGCTTCTGATGAGAACTCGGAGAAACAGCAATTGTCTTTCCGTCTGCCTTTATTACGCCGCTTTCCCATATTACACTCGCATAGATTATATCATTCATCGCCGACTCGGGCGCGGTGAGACCGAACATTCCCGTGAAAACAATGCGCAGACTGCGCTTCTTTCCCGTCGTGTTCTCTATCTCTACTCTCTGCGCCTCGGTAGCGTCGGGCATACCGTCCGCATGCGGGAGAATGAAAAGCGTGCGCTTTATTTTCAGCCCGCATTCCGTCTCGTATGTTATTTCCGTATAGTTGCGAAAATGTCGGCAAACAGCACTTTTTATATTTGCCTTTACATCAGCCGAATAGAAAATCTGCGCGCCGTTTTCCACTATATAAAACTGGCGGTTTACAGGCTCGCCGTTATACTCGGGCGTGAGCGAATATCTCGTAGCCGTGACCTGCCTTGCCGCGCCTGCGCGGAATGAGCCTCTGCCGAGCGAATCGAGCGCACCTTTCGGCGTGGTCAGCATCGGATATTCAAAGCCTATTCTGTTGCCGATGAGCAGGTTTACATCATAATGCGTGCCTATCTTGTTGCCCTTGAGGTCGATTATGTGCTCTCCCTCACTGCCGATTGTACCGCCGCTTTTCATCACCGTTTCGTAAACTGAAATCAGGGCTTGCGCCGTATCTTCGGGCAGAAGCTTTTCCCCATCGTCGGTGTAATGGCGCACGTTGCCGTCGTCAAAAGCAAAAAGATGATTTGCCGCACCGAAAGACGCAATATAGCAGAAAAGCTCGGGCGTATTGAGTATATAGTCCGAAACAGGCGCATAGAACTCCATTCCGCAGGCGCCGACTACATGAAGCGCTTCTGTATCCGTCGGCGTCGCGCAGGCATCGCCGAAAAGTCTGTCGCCGAAAACCGCCTGCAATTTCGCCATGGGCGCATTTTTAAATTCTCTTGCATTTTCTCTTGCAAAAACCATAATTTTTCTCCTTATTCAAAAGTAAAATCTATATGCAGATTTTCAAAAGGCAGATTGTAGCCCATGAGATACGGCGTATCATCGCCGTTAAGTCTCATTTTTACCGTGCCGCAGGCTGTATCTCGGCAAAGCGCCGAGAGATGCTCCCTGCAAAGTCCCTGCGAAAAAGAAAGTGTCAGCGCGTCGCCCCGCTTCTCTCCATAGGCAAGCGCCCCATCGGGAAAGCAAAGGCAAATTCCGTTTTCATCGGGTTCGGCGGCGTATTCGAGCAGTCCCCTGCCCCATCTGACGTCGCTCTCGTCCCGAGCGAAGTCGTCCGCCGTCGCGTGGCGCGGCTTCGGCGCATCTGTGAGCAAACCGACGCCGCTGTAAGCATATTCGGCATAGCGGCAACCGCCGCACAGTCTCATGCCGAAGCCGGCATACATCGCAAAAAGCCCCGTATCTGCGGGATGCAGAAAATATCCCTTTTTCTCCGTGTCGCAAAGGCGGAAAATCTCCTCGTGCAGTGCGCGGCAGACGCCCTTTTTGCGGTGCTTCTCCGCCGTGCATACGGCATAGCCGTAGTACGCGGGCTTGCCGCGCACGGTTGCGGGCACAAGCAGTGCCATTCCCGCAAGCTCATCGCCATCTCTGCATTCGGCAAGCAAGGAACTGTCAGCGGCTCGGAGAAAAAGCTTTATTTCCTCGTGCGTGTCACCAAAGCAAGCCTGCCAAAGCGCAAAATGCTCGCTTTTTGCCGATGATGAAACCATAAAGTTTATTTTTTTCATATCAAAATACCCTTATAAACAAAGCAACGCCGTCCCCATTGATATGGAGACAGCATTATTTTTATTTTTTCAGTAAAGCATTTGTCTTTGCGAAAATTTCGGCACTGCGACCGCCGAGTATCCTGATTGCTTTCCTGAAATATTCATAGTTTTTCCCTTTTCCGTGTATGTCGCTTCCGAGCGCGTATACACTGCCCTCTTCTATCCAGCGCAGACATCTTTTTCTGTTCCGATGTTCGAGAAGCCCGTCGGCATTGAGCTGAATCTTCGCCCCGACATCGACACAGGCATCTATTATATCCGTATCATACCTGTCGGCATGGGCAAGCACAACATCAAGACCGCGGCGGATGAGATGGTGAATGGTATCCGCTATGGAATCGTCCACGGAATTCATGGGAAGCTCTGCAAGGAAAACATTTGTCCCCGCGATACAGAGCTTTTCCACATAAGGCATACGGTCAAGATTTTCAAAAACAAGCACCTCTGCCCCGAGTATTATCTCGGGAGCATCAGGAGGAAGTGCGCGCCGGAGCTCGCCGAAGCACTTTTCTCTCAACGCATAGAATCCCGGTACATCTATGGCGTTTGCATAGAAATGCGATGTCGCCACGATGCGTGATATACCTGCCTTTTTTGCCGCATTTATCTGCCATAGGCTCGTTTCCACACTGCCGCTGCCGTGGTCAAGCCGCGGGATTATATGGCTGTGAAAATCGGTCATTGCTCCTTTTTCGCCGAGAGTAATCATTTTGTCTCTCCGGAATCACTGCCGTCGCTTCCGTATCCGTGTGAATAGCCGTATTTCGAGTATCCGTATCTGCCGCTCTTCTTGTAATTGAGATTATCTATCACAAATCCGCGAACCCTTCCGCCTACCGCTTTGATATTTTCAACTGCGGCAGCCGTGTTTTCGGTATCGCTGTAATCCGCTCTTGCTACTATGAGATAGCCGTCTGTCCTGTCGGCAAGCGAGAGAGCGTCCGGCACAACCGTGAGCGGAGGGGTATCTATTATGACATAGTCAAACATTGTCTCTACCTTTTTGAGGAAGGTATTCATCGCCTCGGAGGAAAGAAGCTCCGCCGTGAAAGGAACGCTCTTGCCCGATGTGAGCACATAGAGGTTCTGGAACGAAGTCTTTCTTATATTCGGCTCGGCATCTTGCCCCGAGAGATACTCGGAGAGTCCGTGACCCTCGCTGAGGTCAAGCGCCGTTCTCACTCTCGGCTTTCTGATATCGCCGTCTATGAGAAGCACCTTGAGGTCGCTCTGCGAAAGGCTGATCGCCGTATTGATGGAAACAAGCGTTTTGCCCTCGCCCGGGACAGCGCTTGTAAATACAAATTTCTTGCATTTCGCCTCTATCGGGATATAGAGCAGGTTTGTCTTGAGCGAGCGGTACGATTCGACAACGGCAAAGGGCATATTGTCGTTTATTATGAGTGTGCGGTAAAACTTTGCGCTCGTACCGTTGTTTACTTTATTATTGCTTTTCTTAAGAAATGATGATTTTCTCATTTTATCCTCCGTCAGCGCTGTTTGATTCCGGGTATCGTGCCTATTACAGGGATATCTTCAAATTTATCCTCGAGATCCTTCTTGGTTCTTATCGTCGTATCGAGCATATCTTTTATTATAATTATTGCTATCGCGATAACAGCACCCGCAAGACCACCGAGCACAGTGTTTCTCGCTATGGGCCAAGACGATGTTTCCGGTATACGCGCCCTGTCTATCAGGCGAAGCTCACCTACTGTTATTGTTTTCGGAATGAGATCCGGCGCGAGGTCGGAAATGGCATTTGCTATATCGTAGGAGAGATACTTGTCGGTCGTGGTAATCTGGACAACGAATATTTCCGTATCGGTGACATGCTTGCGCGTCATGTGCTTTTTGATATAGGCATTTGTAACGCCGGTGTATTTAGATTCGAGCTTTGCGGAAACATGATCAAGGAAATCTTCTGTTGTCAATATGTCCATGCAGGTATTTACAAGGCTCTGCGAAGCCGCAAGGTCGCTCGATGTAACGCCTGTTGCAACACCATCTTTATTTCTGACGACAAGCTTTGTATATGCAGCATATGTCGGGTCGACGGCAAAATAAGTATATGCACAGCCGACGCCGGCGCATAATAATACCACAAGTATGATGACAAACAGCTTGGAAAGCAAAAGAGATACGATATCCTTTAAATTAAGTTCCATTTCTATACTCCGTTCAAAAATAAGTAAGGATTATTAAACATATAAATTATATCACAAATAATATGTCATGTCAACCAAAAAGCCGAAAATATATGTAAAAGTGTCAGCTTTCCTCTTCGGTCGGCTTTTTGCGAGCGTTTTCGCACGATTCGACAAGTACAAATATCAGTGTGGCGACAAGCGCATACGGCAGTGGGCAGAATTCCCCGGGATTTACCTGCGACATGAGAAAAAGCCCGAAATATGAAAGTCCGAGTGTTATCGCCTCGGCGCTCCTTTTTCTGAGCACGAGGATAAACCTTGCCACGAGCTGATATCCGTAGCCAAGCACGCCGACAACACCCATACTGCCGAATATCTGCGGTATCATCATGTGATACCAGCATATCGTTCCCATCACGGATGATGGATAGATATCCGTATTTGCTCTGTTTCCGAGACCTATGCCGAATATCGGACTGCCGCGGAAATCGTCTATGGCGCGGTAAATGAGCTTTACTCTCGCCTCATTGTCCCTGATGAAATTCTCACTATACAGAAGCGACCAGATTTTTGACAATATAAAATATCCCGCCACAGCCGAGCATATTACAAAAGCAAAGCGTATCATCATGCGTGCGCGGCTCCTGCCAAAGCCGATGAACGGAATAAGGCAGATAATCATCTCGACCGTGCCGAGGATGAGTCCCGCCCTGCTGTCGCTGAGCACCGCGCAGGCATATATGAGCAGTGAAGAAAAAATATGAGCAAAGTGCTTTTTCGTAAAGAAAAGCGGCACCGGCATTGCAAGCATGAGTATAGTCGAGATATTGTTGCTCCACTGAATATTTGCCGGCTTATGCTCAAGCAGTGTCGTCCGGAAATTTATCGCGTAGTGATGCAGTATCATAAAACAGGCAAAAAGTCCTATTATATACATATCATATATGAAATTTTTCCGTGAGCTATATCCTTTATATTCAATAAAAGATGATTTCAGGAGCAGATATATACCTGCCATGCCGATGCCCAGCCCGAATACATAGTAAAGCGCCATTGGAGAGAAATATTCCGCCGCCGAGATTTTTCCGATGCCGCCGAGCGTAACCGCCGCGGCGACGGCAATGATGCCGTAAAAGCTCTGCCCTATGGCGAAGCGATGCTCTTTTCTGTAATAGATAAAGTGAAAAGCGACGGCGCAGAGCGGGAAAATATATGCCCACCAGAGCGGCGCGAAAAGCGAGAAGGAATCATAGCATTTCACGACAAAGGTACAGGCGAGCATGAAAGGCAGAAATGACACCGCCGTTTCCTTACATGCAATGAGCACGAAGCCGATAATATTCAGGAAAAGGACGAAGCCCGCCACTTCTTTTCCGAGCATCACAACGGCAATCGCCGAAACGACAAGCAATGCCTTGAAATATGCACTTTTTAAGAATTTATTCATGAGACACTACCCGAAAAATAAATTTATGACAGACAGATTATTGCCATACTGTAATATATTATCACATTCTGCAAAAAAATGCAACATTAAAATAGCGTCAAAAGCCATTCTCGGAAAAAATTTCAAAAAAATATAAAAAAATAAATATTTTTTTCTAAAACCTATTGATATTTGCGTTCAAAGATGGTATTATATTCAGGTAAACGCGGAAAAACGGCTAATTTTTCACCCTCTCATGAAAAACAGCCGCAATGCCGAAATCAAGGAGGTGAATCACAGTGCCGAACATTAAGTCAGCTAAAAAGCGCGTGCTCGTTATCAAGACCAAAACTCTTCAGAACCAGATGTTCAAGACTTCGCTCAAGTCGGCTATGAAGAAGTATGAGGCTGCTATCGCAGCAGGCGATATGGAGCTTGCAAAGGCTACCTACAAGGAAGCAGTTCGCAAGATAGACAAGGCGGTAGCACGCGGTATTCTTCACAAGAACAACGCCGCAAGAAAAAAGAGCAGATTCACAAAGATGCTCAACAAAGCGTAAGTCATTCCGCATATATGAAAATGCATCATTCTCACCTGATGCATTTTTTATTTTTGCCGGAAAAAGTATTTTCCGGCAGGTAAGCAAAGCAAAAGTGCATTTCAATTATAAACCGAAAATCTCCCGCGGATATCCGCAGGAGATTTTTCGTTTTATTCGGCTGTTTTCATTTTTCTCTTTCGATTCTGTAAAATATCTCGCTCATATCCGGATGCAGCTTCTTAAACGAAGCAAAAACCGCATCTATCTGTTCAGTGCTTCCGAGCACCATTACGATATAGTCGCCGAAATATGCGCCTGCCGCCTGATCGGCACCCATGCATATCCACTTATACAAGTCAGCTCCGTTTACCATCTCATGCATGAGCGGCTCCGCGGAAACGCCTTCCTTTATCTTCACCATGGTAAGCTCATAAGTGTTCGGCTGAATATCGGGACAGGAATAATACGCCTCCTCGATATACTTATCCATGGATTCTGCCGACATTCCTATACGATATTTTGTATCGTAATCCGCGTGCTCGCCGGAGGCGGTAAACTTTTTTGCCCTCGGTATGCTCCTTATCCATGTTTCGCTTTCAAGCCCTTTGTATGCGGCTTTAATCATACTCGGTATGCTCTGCTCCTCTCCTTTTCCGCATGAAACAAAGAGAAAAAGCATCATGAGTGCCAGTGCAAGAGAAATAACCTTTTTCATTTTTATAGCTCCTTTTCTTAATTAAAATCCAAAATTTCGCTGAGAATATAATTTGAAACAAGCATCCCTTCGCGTGAGAGACGAAAGCTCCCGTCGCCCTGTATAATGAAGCCCTTATCTATAAACGGCTTCATTTTTTTATAATATTTCAGAGCGAAGTTTCCGCCGAACCGCTTGCCCCAATCGTCTGTATCAACACCGTAAGACGTGCGGAAAGCCATCATCACATATTGCGTCTCGAGTTCGCTTTTTGTCGGGGTATTTGACTGCTCCGTCAGTATCGTGTCGTTTTCAGTACCGAGAAAAAGCTTTATGTCCTTCTTATACGAAAAGAGTCTGCCGTCTATAAACGAATGTGCACCGGGACCAAAGCCGAGAAAATCCATACTCCTCCAGTATTTGAGATTATGCCTGCTCTCGCGCCCCGCCTTTGCAAAATTGCTTATCTCATATTGCTTATAACCGCGCCTCTCAAAGCTTTCCGCGGATTTCGTATACATCGCCACCTGCGTATCTTCATCCGGAATATGTGCCGCTATCTCGGGATTAATGCCGAAAGGCGTTCCAATCTCAAGCTTCAGCCCGTAAAACGATATATGCTCAGGCGAAAGCTCCAGCGCATAGCTCACTGTATAGGCAAGCCGCTCCTCGCTCTGCCATGGGAGCGCGTACATTATATCAAAGCTGATATTGTCAAAGCCCTCCATGCGGGCAAGCAGATATGTGTTTTCAAAATCCTCGCGCGTATGTATGCGCGAAAGCAGCTTCAGCTCCGCATCCGATGCGCTCTGCATGCCGATACTGAGCCTGTTTACGCCCGCCGAGTGAAAAGCGGAAAGCGAGGCACTGTTCACCGTTCCCGGATTGGTCTCAAGCGTTATCTCCGCATCGCGGGTTATATCGAAGGTCTCGCGCAGTGCCGAGATTATGAGTGCCGCATCGCTCTCGGATAGGAGCGAAGGCGTTCCGCCGCCGAAATATACCGTATCTGCCTTTCTCCCGTGCGCATAGGGCTTTGCCCGCCTTATCTGCGCCGCCAGCGCGCGCGCATATGCCGTCATAGCATCAGGATTATACGGTACGGAATAAAAGTCGCAGTATGCACATTTTCTTATGCAAAAAGGAACATGGATATATAAGCCCAAAAGTTTATCAGCCATTTCGAGAGACCGCGCTCATTCCTCGTCCAGCTTCAGCACCGCCATGAATGTCTCCGGCGGAACCTCCACAGAGCCGAGCTTTCTCATGCGCTTTTTTCCTTCCTTCTGTTTTTCGAGCAGCTTCTTCTTTCGTGTGATATCGCCGCCGTAGCATTTTGCCAGCACATCCTTGCGCATAGCCTTGACTGTTTCGCGGGCGATGACTCTGCCGCCTATCGCCGCCTGCACGGGCACCTCAAAGAGCTGACGCGGTATATTTTCCTTCAGCGCCTCGACTATCTTTCTGCCGCGCGAATATGCCTTATCTGCATGAACGATAAACGAAAGTGCATCCACTACCTCGAGATTGAGCAGAATATCAAGCTTTACAAGTCTGCTTTCTTCATATCCCGCAAGCTCATAGTCAAGCGAAGCATAACCCTTGCTCCGGCTCTTGAGCGCATCAAAGAAATCGTATATTATCTCATTGAGCGGCAGCGTATAATGAAGCTCCACGCGGTTTTTATCTATATACTTCATATCGGCGAAAATGCCGCGCCTGTCCTTGCAGAGGTCCATTATGCCGCCGACATAGTCAGTCGGCGTGATAATGCTTGCCTTCACCACAGGCTCGTATGCCGCCGCTATCTCATCGGGAGAGGGGTAGACAGCAGGGTTATCGATATATTTCTCTTCCCCGTTCTTGTATTGCACTTTGTAAATAACGCTCGGCGCAGTCGTGACGAGGTCGAGATTGAATTCCCTCTCCAGTCGCTCGGCGATAATT
>ERZ860322.339-NODE-339-length-36061-cov-18.479726_pt1 | contig 36061 bp, 28 predicted proteins | sample MGYA00509979_ERZ860322 | MGnify/ENA primary metagenome ERZ860322 (study PRJEB30046, sample SAMN00715217) | human gut metagenome | study: EMG produced TPA metagenomics assembly of the A metagenome-wide association study of gut microbiota in type 2...
ATGGGAAAAATCGACCGCGCGCTGATCGCCAGCTTCGGGATCAAATACATGGAGGGATTGCTGTGATAGATTCCACAGGCTCTCGGAATTGTGCGTTCTATCACGAACTGTGCCTTCTGCGACTTCTGCATCGCATGGGGTATCTTGATGAGTCCGCATTAAATGGCATTGCAGAGATTGCAGCAGAGGAGTTCCAACCCACTTTGGTCGTGGACAGGAGCACTATGTGTCTGAACTCTTAACTTTCACGGAAATCACTGGATTATTTGTAAAAACGTAGTATGATGCTGCTTGAACAGGAAATAAGGGGGCGTGTAGCATGGAAAATACGGTAGTGACAATCTCACCGAGCGCCGTGCCGGAGAAACGCATACGTGTTGCGGCGTACTGCCGTGTTTCCAGCGATTCCAGCGACCAGCTTCACTCGTTTTCTGCGCAGGTTCAGTACTATAACAGGCTGATCCGGGAAAACCAGACGATGGAGCTGGTCGATATTTATGCGGATGAGGGAATCACCGGCCTGAAAACCGCTAAACGGGATGATTTTAACCGTCTTGTAAACGACTGCTGCAAAGGGAGAATTGACAGAGTTCTGACGAAATCCGTCAGTCGATTTGCAAGGAATACCGCTGATGCGTTGATGTACGCGCGAATGCTGCGAGAGCACGGCGTAACGATCCTGTTTGAAAAGGAGAATATTGACACGGCCTTTCTATCCAGTGAGCTGCTGCTTGCGCTATCCGGTGCACAGGCACAGGAGGAGTCAGTGTCTATTTCGAGGAATATGCGCTGGAGCGTAGAACGGCGGATGAAGAATGGCACCTACCTCGCCAGTTCTGTGCCGTATGGCTACGAGCTGCGGAATGGCGCATTGCAGATTTGCGAGAGTGAAGCGGAAACTGTGCGCTTTATATTTCTGAGCTTTCTCTCAGGAATCGGGAAAAAAGACATCGCAGATGCGCTGAACTCGAGCAATACGCCCAAGCGCTTTGCCTCGGATACTTGGCGGATCAATACGATCCACTATATTCTGACAAATGAGCGGTATATCGGAGATGCCCTGCTGCAAAAGAGCTATACCACAGACACATTGCCATTTACGCGGAGACGAAACACCGGAGAAAAGGCGCAGTATTACGTTGAAAATATGAATCTGCCGATCATTGCAAAAGAAGACTTTGAGGCAGTTCAGAGAATCATTCATGGGCGGACAAGCAGCCGAAGCAAGCAGGCAGAATATGTGCTGGGCAAGAAAATCCGCTGCAAGTGTGGTGCGGCTTATACACCAATCCGCGTCAACGGTAAACAGTACTGGGGATGCCTTAGACATAATCTGGACGCCGGCCTGTGTGACTCACCGCGAATTCCGGAGGAAGAATTATTTGAAGCTTTTGTTACCATGGTGAATAAGCTTCACCACCTGCGGGCGAGCGTGATTCTGCCGGCAATCTCGCAGATGGAGCGGCTGCAAATGAAAGCAGACGGCAAATTTGCGAGAATTCGGGAAATTGATAGAGAAATAGCCGAGCTGTCGAATAAAAACCTCGTACTTGCGCGGCTTAACAGCAAGGGAATCCTGCGCGCCGCGGAGTATGCAGAGCAAAGCACAGCACTGAATCAAAAGATGAACCTCCTGCGTGCGGAAAGACGTCGCGCCTTACAGGAGCGGAGCAATGATGCTCTGACCGGACTGCATCGACTGAATGATGCGCTGATGGCCATGAGAAGCCCTCTGTGTCAGTTCGATAAGAGCCTATTTGATCAGATCGTTGAGGAAATGAGCGTGCCGGATGCGCAGAGCGTCTGCTTCCGAGTGATTGGCGGCCTGACGCTCAGAGAAACCGTAAATCGGAAGGGACGGTAAAGCACGTATGAAAAATCGACGATTCCCATTCGGATACGAAATGCAAGGCGGTGTGATTGTCCCGTGCCTGAGAGAAAAAGCAATCGTGCAGGAAGTGTTTTCCCGCTATCTTGCAGGTGAAAATCTGAGTCAGCTTGCAGAAAGCCTGACGGGACGAAACATAGAGTACCTTCCGGGCGAAACTGTCTGGAATAAAAGCCGGATCAAGAGAATGCTGGAGGACCGGCGGTATCTTGGAAATGATATGTATGAGGCAATTCTTGACAAGAGCACGTTCGCAGCAGTGAACAGCGCGAAAACGGAACGACGTTCGCATTCCGGTTCCGAGCGGTCACTCGAAGATAAGCGTCTGTGTCACATGGTTCTCTGCGGCATGTGTGGTCACCGGCTTTTCTATCGGATAGACAATTCCAGAAAGTGCAAAGCATTTTGGTACTGTAAGAATCAAGACTGCAAATGCAGCGTTCAGATGCCATTAGCTCGGCTCCGCGAGAAAATTACAACGCTGCTCAACTGTCTGATTGAAGTACCGCTGCTTGGGGACAATGCGGAGATTGAGAGCACGGACGAGCCGACCGTAGAAGTGCTGAAATTAGAAAATGAAATTGCACACGCCACAGAGCGCGCCAATCCCGACATGGATGCCGTTCAGGCGATGATCCTTCGGTGTGCAGAAACAAAGTACGCAGCGTATTCCGGCGTGCGGCATATTACGGATAGACTGACAGCGACTCTGCAACAATCAGAGCCGCTGTCAGCTTTTTCGCCGGAGTTAACCTTTCAGATTGCGAATTCAGTGGCGATTTACCCGGATCAATCCGCTGTGCTCGTGCTGAAAGACGGAAGGAAAATTGCAAAGGAGCCAAGCCATGAACGGAAGCCAGATGAAAACGGTTCGGGTGATCCCGCCAAAGCCTGAATTTTCCGGAGAAAACCGGATCAATCTGCGCCCAAAGCGCGTTGCGGCGTATTGCCACGTCTCGACCGACCGCGAAGAACAGGAACACAGCTTTGAAACGCAAAAAGAGATGTACACCGAACTGATCATGATGAAACCGACTTGGCAGATGGCGGGAATCTACGCGGATGCGGGAATTACGGGGACCAGCGCGAAGAAACGGCCGGGCTTCATGCGGATGATCGAGGACTGCCGCAAAGGAAAGATCGATTTGATTATTACAAAATCGGTATCGCGATTCTCCAGAAATAATTTAGACTGCCTTTTATATGTCAGAGAGCTGAAGGAGCATGGCATCCCGATCATCTTCGAGAAGGAAGGCATCAACACGATGCAGGTGTCGAGCGAGCTTCTCATCACGCTGTTCAGTGGATTGTCACAGGCGGAAAGTGAGTCTATCAGTTTGAACGTGAGAATCGGTAAGCGGCAAAGTCTGAAAAACGGGAATGTTCCGTTCTGTTACCAGTCCTTCCTCGGTTATCGCAAAGGACTGGATGGAAAGCCGGAAATTGATCCGGAGCAGGCACCTGTGATTCGTCGGATTTTTACAGAATACCTCGCCGGAAAGACACTGCGGGACATAGCCGACGACCTGACGGCAGACGGGATTGCAACGGCTAGAGGAAAGACAAACTGGCGATCTTCCGCTGTGCAGGCGATTCTGAAGAATGAAAAGTACAAGGGAGATGCGCTGCTCCAAAAGACCTATATTGCGGACTGTATCAGCAAAAAGGAAAAGAAAAACAACGGCGAACTGCCGATGTATTATGTAGAAAACAATCATCCGGCAATCATTGAGCGTGCGATGTTCGACCGAGTGCAGAAGGAGCTGGCACGGCGCAGCAGTAAGCGCAAGGTGAAGCAGGTCGGCACAAAGACGGAACTTGGGAAGTACTCCGGAAAGTATGCGCTTTCCGAGCTGCTTTTCTGCGGATGCTGCGGTACGCCGTATCGCCGCTGCACATGGGCTAAGAATGGCAGGAAAAAGGTGGTCTGGCGCTGCATCAGCCGTCTGGATTACGGAACAAAATACTGCAAGGATTCTCCGACCGTCGAGGAAACGGCACTGCACAATGCGATTGCACGCGCAATTACGCAGAAAGCGCAGACTGAAAATGCGGACTTGCGCTGCCTGCAAAAGCATATAGAGTTGTATCAGACCTCACAAAATGTGCAGGGAATTCTGGCAAAGCGCAACCGGCTCAAAGCAATTCAGAAAAGAATCGACGAATTAACGGAGTCGAACAGCGAGGCGGCGCAGAACGGCGACTTTGATGCCCAATTCGAGAGTCTATATGCGCAGTTATATGCAATCAAGGACGAACTGGAAAAATGGGAGAAAAGCAATACTGTATTGCAGGCGAATCCCAACGTGCGCACCGAGGTGGCGGACGTCATCGAAGGACTGCAAAATCACCCCGTGGAGTATAACGACCTCATCGTCCGCCAATTGGTGGAGTGCATTAAAGTGACGGATGCAGACATTTTGAATGTGTACTTTAAGGATGAAACGGAGATAAATGTAGAATTGTAAATCAGAAGAATGAAACATATATTGCAATATTGACAACAATGTTGCAATTTTTAATTTTACGAGATATAATATTCCTGTGCCATTTCAGAGCGGCATACGTTCGCAGAACGACTGCGCGCTATTGAAGTGTAATTTTTCTCAGAAAGGACAGACATATGCTCAAAGGATATATTCACGAACTAGACGAAGATCCAATCGCGTTTTCTATCGATGAAACGCGGAATATTGATATCTGCCCTCCAAAAAACTCTTTGTTGGTGTGGCAACAGGAAACCATTCGGCGGGACATCATATCCGGAGAGTTGAATGATGGCAGAAATATTAAGTTTATCGGCTGTGTTTATAATGGAAGAATGTTTGAAGCACAGGGATATGTACATTCCAGCGAAAACCTTTCGCCGGATGATTTGGTCGATTTTTCGGAGATTCGGTTTGCCGGCCGTGCAATCGACTGCCTTAGCGGTGGCGTCTATGAAGCCTTTGAGCATAACTTTTCAGAACAAACCAATAGCCGGATGATGACACTTAGACCCCGGCCGTGGGACGAATTGTGTTGTGTCTTTCCTTCCGAAATTTGTGGACAGCCCTGTAAAATTGGAATCAACTATAGCGTTATGTACAACTTAAGGTGGGGTGAAAGACAAATCGGAACATCTACATCCGCTTTTTTCATAACATTCCCAGAGAAAGTAAGAATTGAGCAAATCCCCTCAATATATTTGGCGGTTTATGATTTCCTGGCGTTTATTAGTTTTCGGAGAAATATTGTATTTGACGACATCTCGCTTTGGAAGCAAGACGAAAAAGGTAAGACAAAGAAAACTGCTAAAGTGGTAATCCGCAGCAACAAAAAGGAGGATATGCTGTACGAAGATCAAATGTTCTTGGTTACTCTCTCTGACCTGGGAGAAGATCTTGGACGACTTTTTTCGAGTATCGCGCGCAGACGGCCGGATGGTATAATGGACGACCTGTTTATACCAGAAGATAAAAGAGATTACGCTATGGTCAGCCCAAGCAAGTTTCTCTCATGCGCGCTTAGCTTTGAAGGAGAGCACGGCCGCTCACAACCGAGCAAGGCAGACACCAACGAGAGCTTCGCTTGGGCAAAAAGAGCGTTGGCTGACGCGATTACGGATAGTGCATTGGCGCTCGCGGATACGGTGGATACTGGCATCAAGGACGCGCTTGTTGCCGGTGCGGTCAATGAATTTGAGAAAAACCTTGCTTGTTACCATACGGAAGGAGCGGGTTCAATCAGGAAGGTTAAAAAATACAGGGACCGTATGTTGAACTCGCTCAGGAATATAGACTTTACTTTAGAAGAACGATTCAATAATATGCTTTGCCAATACCATGAAATTATCGATCCTTACAAGCGCAAACTGGCGGACAGAATGGGATTAGCGGAAGAATTGCCCCCAAACCTTGGAAAAGTATTCGCGGACTACCGCAACGAAGTTGGTCATGGCCACCCGGAAGCACTAAAACCGATCCATAGTTATGTATTTTTAATAGGACGCTGCCTGACGTATATTATGATATTAAGGTCAGCAGATGTCAACGATGAGCATACCGCGAAGGTTATACAAAAAATCTTTCAGTAGCTTTTGGAATAATTGACGGGGAGGCTCCCAGAGGTCCCTAGCATTGAGCGATGCGATGGCAATCAAGATGCCTGATGGAGGCTGCGATGAACGAGTGTACACATCTTATAAAAGATTATCTTTTTATAAACCCGCATATTATTAGTAACGGAATTTATGCAGTACCTTTTACTGAATTGAATACTGCACTTCATAACATGAATGCGCATGATCGCCCGGACATGTATTCGGTGGTGGATGATAAGATTTTTATTATCGAACACTTCGAATTTGATGCTTCAAGATGCACCAGTAAGGGAATGTGCGGAAAAAAAGAAGAGGCCCTTCTAGAGCGAAGAATTGAAGCTGCCGTCCCTGATAATTCGTATCATTTTGAACAAGCAAAGTATGAATTGTCGCTTGAATCGTGGCAGCAAAATTTTGAAAGGACCTTTAGAAGACATTTGAACGGATTCCGGCGTATATCGCTGCCGTTCAGGGACTCAAACAGGAATATGAGGACAAGAAAATCATAGTCGGATTCTTCATTGAGAATCAATTCGCGCCCATTATATATGCAGGAAAAGGTGTACAGGAATTATTCTACTTTGAAACGCGCCAATTCGCGGAGATGATCAAAGCAAGCGATGCATTGGATTTTGTTCTGTTTGGATGCAACTTTGAAGGGCGTCCGCAAATATTCTATTTTGATCGGCCTGGTCTGGAAAAATTAAAAGGGCATATTGATCTGAAGGACGAAGCAATTCAACTGCTGCAGCTACAGCAGAATGAGGTCACGATGTACGGCTCTTTTTATGAGGAATCTCCGGAGTGACGCGGGCAGCATCAATTATAATAATGTGATTTGAAGCACAAAAACATAAATAATTTTGTGAATTCGCTTGCAATTCGGGTGCAATCTGCGTATAATAATGTGAGGTGAAGCACAATAATCCAAAGAAAAATGTGATAAAGGAGCCGTTATGGAGCGATTGATATTGAAGCGCCTGCTGGAGTGGAAGAATTCTCCCTACCGCAAACCACTGATTTTGAAAGGCGTGCGGCAGGTGGGAAAAACTTGGGTTCTCAAGGAGTTCGGCAGACGTTATTATGAAAATACTGCTTACTTTAACTTTGATGAACATGAGGAGTATAAGCAGTTCTTTGAAACAACCAAAGATGTTGACCGCATCCTGCAAAACCTGATGTTGGTCAGTGGGCAGAAGATTGTGCCGGAAAAGACGCTTATTATCTTTGACGAGGTTCAGGATTGCCCCAAAGTCATCAACTCTATGAAGTATTTTTGCGAAAATGCGCCGCAGTATCACATTGTCTGCGCCGGCTCTCTTTTGGGGATTGCCTTGGCAAAGCCTTCTTCTTTCCCAGTCGGAAAGGTCAACTTCATGCAGATTGACCCAATGACATTTACGGAATTTCTCCTTGCCAATGGCAATGGGAATCTGGTAGGGTACCTTGACACTGTGGATGTATTAGAGCCAATTCCGGATGCTTTCTTCAACCCGCTTTATGAAAAGCTCAAGATGTACTACGTTACGGGCGGTATGCCGGAGGCGGTTCTGATGTGGACGGAAGCGCGCGACGTGGAAGCTATGCAGGAGGCACTGTCCAACATCATCGGCGCATACGAGCGTGATTTTGCCAAACATCCGAATGTCAGCGAGTTCCCGAAGATTTCAATGATTTGGAAATCTGTCCCGTCGCAGCTTGCCCGAGAGAATAAAAAATTTATATATAAAGTCGTCAAGGAAGGAGCGCGGGCGCGGGAATACGAAGATGCGCTGCAATGGTTGGTGGATGCGCGGCTTGTGCATAAGGTGTACCGGAGCACGGCACCAGGGCTGCCCATGTCCGCTTATGATGATCTGTCGGCTTTTAAGATCTATCTGGTGGATGTTGGACTTCTGCGCCGACTGGCACAGCTTGCACCGACAGCGTTTGGCGAGGGCAACCGGCTGTTTACCGAGTTCAAGGGGGCATTAACGGAGAATTTTGTGCTGCAAACGCTGATTACCCAGTTCGAGGTCATGCCGCGTTATTGGAGCAGGAATAATCCGCCCTACGAGGTTGATTTTCTCATCCAGCGGGAGAATGATATTATCCCTGTTGAGGTCAAATCCGAAACAAACATCGCAAGCCGCAGCTTGAAAAAGTTCAAGGAACTGTTTCCGGATCAGGTCAAGCTCCGTGTCCGCTTTTCGCTGGACAATTTGAGGCTGAACGACGATGTTTTGAATATTCCGCTATTTATGGCAGATCAGGCAGATCGGCTCATTGGACTTGCAATGGAACGACTACGCTGATTTGGATGCGGCATGACTGAGTGTTGCTCCGAAAAGACGATGAAGATCGTAGGGCAGATTAATTGAACTATGTTTACGATGTGGCCAACTACCGCGCCGGTTCGAATCCTTCTGCATTTTCCCGCCTGGCATCTTTTTTGCCGCGGACTGACATAAGTCCACCGTAATTTTGATAGAATTACGGTGGGCTTTTTCTATGCCTGAAAACCGCTTGAAATCAGGCTTTTCGGCTATTTCGGCACATAAGCGAACCCCGCTGCAGAGCAATTATGCGTCGGAGTTTCGTGCTTTTTGCGCGAATTGAGGCGTTTTGTTCCGCTGTAATCGTTAAACAGCCGAGTAATCGTTGAATTACTGGAGTATTCGTTAAACTACCGAGGTAATCGTTAAACAGCCGAGTTCTGATAATACTCCTTATGAGAAAATCGGCGATGAAGTGCGGTCGCTGGCGGATGAGGTACCGTTTGACATCCCTGATTCGTGGGAGTGGGTGCGGCTCATTGCCATCTGCGAGCATATCCAACGCGGAAAGTCTCCGAAGTATTCTCCAATCAAAAAGTACCCCGTTGTCGCTCAGAAGTGCAATCAATGGAGTGGTTTCTCGATTGAAAAGGCGCAGTTCATTGAGCCGGATTCGTTGTCCTCCTATGGGCCTGAGCGCCTCTTGCAGGATAATGACCTAATGTGGAACTCTACCGGCCTTGGTACACTGGGGCGAATGGCTATACCCAACCGGACAATATCTCGACCCGTCCTCCTGGCACTGCACGATGGTCTGGGCGGCAACGCTGGGACTGCCGCTTTCACTGGAAGGCGTCGGTGCTGTGCTGGGCCTCGAAAAGCAGAAACTCAAAGAAGGCAAAGACCTCATTCGGTATTTCTGCACCCCGGCAAAAGCAAGAGACGGCTCGCTTATACATAGACTCCGCAATCTGCACAGACACAGTACAGACATGGCACAAAAGCTGCAACTACTGCGGCGGGCTAAAAACAACGGAGACGCATCCCTGTCCCGGGGCTTCCCACGTCGGCTCCAAGTGCCTCTGGCTGCCCATCTGAGTCATGAAAATCATCCCGGCATTTTAATCGCACGCCCGGCGCATATATGCCCTATGTGCGCCGGGCATCCCACAGATTGGAGGGTAACCATGAACCTATTCTTCACACTTCTTCGGCGGCGGGCGGTGCTGTTCGGCCTGCTGGCGGTGCTGCTGGCTGCGGTGATTGCCTTTTCTGCATCGCTTTTTCCGCGCTCGACGCCGTGCAAACGCAGCGTGCCGCCGTCAGCGGCCAGTACACGACGGTCGGCATCCCAAAACTCGACATCGACTGGCGGAAAGTCCTTTTTACGCGAGACGGCGGATTTACCGCCCTCTCACAACAGGACACGACCTATCCCGGCCTGATCACCGAAGATCGACGCGTATTCATGACCGCGCACGTCCCCGGCAGTCAGGCCGTTCCCGCATATGAACGGGGCTTTTTTTCCGAACCTGCTGCTGCCTACGACGCGTATGCCAAGTCTCTATCTGTACTGGCTGTGCGGTGCACCGCTTTCTCAGAAGCATGCTACGAGGCCAATCGATCGATTATCGACGAGGCCACAAACGAGATCATCTCTACGACCTATCAGCAGCGAATGTACTATTCCACCTTTACCCTTGAATCCGTTATCAGTCAATTCCCGGCTTACGAAGATGCGTTCCCGCCGATCACGGACCTTACCATATCGTGCAGCCTCTACCCAAACGACGGCAAGATTCCCTTTGAGGAAGGTAAGACCTATCTGGTGTTCGGCTGTGCAATTTTCGGCAATCGTGAGATTGTTGGCTACGATGAAAATGAAGAAGTCATTTATGATTTGATGTCTCCCGGTCACTGACTGATGCACCCCGGTACTGACGAGGGAGCCAGTGACACCGGCTTATTTCAATTTGACGGTCCGGGACGTGATTTCCTGTTCACATGGCAGGGCGTGAGCTCCGAGGATGACGGTACCTATCAGCGGCTGGAGGCGGACTCGCTTCCTTTCTGCGCGGAATATGAGGGCAGCGTTGAGGAGTTCCTTGCCAGTGATGCAGGCCAAGTCTGGCGCGAGACCATTCTGCCCATGTGCCAAACAAACTACGAGAGCGCGGGCGTTATTTTAACGGATAATCTGGAGAGCATGTTCTGGTTCAACACCGGCGATGCCGCGATCATTGAGGGACGCGGCTTTGAGGCTCCTGAGTATGCCAACGGCGAGGATGTCGTCAGCGCTACCTATGCCATGAAAAACGGGCTGTCCGTCGGGCAGGAGCTTGAGCTGGATTTATATCGTTCCAAGCTCACAACACGCCTCGTCGCGAAAGAAGGACTATTTGCATCTTATAAGGTTGCTAATGTCCACGAGCCGTGCAAGGAGGAAAACCGCCTCGGCATCAAGAGAAATTACCGCATTGTCGGCATTTATTCCGCACCGGAATTTGAAACGGGGGAGATCAGCTTCTATGCCGACACCATCTTTGTCCCCAAAGCCTCCGTCCCGAATGCTGCAAATTACGAGGTGCTCGGCAACCGCCTGCTCTATTCAGTGATTCTCGAAAACGGCAAGGCCGACGAGTTTGAAGCGGCGCTCGAAGCGCGAGACTGCGGCGACCTGTTTGCCTACTACGATCAGGATTACAACGTCCTGGCCGAAACGCTTGACGTGATGCGCGGCAACGCTCTGCGCATGCTCTGGATCGGCAGTGCGCTGTTTGCCCTCGTGGCGGCGCTGTTCCTGCTCCTGTTCTTCCGCCAGACTGCCGACCCGGCCAGAAAGCTGCGTCTGCTCGGCGTAAACGCAAAGCGCGTAAGGCGGCAGCGCTGCCTCGCGGCCGTGCTGCTCATTGCGGAGGCTTCCGTTCTGGGTGCGGCAGGCGGCGCGGGGCTTTACGGTGCAGTCTCAACGCGAATTCTGTCCAGCTATGTTGCCATGCGACCCGCAGCGCTGCTCGTCTCCACCGCCGCACAGGCTTTTCTGTTCCTTCTAGCCGCCCTCGTCTGCACACTCGCCACCGTCAATCAGAACCTGATGCTGTGCCGAAAATGAGGTGACTTATGAAACACGCTCCCTTTTCCCTGTTCCGTGTGAGCGCTGCGGCGCTCTGGCGCCGCAAGGGCGCAAGCCTGCTCCTGCTGCTTTTGTCCGCGTTGGGCGTGTTCTCTGCGGCGCTGCTGCAAAACCTCGCGCTGCGGCAGCAGGAATCCATGACAGAAATGATCAAAAATACGCTGATCCGCTGCATCGTCACGGATGCTAATGGCGTGTTAAGCGATAATCTTGCCATGCCAGCCTCCTACGTCGACCGTCTGCTCGGCGGCTGGCATGATCGCGGCTGCTATCTCGACGAAGCTGTCAAAAACGTCCGTGCAAAATCTGCAGTGCCTTTAAATTCGCCGCGCGACGTGACGCTTTGCCGCATTTTGAGTCTGGCGTCGGACAGCGCCTTCGACGAGGTCTCCGGCGCACAGGCAGTGTTTTTCGACGGCTGGTCGGAGGATGCGTTGGCGGGCACGGAGCGTGTGTGCCTGCTGCCGGAATTCATGCTGCCGCAAGCTCGGACGTACGGTGACGGCAGCCTCTGGCTGGACGTTTCCGCCGCCGAGGTGAACACGTCTCTGCGCGTCATCGGCACGGTCAGCGGGCAGACGGGGGGCACGGTCTGGTGTCCGTTATACATACAGTTACGCGACGGAATATCCGAGAGCTTCCGCATCGACCGCTGTTCCTTCGACATCCGTGACAATGCCCGTCTGGAGGAAAACAAGAAAATAATTTACGACACATTTGTCTCCCCGAAGCTCGCAAACACCTCGGGCGAAACTAAATTCGGCGTGTTCATCAACGACGAGGAATTTACCGGCTCTGTGCGGGAATTTGAGTCGAATCTGAAAACACTGCGTCTGCTTTCGCCCATTTTGCTGGTGCTTTTTGCGGGGGTCGGCTTCCTCGCGGCTTATCTCACCACCCGCGGACTTAAGCGCGAATTTGCCGTGATGCGCTGCATCGGCCGTAAACAGCTTGGTATCACGCTGCAAGTTTTCTTGGAGCAGCTTTTCCTCGCGCTGGTCGGCGCGGCGCTCGGTGTGAGCATTGCGCTGCTGATCGAGGGCGGTTATCCGCTCAGCGCTTTGACGCGTGCGGGAACGTTGCTGGGGCTTATCCTGTTCGGTGCGGCAGCAGCCTGCTTGGTGGTCACGAGAGTCAACGTTATGAAACTTATGAAAACGGAGGATTAAACGTGGAACGTTTGGAAGCAATTTCGTGCGCTACGAATACCGCACGAAATTGCAGCTTGTCCATGCGGTCAACGGCGTGAACTGCGTCTTTGAACCGGGTAAGGTCTATGCCGTGGTCGGCGCGTCCGGCAGCGGAAAGACCACCTTCCTCTCGCTGCTGGCTGGGCTGGACGTTCCCGCCGGCGGTGCGATCACACTGGACGGCAAGTCCACCGCCGAGCTTGACCGCGATGCCTACCGGCTGGAGCACGTCTCGGTGATCTACCAGAATTACAACTTGTTTTATCATTTAACGGTACTTGAGAATGCGGCATATCCGCTCTATGTGAAAAAAATCGCAAAGAAGGACGCCGATGCTGTCGCGCGGCGGACGATCCTGCGCGTCGGCCTGACGGAGGAGCAGCTTACGCGTCTGCCGAATATGCTCTCCGGCGGTGAACAGCAGCGCGTGGCCATTGCGCGGGCGCTGGCCTCGGGCAGTGAGCTGATTTTGGCTGACGAGCCGACCGGCAACCTCGACAGCGAGAACAGCCGCAACATCGTTGAAATTTTACAGAGCCTCGCACACGATGAGCAGCGCTGCGTGATCGTCGTCACGCACGACCACGACGTCGCCGCCTCTGCCGATGTCTGCCTGCATATGAAGGACGGGAAATTGCAGTGAATTGTTGAAATAAATGGTGCTTTGTTACTGACAAGGGTTATCCTGTCAGCATAGACCCATGTCCGGCCACATTACAGACAGACAGCAAAAGCACCCTGCCGAAAACCAGCAGGGTGCTTTTGCACCGCGTTTGAAGGTTATTTCACGCGTTCACGGTTGTTTTCTGCAATGCGGTCGGCAAAGGAGAGCGTTTTTTCTCTGCGGCCGAGGCACTCGGTGAAGCGGCGGGTGTAGGCGATGAAAATGCAGTAGACATAGGGCATGCCGAGGTTCGTCTCCAGCAGCGAATTGACGACCAGCGTGCGCAGCTTCTCGCTGAAACTCGCAAAGCCAGCGCTGCGGATGCCGCCGAGCAGCAGCCCGGCCTCCCAGCCAAGCTGCACGCCAACGCCGATGGCAAGCAGCCATGCAAGATGCATCCGCTTTTCCGGTGCGGTCTGCCGCAGATTGTAGCAGATCGCGCCAAGATAGCCAGCAAACAGGATCGCGGCCATATAGCCGTGATACGCGCCTGTGGTGCGCTGAATGACAATGACGGCTGCGTCTGGCGCGAAGGTCTGCGTCAGCAGCGGGCAGCAGAACCACCATCCGAGAATCAGCAGCGACCATTCGAGCAGATGCTCGACCTTGGACAATGCCAGCCAGATCCATGTGAAATTTGTAAAGCCATAGCTCATGGACATCCAGAGCAGTACCCAGAACAGACTGTAGCCCTCGGTGATGCTGCGGCTGTGACACACGAGGTGAAAAATGCCGTAATCCACCAGCAGATATACCGCGCCCATCCCCAGCCCGACGAGCACGGTCATGTATTTTTTCTTCCATAGAAGAAATCCGAGATACGTGACCAGAAACGCAATATCCAGCCAAATGTAAAGCGGCGAAAATTGCCGTTGTGCAATAAGTTCTGCCATAAATATCCCCTCCGACACCTATTATATAAAAAACCGGCGGTGTGCGTCAAGTGCGGCGGATTTTCAAAAATCTGTCGATTTCCCAAAAAATCGCAGAATAGACCCCTAGGATTCAATTGTAAAATCCGCTAAACTAGAATCGGAAAACGGCGAATAGAGTAGCGTTTTGCCAAAAACCGACAGCGGAAAGGAATGGGGTATTTTATGAAGAAGCGGCTATTATCCATCCTGCTGGTCGTGCTGCTGCTTGTGCAGCTCGTGCCGGCGACGGTCATCGCCTATCCTGTGCCGGAGCTTGGTGCGCAGGACGGCGTGACCAAGTTTACCACCGGCGTGCCGATGGGCGTTGCGCATCGCGCAGCGTGGCGCATGGCACCGGAAAATTCTCTGCTGGCGGTCGCTGCGTCCATCAGCATGGGCATCGACGTGGCGGAGCTGGACGTGAAGATGACCAAGGACGGCGTTCTGGTCCTCTCGCACGACGGCTCGATCGATCGCTGCGCCATGGGTTCGGGGAATATCTCCGACTACAATTGGGAGCAGCTCAAGACCATTGCGGTCAAGCCCGGGCAGGGCGGCAGCAGCACCTATCTTCTCAGCGAGGACGATGCAGCGCTTCTGAACAGTCTGCCCAACTATGCCGAGCATTCCGGCACGGCCGTCGCCGGGCAGACGATTCCGCTCAGCCGCATGGACGACCTGATCGATCTTCTTAAAAAGCTCGGCCCGAACACCATGGTCAACCTCGACCATTGCTTCTCGCAGGAGCTGTTCACCAGTTGCTATGTGCTGTTCCGTGAGCAGGGTATGCTGAATCGCTTCTTCTTCAAGAACTCCAACGACGTGTGGACCATGAACCAGTGGTACGCCGCTGCGGCCGAGAAGTGGAACAAGAAGCATTCCGACGAACCCATCACGGCAAAGGACGTGCAGGAGAGCATCCTGTATGTCTATATCATTCGCAGCGCCGACTACGGCATTTTGCAGTCGCATCTGGACAACGGCGACAAGCTCGTCATGGTTGAGATCTGCATCTCCGACGATCCGTCGGACAAGGTTATCCATGAAAAGCTCGAGCCGTGGTGCCTGGAAAACAAGGTTGCAATGTTCGTCAACACCATGTGGTCGGGTCTTTGCAGCACAAAGCCGGACACCGAGGCAACATGGGCAGAAATGCTCAATCGCGGCTACAAGGCCATTCAGACCGACCGCCCGAGTGAGCTTGCAGGCTACCTTGCCGCTTATAACCGCGACCGCAGCGCACAGAGCGTGATCGAGGCCGAACACTTCCACGGCTTCAACTACGGAACGCAGGGCTTCTCCGTCCCTGCTGCGGCGGATTCCCGGCTCAATAAAAAGGTCGAAAAGCTCACGGCGGGCGATTATCTTGAATATCGCCGCATCGTGTTCGACGGCACCGAGACGCTCCTGAATCTCACGATGCAGGGCCTGTCCGGCGGCACGCTGGACGTTTACCTCGACGGTCTTGCGGAGGAAAACCGCATCGCGCAGCTCACGCTTGCGTCTTCTGAGGATTACCGCACCGTTACGGCCGTACTGGATAAGACCCCCGAGACCGGAACGCATACGGTGCATCTGCGCTTTACGGGTGCGCCCAAGCAGGTGCTGGCTTCGCTTGATTCCTTCCGCTTTGTCAGCGCGGCGTGCTTTACGGACGCGCAGATGGAGGAGCTTCAGATCACCACGACCGCCGGCACGGCGCCGGTGCTTCCCGGCAGCGTGCAGGTTACGGCCAATGGCGAGACCTACGGGCTGGAGGTTCGCTGGGAGCAGGTTGCGGCAAGCAGCTACGCCAAGGAAGGGCAGTTCCTCGTGCTCGGCTATGTTCCGGCGCTGGGCTGCTATGCCAAGGCGCTTGTGACCGTGACGGCGACCTCGGTCGTCAAGCCCGAGATCACGACCGATGGCCTTGCCCTGTGGATGGATGCCTCCGAGGGTGTGACGGCGGAAAACGGCGCGGTCTCCGCGTGGGCCTCGAAGGTTGGCAACATCACTGCGACGGTCAAGTCCGGCAGCCCGACCGTGAAGGGCAAGGGCATTGCCTTTGACGGCGACGACAGCATGGATCTGGTTCTACCGGAGAATTTCTGGAACGGCAAGAGCGAGTTCACGGTGCTTCTGTACAATTCCTCCGAAAATATCACGGCCGGCGCGAGCAACGGCACGTCCAGCCAGTACCACAGCGTTTTGTACTTCGGTGAGACCGAGAGCTGGGGCAGCGCATACTTTAATGCCAGCCAGAATGAAGTCATCTGGCGCTTCGGCAGCGGCACGAGCGGCGACTACGGCACGACCTACACCCGTCCTTTGAACATCGGCAGCCTCTTTACCTCCACGGCCATCCGCAAAAACGGCCTGAGAGACACCCTCTTTGTCAACGGCGAGAAGGTTTACACCGGCACTGCCGCGGCAGAGCAGAGCAAGAACATCAAGTCCGAGGGCTGGATCGGCCTCGGCAAGAACGGTAATTATTTCAAGGGCACGATCAACGAGATCCTGATCTATGACCGTGCACTCGCGGATGACGAAATCACTGCGGCGCAGCTCGCGCTTGCCGAAAAGTACGCCGACAAGGTCAGCGCGGTCGAGGCTGTCGCCGTCACCTGCGAGGCGGGCACAGCGCCCGTGCTTCCCAAGACGGTCAAGATCACCTATGAGAGCGGTGCAAGCATCGATCTTGGCGTGCAGTGGGAACGCATCAATCCGAACGACTATCTTGAAGAAGGCAGCTTCCCGGTCAAGGGCACGCTGGCCGACGGCACGCCTGTGGTGGCAACCGTGACGGTTACCGCAAAGAGCGTGAAGGAACCGGTCACGACGCGCGGCCTGATGTTCTGGCTCAACGCTTCCGAGGGCGTGAGCACGGACGACAGCGGCGTGGTCACGCAGTGGAAGTCCAAGGTGGGCGACGCCGTCGCCACGAAGAAGAAGGGCGACGCGAAGCTGACGCAGAACGCCGTCAACGGCAAACCCGCCGTTACCTTTGACGGCAGCGAGGACGTCTTGCAGATGGTGCTCGAAAACGGCGCGCTCAATGGCCTTGAGGGCGTGACCGTCGTGACTTACGCGGCCTCCAGAACGCCGTGGAAGCAGACGAACAACTCCTTTGACTGGAACGTGCAGCGCCACACGCTGTTCTCTGCGGATGAGTCCGGTAGCTGGGGCAGCTTCTACACGGGCATTTATTCCGACGCGATCTCCGCACGCTTCGGCACTGGCACGACGAACGACAACGGCTTCCGCGCCGAGCGCTCCGAGAGTACGGAGGGCTTCACCGCCACGAGCATCCGCTGGAACGGCAGCACCAAGACCTACGACGTGCAGGTTGGTGGTGAGCAGTTCGGCACCGGCGTCTCCCTTGGCAGCAAGACTGCCAACAATAAGAACATCTTCTACTTCGGCACCGGCAAGGGCAACACCTACTGGACGGGCGACGTCTGCGACATTCTGGTCTATGACCGCGTCCTGACCGACGAAGAGTTGGCCGACGTCAACGAATATCTCCGCGATCTCTACGAGCCGAAGGACAAGACCGTCTCCACCGACGGCCTGATCTTCTGGCTGGATGCCTCCGAGGGCGTGGAACAGGATGCTTCTGGTAAGGTTACCAAGTGGGATTCCCGCACGGGGAGCGTCTCTGCGACCAACAAGAAGGGAACACCGACCGTTAAGGAGAACGTCTCCAATGGCAAGCCCGGCGTGTACTTCAGCGGCAACGGCGACGTGATGCAGATGGTGCTGGCCGACGGCCGCCTGAACGGTCTGACCGGCGCGACCGTCATCGCCTATGCTTCGCCGGAAACGAGCTGGAAATACAACGAGGGCAACAGCCTTACGTGGAACGTGCAGCGCCGCTCACTGTTCTATGCGGATGAAGCGGGTAGCTGGGGCAGCTTCTTTGCCAGCGTCTACACCGACGCTGTCGCAGCGCGCTTCGGCACCGGTACGGCCAACGACTATGGCTTCAGCGCCGCGCGCTCGAGCGAAACGTCCGCCTACGGCGCGACGGCCATCCGCTGGGACGGCACGACCTATGAGGCGACGGTCGACGGCGAGGCCTTCGGCACCGGTACGTCCAAGAGCAATGTGACAAAGAACAATAAGAACATCGTCTATTTCGGCACCGGCAAGGAAAACACCTACTGGAAGGGCACGCTCTGTGAGGTGCTGGTCTACGACCGCGCGCTTACGGATGCGGAGCTGGAAAACGTTTATAACTACTTAGACGACAAGTACACCGAAAAGACCGAACCGGAGATTCATGTTACCGGCGTGTATCTCAAGGAGGAGGGCGAGCAGCTCACGCTCCATCGCGGCGAGAGCTGGGAGCTGACGGCTGCTGCGGTTCCGGCCAACGCCGTGGATACCGGCCTGACCTTTGCGACCTCCGATCCCAAGGTCGTCACGGTTGATGAAAACGGCAAGATCACCGCGACTGGCCTCGGCTATGCGACCGTCATCGTCACGACCAAGGACGGCGATTACAGTGCATGGTGCGGCGTCAGTGTCGAACGCACCGAGGCCGAAAAGCTCTGGCAGAACATTCAGGACATCGTCACCTGGGCGGGCAAACAGAACCCGGCCGCCTATGCCAACTGGGACGAGATGCAGCGGGCGCTCGATGCGGTCAGGACCTTGTCCGAGGCCAGCAGCCTCGAGGAGCTGACGCCTGGCTATCAGGCGCTGCGCGAGGCCATGCTGGGCCTGCTGGAGAAGGTTGACTATCGCTTCACCTCCGAGACTTCCGACCAGACGCTTGAGGCCGGTGCGGCGCTTGAGCTGGAGATCGTTCCCGCAAGCGAGCATTTTCTCAATGTGCAGGTGGACGGTGCACCGCTGGAGCAGTCGGCCTACACGCTCGAAACGGTAAATGACGGACTGAAGCTCACACTCAAGCCGGAGTACATGGCGACGCTCGGCCTTGGAAGACACACCGTCAAGGCACTCTTTGCAAACGGCGAGGCCGCGACCGGCTTCACCCTGATCCGCTCGGTCGAGGGTGTGACGCTCGAGCCGCAGGCGGCGGAGCTGACCGTGGGTGAAAGCCTGACCGTAAATGCGGTCGTGCAGCCCGCAGACGCAACGAACGCGAATGTTTCCTTCACCAGCAGCGCCCCGGCGGTCGTCACGGTGGATGAAAACGGCGTTGTGACCGCTCTGAAGCCCGGCCAGGCCGTTATCACCGTCACTACGGCGGACGGCGGCTTCACCGCAAGCTGTGCCCTGACCGTCAAGGATGCACCTTGCAGGCATGAGCACACGACGCGCGAGAACGAACAGAAACCGACCTGTACGAGGGACGGCTATTCCGGCGATCTCGTCTGCAAGGACTGCGGCCAGACGCTTGAAAAGGGCGAGACCCTGCCCAAAACCGGCCATAAGTACGTTAACGGCGTTTGCAGCGTCTGCGGCCGGAAGTTCGGGGCGCCCACCACGGCCGACGGCTTCGCGTTGCCGCTGACGCTGGCTGCGGCCATCGTGAGCCTGATCGCGCTGGCAATCCTCGTGCTTGTCAGAAAGCGCAAGGACACGGTTTGATAAGTGTGAAATAAGAAACGAACCACACAAGCGCCCTGCCGGAGTTTCCGGCAGGGCGCTTCAGCCTGTCAAAAAACTACCCAACCGCTCTTGTTTTTGCTATAATAGAAGAAACAGGGGTGTTTTCATGGAAGACTGGAGAAGAGATGCGCGGCGCGAGCCAATCATTGTAGATTTGGATGCACTGGTACCGAAAGACCATCTGCTGCAAAAAATAGAAAAGGTCATGGATTACGAATGGCTGTATGAACGACTTGACCCGTACTATTGCCATGACAACGGACGCCCCGGAACCGATCCGGTTGTGCTGATCAAGATGGTGCTCCTTCAGCACCTGTTCGGTATTCCTTCTCTTCGGCAGACCTACCAAAGGATTCAGGACACAAACTCTTACCGTTGGTTTCTTGGGTATGGATTGCTGGATGACATTCCACACTTTGCGACGGTGAGCTATGCCTTCTGCAAGCGCTTTCCGGACGAGCTGACCAGTGAGATTTTTGAACATATTCTCAACAAAGCACTCAATCACCGTATGGTCGATCCGAACACAATTTTCATTGACGGCACCCATATCAAGGCCAGTGCCAACAAGAAGAAGTATCAGAAGGAACAGGTTGCGAAAGCGGCAAAGGTCTATTCCGGACAGCTGCGCAGAGAGGTCAACGTGGAAAGAGAAAAGCTGAGCAAGAAGCCCATTGAAGATGAGAAGGACGAAAATCATCCCCAAGGCGGCCTTTGCGGATGTGAAAGAGAAACACGCGATGCGTTATACACATCACCGAGGCTTGGCCGCCGTCACCAGATGGGTCAGGCTTAAATTTGTTGCCATGAATCTGAAAAAGCTGGCAAATTGGAGTTGGGAGCACTCCTTTTTCGCTTGCTTTTTCTCTCTGTTTCCCCGATTTTTGAGGAAAACCCATGCTCTCGCTTCTTGAAAGCATGGGTTCTTTGACACACTGAAAACACCGCACCGGAAATCCGGTGCGGTGTTTTCTACGATCGGGACTATAAGCCGGGTTCTGTAATCGACAGCCATCTATCTCGACGTATCGTTGCCGGTACGCTCAAGCCACCTCCACGGAAACGGCCGGGCCAGCCAATGTTTCCTCCACGGTGTTGCTCCGAATAGAGTTTACAGCGCCGCGATGTTCCCATGCGGCGGGTGAGCTCTTACCTCGCCTTTCCACCCTTACTCCGGCGGCGTGAGCCGCGGAGCGGTATCTCTCTGTTGCACTTTTCCTGAAGTCGCCTTCGGCGGGCGTTACCCGTTATTCTTGCCCTGCGGAGCCCGGACTTTCCTCATGAAAGCGCCTTTCGGCGCAGTCACGCGGCTGTCCGTCCCGGTCGCTTCACTATTGTACTTTATTTCTCCGCGCTTGTCAAACAGATTGCAAAATTTCTTTTCAGAGGGTATAATATCCATGTTCCGCGGGGGAAGCCGCGGGGAAAGAGGGGCTTGTTTGTGACACTCCACGAATATTTTGAAAATCTGCGCGGGAAAAAGGCATTGGTGCTCGGCCTAGGTGTGAGCAACCGTCCGCTGGTGCGCCTGCTGCTGCAATATGGGATCGACGTGACCGGCTGCGACAAAACGCCGCGGGAAAAGCTGGAGGAGGAAGTGCTGGAACTGGAGCGCATGGGCGCAAAGCTTCATCTGGGCGAGTGCTATCTGGAGGGCATTTCCGGCGACGTCGCCTTCCGCACGCCCGGGCTGCATCCGGAGAAGCCGGAGCTTGCCGCGCTGCGTGCGGCGGGAACGAAGATCACCTCCGAGATGGAGGCCTTCTTTGAGGTCTGCCCCTGCCAGATCATCGGTGTGACCGGCTCCGACGGCAAGACCACGACCACCACCCTGATCTCCGAGCTGCTGCGCCGGGCGGGCTGCCGCGTCTGGGTGGGCGGCAACATTGGCACACCGCTTCTGGACAAGGCGGAGCAGATGCAGCCGACGGACAAGGTCGTGCTGGAGCTCAGCTCCTTTCAGCTGATGGATCTGCACTACAGCTGCCACACGGCGGTCGTGACCAACCTCGCGCCCAACCATCTGGATATGCACAAGGACATGGCGGAGTATGTCAATGCCAAGAAGAATATTTTCCTGCGTCAGGGCGCGGGCGATACGCTGATCCTGAATCTGGACAACGAGATCACGGCCGGTTTTGCGAAGGAAGCAAAGGGAAACGTTCTTTGGTTTTCCCGGCAGAAGCCGGTGGAAAACGGCGTGTACTTCAAAGACGGCGTGATCTGGAGAGGCAGGGAAGCCCTGCTGCGGCAGGAGGAGATTCTGATTCCCGGTCTGCACAATGTGGAAAACTACATGGCGGCCATTCTGGCGGTGGGCGACAGTGTTTCCGACGAGGACATCCGCTATGTCGCCAAGCACTTCGGCGGGGTGGAGCACCGTATCGAGCTCGTGCGCGTCAAGGATGGTGTGTCGTATTACAATGATTCTATCGCTTCTTCACCCAGCCGGACGATCGCCGGCCTGCGCAGCTTCCGGAAAAAGGTCATCCTGATCGCGGGCGGCTATGACAAGCACATTCCATACGACGTGCTCGGCCCGGAGATCGTGCAGCACGTGAAGCTGCTGATCTGCACCGGCGCGACCGGAGAGAAACTCGCGCAGGCGACGGAAAATGCAGAAAATTACCGCGAAAATATGCCAGAAATTCTGCGGATCGATGACTTTTACGAGGCGATCCGTACGGCCGCACGCCGCGCGGAGGCGGGCGACGTGGTGCTGCTGTCCCCGGCGAGCGCCGCGTTTGACAAGTTCAAGAACTTTATGGTGCGCGGCGCCGAGTTCAAGAAAACCGTGATGGAGCTGTAATATGAGAAAGAACTGTGCGGCGGTGATCGTCGCGGCCGGGAGCGCCGCGCGGATGCAGGGGATAGACAAGATGCTCGTCCCTCTGGCGGGCGTGCCGGTGGTGCTGCGCTCGGCGCAGGCGCTCGCGGCCTGTGCGGAGATCGACAGCCTTGTGATCGTCACGCGCAAAGAACTGGTAGGGCAGGTCACGGCGCTGTGTGCCGGGGTGAAAAAGCTGAAAGCGGGCGTGCCGGGCGGCGCAAGCCGCGCGGAGTCGGTGCTGGCGGGGCTGGATGCGCTGCCGCCGGAGGCGGAGCTGGCCGCCGTTCACGACGGTGCACGCCCGCTGGTCACGGCTGCGGTCGTCCGCGAGGCGGTGCAGGAGGCGGCGCGCTGCGGCGCGGCTGCGCCGGCGGTTCCCGTCCATGACACGATCAAGGTGGCCGAAAACGGCGCGGTTCTCTCCACGCCGGATCGCAGCCGCCTTTTTGCGGTGCAGACGCCGCAGGTGTTTGACGCGGCGATGCTCAAAGACGCCTTGCACCGCGCGCTGGAGGCGGGGGTCGCACTGACGGACGACTGCTCCGCGGCGGAGGCGGCGGGGGTCGCCGTGCATCTGACGCCGGGCAGCGAGGAAAATCTCAAGATCACCACGCCGGTCGATCTGACCTTGGCGGAAGCCATTCTGAAACGGAGGAATTCCATGCGCATCGGACACGGTTATGACGTACACCGTCTGACGGAGGGCAGAAAGCTAATCCTCGGCGGTGTGGAAATTCCCTTTGAGCGCGGACTGGACGGCCACTCGGATGCGGACGTGCTTGTCCACGCGGTCATGGACGCGCTCCTTGGCGCAGCGGCGCTGCGCGACATCGGCGTGCTGTTTCCGGACAATGACCCGGCCTACAAGGGCATTTCCAGTATGCTGTTGCTGGAAAAGGTGATGGAGCATCTCCGCGCGGCAGGCTATGCGGTGGGGAATGTGGATGTGACCGTTCTGGCCCAGCGGCCGAAGCTGAAAGATTATATTCCGGCCATGCGGGAGAATCTTGCCCGCGCGATGGGCGTCGACCTCGGATGCGTCAGCGTCAAGGCAACGACGGAGGAGGGCCTTGGCTTCACCGGCAGCGGCGAGGGCATCGCCTGCCATGCCGTGTGTCTGCTGGAAGGCCGCTGATCGAAAGAGCAGCAAAACACAAGGAGAGGAAGGCAGTTGCCTTCCTCTCCTTGTTTGCCGCAGGTCAATCGACGATGTCGACGGTGACATGCTTCCCGTCGCGCTGGGCGACAGCCTTGACGATCGTGCGGATCTCCTTCGCGATACGGCCCTGTCTACCGATGACTTTGCCCATATCCTCCGGAGCGACACGCAGCTCAAGAATGGTGTTGTCGCCGTCCTCTCTCTGTGTTACAGTGACCGCATCGGGCTGATCGACCAACTGCCTTGCAACATAGAGCAAGAGTTCTTCCATTGTGCTGCTCCCTTCGATCAAAGGACGTTAGCCTTTTTCAGAAGAGCCTTCACGGTATCAGTGGGCTGGGCGCCGTTCTTGATCCACTGCTGTGCCTTCTCGGCGTCGATGGTGATCGTAGCCGGCTCGGTCAGGGGGTTGTAGGAGCCGATCTCTTCGATGCAGCGGCCGTCGCGCGGGCTGCGGGAATCAGCAACGACAATGCGATAGTAGGGAGCCTTCTTTGCACCCATTCTTCTCAGTCTGATTTTTACCATGGGGTTTCACCTCCAAATAGATTTGAAAATTTATATCATCAAACAATTGCTTGACAATGACTTACATACCGGGGAAGCCCGGGAACCCGCCGCCCATTTTACCGAACATCTTGCGCTTTTTGCCCTTGCCGTTCATCTGCTTGACCAGCGCCTGCATCTGCTCAAACTGCTTGAGCAGGCGGTTGATGTCCTCCACCTTCTGGCCGCAGCCGGCCGCGATGCGGCGCTTGCGGGAGGAGTTGAGGCAGGCGGGATTCTCGCGCTCGTAGGGCGTCATGGACAGGATGATCGCTTCGACGCGCGCGAGCGCGTTCTCGTCGACCTGCACGTTCTTCATCGCGCCCATGCCGGGGATCATGCCCAGAAGGTCCTGCATCGAACCCATGGACTTGAGCTGCACCAGCTGATCATAGAAATCCGCGAGGGTGAATTTGTTCGCGCGGAGCTTCTGCTCGAGCTCCTGTGCCTTCTTCTGGTCGAGGGCCTGCTCGGCCTTTTCGATCAGCGTCAGCACGTCGCCCATGCCGAGAATGCGCGAAGCCATGCGCTCGGGGTGGAAGGGCTCGATCATGTCCAGCTTTTCGCCGGTGCCGATAAACTTGATGGGCTTGCCGGTGACGGCCTTGACGGAAAGCGCCGCGCCGCCGCGGGCGTCGCCGTCGAGCTTGGTGAGCATCACGCCGTCGATGTCCAGCCATTCGTTGAAGGACTGCGCGGCGTTGACCGCGTCCTGACCGGTCATGGCGTCCACGACCAGCAGAATTTCGGACGGCTGCACGGCGGCCTTGATGGACTTCAGCTCATTCATGAGCGCCTCGTCCACGTGCAGGCGGCCGGCGGTATCGAGAAAGACCATGTCGTTGCCGTGCTGCTGGGCGTGGCGGACGGCGGCCTTTGCGATGTTGACGGGGTTTTCCTGTCCCATCTGGAACACGGGAATGTCGAGCTGGCTGCCCACAACCTCCAACTGCTTGATGGCGGCCGGACGGTAGATGTCGCAGGCGACGAGCAGGGGACGCTTGCCCTGCTTCTTGAAAAGTCCCGCCAGCTTTGCGCCGTTGGTGGTTTTGCCCGCGCCCTGCAGGCCGACGAGCATGACGACCGTCGGGGGCTTGGGGGAGATGGTGATGCGCTGGTTCTCGCTGCCCATGAGCTTGATCAGCTCTTCGTTGACGATCTTGACGATCATCTGGGCAGGCGTGAGGCTCTCCAGTACATCCGCGCCGACGCAGCGCTCGGAAACGGACTTGATGAAGTCCTTGACGACCTTATAGCTGACGTCAGCTTCCAGAAGGGCAAGGCGAATCTCGCGCATTGCCTCCTTGATGTCGGCTTCGGTCAGGCGGCCCTTGCCGCGCAGCTTTTTGAATGCTGCGCTGAGTTTTGCGGTCAGACCTTCAAATGCCATGGTTTACTCCTTTACGGATGCGGCAGCGGTGAGGATCCGCTGTGCGCAGCGCTGCACAGAGGGGTCTGTGCTGGCGGAAAGCTGCTGAGCAGCGTTATGGATCTCCTCCAGCGCCGCGCGGAGCCTGCGCTCACGGGCAACACAGCCAGTGGCGGCTTCCATATCGCGCAGGAGCGCTTCGGCGCGGGAGATCGTGTCATGCACGCCCTGCCGGGAAATGCCTTCCTGCTCGGCGATCTCGCTGAGGGAGAGATCCTGATTATAATAGAGATCAAAATAGGTTTTCTGCTTTTCCGTCAGAAGGCTGCCGTAGTAGTCCAGCAGCAGGGACATGGTGAACGCTTCCTGCTTCATCGCGCACGCCTCCTTCTGACAGCTTGTCTATTCTACAATAATTCTGCCCGCCTGTCAAGAGAAAAAACTTGACAGTGAAGATTTTTTTCGACGGGTATAACAAGACGGGAAAAAGCATAAGCTTGACCGAGGTGATGGACAATGCGGAATTTTTTGCGGCGGAATCTGCCGCTTCTGATCGTGATGGGGGTCTTGACATCGCTGGTGGCCATCGCGGCGGCGAAGCAGCCGCCGGTGCTTCCGGCGGGCTCGTGGGGGCTGAGCTTCCAGACGCAGGGCCAGCCGCCGGTGGGCAATACCTCCAACGACCGCCTAAAAGAGTACGGCGCGGCCTATCTTGGCGACACAAGTCAGAAAAAGATCTATCTGACCTTTGATTCCGGCTACGAAAACGGCTGCACCGCACAGATCCTGGACACATTGAAAAAGCATAACATCCACGCGGCCTTTTTCCTTGTGGGCAATTATATCGAAAAGAACCCGGAGCTCGTGCGCCGCATGGTGGACGAGGGGCATATCGTGGGAAACCACACCTACCACCACTGGGATATGTCCAAAATCAGCGACCCGGCGCGCTTCCGGCAGGAGCTGGAGTCGCTGGAGGAGCTCTACAGGCAGACGACCGGACAGGAAATGAAAAAATTCTACCGTCCGCCGCAGGGCATCTACTCCGAGGAAAACCTGAAAATGGCGCAGGAGCTGGGCTATCATACCGTGTTCTGGAGCCTTGCCTATGTCGATTGGCTCAATGACAAGCAGCCGACCTCGGAGCAGGCCTTTTCCAAGCTCATCCCGCGCATCCATGACGGCGCGGTCGTTCTGCTGCACAGCACCTCCAAGACCAATGCGGCGATTCTGGACGATCTTCTGACCCGCTGGGAGTCGATGGGCTACACCTTCGGAACGGTGGAGGAACTTTTCTTCTGAGCAGTCACCAATCCGGCCTCCTGTCATAACATGGAATGAGCGAAATGCTCATAACTTTATCGGGAGGTTCTACTATGAATTGTAATAACGGGTTTGGCAGCTGCTGGTGGATCATCATCCTGATTCTCCTGTTCTCCTGCTGTGGCACCGGCCTTACGAGCGGCAACGGCTGCGGCTGTGGCTGCGATAACAACAACGGCTGCGGCTGCGGCTGCTGAATACTTCGGCGGAGGGGGGGTACCCCCTCCGCTTTTTTAGATTGACAACCTGCGGCGGATGCGGTACGATAAGAAAAAAACAGGAGGCTGCTTATGACAGAAGAAAACGCCCTGCTGCGCGAGCGCAGCTACCGTGCGCATCTCCGTGCCGCGCTGGAGGATTTCTGCGAAATTTACCCGACGGCCGGGCAGCTCGACGGGCTTCTGAACGGCCTTGAACGAAAAAATCTCACGCTTGCCTCCGGGCCGGCCTATTTTGACGCCGAGGCCTATGTCCTGAAGGCCGCCTTCGGCTGTGTGGAGGACGCCATCCGCCGCGCACAGCGTCTGGCGCTGCGGCAGGCAGAGGAGGAAACATAAAAAAAGCGACCGAAAAACCGGTCGCTTTTCTGCATTTTAGCCCCACATTGCCGAAAGAGTGGGGATGATCTGCTTTTTGCGGGACATGACATGCGGGAGGAACACGACATTGTGCCTTGCCTCCGGAGAGAAGGCCTGCCGGATGGTTTCCTCGTCGCCCAGATAAATGAGCTGCGTGCCTTCGCGCAGAACGTCCGTGAGCATCAGGAGCATGAGGCTGTAGTTCTTTTCCTCCATGGTCTTGCGCATGACGGCGAGGAATTCGTCCTTGCGCTCCAGAATGTGCTCGGAATTGACGCAGGTGATCTGCCCGACGCCGAGATTGTGGCCCGCAATATGGAAATCCTTGAAGTCCGTGAAGAGCAGCTCCTCGGCGGTCTTGTCGTCCGACCACGAGGCGGAGAAGATCTGCTGACCCAGCTCCTTGAGCGACACGTTCGCGATGCGCGCCATGCGCTCTGCCATACTGCGGTCGCGGTCGGTGCAGGTGGGGGATTTGAACATGACGGTGTCGGACACAATGGCACTTGCCATCAGGCCGGCCAGCTTTTCCGAGGGCATCAGGCCCTTTTCCTGATACATTCCGGCGATGATGGTCGTGGTGCTGCCCACCGGTTCGTTGCGGAAATAGATGGGATTGCCGGTCTGAATGTCCGCCAGACGGTGGTGGTCGATGATCTCCAGGATCTCTGCCTGATCAAGGCCGGGAACGGACTGCGCCCGCTCGTTGTGGTCGACCAGCACGACGCGCTTGCGGCGCGGGCGGATCAGGTGATACCGCGACAGCGTGCCGACAACACGCTCGTTTTCGTCCAGAATGGGATAGCAGCGATAGCGGCTTTTGAGCATGCTCTCGCGTACGTCGTCCACGTAGTCGTCCAGATGGAAGCAGACCAGATTCGTGGTGTGGCAGATGCGGCGGATGGGAATGGACTGATAGATCAGCCGCACCGCGCGGTAGGCGTCGAAGGGCGTGGAGATGATGCAGGTGTTCGAGGGAAGATTGCGCAGCTCTTCGTCCAGCTCCGCCTGACACAGGATCACGCAGCGCACGTTCAGTTCCAGCGCGCGGCGGATCATATCCGGCTGGTGGCCGCAGACGACGATGTTGTCCTCGCCGGAGAAGAGCAGATTTTCGCAGCTCTGCGGCAGGGCAATGGAAACGTCGCCGGTGATGGTGTCTACCAGATTGCCGGCCTCGTTCAGGATCCGGCCCTCCAGCACACTCAGAAGATTAAAAACAGGGATCTTCTCAATGTGCGGGCGCTCAATGGAGCACATATCGTAGGCGGCGATGTCGCCGGAGGAGAGCATCCCGAAGAGCGTGCCGTCCTCGTTCGTCACGGGGATCGCGGCGATGGAGGAGTCGGAGGAAAGCACCGACCAGGCGCGGCTGACGGTCAGCGCGCCCGAGAGCGCGGGCGGGGTATCATAGTCCAGATCGCGCACCTGCGTGCGCATGGTCTTGATCCAGGTGGGAGCGGTGAATCCGAAACGATCCAGCACGAGCTGCGTTTCATCGCTGACATGGCCAAGACGCGCAGCGCGGTATTCCCGGTCTCCGAGCGCATTGCGCAGGGCGGCGTAAGCCATCGCGGAAACGATGGAGTCCGTATCCGGGTTGCGGTGGCCGGTGACATAAATCGTATCCATAGAAACCTCCCTGTGTTTCTTCTACTCCTATCCTACCCACTTTTTTCCAAACTGTCAATGTGTTTTTCCGCCAAAAGGGCAGGAAAAGGGGATTGTACTTTCGTATAAAGTCTGATATAATAAAAAAACCTATCTGATAAAGGATGCGTTTGATTATGATGAAACCGACACTGGTTGTTATGGCTGCCGGGATGGGCAGCCGTTTTGGCGGATTGAAGCAGATGACCCCCGTTGACCTGCAAGGCGACAGCATTCTGCATTTTTCCCTCTACGACGCGCTTCACGCCGGGTTTGGAAAAGTTGTGTTTATCATCAAAAAGTCGATCGAGCAGGATTTTCGCGAAAAGGTCTGCAAGGGCCTTGACCGTCATTTCGACGTTGCCTATGTGGAGCAGGAGCTCGACCGCCTGCCTGCGGGCTTTTCCGTCCCGGAGGGGCGGCAGAAGCCGTGGGGGACGGCGCACGCCGTGCTTTGCGCCAAGGACGAGATCCCCGGTCCCTTCGCGGTGATCAACGCCGATGATTTCTATGGACGCGGCGCTTTTGAAGCAATCGCGCAGTTCCTCTCCGCGCCGCACGCGGAGAACGAATACGCCATGGTCGGCTATCTCCTGCGCAATGCCATGACGGACAACGGCTATGTTGCCCGCGGCGTCTGCGAGATAAAGGACGGCTATCTGACCGGCGTCACGGAGCGCACGCACATCGAAAAGCGCGGGAACGACGCCGCATTTACCGAGGACGGCAAGACGTGGACGCCGCTTTCCGGTGACACGGTCGTTTCCATGAACCTCTGGGGCTTCAGCCCGATGATTCTCACGGAGATCGAGCGCCGATTCCCGGACTTTTTGCGGGAAAACCTGCCGAAGAATCCGGAACGCTGCGAATTCTATCTTCCCAGCGTCGCCAATGCGCAGATTCAGGAGAAAACCGCGACGATCCGCGTGCTGCACACGACGGAAACGTGGTATGGCGTGACCTACCGCGAGGATCTCGCTTCCGTGCAGGAGGCGATCGCCAGAATGCGCGCGGAAGGGAAGTATCCCGAGCATCTGTTTGACTGATTTTCTGGAAACCCAGCAAAGGAGGCCGCCATGGTCGAAAATCTGAACCGCCTGACCTTTTCCCGTTTCGGGAAAATTCTTCGCGACTCGCTGCCGAACCGGGGCTTCCCGGAAGGGGACGCGTGGACGGAGACGGTGCGGCGCTTTACGGCTGCGGACGCCCGCTTTTTCAAGCTGACGGACGGCGAGCTTTATCTGGACTTCGAGTCCGGGATGACCGTGCTTGCGCTGCGGCGGGAGGAAGAGGTGATCTGCTTCTATCTGGATAAGCCCGTGCGTCTGCCGGTCGGGACGGTCTTTGCCATCGTGCCGTATCAGGAGGAATGTACCGTGCGCATGGCGCTGCCCGTGACAGCGCAGCTGCTGGAGCGGGAACCGGTCAGTGCGCTGGAAAACCTCAAAATTAACGACAAGCTGGTACTGGGCGAGATCTACACGCTGTTTTACCGGGAGGCCGAGAGCGGCTTCCTGTTCAAGGGAGAACGGCATTCCATGCTGGAATTGACCTATGTCGATCAGGGCGCACTGCACTGCGTCGCCGACGGCAGCAGCTACACGCTGCGGCAGGGGCAGATGATGGTCTTCGGCCCGAACCAGTGGCATATGCAGTATACCGATCTGGACGTGTCCGTCCGTTTTCTGACGATCGCCTTTGATCTGGAAAGCGAGCTTGCGGGCAATCTATCCGATCACATTTTTGATCTTTCCTCGGAGGAGGCGGCGTTCCTGCGCCAGATCCTGCACGAGTGCGACATGACGGACGCCTACAGCGGCGACTTCATCCGCGGCTACCTCAAGCTGCTGCTGCTCTCCGTCCTGCGCGATGCGGGCGGCGGCAAGAAGCGCCTGCAAACGCCGGTGGCGCTGAACAACGAGAACGCCATCGTCAGCCGCGCACTGCAATATATCGCGGATCATGTCTATGAGAAGCTGCCTGTGGAAACGGTGGCAAGGGAGATCGGTGTGAGCGCCTCGCACCTGACGGCACTTTTCCACCGCCAGATGGACATCTCACCGGGCGAATACATCCGCCGCGTCAAGCTGGAAGAGAGCAAGTGCCTGATCCGGGAGGGAAAGATGAATTTCTCCCAGATCGCCGCGGCGCTGCACTATTCCACCATCCATCATTTTTCCCGGCAGTTCAAAGATAAATTCGGAATATCGCCCTCGGAATATGCAAAATCCCTTCAGGCAAGCGCAGATTGACAGGGCGGAAAAGAGAGAAAACACCCTATGCTTTTGTTCCTTGCCCATCAGGCGCCCGTCGGAGCGGATCCCGTGCAGATGCTCTGGCAGCTTCAGCAGCCGGTCGCGATCACTGTGCTGCTGGTGCTGCTCGGCCTGACCTTTCCTCTGCGCGGCCTGATTTCAATGATGATCGGATGGAAGCGCGGGCTGCGTCCCAGCCGCGCTTCCGTCATTTTCTGTGCGATCGAGCTGGTGCTGGGCGTTGCACTTCTGTGCCTTGCGCGCGTGTCCACGCTGGGCCTGTTCATCGTCCTTGCAACCTACCTGTTTTGCATCCTTGCGGCCAAAGGAATCGACTGTTATCTCTATGGCCGCTCGCGTCAGTGGCGTTTTTTTATTCCGGCCGCGGCAATCACCGCCTTCGGCACGCAGCTTCTTCTGCTGCTCCTGATCGCGCCGCCGGTGCAGAAGCAGCGCCTTCTGCTGGCGTTTTCCATCCTGATGCTGGCGGTGTTCGGCGCCTCCATGCTGTGCGACCTGCTGTATTTTCTGGTAAAGAACAGCCGGTTTCGCCGCGTTGTCAGCAATATCCGCCTTGCGCTGCCGGACTATGTGAGCCTGCCGCTGCTGCTGCATATGTCGGACGCTACCCGCGCCGAGCCGCTCGCGCCCGCGCCGCAGGATACCGTCGAGGTGCTGTTTCAGGTGTCGCCCCGTGGGATCGGCATCGCCGGTCACTGCGAGCTGTGCATCGACGGCAAGACGCTGACCTATGGCTGCTATGAGCCTGCCTCGCGGCATTTCTTTCGCTCCATGGGGCGGGGCGTCATTTTTCGCGCGCCGCGCGAGGAATACCTGAACTGGATGATCCACACTAACCGGAAAAAGATCGTCAGCTATGCGCTGCGCTTTCCGCCGGAGCAGATGCAGATCGTGCGCCAGCAGCTTGCTCTGCTGGAAAAGGACATGGAGCGCTGGACGCCGCAGGAGTCGCAGGAGGAATTCGTCATGCGTCTGCAGCAGCTGCCGGAGGTACAGTGCTACCGGCTGACCGGCGGCCCCTTCCTCACGTATTTTGTGCCGACGATCAACTGCGTGACGATCACGAACAGCATTCTGGCCAAAACCGAGCTGGGCAGCGCCCTGATGCCGGGCATCCGCATGCCGGGGGCGTATATGGATATGCTCGACCGGCAGTACCGCTCCGGCAGCCGCATCATCGTCGACCGCCACGTTTATGGAGAAAACAATTAAGGTCACGTTCCACGGTGTGGAACGTGACCTTTTGCTGTTCAGCAGTAGAAATCGCGGATTTTCTTGGCGCGGCTGGGGTGGCGCAGCTTACGGATGGCCTTGTTCTCGATCTGGCGGATGCGTTCGCGCGTCACGCCGAAGATCTGCCCGACCTCTTCCAGCGTGTGCGTCTTGCCGTCGTACATACCGAAGCGCAGACGCAGAACGTCGGCCTCGCGGTCGGTCAGGGTGTTGAGGATCTCACCCAGCGCCTCGGCAAGCAGGGCGTTGCTCGTGGCATCCGCCGGGCCGGGGGTGTTGTCGTCCTCGACGAAGGAGCCGATGGTCGTGTCCTCCTCGTCGCCCACGGGTGTGTCGAGGGAGAGCGTGTCGGCGGCGGTGCGGTTGGCCTCAATGATCTTCTCAATGGGAAGATTCAGCTCGTCCGCAATTTCCTCCAGTGTCGGTTCACGGCCCAGCTCCTGCACCAGCTTGCGGTTGCAGCGCGTGGCCTTATTGATGACCTCTACCATATGCACCGGTACGCGGATCGTCCGGGCTTGGTCGGCGATCGCTCGCGTGATCGCCTGCCGGATCCACCAGGTCGCATATGTAGAGAATTTGTTTCCCTTTGTATAGTCAAACTTGTCGACTGCGCGGATAAGGCCGGTGTTGCCCTCTTGAATGAGGTCAAGGATATGCAGGCCGCGGCCGGCATATTTCTTCGCGATGGAAACGACCAGACGCAGGTTGGCTTCCGTCAGCTTATTTTTGGCGCTCTGGTCGCCCTCGGCGACGCGGCGTGCAAGCTCCTGCTCCTCCTCGGCGGAGAGCAGGGGAACCTGACCGATCTCCTTAAGGTACATTCGCACGGGGTCGTCCAGATTATATTCGGCGGCCAGCTCTACGGGGTCGACCAACGTTTCCTCTTCTTCCAGCTCGGAATCGGGAATGTCGATGTCGTCATCCAGCAGGTCGGGTATATCGCCGCTTTCGGGTTCGGAACTGACGATCTGAATGCCGATGGATTCAAAGGTGTCGTAGATCTGTTCGATTTTTTCGACGGAAAGGTCGAGTTTTTCCAGTGCCGCAAGCAGTTCCGAAGATGACAAAACGCCATCCCGGCGACCTTTACTGATCAGGGCGGTGAGCGGTGCCATCAGTTCTTCATTCGGCTTGCTGCTTTTCTTTGAGTTGGACATAATGCACTTCCTAGCATCAATCAATCATTTACACTCTAGGGCGTATCTAATTCATTATACATTGCTATTTTTGATAAAGCAATAGGTTTTTGACGAAAAAAACAGAAAAAACTGTCTTTTTTGCAAATGCAAGGGAAATCAAGGCGGGGAAAAGAATTTGGCGGCCATCCCACAGGATACCCGCCAAATCCAAAGCTCATACCGATTTTTGAAAAGTTTTATTTCTCCAGTTCGGTCCGCACGGCGGAGAGGAACTCGTCGGAGGTCAGAACCTGCGGCGTGCCGTTCTCCCAGAGCGCTGCGAGATCCTTGGTCATACGGCCGGACTCGATCACGCGCAGGCAGGCGGTCTCCAGTTTTTTTGCAAAGGCGCACAGCGCGGGCGTATCGTCCAGCTCGCCGCGCTTGTTCAGCGCGCCCGTCCATGCAAAAATCGTCGCGATGGGGTTCGTGGAGGTTTTTTCGCCGCGGAGATAGCGGTAGTAGTGCTGGGTCACGGTACCGTGGGCGGCTTCGTATTCATACTTGCCGTCCGGGGAAACCAGAACGGAAGTCATCATGGCAAGGCTGCCGAAGGCAGTGGAAACCATGTCGCTCATCACGTCGCCGTCGTAGTTCTTGCAGGCCCAGATAAAACCGCCCTTGCTGCGGATGACGCGCGCGACGGCGTCGTCGATCAGCGTGTAGAAATAGGTGATGCCGGCGGCTTCAAAGGCAGTCTGATACTCGGCCTCGTAGATCTCCTGGAAAATCTGCTTGAAGGTGCCGTCGTAGATCTTGGCGATGGTGTCCTTGGCAGAGAACCAGAGATCCTGCTTCGTGGCCAGCGCGTAGTTGAAGCAGGCACGGGCGAAGGAGGCGATGGAGGTGTCCTTGTTATATTGCCCCATCAGAACGCCGGGACATTCAAAATCATAGATCGTCTGGCGGGATTCCCTGCCGTCCTTGTCCGTGAAAACCAGCTCCGCGCGGCCTTCCGGAACGCGCTCTTCCGTGGCGCGGTAGATGTCGCCGTAGGCATGACGCGCGATGGTGATGGGCTGCTCCCAGTTGCGCACGACGGGGTGAATGCCGTCGACCAGAATGGGCGCGCGGAAGACCGTGCCGTCCAGCACGGCGCGGATGGTGCCGTTCGGGCTTTTCCACATCCCGTGGAGCTTGTATTCCTCCATGCGCTGGGCGTTGGGCGTGATGGTCGCGCACTTGACGCCGACACCATAATGCTTGATTGCCTTGGCGGCGTCCAGCGTGATCCGGTCGGCAGTGCGGTCGCGCTCCGGCAGACCGAGGTCAAAATAGATCGTTTTCAGGTCGATGTACGGCTCCAGAAGCTGCTGCTTGATCTGCTTCCAGAGAATCCGGGTCATCTCGTCGCCGTCCAGCTCGACCAGCGGTGTTTTCATTTCAATTTTTTGCATGGCAGCCTCCTTTGCCGCGGGGTGGTTGATCAGCACGCAGCGATGGATGGGCGTGCCGAGTGCGTAAAATTTTTCCTCATAGCCGGTCATGATGCCGACCGGGCCGTTTGCGTGCAGGTTGCGGGTCAGCTCGCGGTTTTCCAGCCCGCAGGCTTCAAATTCTCCGAGCGACCACTCGAACAGGCCGGCGTTGTCGGTCTTGAAGTGGATCTCGCCCTCCGGGCGGAGGATCCGCTTGTATTTTTCCAAAAAAGTCCGGAAGGTCAGGCGGCGCTTTGCGTTTTTCTTGCGCGGCCAAGGGTCGCAGAAGTTCAGATAGAGCAGGTCAACTTCGCCGTCCGCAAAATAATCCTGCAGTTCCGTTGCGTCGATGGAGAGAAAAAAGACGTTTTTCAGCCCCATGGAGAGCGCCTTTTCCATGGCGAGCAGCAGAGCCTCCTGCACCTTTTCCACGGCGATGATCAGGACATCCGGCTCTGCCGCGGCGGTTTCCACCGTGAATTTGCCCTTGCCGCAGCCGACTTCCAGACGCAGCTCCTTTGCACCCGGCAGCAGGGAACGCCATTTGCCCCGAAGCTCCGTACCGTTCTGAATCCAGACGGGGGCACAGGCCTGCATCCGCGGCTCCAGATTGTTTCTCTTTCTCATTCTCATCGCGCAACACCTCATATTTGACAATCTGCAAGAATTATAGCAAATGTTCGCCCGGAGGTAAAGTATTTTCTTGCTTTTTTGCCGGCGCTGTATTATAATGTGCAGGAAAGAATCGCATATGGATTTCCGGGTGTAGCTCAGATGGTAGAGCGCGTGGTTTGGGACCACGAGGCCGCTGGTT